>JACCDL010340065.1_pt1 | contig 20680 bp, 20 predicted proteins | sample 7441931 | NCBI WGS metagenome assembly JACCDL01 (sample SAMN15323437, study PRJNA562643) | freshwater metagenome | isolation source: river surface water | place: USA:Blue River Watershed | collected 2017-08-16 | reverse complement strand
TCCTTTTAAAGTAGCCACTACATTTCCCAAAATAATGGGCCTATTCACTCTTTTCCCATCTGGCAAATAAGTTACGGTATCAATAAAAGCGGTGAGTCTACCCTGAGATTGTTTGGAATATTCATTAAACTTACTCAGTATCCAATTTCTTGCAGCACCAATACCACGTTGAGGATTTCCTTGAGTACTCAATGTATTTCGAGTTCCGAAAGAAACCAATTTATACATATTCATTTTCAAGGAATCTGCACTTACTTCCTTAAGCATGGATTCAATTTCAGCATCCCTATTTACAATGGTTTGCGCAATAGCAGATTGTACCAATACCATTGTGCACAATCCAAGTATCCACTTTTTCATCTCATTCAATTTTTCTAGTTGTAAATTTAATTTCCTTTACTATCCAAAATCACAGGTGTTTTTCCGCCACCCATAATAATCACTTTTGCATTAGGAGAAGTCATCAAACCTTTCATGGCTTGAATTTGTTCATATTGTAATTGCTTATCTCCCAATCCCATGCTAATAATTTTTTGATAATCCGCAATACCCTGAGCCTCTACTCTTTTTCGTTCTGCTTCCTGTTTTTCTTTTTGTAAAACGTATTGCATTTTTTGCGCATCTTGCTCGGCCTTAATTTTTTCTTCGATCGACCCTTTTACAGAAGTAGGCAAGGCGATATTTCTAACCAACAACTGCTCTAATACCAATCCCCTTGCTTTTAAATTTTCTTCAATGGTTTTAAAAATACGCGTTTGAAACTCGTCTCTTTTTAAAGAATATAAATCTACTGCCGTATAATAAACAGCATTGTCTCTAATTTTAGTTCTTGTTATGGGCCTTACCACCACATTTTTAAAATCGTATCCAATTTCTCTTACAATTTTTGGTGCTTGATTGGACTGCACTCTGTACAAAACGGTTAGATCTATTACAACCTCTAATCCATCTGCAGTTAAAACGCGAATGGCATCATCCCCTGCTACATCTCCTTCATTATGGACGCCACTCATTGTATAATTTTGGGTACGTACATCTATGGTTCTTACTTCCATTAAGGGATTGACGAAATTTAATCCGCTGGTTAATACTTCATCCTGCACTTTTCCAAAAAGGGATTGCACCCCAATTTCACCAGCATCAATTTGCTTAATACATGCGGTGGATATACCAAGCACCATTACAATAATTCCCACTCCACGAATAACCCCGTTATACTGTGGAATAGAAATATTTACATTTTGTAAAAGCCTAGTCGCAAAAAATAGGATTAAACCCAATATGAATAGGAACATAACTTAATTATTTAGTTACCTAAATATAGGCTAAAAAAATAGGACCCCATAGAAATGGGGTCCGTTTATTGATTGCTTGCTTAATAAACCAATATACTATTGCCAATAGTGGATTGCATTTAAAATTTATATACCGCTGCTACCAAGAAACTTCCTGCACTTCCAGTCGCCGACTGGGTATTTGTCAAGAAAATGTTTTCACTGGCATTATCGATTCTGAATTCTGGAATAATTGTTAATTTTTTGAAGCGTACATTCATTGAAAATGTATTTTGTAAAATAGAAGCCCCTACACCCGCAACTGTTTTGCTGTCATCAAAATATTCAGATCTTAATGTAAATCCGATTTTTGAAGAATAATCATAATTAAAATACAATGCGTTGCTTGTCCAACTTGCCTCTGCAATACGGCAAATGGTTCCATCATAGTTAATGCCAAATTTACTTGTCACTACTCCATTCAGTACCAGGTCAAATTGGGTTTTATCCATACCCCCTTGGTAGTTTAAATAGGCTTTTAATTTATCGTCTTTAGTGGCAGTACTCAATTGTGCAACAACCATGCGGGCCTCCACTTTTGCACTGGTCACATCGGTTGGTTCTGCTACACCCACCATCAATGCGGATTTACCCCCTAGGGAAATATCTGCTTTTACACCCGTATGAAAGAAAGGACCATAGGAGAATCCATAGCTCATACTATAATTTCTATTTGAATACGCATCCACTAATTCAAATCCAACATGGGTAGCCCATTTACCGACTGTAAACTTTAATTTATTGCTTGGAGCATAACTTATATACGCTTGTTTCACATCTGCAGCCAAACCCTGTTCATTATATGAAAATTCCTCTGCTCTTTTTCCCACACCTAAATCCAATGTACCCGAAAACTTTCCCAATGTCTGATCCACTTTAAAAGATGCCATTCCTAATTGAAACTCGTTATGTGAATTGGTAAAACTAGTTTTATTATTTGCTTTGGTACCCCCAAAATCAGAACGGTAGTAGCCATCTATGTAAGTTGTAAACGTGGTAGTGTTCGTAGACGTTGCTGGTTTGGTTGTATCTGATTGGGCATTTGCAGCAAAAACTGATAGACAAAAAAGAATTGAGAGTAGGATGTTTTTTCTCATATTTGGTTGTTTTATTATATTATATTTATTTTTATATATATTTTATCTTCTATTATTTATACTTTTTGAAGTAATAGGTAACCTTTTAAATAATTAACAATATTGATAAATTTTTCATATATAGTTGTTTTTCAATTGTTTATATTAATTATTAAATAATTAATATATTTATTATTATTTATTTATATATTTAATATAATAGCTAAATTATGAATTATTTTATTTATTTTGTAATATTTATTCATATATATATTTATTTAATTTGTTTTAATTCAATCTCCCTAGAATTTAATTTAAGGATAACTAATTCGACGATCATTAGAAAGCGATTGTCATTTTATTTTAATAGAAATTTGAGATAACACGTTCAATCTCAACACCTAATTAGTATTTTTTGTAACTTTAAACAAACCCCTACCACAGGGATTCAATCCAATTGCGCATGCAAGGAACAAACAGTTCAATGAATCAAGATATTCGATTTGAGGCATTATTTAACTCCGCCTCAATGGGCATTATTGTAGTGAACAAACAAGGTATCATTGTAATGTCTAATCATTTTGCGAACAATCTATTCGGTTATACGGCACATTCCTTAGAGGGACTGGTTTTAGAAACCTTAATTCCACAAAGGTATCATCATAAACATGTAGGATATAGAGAAGGATATGAGCGAGATCCAAAAGCTAGGGGAATGGGAATTGGCATGTCTTTATCTGCAATTAGAAAAGATGGTACAGAGTTTCCAGTGGAAGTTAGCCTTGGACATTTTGAAACAAATAACGAACAATTTGTAATCGCTTATATCGCAGATATTACAAAACGAAAGCAAAATGAAGAAAAGATAATTCTACAACAGGCCGACTTAGAAGCAATTAACGAGGCAATGAAAAAGTTAAATGCCAATTTGGAAGCAACCGTTAATGAACGCACCATAGAATTACAAAATACATTAAGAGCATTGGAGGCCTCTAAAGAAGAATTAACCCTCTCCTTGGAAAAAGAAAAAGAGGTGAACGATCTAAAATCTAGATTTGTATCCATGGCGTCTCATGAATTTAGAACACCCTTGAGCACCATCCTATCCTCCATTTCTCTATTAGCAAAATATAGTACCAGCGAAGATCAACCAAAAAGAGATAAACACATTGACAGAATAAAGTCATCTGTAAAATCGCTCACCGATATATTGAATGAATTTTTATCATTAGGCAGAATTGAGGAAGGAAAAGTAGATGTCAAACCTGATACTTTCGATTTAACTGAATTTATACAAGGAATCATAAATGAAATGAACGTGCTGCTCAAAGAAAATCAAAACATTGAGTATACGCATACAGGCAACCCATTCACCTACTCTGATAGCAATTTACTCAAGCATGTAATAGTTAATTTACTTTCCAATGCCATAAAATTTTCTCCCGAAAATTCAGTTATCCAGATTGAAAGTAATATTGATCAGACACATACTAACTTAAAAATTACGGATCAAGGAATTGGGATTCCTATGGCAGATCAAGTGCATTTATTTGAAAGATTTTTTAGAGCAACCAATGTAACAAATATTCAAGGTACAGGACTAGGCCTTCATATCGTAGGAAGGTATGTGGAATTATTAAATGGAAGTATCCAATATAATAGCGAACTTGAAAAAGGAAGTAGTTTTACAATCCAATATCCAAGTGGAATGAAAACTGATTTTCATTAAAGAAAAATACACCCATGGAAAAGATTTTATTAATTGAAGACAACGAGGCTTTAAGAGAAAATACTGCTGAAATACTTGCTTTGGCTAATTATGAAATAACTACTGCTGAAAATGGGAAAATTGGAGTAGAAAAGGCAATTGCCAACCCTCCTGATTTAATTATATGTGATATAATGATGCCTGTTTTAGATGGATATGGTGTTTACCAAATCATTAGCAAGCATAATGACTTAGCACATATCCCTTTTATATTTTTGAGTGCAAAAAGCGAACGAACAGATTTAAGAAAAGGAATGGAGATGGGTGCTGATGATTATATTACAAAACCCTTCACTGATTCGGAATTAATTAATGCAATACGAGCAAGACTTGAGAAGGTGAAAATTCAACAAAATCAAGGAGGAAAAGCAATTGAAACCTGGTATCAAATTGTGTCAGATTTAGGGAATAAAGACGAAATGCATAAAAGACTAGAATCTCATGATATAATTGAGTACAAAAAGAAACAAACCATTTATTCTGAAGGCCAACACCCTAATAAACTCTATTACATTGAGGCTGGCAAAGTGAAAATATTTAAAACCAGTGATGTTGGAAAAGAATTAATTACTGGCTTACTTTCTAGCGGGGACTTTTTTGGACATATTCCACTTATTGAAAATGTAGTATACGACGAATTCGCAGAAACTTTAGAAGCATCATCTATTCGTGTAATACCTAGAAAAGAATTTGAAGAATTACTTACCACCAATCAAGAAATTGCACTTAAAGTCATTAAGTTATTGGCCAATAATATCGCAGAAAAAGAAAATCAGCTAGTTGCTCTCGCTTATCACAGTCTTAGAAAAAGAGTAGCAGATGCACTATTAACCTTAAAAAAGAAATACGACAATAATAACGAAGAAAACTTTTCCATTGCCATCTCTAGAGAGGATTTAGCAAATATTGCAGGTACCGCAACTGAAAGTTTAATTAGAACCCTTAGCGATTTTAAAACCGAAAAATTAATTGAAATAAAAGAAGGTAAAATTACCATCTTAGATGAGCGAAAATTATTGCATTTATTTAATTAATAAATCTCCATTTCAAACTTTTCATTGAAATTTTGTTTCCAAGTGAAAAATTCCGCTTCAATATAACCAACCTGTTGTTTGTACTTCTTAAAATCACTTGCTGAGCTTGGATCAATAATATTATTTATAGCGCGCTTAGCTTTTACCTGATTTCGGAGTGTTAATATATCACTCTTCAATAGTTGAATAGCAGTTTCCCTATTTAATATTACTTGACTTAATGCTTCCGCCCAAACAATATCCTCATTTAATAATGACTTATCTAGTAAACTGCTTAGTTTACTTTTGATAAATGATTGCTCCTCTTGAATAAAATCCAAAGTGCGAATCAGTGATTCTATTTCTTGAAATATGACTTCTTTGTTCATTCAATATTAGTTATGACATGAAATCACCTCAGTTCCTATTCCTCCAATGGGACTTATATATGGAATGCCTAAATTAAGGCCTCTCAAAATCAACAATAAGCCCATTCCTAAAATAAAAACAGGTAATAATTTTTGTATTCTTCTTCTATAATTTAAATTCAAAAACTGCCCCCCTATAGTTGCCATCATTAAAGCAGGCATGGTACCTAAACCAAAGAAAGCCATCAACAACCCACCTTCTATTAAATTCTGTGTCGCTAGTGCAGATGTTAGGGCTAAATAAATCATGCCACAGGGAAGCACCCCGTTCAGCATTCCAATCCACAAAAAAGAGATAGGTGATTTACTTTTAAAAAAATACCCTAGCCCCTTCACGATGAGCTCATTTAAATAATTAAATCTACCAAATTGAATCCAACTTGGTTTTAAAACAAACACATATAAAACATAAATCAACATGCTTACACCTATTACAATAGAAAGGTTTTGTTGTAATCCAAATAGGGGTAATTGACTCCCAAACAAACCAAATACCACACCTAAAAAGGCATAGCTAGTTATTTTTCCAAAGTGATATAAAGAAATAGCAGTTATTTTTTGAAAATTGCTTTTTTGGGAAATAGGGAGTGCCATTACCAAAGGTCCACACATTCCTATGCAATGGACACTCCCTAGTAGACCCACCAAAAACCCAATCTCAAAAACACTACTCAAATGCATTGTTAAAAAAATAATTTGTGTTCATAATAATATGCCACTCCATCCTTTTCCACATTTAACTTCAAAGTATAAGCTCCACCCATAATGGTTAGTAATTCCATATAAAACTCACCATTGGCCGAAACAAACTCTTTTGAAATATCACGTTTATCATCTGCTGCATAATACAAATGGGCAGTCCCTTTTACTGTTGTTTTATGAAAAGCTTCTGGCAAGGAAACAATTAAATATCCTCCTCTACGTTCCACTCTTATCTCTCCTCCAAGGTCTTTTGCCTTTTGACTAGCATCAATTACTTGCTGATATTTTAATTCGTCCGCATAATAGTCCTTCTGAACTAAGTCATACTTTTGTTGGGTTGATTTAAATACAAGGAACATAATCCCTATTACAAATAAAGCATAAACCAATAAAATTTTATACCCCCAATTGAATTTCATATACTTGTATTTATATTGTGGGACCTAGAAAAGTAGCAGTCGCTGTTTGAATGCAATTGCCATTTTCATAGATGCCAACTTTAATTTTAGTTTTTCTACTGTGAACCTTTGCTTTTTTTAGAACAACAAAAAAACTAGTTTGAAAATAGGACTCTTTAGGCACATCTACTGGACTTATTAATTTGATCTCCCCATCTATATTTTCCAATTTCAAATCCAGGTGAATTAGCCTTCTAGTTTTATTCGCAAGTTTAATATTATATAAATTGCTTATTGTGTTACTATCTAATTTTTGATAGGTTTGACCAGGCGTTTTGATAATCCTAGCTGATACATCTGCTCTGGTAATTAACAATGTAGCTAAAAAAGCAATTAAGGCAGTTAGCACAATAGTATACATTTTTAATCGCCAGGTATAGGATGTTTTTTCTTTTAATGCAATATTGTTTTCAGATGCATACCTAATGAGCCCTTTTGGTTTTCCCACATGATCCATAATTTCATTACATGCATCGATACATGCCGTACAGTTTACACACTCCAACTGAGTGCCATTTCTAATATCTATTCCTGTTGGACAAACACGTACACAAGCATGACAATTTACACAATCTCCATTTCCTTGCTCCGTGGCTTTACCCCTTGGCTCCCCACGTACATAATCATAAGCAACTAGAATAGAATTCTTATCCAATAGAACCCCTTGTAGGCGACCATAAGGACAAACGATAATACAGGCCTGCTCCCTAAACCAGATATATACAAAAAAGAATACCAAGGTAAATAATACCAATGCGCTAAAAGTACCAAAGTGAACAAATATCCCTTCTTTAACCAACTTTCCTACCTCATCGATACCAATAATATACCCTAAGAAAAAATTGGCGATCAAAAAAGAGAGCATAAAGAAAATCCATAATTTGAAACCTTTCTTTAAAATTTTCTCGCCGTTCCAAGGCATATCATTGAGTCTTTTTTGTTGGGACACATTCCCCTCAATAAAAAATTCGATTTTTCTAAACACCATTTCCATAAATATAGTTTGTGGGCAAGCCCAGCCACACCATATTCTTCCAAATGCAACAGTGAATAAAATAACGAATACTAAAAAGGTAAGTAATCCAATGGCAAAAATAAAAAAATCCTGTGGCCAAAATATTTTACCAAATAAGATAAACTTACGCTCTAATACATTAATTAAAAAAACAGGTTCTCCCCCAACTTTCAAAAAAGGCAAGGTGAAAAATAAGACCAAATAAAAATAACTAAAATAAGATCTCAAATTATACAACCTACCCTTTGGCTTTTGTGGATGAATGTAATTACGATTGCCTTCTTTACTAATGGTGGCAACAGAATCCCTAAAGGACTGATCTAACATTTCCTTTTTAAAATTTGCCAACGCCTCTGAATCATGATTACTCATTCTATTTATTTTACTTCAGCCACCGAATCTTGTTTAGAACTTAGATTTGTACTATCTACACTAGTACTGATTTCATTGAATAAATCTCCTTGTGGCGCTTTTGCATTTGGCGGATTGGTACCTTTTAATGATTTTACATAACTAGCCAACTCTTGCATTTGAACTGGAGAAAAGGTGGATTGCCAAGACTGCATACCTTTATCGGGATAACCATATTTAATGGTTTTAAATACATCTGTTACCGCACCACCATGCAACCAATAATTATCGGTTAAATTAGGACCTACACCCCCTTCCCCTTTAGCACCATGACAAGCCATACAAGTTTTAGTGTAAGAAATTTGCCCAGCAGCAATACCAGCCGCATCGGACATGGTTACCGATTTTTCATCCACATTGTTTTTCATAGAAGCTAAATAAGCATCCACTTGCTCTTTGGCAGATATCATCTCCGAATTATACTCCTCTGTAGGATTTGGTCCATTATGCCAAATCTCATATTTCAATAAATAGAGTACTGCAATAAAAATGGTAATATAAAAACCATATTTCCACCATGGGGGCAAAGCATTGTCTAATTCTTTAATTCCATCGTAATCATGATCTAATAAAATATCAGCCTCTTTTTCTAAAGGAGCAGCCTTGGTAAAGAATTTTTTATCTAATGTATTCCAAGTGCGTACAATCCACGAGGAGGTAACCTTGTCCATTTCTTTAACAACAATTGCAGCGGGATTGACTACCTTCCAAAGATTTTTAATAAATAAAACCATTAAAAAAACAACTAGCAATTCTAAGGCTAAAACACTTGATAAAGTCCAAAAAGTGGTAGCTGAAAGTCCACCATAATGATTTACAACAGTCGTTTTCATAGTTGTATCTGAAATGGCTGCTTGCGCGCTTGCCCCATTGGCAAATAAATTACCCATTACAATGAAGCCAATCATCATTACTTTATTGCCTGACTTTGTAACCTCAACTGCTTTTTTTGCAATCATAGAAAGTACATTGGATAATGCAAATATGACAACTGCCAATAAACCCGCAATGGTCACCATTAATAACTCTAAATAATTAGTAGATGTAGCTGAAGATGAACTATTTGAAGAAGCTGTCTGAGCCACACTCGTAACAGTCATCAACATTGCCATCACAACCAAATAAGTATTTTTATATTTAAACATATTGTCTGATTTTAAATTTAATATTATTGTTCAAGTGGTAGATTTTTAATTTCATTCACTTCCTTTTGATCCATCACTTTTACATACCATAATACGCCTATAAAAAAGGCAACAAATACAAACAATGAAAAAATGGGATAGAATTGAATATCCTGCATCGTTTCGGTATATTTTTTAATAAAGCTGAACATGTTCTTTTAATTTAATTTTTAAGCGCTATTTTTTGTTGATATCTGTCCCTAATCTTTGCAAATAAGCGATCATTGCAATAATTTCTTTAGTTGCCGGAACATCAATGCCATCTTTTTTCAAGCTAGCCGCAATTTCATTTGCTTGCGCCATTAATGCCGCGTTGGCTTTTGGAGCAAAATCGGCATCATATGGAACACCCAAAGTGCGCATTGCATTAATTTTTGAAGGAGTCGTTGCGGTATCTAAATCATGTTCAATTAAAAACGCATAGGAGGGCATTACAGAACCGGTACTAATGGCACTAGGTTCTTCCAAGTGGTTGTATTGCCAAGTATTTGATTTTTTCAAATTACCAGAACCTTCTCTTGCCAAGTCTGGCCCAGTTCGCTTACTACCCCATTGGAATGGATGATCATAAACAAACTCACCCGCTTTACTGTACTCCCCATAACGCTCAGTTTCACTTCTAAAAGGGCGTATCATTTGGGAGTGACAGGTATAACAACCTTCTCTTACATAAATATCACGTCCTTGAAGCTCAAGTGGAGTGTATGGTTTTACACTTGAAATAGTCGGAATATTTGATTTCACTAAAAATGTGGGTATAATTTCCACCATTCCTCCAATTAATATCACTACTAAAGAAAAAACCAATAAAGGTGTTGGCTTTCTTTCAATCCAACGGTGCCAATGTTCTCCAGCATGTTTTGTGTATTCTTTCTCTAAAGCTGGCGCTTCTGCATCCTCATTGGCAACCAATGTTCCCTTACCAATAGTTTTAAAAATATTAATCATGGATATGATTGCACCTGTTAAATACAATACACCTCCCAACGCTCTCATAGCATAAAATGGAGCCATGTAAGTTACTGTTTCTAAGAACTGGTATTTTAATTGACCGCTTTCAGTGAATTGCTTCCACATACTCGCTTGTTGCCAACCTGCCCAATACATTGGGATTGCATAAAATAAAATACCTAATGTTGCTAACCAAAAATGGATATTTGCTAATTTTTTAGAATACAATTCTGTCTTATACATTCTTGGGATCAACCAATATAAAATTCCAAAGGTTAACATACCGTTCCACCCCAAGCCCCCCACATGCACATGAGCTATGATCCAATCGGTAAAGTGTGCTACTGCATTAATACTTTTTAATGAAAGCATTGGACCTTCAAAAGTAGACATACCATATGCAGTTACGGCTACCACCATAAATTTCAAAATAACATCCTCTCTTACTCTATCCCAAGCACCACGTAAGGTTAATAATCCATTGATCATACCACCCCAACTTGGAAAAATTAACATGAAGCTAAATACGATTCCAATACTTTGTGCCCAGTTTGGCAATGCAGTATATAATAAGTGGTGAGGCCCCGCCCAGATGTATAAAAAAATGAGCGCCCAAAAGTGAATGATGGATAATTTATATGAGAACACAGGGCGATTGGCCGCCTTCGGCATAAAATAATACATCAAACCTAAATAAGGGGTTGTTAAGAAAAAAGCCACGGCATTATGTCCATACCACCACTGCACTAAGGCATCTTGCACCCCAGCATACCAGCTATAACTTTTAAACAAGGAAATAGGTAACTCAAAAGAGTTTACTAAATGCAATACCGCCACCGTAACAAAAGTGGCAATATAAAACCATACCGCTACATACAAATGACGCTCTCTTCTTTTAATAATGGTAGCAAACATATTCAATCCAAATACCACCCATATTAAAGTAATTGCAATGTCAATAGGCCATTCTAATTCAGCATACTCTTTACCTGTTGTAATTCCCAAAGGCAAGGTAATTGCTGCAGCAACAATAATAAGCTGCCAACCCCAGAAATGGATTTTACTGAGCGTATCACTAAACATTCTCGATTTTAAAAGACGTTGCAAGGAATAATACACCCCCATAAATATACCATTCCCCACAAAAGCAAAAATCACTGCATTGGTATGCAAAGGTCTAAGACGACCAAAATTTAAATAGGGTTGAAAATTTAGAATGGTAGGATATACTAATTGTAAAGCAACAATTAAACCAACAAGCATTCCTACAACGCCCCATATAATGGTAGCAATTGCAAAATTCCTTACCGTTTTATTATCGTACTGAAAACTTTCTAATTGCATAAGGATAATTTAAAATGTTTGAGATGTATTTTGATTTTAGATTTAAACAGAGATAATTAACAAGGGCTTATACATTTTAAGGAGCTACTTTTTTTGATTTTACTTCATCATCAAAAAGTATTCTTACTGATGGGGTATAATCATCATCCATCTGCCCCGTTTTAACGGACCACAAAAAGGCAATCAGGAATCCTCCTGCCACAAAAACGCTAATAAGGATTAATAATACGAGAACACTCATGATGGCCTATTTCGAACAAAAATAGAAATCCATGAATGCAAAAAATGTGACTTAGGTCAAGGAGGATATGATTTATATCAGTTATTCTTTAGTCAAGTTTTTTGAAAAAGAATAACTCAACAAGGCAGAGAGTGCCACAATACTAATTGAACTTATAGGCATTAAAATGGCCGCCACCATCGGAGACAATTGTGCACGGGTAGCAAAATACATCCCAACCAGATTATAAATAATGGAAAGAATAAAAATAGCAATAATGATGGGCTTCCCTTTTAACGCAAAGTCCATTAATTGATCTAAATTAGGGACCTTATTGCCTTCTAAAATAGCGTCACTTGCAGGGGTAAAAAGATGGGTTTGATCGGTCACTGCAATCCCTAAATTGCTTTTTTTAAGCGCCCCTGCGTCATTCAAACCATCCCCTACCATCATAACACTTTGCCCTTTATTTTGCAATTCTTGGATATATACCAATTTATCATTGGGATTTTGCTCAAAAAGCATCGGCGTATCGGCGCCTAATATTTGAATGAGGTTGTTTTTTTCAGTAGGATGATCACCACTTAATAAATGAATATGGTAGCCTTTTGACTTCAGTTTTGTAATCATTTCTTTAACTCCCTTTCTATACACATGATTAACAGTAAATACGCCTTGAAAGGAATGATCAATAGCAACATAGACACCCGATAGTTGCATAGGTACCGAAATATTATTTTCTGTTAAAAATTGCGCCGAACCTATCCATATTATTCTACCATCATAAATAGCCTTAGTCCCCTTTCCAATATAATGCTCAATATGGTCTACCTTTTTAACCATATATCCCTTTTGTGCATAATAACTGGCAATTAACTGACTTAAAGGATGAAGCGACTCTCTTGTTACGGAATATATTGCCGATTCAATATCAACCTCTAATTGTTGACCTTCATAAATTAAATGAGTGTCTTCATGATTGGTCAATGTTCCTGTTTTATCAAATACAATGGTATCTATTTTCTCAAAGGCCTCTAGTACTGAACTGTTTTTACAATACATTTTATGTTTGCCCAAATACCTCAATACATTTCCATACGTAAATGTCACCGTGAGCAATAAAGAACATGGACAAGCTACAATTAAAACCGATGTGATCGCTGGCAATATATTTGCCGGATTTACCCACCACCAATACAAACCACTAATTAAAGCAATACTAAATAAAACATAGGTAAAATATTGGCTCCAGGGATGTACAAAGGATTTTTCTACATTTTTATCTGTATTCAACAAGGGACTATTCCATAACTCAGTAATATAACTTTGTCCAACTGTTTTCAATACCTCTACTTGAATCGCCCTGCCTTTTTGAACCCCACCGGCAAAGACAGTAGCTCCTTTTGCAACTTCAATGGGTGCATTCTCCCCCGTTACAAAACTATAATCAATGAAAGCACCTTCAGTTAATAATGTCGCATCGGCCGCAATCATTTCATCGGTTCGGATTAATAGTCTTTCTCCTTTTTCAATTACTGACAAAGGTTTATTGACTTCTTTTTCCTCTATTAACACAGTCACCCCTAAAGGGAAAAAAGAAGTATAATCTCTGTCAAATGAAAAGGAATCATAAGATTTATCCTGGAACCATCTTCCCACCAACATAAAAAAAACAATCCCACTCATACTATCCAAATAACCGCCACCCGTTTGGGTTAGTATTTCATAAACGCTTCTGCTAAAGGTAACAAGAATGGCCAATGCAATTGGCGCATCAATATTCAACCATCTTTGTCTTAATCCCGTATAGGCAGAAACAAAGAAGCCACTTGCACTATACAACAAAACGGGCAAGGATAAGAGTAAATTCAAATAAACAAAGAAACCCCTTAATTCACCTAAGTCACCTATACTCGTAGCCAAATAATCCGGAAAACTAAGCATCATGATATTGCTAAAACAAAAGCCTGCAATTCCAATTTTAAACAATTGTTTTTTATTGACCTTCTTTTTTTTCAGCCATTCACTCCCGCCTAAATGTATCATAGGTTCATACCCCACAAAAGCCAACAATTGAACCACCTCTCTTAATGTAATCTTACTTGTATTGTAAACAATTTTAATTTCCTTTTTCTCGAAATGAGTTTGAGAATGCAGAATGCCAGGATTAATTTTGTTCAAATTTTCCAGTAACCATACACAACTTACACAATGTATTTGTGGTAAATAAAATACGACATGTGCTTGATCATCCAACTTGAACTGAATCAATTGATCTTGTATCGCAATACTGTCTAAATAATTATATTTTTCAGATGCAAATTTCCCTTTTGCTGACAAGCCCGGCATTTCAGATAAATCATAATACTTACACATCCCATTTTCATCCAATAACTGAAACACCATTTTACAACCATCACAGCAAAAGAATTTATCCTCCACTTGGATATGTACCTCACAGTCAGCGCCACAATGGTAACAATGTTCTTTTGTCATACGAAATGTAAAATTCCGTCCGATTGGGCACAAAGGGGATGAGTTAAGTCATGTTTTTAAGTGACAAAACTCAGTAGCTCATGGATAAAACTATGGAAATAGGAAGGGCAATTTAGGATTCAGACTATTTTGAACCTCATAATAACCTTGTTTATACCATTGCATCCTTGCTAAGGAAGCGAGTAATTGATTTTGAATATACTTTTTATGCGAGTCCAAGGACTTAAGTGTAATTTTTTGAGAGGCTGTTGCATAGTTGTTTAATGCCTGCCATAGGTCTACTTTTTGGTATGCACTTAAAAATGCAGCCGTATTTTTAAACCCTTTCATTTGCACTTGTTCTTTCAAATACCAATGCAATACAAAATCATTGAATAAATTTTGCTCCCATAGGGCATTATAATTACTATCTACAGGAAAAGTATTATCTGCCACCCACTTATCAGGATAAATACCTCCACCTCCATAAACTAATTTACCTTTCGGTGTCTTAAAGGACTTTCCTTTTACGGTTGAATCTTGTTTACCCGAAGCCTCTTCTTGAATACGATTGATATAATCATGCTCATAGGCCAGCTTTCCTTTTTCATAAGACCTTTGAATATTTCTGCCCAAGGGGGTGTAATATTTTGCAGTCGTTAATCTTAAAGCCCCCCCATTGGATAATCTAAATTGTTGTTGTACCAACCCTTTACCAAAGGACCTTGTACCAACAATGGTAGCTCTATCCCAATCCTGCAAGGCACCTGCTAATACCTCACTTGCAGAAGCAGATGACTCATCCATCCAAACCGTTAACGCACCATCTTCATATAAACCTTCTCTTTTACTATAATAATCTACCCTGGGTGCATGCGCACCTTGCGTGTATACAAGTAATTTATTGCCTGGGATTAATTCGTCCGCGATTGCAACCGCCTCTGAGAGTAATCCTCCTCCATTTCCTCTTAAGTCAATAATCAGGGATTTAACGCTGTCTTTAATAAAAGGCTCTAAAGCTTGCATAAAAGCCTCATAAGTTCTATCTGCAAATTTATTGATTCGAATGTACCCCACCCCTGGCTTAATTTGATAAGCCGCATCAATAGAAGATACGGGTACATTACCCCTTTCAATAACAATTGTTTTTTGCGATTTACCTGAAAGCACTTTTAATTTTAGTTGGCTATCTGCAGGCCCTTTCAGCTTGGATCTCAAGGCTTCACTATCCCATTTTTTTCCGGAAATTTTTATACTATCATCGGCCATTAATAAGATGTCTCCTAATTTTAATCCTGCTTTACTTGCAGGCCCATCTTTCAGAACATAAGAAACAAAAACACTATCTCGGTGTTGTTGAAATTCAATTCCAATGCCTTTGAAATTGGACATGAGTTGCTCATTCACCTCATTCAATTCACTAGGCGGAATGTAAACAGAATGCGGATCCAATTGAGACAAATAAAAATCTGCAATTTTAGCATTTGCACTATCACTAGCTACCTCCTCTACATATTTCGACTTCACTAAATCAATGATTTCTTGCACTGGGCTTGCACCCCCAAAAGATAGGCTAGCTAAACTACCATTCCCTTTAAAAAAGAAACCCAATCCTATACCTAAAATAAGTACTATGGCATAAGAAATAGGTTTGAGCCAATTGGTTTTGTTATTTTCTTGCATGTTCATATTCTATCGGCTAAAATTACACTAAAAAGGTTATTTTCACACACAAGTCTTAAGTTATGCGCAAGAATTACATTATCGCCGATAGCGGTGCCACGAAATGTCAATGGACACTTGTTTTAGGCAAAGAAAAAAAATCCATCACAACCATTGGAATGAGCCCCTATTTTTTGTCAATGGATGAAATGATTGCCACCATTCAGAAAGCGTTTCAGAAAAAAGTAGCACTAGATAGCATTGATGCCGTTTATTTTTATGGAACAGGCTTGAGCAACCCTACTAATGTGACGGCCATCAAAAAAGCTTTGAAAAAAGTATTCACTAAAGCAAGCTTGGACATACAAACCGATTTAGTTGCCGTTGCGCGTGCCACCTGTCAACATAAAAAGGGAGTGGCTTGCATTTTGGGTACAGGATCTAATACTGGATTTTACAACGGCAAAAAAATTATTAAAAATAGTCCAGGCTTGGGATATGTATTAGGAGATGAAGGAAGTGGTGCTTACTTAGGAAAAAAAGTATTGCAATATTATTTATACCAAACCTTTGACGAAGAATTAATGCATGCCTTTGAAAAAAAATATGCACTCCATAAAAATCAAATACTAGACGCTATCTATAAACAAGCCTTACCTAATAGATACATGGCTTCTTTTTCCTTATTCCTTTCAGAACATCGTGGTCACTATATGATTGAAAATATAATTGAAGATGGAATTAATGATTTTTTCTTTACGCATTTAAATAAATTAAACGAATCTTGGTTACATCCTATCCACTTTGCAGGCAGTATTGCCTATGCTTTTAAAGATACCATCAAACAATTGGCTGCTGCCTATGAATTAGAAATTGGCCAAATTGTAAAATCACCTATGGAGGGATTGATCGCATTTCATAAGCAACAAAAGTAATTGGGGATGCACGAGATTGAACCTTATTATCACTGGAGACATCTGTATATGGCTGAAGAGGACCCTCGCTCCCCTTTTTATGGTCAAACCTATAGTGAATTTGAATTTTCACAAACAGTTTACAATTATTATATCCATCCACAATGGGATGAAATTGGAAGTAAAACACTTTACATAAAACTCCTTTTTGTGGATTACGAAATGGGATTTGGAATCATTGAAATGATAGGAGAATGGAATGATGCAATCGAAAATGACATCATGACCTTTAAGAGAGAAATTTTGGAAAAATTAATGGACGAGGGTATCTATAAATTCATACTGATAGGTGAAAATATTTTTAATTTTCACAACGGCGACCGAGATTATTATGAGGAATTATACGAAGAACTTTCAGATGAAAATGGGTGGGCGGTGATGGTGAATTTACACTTAGCTGCTCAACATGACTTTTTATTGAAAAAATTAAACAGGTATGTAGAATTGATGGAATTTGAAAAATGGCGTACCTACAAACCGGAAGACTTTTTTTTATCGATTGATAAAAAATTAAACGATCGATTGGCTTAGTACACTAAATCTTCATAGGCCCCTTGCAGTTCATTATAAGCATGATTGTCCTTGGCTAATTTGGCGGCTGCCATCCCTTTTTCATACCATTCAATGGCCCCTGTCCTATCTTGTATTCTTTCCAGACATTTGGCCAAATGATAGTAAGATCCAATATAATCGGGAGAATCTACAAGGATTTCCAGGAACAAATCACGGGCTTTTAGGTCTTCCCCAATTTTGCTGTATTCCAATGCCAGCGCGTGTCTTAGAAAGTTATCCTTAGGTTGTTGATTTAAAAATTCAATAATTCTTTCTATTCGGGTCATCTTAACATATTTTTGCGCTCTAGATGGTAAAATCCTTCTTATATTTGCATTAGTTGCATAAACAACTAATTTAACAATTAACAAAATGGACAATCATGAATATTTTAGTTTGTATCAGTAAAACTCCAGACACCACTTCTAAAATTGCCTTCACCGAAGGTAGTACAAAGTTCGATGAAAATGGAGTACAATGGATCATTAACCCCTACGATGAATGGTACGCATTGGTGCGCGCTATAGAATTGAAAGAAAAGGATCCAAGTGTAAACATTCATTTGGTAACTGTTGGGGGTGCAGATACAGAACCGATTATTAGAAAAGCTTTGGCATTGGGAGGAGACGAAGCCATTCGGGTGAATAATACAAGTAATGACTCTTTGGTAGTGGCACAAGAAATTGCCGCCGTTGCAAAAGCGGGTGCGTATGATTTAATATTAACAGGAAAGGAAACGATTGATTACAATAGCGCAAGTATTGGATCTATGTTATGTGCTTTATTAGATATCAACTTTGTTTCAAGTGCGGTTAAATTAGAATTAGCCGGAACCAATGCTACCCTTACAAGAGAAATTGAAGGTGGAGAAGAAACCTGCGAAACCAGTTTACCAGTAATTGTAAGTTGTCAAAAAGGAATGGCAGAGCAAAGAATACCCAATATGCGTGGAATTATGGCAGCTAGAACCAAACCTTTAAAAGTAGTGGAAGGAACCATTACCCAAGCCAATACACAAATCAAACATTTTGATACCCCACAAGCAAAATCGGGTGTTAAATTGGTGGACCCTGCTAATATGGACGAACTGGTAAGATTATTAAAAGAAGAAGCAAAAGTGATCTAATCAAACTGAGAAGCCAATAAAAACAAATAAATTATTCAAATTCTTTAATCCTATTTTATGGTACTTATATATATTGATCAAGACGAACAAGAAATAAAAAAAGCAAGTTTCGAAGCTATCTCCTATGGAGCTGCTCTTGCAAAACAATTAGGCACAAGTGCCGAAGCATTGGTATTAGGAACCGTAAAGGACGATCTTCCCAATTTGGGCAAATATGGGGCAAGTAAAGTACATCAAGTAAGCAATGCGGCCTTAAATCAATTTGATGCTCGTGTACATGCAACAGTAATTGCAGAAGCAGCAACAACTTTAGGGGCTACTGTAGTTGTTTTTGCTCACAATGTAAACGGTAAAGGAATTGCTCCCGCTGTTTCTGTTAAATTAAATGCTGGATTGGTAACAGGCGCTTGTGCTTTACCCAATACCGCAAACGGTTTTGTTGTGACTAAAACAGTATTCTCTGGTAAAGCATTTGCCTCTATTCAAATTGACACCCCCGTTAAAGTTATCAGTATCAATCAAAATAGTTTTGGTGCAGTAGCAGGTGAAGGAACAGCAACCGTAAATGAATTGGCTGTAAACGTTCCTACTTCTACCTTAAAAATTACCGCTGTAGATAAAATAAAAGGCGAAGTGCCTTTAACAGAAGCCACTTTAGTTGTGAGCGGAGGCCGAGGACTCAAAGGCCCAGAACATTGGGGCGTATTATTAGACCTTGCAAAAGCATTAGGTGCCTCAACTGCATGTAGCCGTCCCGTTTCAGATTCCGACTGGAGACCCCATCATGAACATGTAGGACAAACCGGATTACAGATTGCCCCTAACTTATATATAGCGATTGGTATTTCTGGAGCCATTCAGCATTTAGCAGGTGTAAACCGAAGCAAAACCATTGTAGTAATTAATAAAGACGCAGAGGCTCCTTTCTTTAAAGCTGCTGACTATGGTGTGATTGGAGATGCTTTTGAAGTAGTTCCTGCATTAACTGCCGCTATTTTAAAATCAAAAGGAGCAGCATAAGTATTTTATATATAAATTTGGGTACTTAAAATGTCTATGCAAAAAATTGAACTAGAAATTGTAGCCCTTTCCCATAGCATCACCCAATCTAACTCTTATGCAGTTATTTTAGGAGAAGTGAATGGAGCGCGTAGACTTCCTATTGTTATTGGCGGATTTGAAGCACAGGCCATTGCAGTTGCTTTAGAAAACATGCACCCTTCTCGTCCATTGACACATGACCTCATGAAAAATTTCATGACATCATTTGATATTGCTTTGCAAGAAGTATATATCTGTGATTTACAAGAAGGTATTTTTTATTCTAAATTGGTTTGTTACACCGCGAATGATACTTTAGAAATTGATAGCAGAACGAGTGACGCCCTGGCATTAGCGGTGCGTTTTGGTTGTCCTATTTATGTGAACGCGGATATTCTAGAACAAGCCGGGTTAGAAGGGGAAGGAGTTGAAAAACAAAAAACAGATACGCCCGACTTGTCAAACCAACCTACCCCTAACAATGATTTGTCTAATATGAGCATTGCTGAATTGAATCAGTTGCTTAACGAAGTATTAGAACAAGAAGACTATATACGTGCCATTGATATAAGAGATGAAATTGCAAAACGAAATGAGCAAAAGAAATCCTAATTCAATTGCGCATGATTGCTTTTCCAAATTGTAAAATAAATTTAGGCTTATCCATTATAGCCAAGCGTGCAGATGGTTTTCATGAATTGGAAACGGTTTTTTACCCTGTGGGGCTGCAGGATATGGTGGAAATAATACATAGCAATGATGGCAGTACCCCAGTTGCATTTTCTCATACTGGTCTCGCTATCCCTGGTGATGCTTCCCAAAACTTATGCGTAAAAGCATATACCTTGTTAAAAAAAGATTTCCCATAATTACCTCCCACAAAAATTCATTTACATAAGCATATTCCTATTGGAGCGGGTCTGGGTGGTGGTTCTAGCGATGGGAC
>JACCDL010522990.1_pt1 | contig 20682 bp, 14 predicted proteins | sample 7441931 | NCBI WGS metagenome assembly JACCDL01 (sample SAMN15323437, study PRJNA562643) | freshwater metagenome | isolation source: river surface water | place: USA:Blue River Watershed | collected 2017-08-16 | reverse complement strand
GGCGACCCCGACCTTCGGCCACGCGGCCGACGGCAACTTCCACGTCCACATCATGTATGACCGGTTCAACCCGGAGCACTGTCGCAAGGCCGAACAGGCCATCCGCGAGGTGATGGAGAAGGTCGTCGAACTCGGCGGCGCGATCACGGGCGAGCACGGCATCGGTCTGGCGAAGTCCCCTTTCCTCTCCCTGCAGCATACGCCGGAGGAGATCGCCGCGATGCGCGCGATCAAGCAGGCCCTGGACCCGAACGGCATCCTCGCACCGGGCCAGATCTTCGAACCCTTCAACGTCTGGGAGCATCGTCCGATCAAGGTCACCCTGCCCTGGGACAAGCACTGAACCATGCCCCGCACCGTCGCCGTCTTCGATTGGGACGGAGTCGTCATCGACTCCTCCGTCGCCCATGAACGCTCCTGGGAGGCCCTCGCCAAGGAGGAGAACCTCCCTCTGCCGGCCGACCACTTCAAGCGCGGCTTCGGTAAGCGCAACGAGCTGATCATCCCGGACATACTTAACTGGACGCGCGACCCCGCCGAGGTGAAACGCCTCTCCCACCGCAAGGAAGCACTCTACCGCGACATCGCCCGCACCGGACACGTCCGCCTGCTGCCCGGCGTCCGTGAACTCTGCGGCGCGCTCAAGGACCTCGGCATCCCGTGCGTCATCGGCACGTCGACCCACAAGGAGAACCTCGCCCTGTCCTTCGAGCTCTTCGGCATCGGCCATTTCTTCGCCGGCGCGGTCGCCAGCGAGGACGTCACGAAGGGCAAGCCCGACCCGGAAGTCTTCCTGAAGGCCTGCGCCCTCGGTAGCGGCGACCCGGCGACGTCGTTCGTCTTCGAAGATTCCTTCTCGGGCCTCCAAGCCGGCCTGTCCGGCGGCTTCATCACGATCGCGCTCGCGACGACCAATACCCGCGAACAGCTCGAGCCGATCGGCGCGCACCGCATCGTGAAGGACCTCTCCGAAGTCGACCCGCAGTGGCTCGCCCGCGGGCGCCTGGGCTGAGATGGAATTCCGTCTCAAATCCGACTACCGCCCGATGGGCGACCAGCCGACCGCGATCGCCGCGCTCGACGCCTCCCTCCGCGCCGGCAACGGCCGCCAGACGCTGCTCGGGGTCACGGGCTCGGGTAAGACGTTCACGATGGCGAACCTGATCGCCCAACAGCAACGCCCGGCGCTGATCATCTCTCATAACAAGACCCTGGCCGCCCAGCTCTACTCGGAGTTCAAGAACTTCTTCCCCGAGAACGCGGTCGAATACTTCGTCAGCTACTACGACTACTACCAGCCCGAAGCCTACGTGCCGGCGACGGACACGTTCATCGAGAAGGATTCGGCGATCAACGAGGACATCGAACGCCTGCGTATCAGCGCCAGCAGCGCCCTGCTCTCCCGTCGGGACGTGATCGTGATCGCCTCGGTCTCCTGCATCTACGGCCTCGGCTCGCCCGAGGACTTCCTGGCCGCGATGATCGCCCTCAAGACGGGCATGACCCTGCGCCGCGACGAACTCCTCGCGAAGCTGGTGGCCAACCAATACGTCCGTAACGACGCGATCCTGGAGCGCTGCAACTTCCGCGCCCGCGGCGAGACGATCGACGTATGGCCGGCCTACATGGAATCCGCCGTCCGCCTCGAATTCTGGGGCGATACGCTCGAGGCCATCCGCGAGCTGGATCCGGTGAGCGTGAAGCCGGGCAAGCAGCTCGACAAATTCGACCTCTATCCGGCTAACCAATACGTCATGGCCCCGGGCCGCGTGAAGGCCGCCGGCGACGCGATCCGCGCCGAGCTCGAGGAACGCGTGGCCCATTTCGAGAAGACGAACCGCCTCGTGGAGGCCCAACGCATCCGCATGCGCGTCGAGCACGACCTCGAGATGCTCCGCGAGACGGGCTTCTGCCCGGGCATCGAGAACTACTCGATGCACATGTCCGGCCGTCGCCCCGGCGAGCGCCCGCACTGCCTCCTGGACTTCTTCCCGAAGGACAAACTGGTCTTCATCGACGAAAGCCACGTCTCGGTCTCCCAGATCGGCGGGATGTATCACGGTGACCGAGCCCGCAAGGAGCGCCTCGTCGAATTCGGCTTCCGCCTGCCCTCCGCCCTCGAGAACCGCCCGCTCCGTCCGGAAGAGTTCGACGCCCTAGTCGAACAGGTGGTGTATGTCTCCGCCACGCCGGCGCCCCACGAGTACAAGGTCTCGTCCGTCATCGCCGAACAGGTCATCCGCCCGACGGGTCTGCTCGACCCGATCATGGAAGTCCGCCCGATCGCCGGCCAAGTAGAGGACATCATAGGGGAAGCCAAGGCCGTCGCGGCCCGCGGCTACCGTACGCTCGTGACGACGCTCACGAAGCGGATGTCCGAGGACCTCGCCAACTTCATGCGGGAAAGCGGCCTGAAGGTCGAATACCTGCACTCCGATATCGACGCCATCGAACGCGTCGAGATCCTCCGTCGCCTCCGCGCCGGCCACTTCGACGTGCTCGTGGGCGTCAATCTCCTCCGCGAAGGCCTCGACCTCCCCGAAGTCGCGCTCGTGGGCATCCTCGACGCCGACAAGGAAGGCTTCCTGCGCAGCGAGACGAGCCTCATCCAGACCGCCGGCCGCGCGGCGCGCCACCTCGAAGGCAAGGTCCTGCTTTACGCGGACGTGATGACCAAGTCGCTCACGCGCGCCCTCACGATCTGCGGCGACCGCCGTAAGCGCCAGGAGGCGCATAACACCAAGTACGGCATCACGCCGAAGAGCACCCAGCGTAAGATCGAGGAGAGCCTCGTGGAGCTGGAAGCCGACGAGGCGCTGGCGGTGGCCGAAGGCACCGACGACCGCGATATCGCGCACGTGCTGGCCGACATGGAAGCCGAGATGCTCGCGGCGGCGGACGAACTGCAGTTCGAGCGCGCGGCCACGCTGCGCGACCAGATCGAGGCCCTGCGCACCGGCAAGCCGGCCTCGCCGAAACGCCATAAGGGGCGACGTTGATCAGCCGAAGCGGCGGGTCAGGTCGGCGTCCGTCCACTCGACATACGTCCGGCGACCTCGCGGGCAGGTCCCCGGCTGGGCGGTGCGGAACAAGGCCTGGACGAGCTCCATCAGTTCGGCGTCCGAGAGGTTGTCGCCCTTCCGGCGGGCCTTGTTGACGGCGAGTTTGGCGAGGGCGTCGTAGGCCAGCGAGGGCCGGCCGAAATCGCCTTCCCGACGGGCCATCTCGGCCAGCAGGTCGCGCACGAAGGCCAAGGCCTGCTCAGGCTCGAGCCACGCCGGCAGCGCCTGGATCCGCCAGAAGTTCCGGCCGTATTCCTCGAAGTCGAAACCGGCGGAGGCCAGCAACGGCAGTCGCTCCTTGAGCACCGCGGCGGGCAGAGGCTCGAGTTCGATGCTCAACGGGACGAGGAGCGGCTGACTCACCGGCTTCTGCGCGGTGAACTGCGCGAGGATGGACTCGTAAAGCACGCGCTGGTGGGCGGCGCCGAGATCCAGGATGGCCAGTCCGGTCGGCGTCTCGAAGACCGCGCGCTCTTCGCGCAGGCGAGAGAGGAGACGCCACCCGAGACGGACGGAAGGCGCGTGGGCCGGCGAGACCGATGCCGCGGTGACCGGCGGCACGTAAGCCGGAGGCGTGGGTCCGGCGGAGACCGGAGCGCTGACGCTCGGGGCGTCGACGGCCAGCGGGGTGGCCGGCGCGATCGCCGGGACGGCCTCGGTCGGCAGACCTTCGTCGGCCCGGGCGCGCAGGACCGCGAGCACGGATTCGATCAGGAAATTGCGGACCTTGGCTTCGTCGCGGAAACGCACCTCGCGCTTGGCGGGGTGGACGTTCACGTCGACCCACGCCGGATCCATCTCCAAGAAGACGAAGGCCAGCGGGTACCGTCCCTTCGGGATCAACGTGTGGTAGCTCTCCGTGAGCGCGAAGGCCATCGTGCGGCTGTCGACCGGGCGTCCGTTGACCACCGTGACGAGGTCCTGACGGGTGCCGCGGCTGACGCCCGGCTTGCCGAGCAGCCCGCTGAGACGCATGCCCGGACGTTCGAAGAGCGGCATCAAGGTGACCTCTTCGGCGACCTGCCGGCCCCAGATCTCACGGACCCGGTCCAGCAGAGGCGCGTTGCCCGGCGAACGGAAGATCTCGCGACCGTCCTCGCGCAGCAGGAAGCCGACCTCCGGGTGGGCGATGGCGTAGAGACGGACGAGACGGACGATGTGCGCGGCCTCGGTCTCGTCGGACTTCAGGAACTTCAGACGGGCCGGGACGGGATGGAAAAGATTGGCGACCTCGATGCGCGTGCCCGGCGCCATGCCGTGATCACGACGATGGACGAGCTTGCCGCCGTTGACCGCGATCTCCGTGCCCGAGGGGGCCGCGGCCGGACGCGTCTGCATCGTGAAACGGGCGACGCTGGCGATGGAAGGCAGGGCTTCGCCGCGGAAGCCGAAGGTCGCGATCCGATCGAGGTCGGCGGCCAGCTGGATCTTGCTGGTCGCGTGTCGTTCGAGGCTCAGCAGGGCTTCGTCGCCCGTCATGCCCTTGCCATCGTCCTCGACGATCATGCGGGCCTTGCCACCCCGGGAGAAGTCCACCGTCACGCGGCGGGCGCCCGCGTCGAGGGAATTCTCCAGCAGTTCCTTGATGACCGCGGCCGGACGCTCCACCACCTCGCCGGCGGCGATCTGGTTGGCCACGGTCGGCTCAAGGATGCGGATGGTCGACATGGTCAGGCAGGCCCGGGCGCGGACCGTCCGGAAGGACGGCCGAGGACGCGGCTGGGGCGGACGAAAGGCACCGGGAGACCTTTGCTCCTCGCCCCCTCCCCTGCAAGTCGAACGGCTCGGAAACGGTCTTTGTTGCGCCCGGCCCAAGGATGCCAACCTTGCTGTCGTGTCGAATCGCCTGGCCCACGAAAGCTCCCTCTACCTCCGCCAGCACGAGGCCAACCCCGTGCATTGGTGGCCTTGGTGCGCCGAGGCTTTCGCGGAGGCCAAGGCCAAGGACAAGCCCGTCCTGGTGTCCGTCGGCTATTCGTCCTGCCACTGGTGCCACGTCATGGCCCGCGAGTCGTTCGAGCAGCCCTGGGTCGCCGACCTGATGAACCAGCACTTCGTGTGCATCAAGGTCGACCGCGAGGAACGGCCCGAGGTCGACAAGCTGATGATGGACGCCGTGCAGATGATCCAAGGCCACGGCGGCTGGCCCCTCAACTGCTTCTGCCTGCCCGACGGTCGTCCGTTCTTCGGCGGCACGTATTTTCCGCCCGAGGACCGTGGCCACGGCCAGGTCCCTTGGCCGCAGTTGCTGATGCGCGTCTCGGATTTCTACCATCGCAACAAGTCCGAACTCGCCGCGAACGCCGACGCCATCGCGCAGAACCTGACGCACCTCACCCGGGCGCCCGACGCCGACGGGAGCGCGCCGATGCCGGACGACCTCGTCGCGGCCGCCCGCCGCATCTGCGAACAGCATGACGACACCTTCGGCGGCTTCGGCGCCGCACCGAAGTTCCCCGCGCCGCACACGCTCAACCTCCTGCTCGGCCTGCGCGGCGCCGCCGCGATCGAAGCGGACCGCGCCCTCGCCACGCGCCTCGACGCCGTCCTGACCATCACCCTCGGCGCCATGGCGCGCGGCGGGCTCTTCGACCAGGTCGGCGGCGGCTTCCATCGCTACTGCGTGGACCGCGACTGGACGGTGCCGCACTTCGAGAAGATGCTCTACGACAACGCCCAGCTGCTCGGCACCTACGCCGAGGCCTGGGCCCGCTACCGCGACCCGCTCTACGTCGACATCTGCGAAGAGACGGTCGGCTGGCTCCTCCGCGAGATGCGCACGGCCAACGGACTGTTCGCGGCCTCGCTGGACGCCGACACGGATCACCACGAAGGCACGACCTACGTGTGGACGGCCCCGGAAGTGGCTGCCGCGCTCGGCGACGAAGCCTTCCCCTTCGCGCAGGCCTACGGCCTCTCGGACAAGGGCAACTTCGAGGGTAAGAACATCCCGAAGCTCAAGGGCGACCACGCCGCGCGTAAACGCTTCGCCGGCGCCCGCGCCAAGCTCCTCGCGCTGCGCGACCAGCGTCCGCAGCCTTCGCGCGACGACAAGAATCTCCTCAGCTGGAACGCCCTGCTCGTCGGCAACCTCGCCAAGGCCGGCTGGATCCTCGGCCGCAAGGATTGGGTCGAGCTCGCGTTGGAGACGGAAGCCGTGCTCTGGACGCGTTTCGCCCGCGAGGACGGCGCGCGTCTGCTCTCCGTCGCGCATGGCGACAAGACCAACCTCGACGGCAACCTGAGCGACTTCGCCTGGCTGGCCGAAGCCGAACTCAGCCTCGCCGCCTACGCGCCCTGGGCCCGCCCCGAAGCGGAGCACCCTTACGCCGCGCGCGCCGAACGTCTTCTGAAATCCGCGCTGGAACGCTTCGGCGACCCGCACGCCGTCGGCGCCTTCGTCGTGCCGGCCGATCGTGACGACCTTTCCGTCCGCCAGAAGGACTGGTTCGATAACGCCGTCCCGGCGGGCAACTCCTCCTTGCTCCACGGCTTCGGACAGCTCCAGATGCTTTCCGCCGACCCGCGCTGGGCCCGCGAGTTCGCCGACCTATCGACTGCGTACGGCGGTCTCTACAAGAACGTCCCCAACGGCGTCGCCCACGCCTTGGACGGCATCGCCCGTTTCGCCCTCGGCCATGCGACGGTGAAAGCCGCCGGCGGCTGGGACGAGCTGCGCGCCGCCCTCAACGGCGACGCCCAGACCGCTCCGCACGACCGCCCTTACCGTCAAGTCTTCCTGCTCCCGACTGCCGCCACGGCCGGTTTCGCCGTCTGCGTGGGTCAGACCTGCCTCGCGTCCGTCCGGACCGCCCAGGAGGCCGCCACGAGCCTCTGACGGCCAATCCGCTCTTGCCCGCTCCGAGGGGAGAAGGAACATCGTCGCAGGCATGTCAGCCGACCCCCACTACGTCTACGGCCAAGGGCAGAGCTCGCGCTCGAGCTATCCTATCCTGCTGGGGACGGTGACGGTCGAAGTCATCGGCTACAAGGAGCGCCGCTACCGCCCCAACTGGCGCCGGATCGGCCTGCTCTTCCCGGTCTTCCTGCTGCTGCTCTGGGTGGCGCTGTCCGAGGCCAACTACTTCAAGGAGCGCTTCATGAACGGCATCCCGTCAACACGCCGGGCCGACATGTACCTCTACCTGCCCGACACCGCGATCAATTCCGCCGCGAACCTCTTCCTCAACAAGGAGGAAATCCGTCTCCGCGAGCGGGCCAAGCTGCTGTCGGCCAAGGATACCTACGGGCGGTCGGCGCACCTCTACCGCAAAGGCGAATACTTCGTGAGCGTCGCCAAAGAAGCCCTCACCCGCCAGGACTACGCCGAGTTCGCCCGCTACATCGGCACCGGCGCGCAGCTGAGCCCGGCCAACCTCGAAGCCCAGCGGCTGTGCGCCGACCTCTTCTTCGTGTTCCAACGCCCGCTCGACGCCTACCAGCTGCTCGAGGAGTCGCTCGTCTTCGCCAAGCAGGATCGCGAATACTTCCGCTACTACGTCCAGCGCTGCTTCATGCTCGACCAGGACGCGCGCCTCATCGCCACGGCGACGAAGCATCTGGCGGACCCGGCGGTCGCCGAGGAGATCCGCGCCGACCTCCGCTTGGCCGCCGCGCAGGCCCACTTCCTCCGGGGCGACTTCGCGGACGCCGCCCGCCTGATCAAGGAACACCGCCTCGACCAGACCGCCGACGGTTACCTGCTCAACTGCCAGCTCCTCTGGGAAAGCGGCGACCGCGAGGGCGCGCTCGCCGAACTCGACGCGGCGCTCGCCGTCTTCCCCGCCGGCGTCCGGCTGCTCGAGATGAAGGCCCGCTGGCTGAAGGACAGCGGCGAATTCCGCCGGGCCCAGGACACCCTTGATCTGCTGAGCATCAGCCAGCCCGGCCGACCAGGCCCGCTCATCCAGTCTCTTTACCTGCTGCCGGGTGAGGCCGACCGCGCGCGCCGCGAGGCCTTGCTCGAGAAGATCGTGGCCACGTTCGGCAACCAGGAGCAGCCGATGCTGGACCTCGCCCGCTTCGGCAACGAAACCGCGGACGTCGCGCTCACCGCCCGGCTGGCGAAGCTCGCGCTCGAGCGTAAGTTCAGCAACCGCGTCCGCTTCGACCTCGTGCATGTGGAATGCCTGCTCAACGCGGGCCGCGCCCGCGAGACGATCCTGCTCGTCGACGCGCTCTACAAGCAGGCCGAACGCGACCAATGGGTGGCCGAGACGCGCATCGCCTTCGACGCCCTGCGGACCATCGCCTATTTCGCCGACGGCCAGACCGAGATCGGCTCCATCAACCTCCAGAAGCTCCAGCAGCACCGGAAGGTGCCGCCGCAGGTGCTGGTCGCGGCGAGCCGTAAGCTGATCGCGGCGAAGCGCTACGACGAGGCCAACGACGTGCTCGTCCAGGCGCACCTGCAGAACGAGACCAACCAGGCCATCCTGATGCAGATCGTGCAGCTCAAGCTCGACCACCCGCGCATCGCCGCCGACCTCGAGACCTACCTGCGCCGGCTGATGCTCAACCGCCGCCCTTCGCCGGAAGTCCTCCGGGCCGCCTTGCGCCGGCTCGGTTCGGACACCTACCTCTTCTCGAGCGACCGCGAGACGCTGCTGCGCGACGTCGAGGCGAAGCTTAAGTAGCCGCTGCCTCGGAGGAAGTCGGCTTGGCCTGAGGCTCGGGGCGCTCGGTGACCTCGAAGTAGGTCACGGACCCGAGCTTCGTGCCATCCGGCAGCCAGAGCCCGCGGCTGCAGCCGCGGTTGACGAATTCTTCGGCCTCTGCCGGAGACAAGACCGCGCCGACCGTGGCGAGGCCCTCGGCCTCGAGCGCGGAGGTCGCGATCGCGCGCACCGGGCCGGCCAGGGTGACGGCCTGACCGGTCCGTGGGTCGACGAGGTTGTTACGCTCGGGGTCCGCCGTCTTGCTGGCCATCGCGAAACGGCAGAGTTTGAGCTCGGAGCGGGCGCCGACACCGATGCGCCAGCCGGCGGATTCACCGGGCGGATCGAGCGCGAGGGTGACGCTGCCGGAAGCCATCAGCAGCGCGCGGTGGATGCCCCAGCTGCTCTCGAGCATGTCCGCCATGCGGTCGAGGGCGTAGCCGCGGACGATCGCGCCGAAGTCGACGGCGCAGCCGAACTTGTCGCAGTGCAGTTCGCAGCCCTCGAGACGAAACGCACCCTCGCGGTAGGCGTTCATGACTTGGGTCCAGGCGGCGTCGTCGGGATTGAAGCCAAGGTCGCCGCGCTTCCGCCAATAACCGAACAGGGCGCCGGCGGTGGCGTCGAAGGCCTTGCCGGAGTCGGCGCTGACGTCCTTCGAGAAATTCCACAGGGCCTGCACATGCTCGGAGGCGGCGATCATCGCGCCCTCGGGCATCAGGTTGATCGAGGCGACCGGACCGCTGTCATGGCGGAGGTCGGTCTGGAAATCCAGGTCATCGAGCAGCTGGAACAAGCCTTCGGCCGCATTGCGGGCGTAGACGCCGTCCTCCGCGGCGATGCGCACCCAGAAGCGGGAGCCGAAGGCCTCGTGGGAGAAGTTGTGGATGATAGGGGTGTCTTCCATGGCTTACTTCTGGGTAAAGAAACCGCTTTCGTAGCCTTTGGCAACCAGCACCCAATACCGATCGGCACCATCGGTGCGGAGCGTCAGTTCGCGGACGGCGTAACCCGGGATCACCGGCACGCTGGCGTCATGCGCCGGGATAAGGCGGAGGGGTGCCTGGGCCGCCTGGGGGAAATCCCCAAAGCCGACCGGATGCTTGCGAAGATAATAGGGTAACGGCCAATAGTGCCCGCCTTCCACGGCGACGTAGAACTTAGGCCCGTAAGCCTGAGCCATGCGGTTGACGCTCGGGAGGAACCAACTCAGGTCGGACGTAGGCGAGTGGAAAGACAACGGCCGCCGGGCGGCCAAGGCGATCGCCACCAGACCGAAAGCCAGCGCGGACAGGCGCGCGGCGCTCCCCTTGAACAGATACGGCAGCGCGAGCGTCAGCGGCAGCGAGAAGACCACCAGGAGGAGCCACGGAGTCTTGTAGGGCAGCGCGAGATGGAACAGGAAGACGAGGAGCGCGACCAGACAGGGCAGGTCGATCTCATGGCGGCTCCGCCAACGGACCAGCGAAAGACCCGAACGAGCCAACGCGAAGACCGCCAGCCAGGCCGCTGCGCAAGCCCACGGCACCAGGCTCTCGGCGTAGAGGGTGTCCTCCGATCGGCCGCTGGCGACGCCGAGCGAACGCGCTAACTGCAGCCACCAGGTCTTCAGGCCCGGCAGATCGGTGAAGCCGACCGACTGGAACAACGCCCAGGAGGCGACCAAGCCGAAGCCGAAGCGCAGCCAGCGGCGATCGGGCACGAACTGACGTAGGAGCACCAAGGCTAGAAGGAAGAAGACGAGGTAGGCCGCGGCGGTGACCTTACAGGCCAGGGCGAAACCGAAGGCCGCCCCGGAGAGTAGCCACCAACGCGATGCCGGGGGCGCACCTTCGGCGCGCATCCATAGGGCGACGCCCCAGACGAAGCCCGTCACCAACAGCATCTCCTGGACGAAGTAATAACCGAAAGGCGTGCACCCGCCGGTGAGCACGATGAACGCCGCGGTGACATAACGCGGCCCCTTCCCTACCCCAGGGAGGATCAAGGCAGCCGCGGCCATCAATCCCAGGAAGACCGAGACGATGCTGCGTAGGTAATCCTCATGCATGTCTATCGGCGCCGTGCCCGTCAGCTTGGCGGAGATGAGCATCGCCGTCGCCAGCGTCGGCCCGTGGAACTTGTCCTGATGCGTGCTGTAGGGAGTCCCCTCCGAGAGCTCCTTGGCCAGGGACCACTGGACGGCTTCGTCCGCGTGCAGGAGACCGGGGGGCACGAAGGCGATCGCCGACCAGAACAGGGCGATAGTGACGACGAGGGCGAGGCCGAACCGCGAGGCCGTGGCCGATTGGTTCGTCGCATCGACCATCACACGCCGAAATGCTTCTGCAGCGCCGTCTTGATATCCAACGGCACGAGCGCCGCCGACATGGGACCTTGGGCTTCGCGCCAGGCGTAGACGGTGGTCAGGGCGCCCTTCGCGACGGCGCGTTCGCCGACGGCCGCGGTGAAGCCCCAGACGAGTTTCTTGTCGCCGATCTCAATCGGGGTCAGCGCGACGGTCACGACGTCCTCACGGTAGATCGGGGAGAGGAAGTCGCACTCCACGCGTACCCGGGGGAAGCCGGTGAGCTTGGCGCCCTCGTTCCGGAGGAACGGCAGCTTGAGATGACGGAAGAGGGCCTCCTCGGTCGCCTCGACCCAGAAGAAGACCGTCGAGAAATGCACGATGCCCGCGGCGTCGGTGTCGGAGAAATTGGCGCGGTAATCCGCCGTGAAAGGGGCCATGCCTCCATCCAAACCGTCCGGCCCGCCGGCGCAACCGTCAAGGCGCCTTCCGGCCGCCCTTACGCAGCCAGGAGACCGAGGTCCAGGTCCCGCCGGAGGCCGTCACGCAGGCTCGTAGGAAGGCCTGCGGCTCCTGTTGGACGCTGAAGAGGTATAGCCTCGGCCCACGGCCTTGCGCGCCCTTGGCGAAGGCCTCCAGCCATTCGCGCTGCCAGCGCGTCTGGCCTTTCGGCGCCCCTCCGAACTTATGATACGAGCTGTCCGAGTAGACCATCTTAGGCTCGCCCTTCTTGGTCTCATAGAGACGGACCCCGTCCTGGAAGTCCGAGAACACCACCAAGGCGTCGTAGGGCTCGGCCAGGAGCCGATCCATCCACGCGCCCAGCGAACCCTTCTCGCAGGCCGTGCGGACCTTCGCCTGGACCAAACGGCCCGCGGGAGTCAGGGTCTCCACGACGGTCTGCGTCGGCCCTTCGCGCAGGCGGGGTGCCGGACCGTGGAAACCGCGGCCGTGGACGACCTTGTCGCCCAGTCCGACCACGCGGGCGCCGTCGAAACGGAAGACGTCGGCGTCGGGGAACTGCTTCCGGATCTCGGCCTCGACGCGCGGGAGATAAGAGCGCATCGAGCCCGAGCAATCCAGGTAGACCGCCACGCGTTGCGCCCGGATGAACGCGCCCATCACCGGACGCCCGACGAAGCCGGCACGATTGCCCAGACCCGCACCCAGACCATTGCCACCGAAGCTTCCTTTACCTCGACCGAAGCCGCCCTTCCCTTGTCCGGCGGTCAGCCCGGCCAGCCCCACCTCAGGCGTCATCGACTTCATCGGCGGCAGCGCCAAGGTCGCGGTCGCGGACTTCGCGACGAGCCGCTTCGCAGGCAAGACGACCTTGGGCTTACGCTGCACCGGGTGGACGGAAGCCGGCGCGCCGGATTTCCCGCCGGCGACGGCATGGGCGACGAATTCCTTCATCGGCTGCGGACGGGTCGGCGTGCGCAGGACGACCCAGCAGGCCAGCACCACGAGCAGGCCATGGAAGAGGAGGGACGAAGCCAGGCTCCGCCACGCCCGCGGGCGCGGGCGAGAAGCCACGAGAGGATCGGCCAAAGACATGGCCCGCAGGTTAGCGGGCCATCATCGGACTCAAGGGAGAGCCCCGTCATCCATCCCCGAGTCTTCGCCCCGGCGAAGTCCTCAGGAGCGGACCTCAGTTACCCGGACGAGCCGGACCGTCGGGCCGAAGCCAGTCGACGAGCGTGAATTTGCCGCCGGAGACTTCGGCGCACTTCTGCAGCACGCGCGTCGCCGGGTGACGCGTCGAGAAAAGGTAGAGCGCCGGACCCTTGCCCGCGCCGGCCAGTTCGAAGGAACCCACCCAGGAGTCTTCCCAGACCTTCTCGGCGACGGTGCGGGTGTCGGCGATCTCCGCCTCGGGCAAGCCACGCTGACCCGCGTCATCGACGTAGACCTGGCCGGCCCCGGCACGGGTCTGGAGGACCTGGTCGTTGAAGTCCGAGAAAACCACCAAGGCCGCGTAGCGTTTCTCGCGACGGAGGATGTCGACCCAGGCGCCGACGGAACCGGTCTCGAAATTACCGGCGTAGCGGGCGAGCAGTTCACGGCCGACGGACGTCATGCGGCTCGCGTCGACGGAGACACGCGGGCCCGTGGCGGCCGGACGATGCGGGAGGGCCGCGGTGCCGCCGCCGCGGACGACGTTGCCTTCGACCCAGATCTTGATCGCCGGGACGCTGAAGACGTCCGCGTCGGGGAACTGCTTACGCACCTCGGCTTCGACGGCCGGGAGATAAGGAGCCATCGAGTCGGAACAATCCAGATAGACGGCGATGCGGGGCTCGGCAGACGTGACGGGCGGCAGCTCGCCGACCTTGGCCGCGTGGGCGAAGGCAGTGAGCAAACCAAGGGCGGCCGTCGTGAGCAGACGTAGGAAGCGCATGGGGATGATGGAAACCTAAGCGATGGCGGCACGAGTGACAGCGAATAGTGACGGCTGGGGCTAAGCCCTCATCTGCGATCAGCCAGCCCAGTCTCGCAAACAGCCGTCCCTCGTCGACCCGGAGGCCTCGAGGGGCGGAGACCGACGAAGGCTTGCTCAGCGGGCCGGCGCGCCGGAGCGATTGCTACCGGCATTCGAACCGGCCGGACGGAAACGCAGGACGCTGTTGGCGCCCGCCGCCGTCGCCGGAGCGGACATCTCGACGGTGAAGAAACCGGGCGAAGCCTTGTTGGGGGTGACCGCGACCACCTTGGTGCCAGCCGGGAAGCGATTGTCCTGGATCTGCATGCCGGAGCGGAGGTCGATGGAGCCCGAGACATCTTCGATGGTCTTGGAGTCCTTGGCGAGGGTGCCGACCGCTTGGATGAGCGGGGTGAAGGCGAAGACCGCGCTGAGCGAGTCTTCGGTGAGCGGGGCGGAGATCGTCAGCTGCCTGTCGATGACGCGCTTCTTCCGCTTCTTCTCCGGATCCTCGGGATCGATGATCTCCTTGAAGGTCTGCATCGCGGTGATGGTAGCCCCGTCGGGGACGCCGCGACCGCTGACGGGCATGCCGACGTAGAGATCGTCGTAGTTATGAAGGTCGTTGAGGGTGTTGGCCCCCTTCTTGCCGTTGCCGAACTTCACCATGATGGCGCTGCCTTCGGAAGCCGCCACGCAACGCTGGAAGATCGTCCCCGGCTTGTTGCCGTAAGCGCGGGAGGTGCTGATCAGGTAGAGGCGGGGGCCCTTGTTCTCGCGGGCGCCGGCGAAGGCCTTCTCCCATTCGTCCTCCCATTTGCGTTCTTCGGGGAAGCGCTTGTCACCGCCGTTGTTGCAGGTGATGCGACCGCTGGCGAGGGCCGTGAGCGGCTTGCTGAGCGTGAAGCTCACGTTCTCCTTGATCTCGGTCACCGTCGTGCCGGGCGGGATGCCGGAACCGAGGGCCACCATGCCGACGATCAGCCCGGAAGTATCTTTGCATTGCACGACGGGCTGGCCGGAACCTCCGCCGCTCGCGATGAGGGTCACGGAACGGGCGAAGCCGCCGCCTTGGTTGGTGCGGTCGGAGAAGACCACGGGCGGGTCGGCGCGCATGCCCTTGTCCGGCTTGTAGGCGGGAACGTTGCCGATCGCCTTGGTACGGATCTGGCGGACGCCGTCCTGGAAGTCGGAGAACACGATCAGCGCGTCGTAGGTGCGGTCGTCCTTGAGGATGTCGATCCACCCGCCGACGGAGCCCGTCTTGAAATTGGACGCGTACTTCTTGTAGATCGCCCGGCCTTGGGTGGTGAGCTTGTTCACGTTGGTCTCCGTCGCGACGAGTTCGCCCTTGGCGTTCTTCTTGGAACCGCCGCCGGTGGCACGGTTGAGGTACGGCGTTCCCTTGAACTTCTCGCCGCCGACGATCTCGTTGTCATGGACGTCGATGAACACGCCGTTGCTGAGGTAGACGTCGGCGTCGGGGAACTTGTCGCGGATCTCGGCTTCGACGCGCTCGAGGTAAGGAAGCATCGAGGCCGAGGCGTCGAAGTAGACCGCCAGGCGCTGGGAGAAGATGTTCGCGCCCATGACCGGCTTCGCGACGAAGTTCTTGCCGCCGCCGGAGCCCATGCCACGGCCGGTGCCGATGCCGCCGCCGGAACCGCCGCCGAAGCCCTTGGAGGAGCCGCCGGCCATCGCGCCGGAGATCATCGACGAAGCCGAGGCCGAGTTCGGCATGTCGGGCAGGGCGATCGAGGCGGAGGCGCTCTTGGAAGTGATGCGGGTGGTCGTCTTGGCCAGCGACTTCACGTTCTTCGGCTTGATCTTGTGCTGGGTGTTCTTGACGCGCTCGCCGCCGGAACCTCCGCCCGCGCCCGTGGCGAACTGGTTGGGGTCCTTCTTCGCGTTATCCGTGACCGTCGAGACCACGAAGGCGGCCGCGATGAAGACGAGCAAGGCGTGGAAGGCGATCGACACCGAAAGACCGCTGGCGCCGATGCGCTGCCAGAAGGACTTCTTGGCGCGCTTGGTACCGAGGACCTCATCGGTCTCGATCTCCTTGACGGGGGCCGGGGGGACTTCGCCAGGGGGAGGCGTAGGGGTTTCTTCGCTCATCGTTTAAAGGGGGTGGTTAATCTTCCCCCCAGCCTTGCCTGCTTCAACCCTTTTTGGGCGAGCCGAGGGCCGATAACTGGCTCAAGAAATGGCTTGCGGACAGGCCAGCGTGCCATTCTTCTTCACCTTCCACTGATTGCAGGGTGGAGCAGCCCGGTTAGCTCGTCAGGCTCATAACCTGAAGGTCGTAGGTTCAAATCCTACCCCTGCACCCAATTTCAAAGCCCTAAGGGGCAGTTACTTACGGAAGTGACTAAAAAGATGCGGATTTCACTTGAACCGGCCGGAATTAAATGCACGGTATCAGGTATTAAATTTGTCCTACGGGACAATGGGGTAAGTAAGATAAAGCAGTAAAAAACAGGCGGCTTGCATAGGGGTATGCAAGCCGCCTCCTTTTCAGGGGGTCACTCCCCTGCCCTGGACACGAAAAAGCCCGGCTCCTTGCGGACCGGGCTTCGTCGTACGTGGACGGATCGTTCAGCCGCCGCCGGTCATCTTCGTGATGAGCGCGATGAGCGGGAGGAACATCGCGAGCACGATCGTGCCGACCACGACGGCGAGGAACACGACGAGGATCGGCTCGATGATGGAAGTCAGCGCGGTCACGGCGTTGTCGACCTCTTCGTCGTAGATGTCCGCGACGCGGTTGAGCATCTCGGGCAGCTGGCCGGTCTCTTCGCCGACCTGGATCATCGACGTCACCATCTGCGGGAAGACGCCGGACTGTTCGAGCGGGATCGAAAGCGGCTCGCCGTCGCGCACGCGGTCATGCACGCGCTCGAGCGAGTGCGCGATGACGACGTTGTCGAGGGTGTCGCGGGTGATCGTGATCGACTGCAGGATCGGGACGCCCGAGGCCATCAGCGTGCCGAAGGTGCGGGCGAAGCGGGAGACGGAGACGATCTGCACGAACGTGCCGACCTTCGGCAGGCGGAAGATCATCTTATCGAAGACCGCCTTCCCCTTCTCGGACGCGAGCCAGCTCTTCAGGCCGAAGTAGATGCCGAAGACGGCGATCGGGGTGGCCCACCAGAATTCCGTGAGGAACTTCGAGATGCCGACGACGAACTGCGTCAGGGGCGGCATCGTGGTCTTCTGGCTGTCCAGCAGCTTCTGGAACGAAGGGACGACCTTCACCATCAGGATGTAGACGATGATGAGCGCGACGGACATGACGACGCCCGGGTACACCATCGCGGACTTGACCTTCTTCTGGATGCGCTCGGCCTTCTCGCGGAACTTCGCGAGACGGTCGAGGACCTTGTCGAGCACGCCGCCCGCCTCGCCGGCGCGCACCATGTTGACGAAGAGCTTGTCGAAGACCTTCGGATGGGACTGCAGGGCTTCGGAGAGGTTGTTGCCTTGGGAGACGCTCTCGGCGATGTTGGCGAGGACGGCCTTGAAGGCGGGATTGCGCTCCTGCTTGGTGATCAGTTCGAGGGCGCGGAGGAGCGGGAGGCCGGCGATGATCAGGGTCGCCAGCTGGCGGGTCATCACGGTCACGTCGTTCTGCGTCACCTTCGAGCCGAAGGAGAAGCCGGCCTTGGCCGGAGCGGCGACGGCCGCGGGCTTGGCGCCGGCCGAGTCGGCCACGAGCGTCGTGACCATCAGGCCTTTCGCCATCAGCTTCTGGCGGGCCTGCGCATCGTCGGCGGCGTCGATCCGGCCGGTGGCCTGGGACCCGTTGCGGTCGATGGCGGTGTACTTGTAGTCGGGCATGGGAGGTGCGGGTGGGGGTGAAGGTTAGGTGTACTTGAGGACTTCCTCGATCGAGGTGTGTCCGTCGAAGATGCAGCGCAGGCCGTCGTCGCGCAGCGGGCGCATGCCCGACTCGATGGCCTTCTGCTTGAGCACCAGGGTCGGCGCCTTCTGGGTGATGAGGGCGCGGAGCTGGTCGTTGATCGTCATCAGTTCGAAGAGACCCTGGCGGCCCTTGTAGCCGGAACGGTTGCAGTCCGGGCAGCCCTTGCCGTAGTAGAACTTCTTGTTCGCGATCTCGAGGGCGTCGACGTCGAGCATGCTGACGACGTCCTTGTCGGGCTCATAGGGCGTACGGCAGGTCTTGCAGATGCGGCGCAGGAGGCGCTGGGCGAGCACGCCTTCGAGCGAGGCCGAGATGAGGAACGGCTCCAGCCCCATGTCGATCAGTCGGGTCACGGCGCCGGGGGCGTCGTTGGTGTGGAGGGTCGAAAGCACGACGTGGCCGGTGAGCGAGGCCTGGACGGCGATCTGGGCGGTCTCGATGTCGCGGATTTCGCCCACCATGATGGTGTCCGGATCCTGTCGGAGGAACGAACGCAGCGCGGCGGCGAACGTCAGGCCGACCTGATGGTTGATCGGCACCTGCATGATGCCTTCGACCTCGTACTCGACGGGATCCTCGGCGGTGAGGATCTTGACGTCCTCGGTGTTCACCTCTTTCAGGGCCGAGTAGAGCGTGGTGGTCTTGCCGGAACCGGTCGGGCCCGTGACGATGAAGATGCCGTTCGGGCGGCCGACCATCGCGCGGATGCCTTCCTTGATGTCGTCCTGCATCGAGAGGGCCTCGAGGCTCAGGTTGACGACGGTCTTATCCAGGATTCGGAGCACGACGGACTCGCCGAACTGCGTGGGCAGCGTCGACACGCGGAGGTCGATCTGGCGGCCGCTGATGGTCGTCTTGATGCGTCCGTCCTGCGGGATGCGGCGCTCGGCGATGTTCAGCGAAGAGAGCACCTTGACGCGGGCGATGACGGCCGAGGCGAGGTTCTTGGGCGGCGGCGCCATCTCGTAGAGCGATCCGTCGATGCGCAGGCGGATGCGGAACTCGGTCTCGAAGGGCTCGAAGTGGATGTCGGAGGCCTTGGCTTTGACGCCTTCCTGGAGGACAAGGTCGACGAAGCGGATGATCGGAGCCTGGCTGGCCTGCTTGGTGACGTCCTCGTCGGTGGCGGCCGCGGCGTCGACTTCGCCGAATTCGCCGAGGAGGTCCTCCATCGAGGAGGAGGTCGCTTCGCCGTAGACGCGCACGACGCCGGCCTCGACCTGGGCGGGATCGGCCACGCCGAGCTCGATCTCGCGCTGGAGGATGAAGCTCAGCTCGTTGATGACGGAGGAGTTGAAAGGATCCTTGGCGAGCAAGGTCAGCTTGCCGGCCTCGTCGGCGACGGGGAGCACGACGTACTTGTGGGCCTGGGCGGGCTTGAGCAGCTTGACGAGAGCCTCGCCGGGGTCGGCGGGGACGGTCGAGTAGTAAGGCGAACCGAGGTGGTCGGCGATCGCCTGCAGGATGGCGCCGCGTTCGGCATAGCCGGCATCGACGAGGCTGTCGCCGAAGGACTTCCCGGTGGTGGTGGTCGATTCCCAGACCTCCTCGGCTTGGGCGGGCGTCAGGAGGCCGGCCTCGAGGGCGATGTCACGGATCACGTCACTATGGTCGTCGAACATGGGAAAAAAGGGGGGTTAGCGAGGGGAGGCTCCGCCGCGCATGCGCTCGCGCATGGCTTCGGGGTTGAGGCAGTAGCTGAAGACTTCTTCCTCGGTCACGATGCCTTGGGAGAACAAGGAGAGCAGGTCGCTGTCGAGCGTGCGCATCCCGCGAGCGCCGCCCGTCTCGATGTCGGTGAGCAGCTGGAAGGTCTTGCCTTCGCGGATCTTGGCGGCGATGCCGTCGGTCCGGATCATGATCTCGAACGCGGCGACGCGGCGGTCGTCCGTGGTGTGCAGGAGGCACTGCGAGATGACGGCGGTGAGCGAGGTCGAGAGCTGCGCGCGGATCTGGTCGCGGGCCGAGGCCGGGAAGGCGTCGATGATGCGGTCGATCGTGCGGGTGGCCCCGGAGGTATGCAGGGTGCCGAGCACGAGATGGCCCGTCTCGGCGGCGGTGACGGCGGCCTCGATGGTCTCGAGGTCGCGCATCTCGCCGATGAGGATCACGTCGGGGTCCTGACGCAGCGCGGAGCGGACGCCTTCGGCGAAGGTCGGGAGGTCCTCGCCCACTTCGCGCTGGGTGATGAGGCTCTGCTTGTGCGCGTGGGTATACTCGATCGGGTCCTCGATCGTGATGATATGGCCCTGCTGGTTCTCGTTGATCCAGTTGATCATCGAGGCGAGGGTCGTCGACTTGCCGGAGCCGGTCGGGCCGGTGACGAGGATCAGGCCGCGGGCGCGTTTGAGCAGGTCCTTGACCACGAGCGGCAGCCGCAGCTGCTCGAGCGAATACATGCCGGAAGGCAGGAGGCGCAGGACCATGCCGTAACCGCCGTGGCCGCGGAAGGCGTTGGCGCGGAGGCGCGTCCGGTCGCGGAAAGCGAAGGCGAAATCGCACCCGCCGTCGGCGTCGAGCGTGGCGCGGCGGGCGGGCGGCACGAGGCCGAGCACGAGGGCCTCGGTCTCGGCGGCGGTGAGGGCGGGGCCTTCGACGACGACGAGTTCGCCGTTGACGCGGAGGCTGGGGGCGCGGCCGACGCGGATGTGCAGGTCGGAGGCCCCGTTCTCGAGCATGGCCTCCAACAACTGGTTCATCGCGTAAGCCATCGGATCAGATCACGTCGTCGGCGACGGTGGCACCAAGCACTTCCTCGATGGTGGTCATGCCGGAAGCGACCTTACGCTGGCCGTCCTCGCGCATGGTGCGCATGCCGGCCTCACGGGCCTTGCGGCGGAGGTCGACGAGGTTGGAGCCGCCGTAGATCATCTCCTGGATCTCCTCGGTGATGACGAAGAGTTCGAAGACGCCGCGACGACCCTTGTAACCGCGCTCGCCGCACTTGGGACAGCCGGCGCCCTTCATGGGCGTGGCGCTGGCGAGATCCTGCTCGGTCATGCCGATCGAATAGAGTTCCTTGGCCGTCGGCTTGTACGGGGCGGCGCAGGCCTGGCAATTGCGGCGCACGAGGCGCTGGGCGAGGGCGCCGCGGAGGGCCGCGGAGACGAGGAACGGCTTGACGCCGATGTCCACGAGACGGGTGACGGCGGAGACGGAGTCGTTGGTGTGCAGGGTGGAGAACACCATGTGACCGGTGAGCGCCGCGTTGATCGCGATCTCGGCGGTCTCCAGATCTCGGATCTCACCGATCATCACGATGTTCGGCGCCTGACGGAGCATGGCGCGGAGGGCGGCGGCGAAGGTCATGCCGACGTCGCGCTTCACCT
>JACCDL010404929.1_pt1 | contig 20691 bp, 17 predicted proteins | sample 7441931 | NCBI WGS metagenome assembly JACCDL01 (sample SAMN15323437, study PRJNA562643) | freshwater metagenome | isolation source: river surface water | place: USA:Blue River Watershed | collected 2017-08-16 | reverse complement strand
GAGCCGGCGCTCGTCCCGGTCGTGTAGGCGGCGCGATACCCCGAGCCTGCGCCGAACTTGGCGTTCTGGTCGAAGGCGTCGTTCTTGTTGACAGGCAAGATCGGGCGCAACATCAGCGCCGGCCGCTTCAGCGGGTCGGTGAGCGGGATCGGGGCGACGGTCACCGCGGTGGACTGGGGCAGCGACGAGGTGCACCAGAAGACGAGGTTCATCGCCACGACGTTCGAGGCGAGGAAGTTATGGTCATCCAAGGTCCAGGGCATGCCGGACGAGGAGGAGACGACGCCATTGATCAGCGGGGTGCCCGAGGTGACATACTTCTGCTGGTTATAGTCGCCGTACATCCGGACGCCCGGCGTGGTCGTGGACCAATAGTCCCAGGGGGACTTGGGCGCCGCCGCGGTGGAGGAAAGGATGATCGGCAGCGCGTCGGTGAAGGTGCGCTCGGAGTCGATGATGGTCCGGTAGACCCCATAGACCTGCTGGGTCTGGGCGCCGGGGGCGCTGAACGGGGAACGCTGACCGATGCGGTAAGCCACGGCGCAGACGTCGCCCTTGAGCGCGACGCGGGCGGTCGAGGCGCTCGTGTGGTCCGGACGCCAGCGCGGACGATCCTGCGGCGCGGAAAAGAGCATCAGGATCGGATGCTCGGCGGGGTTGAGGTTGCCCGACATGGTCGGGGCGTTCGCGGGACCGCCCGTCGAGGACGAGCCCGGCAGCACGACCTCCATCCAGCAACGGCCGTCCGGGCGGATGACCGCGGTCTGGAAATCATTCTCCATCGCGTCCAGCACGGCGCGGGCCTCGCTCTGGGTGCTCAGGTCGGCGACGGCGCGGTCGTAGGCTTTGAAGGTCTCCGCGGCGATCGAGACCACGGAGAGCACGATGACGACCATGAGGGCCGTCGAGACCATCAGCTCGATCAGCGTGAAACCCCGGCGGACCGGACGGAGGGAGGCGACAGGGCTCATCGGTTGATCACGATGTTCTGGATGAGCAAGGGCGTCTGCTCCGAGGTCGTGAAGCCGCCGGGCCCGGTCGGCAGGGTGTAATCGTGCGGAAAGAACTCGGCGACCACGGGCAGGTAGGCGAGGGCGTAATCCTTGGGGTCGGCCGGCAAGGCCCCGCCCGCCGCGTAACGGGCCGCGGACGGCTCCGAGGTGGTGATGTCGACCACGGTGCGCTGGCCGACGAGGAGCCGCGACAGCGTCAGGCGCACGCGCATCGGGGCGCCGATGACGTTGCGCTGGGAGGCCATGTCGAAGGTGAAATTGCGATCGGAGACGAAGGCGACCTCCATCGAGGAAGGGTTCGAGGTGATGTCGAAGGTCTCGAGCCCGCCGCCCACGCGGGAGGCGCGATCGAGCCCGACGGAGCGCCGGTCGTAGACATAGAGCCACACGGCGTTCGCCGGCGTCGTGGCGGTGGACAGCAGCCGGTAGGTCAGGTCGAAATTGGGGGCGCCGCCGGGGACCGGATCGATGGTCGCGATACCCTGATGGAGGAACTTGGTGTTGGTGGAGGCGGTGTCGCCGGCGCCGATGTGGACGATCGTACGCGGGTTATCCAAGGCCCCGATCAGGCGGGTGACCCCGGCGAGGGCACGGTTCGTCTCCATGATCTCGCTGACCTGCGAGAAGGTCGCGCTCAGGATGCCGACGAGCGAGAGGATCGCGAGGCCGAGGATGCCGATCGCGAGGGTGACCTCGATCAGCGAGAAACCGCGGCGGCGGGAGGGGACGGGGGAAGGCACGTGGTTCACTTGTAGAGGGTGGAAGAGGCCGGCTCGAGTTCGTCGGGGTCGGAGGTGTAGGAGACGCTGCCGTTCGGGCGGACGGACAGGGCGGCGAACTGGTTGCGGTTGTCGCAATCGATGGCGACCTTGCCGCTAGACTGCACCCGGGCGATCCCCGCCGCCAGGACGAGCACGACCTTGCCGAGATGGTTGGAGGCGCCGCTCGGCTGAAGCTCGACGTAATACCAGGTGCGCCCGGAGGAATGCGGGGCGGCGCCGAGCGAGCGCGGCTGGTTGATGGGCTCGAAACGCATCATCGGCGGACTGGTGGCCATATCCGGCAGGCCGCTGCGGGGATTGTCGCCGATCGGGGGGAGCACGCTGCGGCGACCCAGGCCGCTCCAGTTGCCCGCGGCGCCGTTATCCTGCGGCGGGGCCGTGATCGCGGAGACCGGGGAAGAATCTTGCAGAGGCGGGATGAAGAAGATGTTCGGCGGCAGGATGGACGGCGCCTCGGGGGCGTACCACAGGTAGTTCGTGTGCACCGTATCGGTGATGGTCGCCGGGTCGACGCCGGCGGGCGGGATGGCGCTGCCGATGGCGATGCAAAACTGACGCAGATGGTTCTCCGGGTCGTTCTCGTCCTTGAGGATCAGGAGGCGGTAACGGCCGTTGTAAGTGACGTTGGAGGCGAAGGAACCCCGGTTCATCAGGGCCATGGCACGCACGGACTGCAGGGTGGAGCCGAGCATCTTCTGCGCCGCCGGCAGGCCGCCGCCGTTGCCGGGCCGGATGCTCAGGAACACGCCCGCCAGCAGGAGGATGATCGTCACGACCATCAACAGTTCGATGAGCGTGAAACCGCGGCGGACGGCGCGGCCGAGGGGGCGGAGGGCTGGGCTCACTGGATGACGAAGATATCGGCGGCCTCGGAGGGCGACAGGTCGGGATTGGCGGTGCCGATATCGCGGTCGGTCGTGAAGATGATGACGCGACCCGGGACGCCGATCGTGCCGCCGGCGTCGGTCAGGTCGACCGGAAGGATGCCGGAGACCGACTTGACGAGACCGTCGTTGTTGAGGTCGAAACAGACCCGGATGGCCGGGTTGCCGAGGCGGTCCTGCAGGATGGGATTGGTCTGCCAGTCCGCGCTGCTCGGCGTATAATTGAAGAAGTCGTCCTGGCTGAAGGCGCAGAACTCCATCGCCTGGCGATTATACCGCACGCGCTCACCGGTCGGGCCGCTGCTCAAGGCGGTGCCGTTGAGGTTCTTGCCGTAGAGGTGCTTGACGAAGAGCAAGGAACGGCCGGGATCGTCCAGCTTGTGGGCGATGTCCGTCGCGGCGCTGTAGGTGCCCCCCAAGTTGGGCAGGTAAGCCCCGTACTCCTTCTTGTAGAGGGTGCACGCGGTGGCCCACTGGGCGAAGACCGACTTGGCCTGGGCTTTCCGCGCGGCCATCTTGACCGCCTTGACGGCGGGAACGAGGGCGGTGGCAAGAATGCCGATGATGGCGATCACGACCAGCAACTCGATGAGGGTGAAACCTTGACGGCGGCGGGTAAGCATAGGGGAAGGGGTGTTTCCGAAGGGATGAATAGTCTACGGACGACCGCCCCCGATTGAACAGTCAAAAAGCACCTTCAAGCCACGGAGGGCCAAGCCCTCAGCCGCGCAGGAAGCCAAGGCAAAGCACCGCCAGAAGCGTGGGCAACAAGGCCCAAAGCGCCAGCTTACGGGCCGAAACCGCCCCGTCGAAGTGGTGGGAAAGGATGGATTGTCCGGCAGGGTTGGGCGCATTCGCGATGACCGTGAGCCCACCCCCGGCCAGAGCCCCCGCCACCACGGCATGCCGCAAGGCGTCGGCCCCCCCGCCCGGCGCGGCCAAGGCCGGCACCTGCGCGGCCAGGTAGGTGATGGCCGCGTTATCATTGAAGGAAGTCAGGACCGTCGCCGTCAGGAGCAGCGCTTGGTCGCCGAGCCGCAGGAGCACCGGTCCGATCCACCAGCCCTGCAGGCCGCCGAGCACGACCAAGCCCGCCAGGAAGAAGCCGACCAGCAGCGGTCCGCGGAGCCGCAGCGGCGATTGCCACTGGGGCGTCGCCACCGTGAAGGCAAGAAAGGCCAGCAACCCGCCGAGCATCAGGATGGGATGATGCCCGGCGAGCATCGCGACCGTCCAGACCATGAAAAGCAGGTGCGCACCGGTCACCCAGAACGGCACCATGGGCTCCGGGGAGGCCGGGGCGCCCTCGGGCCGCAAGGCAGCGAGTTCCTTCCGGAAATAAAGGAAATAAAGCGTATTGGAAAGGAGGATGGTGGCCAACACCCCCGGGGCGAACTGCCGGAAGACATCCGCCAGCCCCCAACCCCACCCGGCCGCGACCATGACGATCGGCGGGGCGGCGAAATGGGTGAGCGCGCCGCCGACGGAGATGTTGACGAAAAGGAGGGCCAGCGTGGCGTACTTGAGAGACTCCGAGGGGCGGAGCACGAAGAACTGCCGCGAGAGCAACCAGGCGGCGATGGTCATCGCGGCGGGCTCGGTGATGAGCGAGCCGAGCAACGGCGCCAACGTGAGCAAGGTGAGCCAATGGGCGGCGGGCGAACCGCCGAAGAGACGCGCGGTCGCGCCCAAGGCCCGGCCGGCGAGGTTCACCACGGGCCGCGCCGAGGCCAGCGCCATGATGACGAAGACAAACAGCGGCTCGACGAACTTGGAAGGGGCGGCCGCGGCCGCCCCGAGCGCGTAGGCGTAATCACCGCTTTCGACGTAGCGGCAGGCGAAGTCCCAGCCTTTGCCCGGCCACGCGATCAGCAGCGCGAAGAGCACCAAGGCCCAGAGGCCGAAGACGGCCTCGACCTCGCCCAGCAGATGGAGGAACGCGGCCCGGAAGTCCGAGGACTCGCCGCGCTCGTTGACGGGCGCCGTGCCGGCGGCCACGCGGGCGGCGTGGGCCGACTCGAGACGATGGGCGGCCCGGGCGAAGATCGGCGCGGCGAAGGCATGCAGTACCGCCAACGCGAAGACCCCGGTGGCGACCACCAGGAAGGGGTCGGACTGGGCCGCGGCGGACAATTCCGTCCAGAGGGAGGCAGGGGCGGGCATGGCGCATCCAAATCCGCCGACTCGGGGATTGCAACCCGAGGCGACGGCCAAAAAATCCCGCCCGATGCCCAAGTCCTGCGCCCTGTTGCTGTTCGCCGCCCTTTGCCTGACCGCCAAGGAGGACACGCCGAAGCTCACCTACCATGAATACCATGGGCTCTTCGCCGACGACCCCGCCCTACCCCACGGCCTGCGCAACCCCGAGCGCGGCTTCCGCCTCGAGTGCCCGATCGGCCTCGGCGAAGGTCAGCTCCTGGTCCAGCGCGCGGACGGTCGCATCGTCCGCAAGCGCGCCCCCGCCGCCAATGACGAGAAGCCGGTCCCCTTCCTCGGCGTGGACGTCGCCCGCAACGGCTGGTCCGACCGCGCGATGGCCGAGGCGATCAAGGGTTGGGAAGCCAAAGGTATCACCAGCTACCTCGGCATCGTCTGGCTGGACGAGTACTGCAACCGGCCGCTCGACCCCATCCTCTTCACCCGCCTGGAGCGCTCCCTCGAGGTCTTCCGCCGGGCGGGCGTGAAGCTGCAGATCCGCTTCGCCTACGAGCTCGACGACAGCAAGACCGCGGGACCGGACCTCGCCGTCCTCAAGGGCCATTGGGGCCAGCTGAAGCCGCTCCTGGCGCGGCACTATGACATCCTGACGGCCGTGCAGCTCGGCTCGATCGGCCGGCGCGGCGAGGGTCCCAACGCGACCCGCCTGCCCGCCGATGTCGCGACCCACGCCGCGCTCCTGCGGGACGCCTTCGCGGCGCTGCCGCCCGACCGCGCGCTGCTGATCCAGTCGCCCACCATGCGCGAGGACCTCTTCACGGAGCTGAAGTGGCCGGCCCGTCTTAACCAAGGCACCGCCTTCGAGAAAGCCAATCCGTCCGCGCGGACGGGCCAGGTGAACGCCAACTTCCTCGTCGACCTGACCCACGGCGGGCAGTTCGAGGCCCCGATCGGCGGCACCAACGCGGAATGGCAGAAGATGTGCGCCGAGACGTTGTGGGTACCCTACGACGCGGACCTCTCGGCCAAGGCCGCGGCCGGGCAGTTCGCCGCCGACGGCTGGCTCGTCGCCCAGGCGGCCAGCAACGAGCGGGCCTCCACCCTCGGGGTCAGCCACGGTTGGTCCGAGGCCTCCCCGGACCGCAAGGAAGGCGTCGTCGACGGCTGGAAGAAGCAGATGAAGACCAAGGCCGAGGTCCGGACCCTCGGGCTCTCGGTCTCCGACGGCTACTTCACCGACGCCAAGGGCAACGACGTCCCGCGCTCGGCCTTCGACTACCTCCGCGACCATGTCGGCTACCGCTACGAGCTGCTCAGCGCGACCTGGCCGGTCAAGGTGAAGCAAGGCAAGGACTACGAGATCAAGTTGCGCCTCGCGAACCGGGGCTTCGCCATCTGCCCCACCCCGCGCAACCTCTACCTAGCGTACGTGCAGACGCCGCAGAAATACGCCGTCGCCCCGGGCGAAGGCGAGAGCTTCGATATCCGCCGCATCCCGCCCAACGCGGCGCTGCAGAACACCGAGAACGGCTTCGAGATCACCATCCGGGCCATCGCGCCGAAGGACCTGCAGGGCAAGCATCAGCTCTGCCTGATGTTCCCCGAACTCAACTTCACGAAATTCCCGTTCAAGCAGGACCAGCGCAACATGGTGCGTTTCGCCAACCGGGACGCCCCTTTCTGGCAATCCGCCGACAAGCTTTACCAGGGCAACCTGCTCGGCGAAGTCGAGATCACGCGCTGAGCCCGGCGGTCAGCGGACCGGCGGGATCTGGTCGGGCCGGCTCCCGCCCAGGGCGCGGATCAGCGCGAGCTGGGCCTCGAGGCGTTCCTGCCGGACGCGGGCGACGGCCAGCCGGCTCTCGGCCTCGGACCGTCGCGCCTCGAGCAGTTCCGACGGCGGGGCCTGTCCGGCCGCGCCCCGCGCGGCGGCGACTCGCAGGACCTCGGCGGCGGCGGCCTCCCGGCGATCGGCGGCCGCGGCGGCGAGCGCCGTCTCGCGGACCTCGACCAAGGCGTCGCGTACCTCGCGGAAAGCGTTGCGGGCCGCGCCTTCATAGGCCGCGACGGCCTGGTGCTGGGCGGCGATGGCCGCGTCGACGCGGGCCGCCAGGCGGCCGGCATCGAATAAGGGAGCCCGCAGGTCCAAGCCCAAGTCCGAGGTCGCGGTGTCCGACTGGAAAAGACCCCCGAAGGTCCGGCTCTCGGTGCCGAGGGCGCCGGTGAGCGTGAACGACGGGTAGCGCGCCGCCTTGGCGAAACCGATGCGCGCATTGGCCGCGATCAGGGCCTGTTCCGCGGCCCGCACATCCGGCCGCCGCGAAAGCAGGTCGGACGGCAAGCCGGCGGCCGGGAGGGGCGGCGTTGGCAACGGCCGGGCATCGCGAGGGACGACCAACGCGGGTTCGGCGGTCAGGAATCCAAGGAGGTGTTCGGCCTGCGCGCGGGTGCGGCGCACCTCGGCCAGCCCGGCGACGGCGGCCGCGAGGGCGACTTCGGCCCGAGCGGCTTCGGCGGGGACGGCGACCCCGAGGTCGGTCCGGCGGCGGGCGAGGCGCAGGCCTTCTTCCCGAGCGGCCACGAGCGACTCCGCGGCGGCCGCCGACGCATCGGCGGTGCGGAGGGCGGAATAAGTCCGCACCACGGCGACGGCCAGGCCCAGCCGGACCTGCGCGACGCCTTCCTCCGCGGCCAGCATCTGGGCACGGGCCGCTTCTTCGGCACGGCGCAGCCGGCCCCAGAAATCGAGTTCGAACGAGGTGACCAGACCGGCGCGCTGCATGCGCCGGTTGCGGCCCGGGGCGTTGCCGCCGACCGGCAGGAAGGTACCGCTGCTGACCTTGAAGCGATCGGCCTCGCCGGTCGCGTCGATGGCGGGCACCCCCGCGCCGGCCACGTCCGCCAGCTGGGCGTCGGCCTCTTCCCACCGGGCGGCGGCCGCCCGGACATCGGTGTTGGCGGCCAGCGCCCGACCGACCAGCCGGGTAAGCTCGGGCTCGCCGAAGCCCAGCCACCAATCGGCGGCGACACCGCCGCGGTCCGGCGCACCGGCGCCCTCGGCGAAGGCGGCGGGCAAGGGGGTCTCGGGCCGGACGTAATCGGGCCCGACGGTGCAGCCGGCGAACAAGGCGGCCAACGGGAGGCCGCGGAACCAGGCGCGGGGGCTCATGCGCGGGGCTCCTTCCGGTCGCCGGTGAGCAGCTTGAAGAACAGAGGGATGAAGAGCGTGGCCACGAAGGTGTCGAGGAGCATGCCGCCGAAGACGCCGGTACCCATCGAACGGCGGGCGCCGGCCCCGGCGCCCGCGGCGAGCACCAGCGGGACCACGCCGAGCACGAAGGCCATCGAGGTCATGACGAGCGGACGGAAACGGATGCGGGCGGCCTCGACCGCGGCCTCCGCGGCGGAGCGCCCCGCGTCGCGCGCCTTGACGGCGAACTCGACGATCAGGATGGCGTTCTTCGCGGCCAGACCGATGAGGGTCACCAGGCCGATCTGGAAATAAAGGTCGTTCGGGATCCCGCGCACCGCGATCGCGATGAGCGCTCCGAGCAGCGCAAACGGCACCGTCAGGATCACGCCCACCGGCAGCGACCACTTCTCGTAAAGCGCGGCGAGGATCAGGAACACCATCGTCAGCGCCATCAGGAAGGCCGGCAGCGCGGAGGTCGCCGACCGCTTCTCCTGCAGCGCCTGCGCGGTCCAGTCCAGCTCGTAGCCCTCGGGCAGGGTCCGTTCGGCGAGCTCCTCGACGATGCGCAGGGCCTCGCTCGAGCTCACACCCGGGCCGCCCGACCCGAGGACGCGTGCCGCCACGAAGCCATTGTAGCGCTCGACCTGCTCCGGCCCCGAGGATGCTTTGATGCGCACCAGGGTGGATAGCGGGATCATCTTCCCGTCGGCCGCGCGCACGTGGATGCGCCCGACGTCGGCGGGATCCATGCGCTCCGTCGGCGCCGCCTGCATGAGCACGCGGTAGGTCCGGCCGGAGCGGTTGAAGTCGTTCACGTAGGCCGCGCCGATCGTGGCCTGTAGCGACTCATAGATTTCGGGCAGCGGGACGCCGAGGCTCATGGCGCGCGCCTCGTCGACATCGGCGACGTACTGCGGGACGCTGGTCCGGAGGAAGGAACGCAGGCCCACGATCAAAGGCTTTCCGGCCTTGTCCTTCGCGGCGCCGAGCACGGCGATGAACTCGTCGGTGACCTGGCCCAGGCGCACCGGGTTGTCGTCGTCGCGCGCCTGCAGGTAGAATTCGAACCCGCCGGCGGAGCCGATGCCGCGGATGGGCGGCGGGTTGACCACGAAACACATCCCCTGCGGGTAGGGCGCCGTGGCCGCCATGAGGCGGCCCGTCAGCTGCTCCGCCCCGACCGAGCGCTCGGACCAGTCCTTGAGCGGAAGGAAAATCGTGCCCGCGTTCGTCTTCTCCCCGCCGCCGATGAGGTCGAAGCCGCTGATGGCGAAGGCGTGGAAGACCGCCGGGTCCTCGGCCGGCGTCTTGAGCAAGGCCGGCACGATGTCGGCCATGTAGGCCCGCGTGCGCGTGACGCTCGCGCCGTCGGGCAAGGTCACCACGCCGAGGACGTAGCCTTGGTCTTCGGCCGGCAGGAAGCCGCGGGGACGCTCCCAGAGGAGCGCCGCGTTGGCCGCGAGAATGGCCAGAAACAGCCCGCCCGCGGAGCGCGGGTGGTCGAGCAGCCAGCGGACGGCGCGGCCATGCCAGTCGGCGAGCGCCTTGAACCGCCGCTCGAACCAGCCCAGGAAACCGGTCGTGGCCCCGTGGGTGCGCGGCCGCAGGATCGCGGCGCAGAGCGCGGGCGTGAGCGTCAGGGCGACGAAGCCCGAGATGATCACGGCGATCGATACGGTCACCGCGAACTGCCGGTAGAGGGTGCCGGCGATGCCGCCGAGGAAGGCGACGGGCAGGAAGACGGACACGAGCACCAGCACGATCGCGACGATCGCCCCGGAGACCTCCTGGACCGAGGCGAGCGCCGCGTCGAAGGGGGACAGCCCCTTCTCCTCCATCAGGCGCTCCACGTTCTCGAGCACGACGATCGCGTCGTCGACCACGATGCCGATGGCGATCACCATCGCGAAGAGCGTCAGGGTGTTGAGGCCGAAGCCGAAGATCCAGAGGCCGGCGAAGGTGCCGATCAGCGAGACCGGGACGGCGATCATCGGGATCAGCGTCGCCCGCCAGCTGCCGAGGAAAAGGAAGACCACGAGGACGACCAGGATCCCGGCCTCGAAGAGCGTGTGCCCCACCTCGCGGATGGAGGCGGCCACGAAGCGCGTGGTATCGAAGGGGATATCGTAGTCGACGCCGGAAGGGAAGCGGCGCGACAGCTGGGCGACCCGGTCCTTGACGGCCTGGGCCACGTCGAGCGCGTTGGCGCCGGGGGCGAGGAAGATGCGGATGCCCACGGCCGTCCGCCCGTCGAGCGTGGCCTGCTGCTCGTAGCTCTGCGCGCCGAGCTCGACCGTGGCGACGTCGCGCAGACGCAGCACGCCGGCCGAGCCGTCGGCCCGCAGGAGGATGTTGCCGAACTGCTCCGGGGTGGCGAGCCGGCTGGGGGTGATGATCGGCATCACCAGGGACTGGCCGGCGACGGTCGGCTCCTGGCCGAGGCGACCGGCGGCGTACTGGTTGTTGCTGGTGCGGATGGCGCGGGCGACGTCGCCCGGGGTCACGCCGAGCTGGGCCATCTTGTCGGGGCGGAGCCAGACGCGCATGGAGTAGTCGCGCGCGCCGAAGATGCCCGCGTCGCTGACGCCGGGCACGCGCTTGATCTCCTCGACGACGTTCACCGCGGCGTAGTTGCTGAGGAACACCGAATCGCGGCTGCCATCCTTCGAGATGACGGAGACGGACATCAGGATGTCGTTCGAGCGCTTCTTGACCACGACCCCCAGCCGGCGGGCCTCGTCCGGGAGCCGCGGCTCGGCGACCTTGACGCGGTTCGTGAGGTTGATCACGGCCAGGTCCGGATCGGAGCCCGGCTCGAAGGTCACGGTGATGGTCAGGAGACCATTGGAGGAGGACGTCGAGGAGTAATAGAGGAGGTTGTCCGTGCCGTTGATCTCATCCTCGATCGGGGCGGCCACCGTCCGCATGAGCGTCTCGGCCGAAGCCCCGGGGTAGGAGATCGCGATGGTGGCGGTCGGCGGGGCGATCTGCGGGTACTGGGAAACCGGCAACAGCCGGAAAGCCATCAGGCCGGCCATGACCACGACCAGCGAGAGCACGGTGCCGAAGATCGGCCGCCGGATGAAGAATTCCCAGGACATCGAAGGCGCTTACTTGGCGGCGGGGGCGCGGGGGACCAGCGGGGCGCCGGGGCGGACCTTGACGAGATTGTCCAGGACGACGCGCTCGCCGGACTGGAGCCCGGCGAGGAGCACGGTCTGCGGGCCTTCCACGAAGGCGAGTTGGACGGGGCGGACCTGCGCGACGTTACCGGCGCCGAGCACGTAGACGAACCGGCCTTGGGCTGACTGCAGGAGGCAGGAGGTCGGCACGACGACGGCTGCGGGCAAGGGACGGCCGGCGAGGCGCACGCGGACGAACTGCCCGGGCAGGAGTGCGCCTCCGCCGTTGGGGAATTCGGCCCGCATCTGGATGGTGCCGAGGCGGGCCTCCACCTGGGCCGCCACGAAATTCACCTTCCCGACGAGCGGCAGGGGCTGGCCGGCGGCGTCGAGGACCTCGACCTTGGCCGCGGTCGCCGCGGCGGCGTCGCCGGCGAAGAGCCGCTGGAAGTCCTGCTCGGAGAGGCCGAAGCGCACCCAGACCTGCTCACGCTGCACGACCGTCGTGAGCAGGCTGTCGGCGCCCGGCGAGACCAGGGAGCCTTCGGAGCGGGCGAGCCGGCCGGTGAAGCCCGCGATCGGGGCGCGGACTTCGCAGTACGAAAGATCCAGCTCGGCCGAGCGCACCCGCGCCACGGCGATGTCGCGGGCGGCGGCCGCGGCGGCCGCGGCGGAACGGGCATCGGCCTCCTCCTTGACGCTGGTCGCCCGCTCGGCGAGCAGCTTGCCTTGGCGGGCGGCTTCCGCCGCGGCCTGCTCGGCGCGGGCCTGCTCCTGCGCGAGCTGGGCCTTGGCCAAGGCCACCGCGATCTCATAAGGGGCCGGCTCGATCCGGAACAACAGGTCGCCGGCCTTCACCGCGGCGCCTTCCTTATAGGACTGGGCGAGCAGGATACCCGCGACGCGGGCGCGGACCTCGACCTCGCGGGTACCCTCGACCTGGGCGGTCAGTTCGGCGTCCTGCGGGTAGGGCCGGACCTGGGCGGTCAGCAGGTTGACCGGCAAGGGGGGCGGGGTCGCCGGCGGCTGGCCGTCGCCGCAGGCGACGAGTCCCAGGAGACCGAGGCCGAGCAGTAGCGCCTCGACAGGGCGAGATTTACATACAATCATGTATGTAAATCTATTTGTTGCATCATGGCTCGCAAGACGAAAGCGGAGGCCGCCCTCACCCGTCACCGGATCGTCGAATCCGCGCGACAGGTCTTCAGCCGGGCGGGCGTCACCAACACCTCCTTGGAGGAGGTCGCGCAGGAAGCCGGGGTGACGCGCGGGGCGGTCTACTGGCACTTCCGCGACAAGGCCGACCTCTTCCGCGCGGTCCGCGCCGACACGGGCACCTTGCTGCGGCTGGGGCCGCCGGGCTCGGGCGACGCGCTGCGCCGGCTGGAGACGACCCTGCTCGAGGCCGTCCGCCGCCTCCGCGGGGAAGCGGCGGCGCGCCAGACTTATGAGGTCATGCTGTGGAAATGCGAATACGTGGACGAGCTCGCCCCGGTCCGCACGGAATTGATGAAGGCGGGCGAAGCCTTCGCCGCGGAGCTACGCGAGCTTTATGCGCAGGCCGCGGCGCAAGGGCTGACCGAGCGCGGCCTGGACCCCCGCCTCGCCGCCCTGGAGACGTTATGCCTCTACGCCGGGATGGTGAAGCTCTGGCTGGCCGACACGGGCGGTGAGCTGCTGCGGCCTCAGGTGGAGGCCATGATCCGGCACCACGTGGCGCAGCGTCGCCGGCGTGACCCCGTCGCGCCCCCGGCGACCGCCCGCCCGCGACGGAAACCCTGAACACCCCCGCTTTCCGCGGCCCTGCAAGGGCCGACGGACTCCGGGCGACGCCACGCCGCCATTGACGAGCCGACCGGGAGGCCTAGGAATGGGCGCGTGAAGGCCCGCCCCGCCCTCCTCGCCCTGCTGTCGGCGACCATCCTCGCGATGGCCGCCCCGACGGAGGTGACGCCGTTGCCGGCCTTGCCCCCGACGGTCTACGCCCAGCCGGCGGGCAAGATCAAGGTCCGCATCGACGGCAAAGGCTACCTGCTGCCGGAGGAACTCAAGCCGACCGTCACGAAGCTGCTCGGCGAGGCCAATTACGCCAAGACCCGCGAACTCTACCTCGGACTGCGCCGGACGCTCCTGGAGAAATCCCTGACCGAGGCGAAGCTGCGCCAATCGGATACCCTCGCCCAGGCCGCCGCGGAGCGGCTCGCCGGACTCCGCCAGAAGCACGCCGCGCTGAAGGAGAAATTGTCCGCCCTGCTGCACGACCCGGCGGCCGCGGCCGGGGCCGACCTGAACACCTACGTGCAACTGGAGGCCGGGATCACCGCGACCGCCACGCTCATCGCCCGCGAGGAGGAACTCGCCGCCGCCGCCCAAGCCAAGGCCGAGGCCGCCCGCCTCAAGGCCGAGCCGACCTTGGAGGCGGCCCGCAAGCAGAACGCCGACTACCTCGAGGCCCTGAAGGCCTACGAGCGTCCGCTGCAGGAACTGCGCGAACTGGCCGTGGCCAAGGGCACCGCGCTCTGAGGGGGAGATTCCGCCGACCCGGCTGGCGTCCCCGCCCGTTCCCTCCAGACTCCATCCCATGCACCGCGGCTTCCGCTACTACGACCTCATCCTCGGGGCCTTCGTGGCCGTGCTGCTCTGCTCCAACCTCATCGGTCCCGCGAAGGTGGTGATGCTGGACCTGCCGCTGCTCGGGCCGACGGAGTTCGGCGCGGGCAACCTGTTCTTCCCGCTATCCTACATCTTCGGCGACATCCTGACGGAGGTCTACGGTTACGCCCTCGCGCGCCGCGTCATCTGGGCCGGCTTCGCGGCGATGCTCTTCGCCACGGTGATGACCTGGGTCGTGCTGACCTTGCCCGCCAGCCCAGCCGAACCTTTCAGCGCCCAGCTCCAGCCCGCCCTGCAGCTCTGCTTCGGCGGCGGCTGGCGCATCGCGCTGGGGTCGATCCTCGCCTTCTGCGTCGGCGATTTCCTGAACTCCTACGTGCTCGCGAAGCTCAAGGTGCGGACCCAAGGCCGCCACGCCTGGCTGCGCTTCATCGGCTCCACGATCGTGGGCCAGGCGGTCGACAGCCTCATCTTCTACCCCTTGGCGTTCGCCGGGATCTGGACCGGGGCGACCTTGCTCAAGGTCATGGCCGCCAACTGGGCCTTCAAGGTGCTCGTCGAGGTCGTGATGACGCCGGTGACCTACGTGGTCTGCGAGCGGCTCAAGCGCGCCGAGGGCGTGGACGCCGATGATTCGGCGACCGACTTCACGCCGTTCTCGCTGAAAGGCTGAACGTCGTGCCCGAGACCGGACTCGAACCGGTAAGCCTTGCGACGACAGATTTTAAGTCTGCTGTGTTTGCCATTCCACCACTCGGGCCGACCCGGAAACCTTACCCGCGGTCGCCGGGCTGGCAAACCCGGAATGCTCAGGCGCCGGCCCGGTCGAGCAACGGCTGGCAGAGCTTGTAGACGCCGCCGGTGAGCAGGCACGCCGCGAGCAACGCCGGCCAGAAACCGAGCCCGGCCTTCAGGAGGGACGGCAAGGCGAGGAACAGGACGAACGACGGGATCGTGTAGGCGAGGATGGACCAGTTGAGCGCGATGACCTTGGCCTGGTCGCCGGTGTCCACCCACGTCCAGATCATGACCAAAAGGCTGGTCAGGGGCAGCGCGCATAAGAGCGCGCCGAGGGTGAGGTTCCGCTTGGCAAGCTCGGCGGCGCCGACGATCACGGTGGCGGAGACGAGGAACTTCAGGACGAGTTGCAGGCTCATGCGGACAGCCTGCGGACGGCGGGAGCACCGGCAAAGCGTAAAAGCCGCGGGCCGGGCGAATAAGTCGCCTTGCCCTCCCGCCCAAAGGCGGCTTGCCTCGGCTTGATGGACCGCATCGCCCAGACGTTCGCCCGCTGCAAAGCCGAAGGCCGCCCGGCCTTCGTCAGCTACGTGTGCGCCGGCGACCCCGACGTCGCCACCTCCAAGGCGGTGCTCCTCGCGCTGGCCGCGAACGGGGCCGATATCCTCGAGGTCGGCGTGCCTTTCTCGGACCCCTTGGCCGACGGCCTGACGAACCAGCTCGCCGCCCAGCGCGCCCTCGAGGGCGGCATGACCTACGACGGCCTGCTCGACATCCTCGCCGCGACCCGCGCCGGCACGGACAAGCCGATCGTCCTCTATTGCTATTATAACCTGCTCTTCTCCTTCGGGGTCGACGAGTACTGCCGCAAGGTGAAGGTCGCCGGCGCCGACGGCCTGCTGGTCCTGGACTGCCCGCCGGAGGAAGCCGGCGACCTCATCGCCGCCTCGCGGAAGCACGGCCGCGCCAACATCTTCATCGTCGCCCCGACGACCCCGCCGGCCCGCGTCGCGCTCATCGCCCGGCACGCCAGCGGCTTCATCTACTACGTCTCGCGCGAAGGCGTGACCGGCGAACGCTCGGAGCTCGCCGCCAACCTCGCCGCCTCGGTCGGCGAGATCAGGAAGCACACCACCCTGCCCGTCTGCGTCGGCTTCGGCGTCTCCACCGCCGCGCACGTCCAAGCCATCGCCAAGGTCGCCGACGGCGTGGTCGTCGGCAGCGCGCTCGTCAACGTCATCGCCGCGCATAAGGACAAGCGCGCCGACGCCCCCGCCGCCATCGGCGCGAAGGTCCGGGAGTTGTTGGGACGGTAAGCGAAGCGATGGGCCAGGGAGCGGGCTAGGGCCGGGGCCAGGAAAAGCGTCGAGATCCCGTCGCGCTCGCCCACCCCTTTGACCTCGGAGGTAGGGACGAGCGGCCCTGCGCATCCGCGCTCCCTTTGTCGCGGGCATCGGAAACGCATCGCCCGGCGGCCAGCCGGCAGACCGACCTAGAAACAACTCCGTTGTTCCGGGCCCTGGCCCAAGCCCTTGCCCCAGCCCTTCTTCCACCCCCTTTCCTCTTGCCAACCCCCTCCCCCTCCCCACTTTCCCCATGGTCCTAACTTCGTTGGGGCCACGCACCTACCCAGCATGGCCAAACAAGACACCTGGACGAAGAAAGACCTGACCGGCATCGAGGAACTGACCCGCGCCGAGATCGAACTCCTCTTCCGCCAGGCCGACCGTTTCCTCCCGGCCCTGGCCCCGGGCAAGGGGCTCGACCTGATGAAGGGACGGACGGTGGTGAACCTCTTCCTCGAGCCGAGCACCCGCACCCGGACCGCGTTCGAGATCTCCGCCAAGAAGCTCGGCGCCGAGGTCGTCTCGATCAACACCACCGCCTCCTCGCTCGTGAAGGGTGAGACCCTGCGCGACACGGCCCTGAACATCCGCGCAATGGGCGTGGACGCCATCGTGATGCGCCACTCCTCCGCGGGCGCCGCCCGCTACCTCGGCGAGGTGCTCGACATCTCCGTGGTCAACGCCGGCGACGGCGCCCACGAGCACCCGACCCAGGCCCTGCTCGACGCCTTCACGCTGCGCCAGCGCTTCGGCAAGGTCGCCGGCCTCAAGGTCACGATCCTCGGCGACATCCTCTTCAGCCGCGTCGCCCGCTCCAACATCCTCTGCCTCTCGAAGCTCGGCGCCGAGGTCACCCTCGCGGGTCCGGCCACGCTGGTGCCGGCCGCGCTCAAGGAAGCCTTCCCGCAGGTCCGCCTCGCCCATGACCTGAAGTCCGCGCTCCGCGACTGCGACGCGGTCATGCTGCTGCGCATCCAGCACGAGCGACAGACGACCACGCACTTCCCGTCCCTCGGCGAATACACCTCGCAGTTCGGACTCAACGCCGAGCGCGCCGGCTGGCTCAAGCCCAAGGCCGTCGTGATGCACCCCGGCCCGATCAACCGCGGCGTCGAGGTCGAGAGCGAGGTGGCCGACGGCCCCCGCTCCGTGATCCTCGAACAGGTCCGCAATGGCGTCGCCGTGCGCATGGCCGTCCTCCACCTCTGCACCAAGGCCCTCTCCCGATGAACCCCGCCGACCCCTCCCCCCTCTGGATCCGCGGCGCGCGCGTGCTTGACCCGGCGTCGGGCCGCGACGAGGCCAAGGGCGATATCTTCGTCCGCGACGGGATCTTCGTCGAACGGCTCACCGCCGCCGAGCAGGCCAAGGCCCGCGTGCACGACGGCAAGGGCCTCGTCGTCGCCCCCGGTTTCGTCGACCTCAACTGCCGTCTGGGCGAACCCGGCCGCACGGCCCGCGAAACGGTCCGCACGGGCACCCGCGCGGCCGCCGCCGGCGGCTTCACCACCGTCGTCACGATGCCCGACTCGCTCCCCGCGGCGGACAACGTCGGTACCATCCAGCTCCTCCGCGAGATCTGCGCCCGCGACGCCGCCGTGCGCGTCCTGCCCACCGGCACGCTGACCAAAGGCCACGAAGGCAAGGCCCTCGCCCCGATCGGCTCGCTCAAGAAGGCGGGCGTGGTCGCGGTGACCGACGCCACCTCCGGCGTGCAGAACAACGAGATCATGCGCCGCGCGCTCGAGTACGCCGCGATGTTCGACCTCGTGGTGCTCGACCATTGCCAGGACAGCAGCATGACCGACGGCGGCCAGATGCACGAAGGCGCCTGGTCCCTCCGCCTCGGGCTCCGGGGCCTGCCCCGCGCCGCCGAGGAGATCGTCGCCTCGAGCGACTGCCTGCTCGCCGAGCTCACCAAGGCCCGCATCCACCTGCAGCACCTCTCGTCCGCCGGCTCCGCCGAGATCGTCCGCCGCGCCAAGGCCCGCCGCCTGCCGGTGACGGCCGAGGTCTCCGGCCTGCACCTGCTGCTGACGGACGCCGCGCTCAAGGACTACGACACCCGGCTCAAGTTCAACCCGCCGCTGCGCGAGGAAGCCGACCGGGCCGCGCTGGTGGCGGCGCTCATCGACGGCACCCTCGACGCGGTCTGCTCCGACCACTCGCCCTGCACCGCGACCGAGAAGGATTGCGAGTTCGACCAGGCCCCGTTCGGCGCCGCGTCGCTCGAGACGACCTTCTCCGCGGCCTACGAGGCGGTGGTGCTCTCCGGCGCGGCCGACCTGGCCCTGCTGGTCGCGCGCCTGACGGTCGGCCCCGCCCGGACGCTTGGGCTCGAAGCCGGGACCCTGCGCGTCGGCGCCGCCGCCGACCTGGTCCTGCTCGACCCCAAGGCGAAGTGGACACCCTCCGCCAAGACCCTGCCCTCGAAGTCGGGCAACAACCCCCTGACCGGCCGGACGCTCACCGGTCGCGCGGTGGCGACCTTCGTCGCCGGTCGCCAAGTGCACGGCGCCTAAGCCGCCGCGATGGAGAAGCTCCGCGAGATCGCCCAAACCTTCACCGACTGGGACTGGGCCTGCGTCGCCTACACGGTCGGCTTGGGCCTCCTCGGAATCGTCCGGTTGCGGCGCTGGTTCCGCGAGGAGCGGCCCGACGAGCCGGCGCCCTCCGCGCCGATCGACGCCCTGCTCGGGCTGGGCCTCGGTCTGGTGGCCTTCGGCTTCGTCTACCCCTTCGTGCAATCGGTGCTCGTGCAGCGGCTGACGTCCGAACAGCTGTTCCCCTCGGTCTCCTCCCACCTCCTGATGGGGTTGGTCGGCCAGATGGTGGCCACGGCCCTGATGGTCGCCCTCTGGATCGCCCTCCGGCCGGCGGTGATCTGGAGCCCGACGGCGCCGGCGAACGCTCCCGACGCGACCAACCACCCGCTTGCCGCGTTGCCCGGACTGCATCCCCGCGCGATCGGCACCGCCCTCGTCTGCGTCATCGGCCTCGGCCTCGCCGGTGCGGTCGGCTGGAAACTGCTCCACACGGCCTGGGAATTCGCCGCGGCGCACGGCTTCCCCTTCGCCGCCCCCGCCGACGAACCGCAGGACGTCGTCCAACTCGTGTTGGACGTGCCGGTCCGCTCCCGCACCTTCCTCATGCTGACGCTCACGGTCTCGGTCGGGGCGCCGATCATGGAGGAACTCGCGTTCCGCGGGATGATCTACCCGGGCCTGAAGCGGCTGCTCCCGCCCTCCCGCTGGCCGGCCGTGATCCTGACCGGGCTGCTCTTCGCGACCGTGCACCTGAGCTGGTCGGCCGCCCTGCCCCTGCTGGGCTTCGGCTGCTTCCTCTGCCTGGTGCGGGATCGCTACGGACTGCTGGCCTGCATGGCGGTGCACGCGGCCTTCAACTTCAGCAACCTGCTTTGGTTGAAGCTGGCGCCCAACGCCTCCAGCCTCTGAGCCATGGGCGCGCTCACCACGCTGACCGATCGTTCCGTGGCGCGACTCACGGAGGAGGAGATCATCCGGCGGGTGGTGCAGGCCTTGGGCGTGGCCGCGCCACCCTTCCCCGAAGGTCCGGGCGGGGATTGCGCGCACCTGGACACGACCCGCGGTGGCCGGAGGTATCGGACCAGCACGATCGACTCCGTCCTGCTGGGGCGGCATTTCGACGCGGCCTGCGCGGGCCATCGGGCCGGCGCCAAGCTGGTGAACCGCAACCTGTCCGACCTCGCCGCGGCCGGCGCGACCCCCTCCGACGGACTCCTCTCGCTGCTGCTCGGGCCGGACGTCGAGGTCGCCTGGCTTGAGGACTTCGCGCACGGCGCCGGCCGCGCGGCGGCCCAGGCCGGGCTGCGCCTCGTCGGCGGCGATGTCTGCCGGGCTCCGGCGGGCACCTTCGCCGCGACGCTCGCGCTCCAGGGCTTCGCCCATCGCATCCTCACCCGCCGCACCGCGTCCTCCGGGGACGCGATCTTCGTGACGGGCCAGCTCGGCGGCTCGCTCTACGGACACCACCTCGACTTCTCACCGCGCCTGACTGAGGGGGAATGGTTGTGCGGACAGGGCGAGGTCACCGCATGTACCGACCTGTCCGACGGGCTGGCGAAGGATCTACCCGGTCTGCTCGGCCCGAAGCTCGATGCACGGATCGACCTCGGCGCGCTCCCCTTGAGCGAAGCCGCCCGCGCCCTCGCGAAGGCCGACGGCAAACCGGCCGTCGAACACGCCCTGACCGACGGCGAGGATTACGAATTGCTCTTCACCGTCGCCGCGGACCGCACCGACTTCCTGGAACGGGCCTTCCGCCAAGCCTTCCCGCTCACCCCGCTCACCCGCCTCGGCGCGACGGAGCAAGGTACGGGCTGCCTGATCGACCTCGCCACCGGCCAGCCGGTGCAGGCCAAGGGCTTCGGGCATTTTTGAGCAAAAGAATCGAAGGCAGAGTGCTGAATCGAGTGCTGAATCGAGTACGGAGTACTGAGTGCAGATTACGGATTACGGAAAGGAGGCGGGGACGTTGCAGCTCGCGGCCGCAAATCGTCACAACGCCCAGACCTGCAGTCCGCAATCAATTCAGCCATCGATTCTGCATCCGTAATCGATTCAGCACTCGATCCTGCACTCGATTCAGCACTCCGTACTCTGTACTCTGCACTCTGTACTCTGTACTCTGCACTCCGTACTCTCACTCTGTACTCCACACCCACCCGCCCCCCGCCTACAACTTGAACTGCCGGATGATGACGAAGAGGGCGAAGATGAGGGCGCAGCCGGCGAAGGTGACGGTGGTGGTCTCGTAGGTGGAGAGCAGCCGGACGACGGTCTCGAGGAGGCTGATGCACTTG
>JACCDL010497775.1_pt1 | contig 20715 bp, 22 predicted proteins | sample 7441931 | NCBI WGS metagenome assembly JACCDL01 (sample SAMN15323437, study PRJNA562643) | freshwater metagenome | isolation source: river surface water | place: USA:Blue River Watershed | collected 2017-08-16 | reverse complement strand
ACCCAGAAGCACCCATAAACATCGATCAGAATCTTAGGGTGTAATACTGGAACCAAGAAAAAATGTTGAAAATCGATTCTGAAATTTTTTGGTAAGAAATCTGAAAAATGGAAATAATACACTATAGCGCTAAAGGTTGGAAGTATGCTATAGATAGAACGTTTGTCAAAGAAGTTTTGATAACGCTTTAATTATTTACAGGTGATAAAATGTTGATATGGATTCATTTCAAATTTGATGAGGGTGAATATTCTAAGCAATATTCGTCCCACATCGCTTTTTCCAACTCCTTTTCGACTTCGTCAAGTAATTTGTTTGGAACTCGATTATTAACTTTAACTAGGTCATGCTGACCAATTACACGAGAGAATTTTTTAATTACTTTTCCATCTGTATTGGAAATCCAACAAGATTTTGCAATTAGATACTTTGTTCCATATGCATTTTTGGATGTGTTGAGATAAACTTTGAATTCAATCATCATTCTAATCTTTTTGATTCTAATAACATACGCTTGAATATATCTATTAACTAACCTAGCTCCACCCATATTCATTGTCACTTCAGTCATTTTATCATTTGAATCAAGGAATTGCAAAAATTCCTTTTTAGCTAGAGCTAGTTCGTCAAATAGATAAGACTTAGATTTATCTGTTTTGTTAGAATCCATGAATCCATCATCATCAATCCAAGCCTTAAAATTATCTTCCGGTACCGGAAAGAAGAAAAAAAAGGCTTGAAATGAATTTAACAGTATAATTGATGATTTAATTACTAAACTTGAACATATTACCATAATACAAAGATAAATAAAATTATTCAAAGTTTACCTATTTCAAATTGGGTAACTAATTTAAATTAAAAAAATATCATTACTACTTGTATTTGAAGAGTAGTTTGATAAAAATTGAAGTGGTGATGATTTACTTGAAGAGACTTCGTCATTGTTCTGCTCCGCTGGTTGAGGAGAGATTATTATGTGATAATATTTGTTTACCAAGTCTTTACAAAATTTTAATTGAATCTGGTCTAACACCTTTTCGTACATTCCATCAATTCTACAATTGTATTCAAACAATTTTGTTTCATTTTCAATTGATTCAATTTTCTTTTCATGAAATTTATCTAAAAATATTTTAATAGTTTCCGTTGGAATATCTTCGATATTAAGTTTTGATAAATGATTGACATGATTTAGAATTTCACTATCATTTTCTAAAAGATTGTAGTCTTCTATAATCTTAGTTAGATCAATACTGTTTAAATTACAATTCTTAATTTCTTTAGTATTATTTACTGAATTATCTTCTGATGTATAATCTGTTTTAAAATTTGAATTATACTCTGTATTTTGTTCTGTTATATGTTCTGGTAAAGGTACTTCAATATTTACATCTCCAACATCTTTATTTGATACTTCGAGCATACCATTTTTATACATTCGATATAAAGTTTCATTACTTAGGTTGTCTACATTTTTAAATTTGGACATTCCATAAAACAACAATCTAAAGTTTATTTGTTTTATTTCTTCATTTGTTGCCAATCGATACCAATAAGTTTTATCTGACTTCATCCTATTATGATTATCCGTAATCAAAATTCCAGACTCTACTAACTGACGCAAATGAATTCCAACTGTACCAATCTCTAAACCACATTCTTCAGCCCAGTACTCGTAAGTTCCGTAAGTCCACCAATGGCCGTTCTTAAAGTGAGATTTTTTATTTTTATCTTCGTTTCTGTAAATCCAGTTCTTTATTTTTGAATACAATACCTTTTTAACTGGATCTTTAATTAATTTTAAATCACTATTGTATATAGTGAAATAAGTGTCATTCCCAAGTTCTCTGTTTTTTTTTGTCATTTTAAAATATTTTAAATTATACCAATATGGTTGATGCAAAGATAATTAATAAAAAATCATACTTCCAAACAATTTGATTATAAATATCTAATTATCAAATACTTATACAATAAATTTTTTTTGTATTTTTAAAAAATTCCAATTAAATTTTTTTGTTGATAACATGGCATTAATGATCCCAAGATTCAATTTTACAAGTATTTGGCAGAAAAAGTACAACACCAAGTAACTGGTGAAAATTTGGTTCTTAACTCTTTCATAATATCAAATACTAAATGGATTGAAGTTAATTGTAAAGACAATTTAACCGTTATGGATTTCAATAAAAATCGTGTGAACTTTCAAGAGGATCAAAACACAGATTATATCAAATTAATGTTACAAGAAATTACATCAAGCAAAACAATTAATTAACAAATTTAATAGGGAGTTTATTCTAAATATTTAACGAATTTTGTCGCTTTCTTATATAAATTAATGTTGTTTTTATCTTGTTTGATTTTTAAGATACTGGTATATAAATAGATACTTTTTTTAACTTCGTATAAACATTGTCTTTACTGTTGAATTAGACGTGTCTGTCAATCTTGATCTATTATTGGAAAAAATGAAGCAGCACGTCTAATTTTTCGTTCAAATAAATTGTCAGTGACATAATTTTCAAGAGCATTATTTAATTTCTCGTCTTCATCACTGAACAGTCTTGAAATAGATATGTCTTTTGATAACCAATCTTTTACCACTTCAATTACCCTTGATTTTAATTGCAACTTATCTGTTTTATTTGTGCTAGATGAATAGATCATAAGATCATATTGGTTCAAAAGTTTATAAATAGGTGGGTGGTCTTCAATTATAATTTCCACCATTAGCTTGGGATTATTTGTCTCGTGTTCACCATGTACTGTATGTAGTTTAACTTCAAAGTTTTCATTTACTGCTATCGATGATAGTTGAATGTCGATAGCGGCTATCTCCATATTTGCAGCATCAATATGATCTATCATATTATTAATCTTTTGTTGCAATCTGTTACGCTCATCTACAAAGGCGTCCAAGTTATTTATTAGTGCTATCCTTCGATCATTTAAAACTTCTAATTCTCGTGATTTTTTTCCCATGAGTTTATATTTATTGTTAATACAAAGATACATTATGGAAAATTCTAGATTACGTTTTAAGAAGTTTTATGCTAAACAACTAAAAGAAAGCATTATTACAATCCGAGTAGACAATTTAACTTCAACTCGACTCTCTAAAATAAGTAACTTAACTTCAAAATCGAAATCACAAATAATAAGAGAAGCGCTTTGGGAACTCTATTCTACCAAATATCCAGAAGTAATATAATATCAATTTAAATAATGATAGATCTAGAAAATTATTGCATTAAATCTGGTAAGTTCAAAAATGCCTTGATTAGATATAACAGTTAAAACTATTGTTATCAGTTAAAAAAAAAATATTCGACTAGTTTATAATCACAACACAGTTGTAATAATGACCTTAAATGAAGTTTTAAAGTCATTGGTACTTCTAGTAGTCAATTCAGACCTAATTATCGAATCTTTGGTTGACGAAATGGATAAATTTTCAGTTTTATTTGAGATTTCTTTACAACTCAAAACAAAAAATTACGTCATTTTTTTATAACTCCAAACTGCTATTCCATTTAAAATAAAAGCATAGGCGACGATAACAAAAAATTGAAATGAAATATCCGAAAATCGTGCACCTTTTAGCATTACCATTCGGACTATTTCAACAAAATACCGAATCGGATTAAACAAAGTAATGTTCTGCGCCCATTGAGGCATACTTTCAATTGGTGTAAACAAACCGCTCATTAAAATAAATAGTACTGTAAAAAACCAGGCAATAAACATCGATTGTTGTTGTGTTTCTGTGAAATTAGAAATAATTAATCCAATGCCTAATATGACTAATAAATAGACTGAGGTAAATAAATAAATCAAACCGATATTTCCCAAAATAGGAGTATTAAAGACGAGTTTAGCAATAATTAATCCCACAGTAAGTATTACTAAGCCTAATACCCAAAATGGAAAAAGTTTTCCAATAATGAATTGGTATTTTTTGATCGGTGTAACATTGATTTGTTCCAAGGTTCCGATTTCTTTTTCTCTAACAATATTCATTGAGGACAAGAATAAAGTCAGCATTGTTACCAGAAGTACTAATATCCCAGGAACCATAAATGTTTTGTAATTCAGGGTGTTGTTATACCAAAAAGATGGAATAGTTACAATACTTTGGTTTGGGACAAGTTTACCTTCATTATAATGCATCAATTTGGTCTGTAAATTTTGATTAAAACTACCAATTACTTGATTGATGTAAACATTTTCAATTCCTGCCGAAGCGCCGTCTATGGCATTAATACTTACTGAAAGTGTCGTGGTATTTTCTTTTTGAAGCTTGCGTTCAAATTGATTGGGAATTTCAAGAATTACATCTACAGTTCCTTTTTGTATTTCAGTATTTGCAATTGATTTGGATTCAAATTCATCTTTAATTATAAAGTAATCTGATGCAGCAAATTTTGAAATTAATTCTCTTGAAGCTTTGGAATGATCATGGTCGATATAGGAAAATGCAATATTTTTTACCTCAAAACTAGCAGCATTAGACAAGATTAATAACTGAATCATCGGCAATACAAAGATGATGGGTAGCATCCCTTTGTTCCTGAATATTTGTTTGAACTCTTTTTGGATAATAAATAGAATTGTTCTCATATGCTTAGACTGCTGAATTTTTATTCCAGGCGATTTTTATATTTTTTAATACTTAACAAAATGTATGCTGCAGTCATTCCAATTAAAATCAGCGTTTCTTTCCAAATTACCGACACGCTTGCTCCTTTGAGCATTACCGCTTTTACAATGATAATAAACCATTTGGCAGGAATGATATTGCTAATAATTTGCATAGGCAAAGGCATACTCGAAATTGGAAAAATAAAGCCTGATAAAATAATTACAGGCAGCATTAAACCAAATAATGAAATCATCATAGCCGTTTGTTGTGAATCGGTTACCGTTGATATCAGTATCCCCAAAGAAAGGGCTGTTATGATGAACAAAATACTTTCAAATGCTAATAAAAACAAGCTTCCTACTATTGGCATTTTGAAGACAAAATAACCCAAAAGCACTATTATAGTTGCATTGATAATGGATAGAAAAATATATGGAAAGACCTTTCCAATAATCACCTGGAAGGGTTTTAGTGGCGAAACCAACAATACTTCCATAGTGCCCATTTCTTTTTCTCTTGTGATGGAAATGGAGGTCATCATGGCCGAAACCAACATTAAAATAATGGTCATTACTCCTGGGACAAAGTTAAATACACTCTTTAATTCGGCATTGTAATACAACTGGGTTTGGGTTTGAATGGAATAAGCAGTCGGATTATTTCGGTTTAATTGCTGTGTGTAATTTTGCAAAATAGCATTGACATAATTAGTGACAGTATTGGCAATATTAGGGTCAGTAGCATCAGTAATTACTTGAACTTTTGCCTGCTTTTTTGTTTCTAGATTTTTGATAAAATGATTTTCAAAAACCAGGACTGCTTTTACTTTTCCCTTTTTAAAGACATTTTCAATTTCGTTTTCATGGCTAATATTTTGTTTTACTACAAAATACTTTGATGCATTGATTTTAGCAATTATTTTTTGAGTGGCAACATCCTTGGATTGGTCCAAAATGGCAATATTGACGTTGTTGATTTCATTGGTAATGGCAAAGCCAAATAGAATAATTTGAGCAATTGGCATTCCAAAGAGTATAAATAGAGTTCGTTTGTCTCTAAAAATGTGGTAGAATTCTTTGGTTACAAAACCTATAAATCGTTTCATTTCTATTTAGTTTAAGGTTTCTAATTATTCAATATTTCGTGCTAGTTTCAAAAAAACTTCATTCATAGAATCGACTTTGAATTGTTTTTTTAAATTTTTAGGAGAATCCAAAGCCTCAATTTTCCCTTCCACCATAATCGAGACACGGTCGCAATATTCGGCTTCGTCCATATAATGTGTGGTCACAAAAATGGTGGTCCCTTTATGGGCTTGGGCATAAATCATTTCCCAAAATTGTCTGCGGGTTATGGGGTCAACGCCTCCCGTTGGTTCGTCCAAAAAAATGATTTTAGGTTCGTGCAATAACGCCACCGAAAACGATAATTTTTGTTTCCAACCCAATGGTAAAGCACCTACCAATTGATTGGCTACTTCTTCCAATTCCAATTCTGCAATTAAAATAGCTGTTTTTTCTTTAATCTCTTTTCTACTTAAGCCATAAATTCCGCCAAAAAACGTAATGTTTTCCTTGATGGTCAAATCGTCATATAATGAAAATTTTTGGCTCATATAACCAATATTTTTCTTGACCATTTCGGATTGTTTAGCAATATCAAAACCAGCAACTGTTGCCTCTCCTGAACTGGGTTTTGAAATCCCGATCAACATTTTGATCGCCGTTGTTTTTCCTGCGCCATTAGCACCTAAAAAACCAAAAATTTCCCCTTTGGCCACTTCAAAAGAAATGTTATTCACTGCCGTAAAATCGCCAAAGGTTTTAGTTAGATTGCTTACTGATATGATTTTATTGTGTTCCAAAATTTAGTTTTCTAAAGAGGTTACATCCATAAATACGTCTTCAATTGTTGGGGTCGTAATTTGGATTGTTATTTCAGTATGTCTTTTGCTTTCCAAATACTGTTGTAAATGGGTGCTTTTAAAATCATTATTTTGGTCTATATAATGGATGAATTCTCCAAAAGCAAACACGCTGTACTGACTTGGAAAGGCTTTTAAATCTTCTAATAATTGGTGCGTGTTTTGGGCAGAAATAGCATATATAGTTTTTGAATATTTTGAAATAATGTTTTTCGGACTATCAATTTCAAAGATTTTTCCTTTTTGAATCAGGGCAATTCGATCACATAAACTAGCTTCGTCCATGTAGGGAGTTGAAACCAAAATTGTGATTCCCTTTTGCTGTAAACGCTTTAGCATTTCCCAAAATTCTTTACGAGAAACGGGATCTACCCCTGTAGTAGGTTCGTCAAGAAATAAAACTTTGGGTTTGTGAATTAAAGCGCAACACAACGCTAATTTTTGTTTCATCCCACCGGATAAGGCTCCCGCTCGTCGCTTTTTGAAGGGTTCAATTTGAATATAAATATCCCGAATTAAGTCGTAATTTTCTTCAATGGTGGCTCCAAACATGGTCGCGAAAAATCGCAAGTTTTCTTCCACTGTTAAATCTTGGTATAAGGAAAATTTCCCTGGCATATAGCCCACCGAATTCCGAATAGATTTGTAGTCATTCACCACATCAAATCCCGCTACACTCGCCACTCCTTCATTTGGCAGAAGTAGGGTAGTGAGGATTCTGAAAATTGTCGTTTTTCCAGCACCATCGGGTCCAATAAGCCCAAATAATTCGCCTTTATTTACATCAAATGAAATGGTTTCAATAGCTTTGAAGTCTTTATACGATTTGGATAGATTCTGAACAGAAATACTCATTTTATTTGATCCACATTTCGGCTGGCATCCCAATTTTTAGACTTCCATCATTTTTCACATTCACTTTCACCGCATACACTAAATTAGCACGCTCTTCTTTGGTTTGAATGATTTTTGGTGTAAACTCAGCCGAAGAAGAAACCCATGAAATAGTTCCAGGATAGGATTTCATGTCTTCTTGAGTGTCAATTTTCACAGTAACTTTTTGTCCTACTTTAATTTGGTTTAGTTGCTTCTCACTTATATAAACACGTAAAGTCATTGTGGTTAAATCAGCCAATTTATATAGTGGTTTTCCAAAATTAGTTATCTCATTTTCTTCGGAATATTTTGCTAAAACCGTTCCTTGAAAAGGGCTGGTAATTTTACATTTTTGGATTTGGTCGTTTATTTTTTCAATTTGTACATCAATTGATTTTTGCTCATTACTTATAGGTGCTTCTTGTGTTTTGATACTTTTTATCTGTTCGTTCAACACATTGACTTTTCCGTTAATTTCATCTACTTGACGTTTAGTTGCTGCATTTTCGGCAAACATATTTTGGATTCTTTTTTGTTCTATCAAAGTAGTTTTGAGTTGTTCGTTCAAAACAGCCGTTTGAGATAACACATTACCTGACTTGGAAGCAATCGTATTTTTGGAAGCAATCAGTTGTTGTTTAGATAAATAGAGTTGAATAGTATCTATTAAACCAACTTGGGTGTTGGGAGCTACGATAGCGCCTTCTTCAAGGTTTAAATACTCAATTTTTCCGCTGGCCTCTGCTGAAATAGTTACTTCAGTAGCTTCAAAATTTCCGTAGCCATCCGCATTATCGTTATTTTTATTACAGGCTACTAAATTGATTAGGATTAAAAATGTAAATAGTTGTTTCATTTTGATTCGTTTGAAGTTTTGTTAATTTCCTTTTATTAGTTGGTAATTGGCTTTTGCCAAGGCCAATTGAATTTGATGTGTTTTCTGATTGATTTGGGATTCGTACAAATGGCTGAATTCTACCAAATAATCTGAGGAGGTGATGACACCGTTTTTTAACTGTGCATCCGAAGATTTAGCAACGGATTCTCGTAAACTGACAATTTCTTGATCGGTTTTAAGCGCCTCTTCTAGTTTGTTGATTTCAGTTTGTATTTCCTCTAATTGCATATGAGTATTAAGCAAGAAAGTTTCTTTTTCAGTTGCAATAATCGACTCTGATACTGAAAGTGCCTCTTTGTCTTTTTTGGTTTTGTCCCAATCCCAAACATTCCAATTGGCTTTTAGTCCCACCATATAAAAAGTTTGAAACGAATTATTCAACATATTCAGCCCCGGATTCCCATAACCGGCTGTGCCAAATGCATTTATTTTTGGTAGTTTATTTTTGGAAATAAGTTCTTTTGAACTTGAAATTTGTTGGTTTTGCAATGCAAACAATTCAATTTCTGGACGCGAAATGGCTGCATCATTTGCTAGTGCAACCATTGGTTTTTCAAAAATGGTTTTTTCATCTAAAGGAGCAGCAATTAGCTCTGACAAATTTGCTAATTGCTTGTTTTTGTCTAATTCGGTTTCTCGTAATTGTTGTTTAATTTTTAAATTTTCAGCTTCCAAAACTTGTTCTGAAGCGGGAAGAAGTACTCCAAATTTGACTCCCGATTTCACTTCTTTAATTTTGGAAGCTAATTGGTCTTGTTTAGAAGTCAGAATTAATTTTCGTTCTTGTGCCAAAAGAATGGAAAAGTACAATTGGTTGATTCGAGTTTTAATGGAGTGCAAATTGATAGCAACTTGTTGTTGCTGTGTTTGCGTTTGAATTGCTTTCAATTTAATATTAGAATCAATAAGACCGCCATTATAAATCAATTGATTCATATCCAAAGTCGCTCGGTATTGGTCTTTATTCAAGGGAGTTACATTTGGTAACGGAATGGGTAAACCGGTAACCTCTGACTGGTAGGTTGCTTGTGCATTCAAATCTATCTTAGGCAATTTAGCGGTATTCAACGAAGCCGTTTCAAAAGCTGATTTCTGGGCTAATAATTCCGATTGTTTTGCTAGTGGGTAATTTTTGATGGCTAAGGCATAGCAATTTTCTAAAGTTACAATGTGCTGTGCAATAGAAAATTGGTAGACCAATAACGTTAATAAGAATAGTGTTTTTTTCATTTTTTTATTGAATTAATAATAAGTTCAGCGATTGATGTTTTTCGTTCTTCCATCATTTGATTGAATTCGGTTTCCGTAATATGAAACATTCCTTTTACCATGGTTTGAGCTGCAAAAGGAAAAACAGTTAGCGAAAAAATATCCATTAGTAATTGCTTGGGTGGCATTGGTTTGATAATACCAGCGGCAATTTCTTTTTCAATTTGAGCGATCATTAAACTTGGATTGGGTCGATTGGCATTGTTTAAAAATTGAATCACAAACTCTGGGTTGTTATTCATCTCTTGAATAATGAATTGCGGTAGAAATGGATGCTCATTTACAAATGTGATGTAACTGTGGGTAAATTGCCTGATTTTGTCAAAAATACTCTCATTGGAACTAAAAATTAAATTGACTTGTGGCGCTAATTGACTAAACGCTTTCATGAAAACTGCTTCAAAAAGAGATTGCTTATTTTTAAAGCAATAATGCAGCATCGCTTTGTTGATTCCTGCTTCATCTGCTATTTCTTGCATTCTGGCACCAGCAAATCCTTTTTTTTGAAATACGATTTTCGCTGCTTCAAATATTTTTTCTTCTGTAGTCATTTATTTTAACTAAACGGTTTAACCAAACGGTTAACAAAGATAGAAAAAAATAGTCAATAAGAATTGTTTTAATTTTTTAATTGAAATTAAGCCATACAATTGGAAGTTTAGTCTAAAAAATAATTGGTTTGGTTATCGAAGAGGGGGGCTTAATTTGAATCCATAAAAAAACCTCAAGAATTCTCTTGAGGTCATTGGTACAACTAGTGGCTAATTCAGACCTAATTATCGAATCTTTGGTTGAAGAAATAGAAAATTTTCAGCTTTATTTGAATCCATAAAAAAACCTCAAGATTTTACTTGAGGTTTTAGGTTGAGTTTAATTTGTATTATTTTTAATTATAATATTCTTCTTCTGTAACAGCATCTAACCAAACTGCAGCTCCTTTATTATTACTAGTAACCGCAACTTGCACAAAATGACTGTCGGGGCTTGCGCCATGCCAATGAGGAAGGTTTGGAGGGCATTTAATTATATCTCCTTTCCGGAGTATTTTTTTAACTTGTCCTTTTTCTTGATAATATCCAACGCCATCTGTAACCATCAATATTTGACCAGCAGGATGGTAATGCCATTTTGTTCTTGCTTTAGGTTCAAATGTTACATTACCTATTGCGGTTGGATTTATACTATCAGCAGCAATAAGCATTTGCAAGTACACTGTACCAGTAAAGTTGGTATTCGTAATTTTTTCACCTTTTGGAAAGATAATCTGTGATTTAATTCCTGACATTTTGGAAGAGTCACTATGTGTCTTACAAGAAATAGTTAATAGTACTATTGAGAATAAGACAATTACTATGTTAGATTTCTTCATTACTTATTAAAGATTAATTTGGTAGAAATGCTGCAACTTATTCACTGCTTGTGATACGTATTCGGGTTTCCAATAGGTTTGAATATGTGTTGCACCATCAATTTGAAACAACTCTTTGTTTTTAGTATTTGTAGCTTTGTTAAATGCATCTTCAGTCATATAAAAAGAATCCGCTTTACTCCCCGCTATCATCAATAAAGGTTGATTAATCAAATCCATATTGTTACTTGCATCGAACGTCATTAAATCCATCAAACTACTCATTGTATATTTGAATGTAGAGTTAGGGTGGGCATGAGTTCTATTATAATAATAATGCCCTTCACGGTACAAATCAAATGGCATTTTATCTGCCATTTCATCCGTAATAACCACATTAGCTGTGTAGCGAATTTCCTTTCCTGAGACTTCTAATGCTCTTGCTTCAGAAGCTTGTTCTAGTCTTTCTTGAATAGTAGCTACTTGTGAGTTCATGAAACCATTTCGTCTTACTACACCTGAATTGAACATACTAACTGTGGCAATTGCTTTAAAGCGTTTGTCGGATTGTGCCGCCGATAAAGCATATCCGCCACCACCACAGATACCTAATAAGCCTAATTTCGAACTGTCAACTCCTTGATATTGTGAAATAAAGTCAGCCATTGCGAGTATGTCTTCGATTCGATTGGCTGGCTTATCGATATTTCTAGGGGTTCCACCACTTCCTCCTTGATAAGCAGCATCTGCTGTGATTGTGATATAACCTTGCTCAGCTAAACGTTGTGCATACAACCCAGCTACTTGTTCTTTAACACCACCATTAGGATGTGCAATTACCAAGGTGGTATGTTTTTTTGAAGGATCGAAGTTTGCAGGAGTATAGACATTAGCAACTATTGAGATGTCTTTAATTTTATAGGTTACAGGGTGAATATTAACTTGACCTTTTGTGTTTTCTGTTATTGCTCCACCATAAACTAAAGTAAATGGATTTTTAGGTGTTGTGTTTTGAGCATCCGAATAATTCACAGTTATAACTGACATAATTAATGCTGTTAGTTTTGATAATTTTTTCATTTTCTTGATATCTAAATTTTATTGATAAAAGTTACTTAACCAAATCGGTTATTATTTTTTCAGCAGCTTTAGTTTTTTCAATTCCTATAGATGGCTGAATTACAACTATAAATTCCTTTATTTGTTTTGGCGAAAAGCCTACATTAAGAGCTATTGCTATGTGTGATTTCAACATGGGCTCTGCATCTCCAATGGCACTAATTACTGACAATGTTACTAATTCTCTTTGGGCATATGTCAAAATATCCCTTTCAAAAATATCCGAAAATAGATGCTCTTTTAAAAAGGTGTCGATTATTGGAGCAAACGCAGCGTATCCAACTAGCTTTTCAGGTGAAGGTGTTTTAGTTAGTTCTTCCAAAATTTCCTTACCTCTTTCATATTTATTGTCGTCTGCTTTGATTATAGAAGCTTCTTTACCCATTTTATCAATTATACCTTTAGCCTTACGTTCGTTTATGACTTCCATAAAAGTTTGTAGACCTCTAATGCTCCTTGGGAAACCACAATAGGCATACGTATGCACCAGTACTTCTTTAATTTCGTTTACCGTAAGTCCATAATCTAAGCCATCAGACAAAGCTACTTTTAAATTTACCAAATCTCCTTTGGCGGTTTGAGCAGCTATGATAATGATACTTTTATGTTGTTGACTTAGTCCTATTTCAATTGGTGTTTTTTCTTGTGCATTCATACTATAAGTAAATAATGAAAACGTCAGAAACAATAGTATTGATTTCATAATTTTATATTGATTCATATTTCTGGGATTATTTATCTAATCCTTTTTCTTTTAACCATTTATTCATCAAATCAGCCACTTGAATATTATTCAAATCAGAAAACGGGAAATGCGTATTGCCCTTAAGCCCTACCTCTGGTAGATGTACTACCGTAACATCACCACCATATTTATTTACAGTATCACCCCACTTTCTAGCCATTGCCAATCGCGCTCTCCATCCATCAGCACCTGGATTAGGAGATGGATTTTCAGGGATATTATCGCCATAATAAATAACGATTGGAATTTTGGTTAGCAACATAAAATCTTTCATTGTAATTCCTATTGCTTCCAATGACCCTGCAGAACTTGCAATTGGAGCTGGCAGTTCACCTTCTGGAAACAAAAAACCACTACCTGGTTCGTAAGAAACAATAGCTTTAATATTCGAATTTTTAACCGCTGTTTTCCATCCCATACCTCCTGAATGTGAATGTGTCACTAGTATACCTTCCCCGATTTTAGTAAAAAGAGACGATACCGCGTCGGTATTTACTTCAATATCAATCGCACCAATACTTGGGGTCATAGAACGGAAATACTGATTTAAAGTTTCAGTATCTCTAGCAAATTGAACACCATCAAAATAATTTGGCCAAACACCTACACGAAAAACATCAAACCATTGTTGTTCATCTGGTGTGGGATTAATTGTAGCTGTAACAGTACTTCTTCCTGCATTACCACGTCTTGGTTGGTCTATTAAATACACAGAATAATTATTGCGCAGAAAGATGTTTTGATATCCTTCTCTACCATCAGGTGTTGTTTCAAAAGTTTTTGAAAATTGACCTATTCCATGCCACATTACTAGTGGATATTTGCGAGCTTTTACGGGTACTTGATAGAATACATAGGCATGATCCCCTCGAAATGTTTGACCTTCTGGAGTGGGCTTATAAGGATCGAATATCCCTGGATTAGTAATAACGGTACCTCCAACTGCAAAACTACCTTGTTCTTGAATTACTAACGGTTTTTGTTTTGAGTTAGATTGTGCGCTTGAAGAAAAATTAATTATTAATACTAAACTAAGTAAGCTTAATAGCTTTGTTGATTTCTTTTTCATTATTAGTTATTTATTATTTTTCAAAAGCGTTTTCAATTACGTCTAATCGCGCTTTTCTATAATCTGAAATACTTTCAGCCGAACCCTCTTTGTTCAACTCAAATATATTATTTTTATTGGTATCAAACATTGGCCATAGAGGTAATCCTTCACCATTTGGATTTCCGTTTTTTGCAAAATTGACCCAATACGAATTCATCATTTTAGCGACTCCCTTGTCTTTTTCAGTAAAAATAATACCGTTACGATCAATTAAATTACCAAAAACAAAAGGAATTTCTGAGCCATGAGAAGCTCCATATTTCATCCTTTCTTTCATAGGTTCTGAAACATATGAAAATAGATAAGTATAAACGGGTATCGACTTTGAAGCAAAAGCTCTACCAGTAAATCGTGTTGGTTCTGCCCAAACTTTATCCGTGTTAACCAAAGTTAACATCTTTGTAAAATCTGTTTTACCATCCACATCGTAGGCTGCTAATGCTTCTTCTTTGTGATTTCCAAATAAAGCTATCAATTCCTCTTTGTTTTTAGCATTGACAAAACCTGCAGGTACTTCAGCGCTATTTGATCCAATAATGATAGGAATATTTGGTACTTTACCCAATTTATAAGCACTCTCTGCTGTTTCGACAACTAATTTTCCGTCTAGAATAGGTCCAGAATAAATAGGTACACCTCCAGGTCCATTTGTTTCTTGACCCCCATCAACAATTTCAGCTACATTGAGAGATCTAAGTTTTGCAAGTGCCTCAGCATCTGTTCCATTAATACCATGTTTTTGAGCAAAGTTTATTCCAATAGTCTCAGCCGAAATAGGATAGTACATATCTGCATTTTCATCGTGAATTGGTCTTCCTGTCAATACGCCATCTCGTCCTCCTCCTGACTCAATAATTGCTTTTTGAAATAGACCTTTTGCAGCTGGTATTGTCAGAAGTGAATGAACCGAAACTCCTCCTGCTGACTCACCAAAAATAGTTACGTTTTTCGGGTTACCACCAAAAGCAGAAATGTTTTCCTTTACCCATTGGAGTGCAGCAATCTGATCCATATAAGCATAATTCCCTTTTGGCTCTTCAGGATGTTCCTTGCTTAAAGCTGGAAATGCGAAAAAACCTAGGCGTCCTAGACGGTAGTTGAAGGTAATTAGAATTACTCCTTGTTTAGCAAATTGTATTCCTGAAAAATCAGGTTGGGAGCCGCTACCAAATACAAATGCGCCACCATGAATCCAGACCATAACAGGTAAATTAGCTCCAGGATTAGCACTTCTCGGTTTCCAAATATTGAGATACAAACCATCTTCTGATGAGCCCTCAGAAATAGTACCAGGAGCTGCACCCCATCCAGCTTGAGCACAATTTAATCCATATTGACTTGCGTCTCGTATTTCAGTCCAAGGCTTTACCGTTTGTGGGGGACGCCAACGAAACTCACCAACAGGTGGTGCGGCATAAGGAATTCCTTTAAAGATAGATACATCGTCATCAATTATGCCTTGAACTAATCCGGAAACGGTCTTTACTATAGGTGATACAGTTTTATGAATTGCATCCCCTTGCTTTAATTGTGCGAATAAACCACAACTTATAAAAATTGTTAATCCAGTTATTATTTTTTTCATTTTGTTTCTTTAAGTGATATAAGTACAATCCATGTAAATCCAAGAGAATCTATTTCTCATGATTCATGAAACAATTCTATTATTTTTGAAGTTGATGTGTATCTCTCACACTGCTAAATGTCAATGCTAGTAATTTCCATTCTTTACCTTTTTTTTGGTACACCTCCGTTACTGTAAATTCAGTTACAACAGAACTACCACGGACAATTGCATCCAATGTAATTCTATTCCAAACAATAGCTGTTTTTCCAAAAAGTTCGATTGCTGTATCATGAATCTTTGCCTCCTTATACCAAATACTTCCGGTTTTAATAATTTCAAGTTCTTGGTCTTTTTTCCAAGTTCCACTCATGTGAACAAATTTAGATTTGTCGTCAAATAGTGGGGCTAATTTCTTAACATTTTTATCAGCCATCCACAGCCATTTGTCTTTTGAAAGTGTAAGAATCTGTTGTTCTATTTCTGAATATTTTTTTTCAATTTCAGGATTTCTCTTGTCTTGTGCAATAGAATATTGCATACCTAATGCGATGAGTAAAACAGTGATAAATGATTTCATAGTGTTGGTTTTAATTTATAATTTTTTTAAAGGTGATTCAACCCCTGACATAGCTTGTACCCCTGCAGGCAGTCTTTCGCCAATAATTTGTATTGCATTTAATTCTTTGTTAAATTCTTCTAGCTCATCTAAAGTAAACATTATATTATTTGCTCCAATATTCTCTTTCATATGTGCCATTTGAGTAGTTCCTGGAATGGGTACAATCCAAGGTTGTTGAGCTAACAACCATGCTAATGAAATTTGAGCAGGACTGGCTCCTTTTTGAATCCCCCACTTTTTTATCAAATTCACTAATACCATGTTTTTAGATAAATTTTCAGAAGAAAAACGAGACACATAACTTCTAAAATCTCCTTGAGCAAAATGCGTATTTTCATCAATTGCTCCAGTTAAAAACGCCATTCCTAATGGACTCCAAGGCACAAAGCCTATTCCTAGTTCCTGACAAAGCGGAATAATCTCTTTTTCTGGACCACGCCATAACAAAGAATACTCATTTTGGATAGCAGCAATTGGGTGTTCTTTGTGTGCGCGTCTAACAGTTTGCACTCCTGGTTCAGAAAGCCCATAATTCAGCACTTTCCCTTCTTTTATTAAGTCCTTTATTGTCCCTACTACATCTTCAATTGGCACATTAGGGTCAACCCTATGTTGGTATAACAAATCAATTCTATCCGTTTGCAGACGTTTTAACATTTCTTCAACTACCTTTTTAATATGTTCTGGTTCGCTATTTAAAGCTGAGCGTTTTGCATTACCAGCTCCGATATTAAAGCCAAACTTAGTAGCGATTTTTACGTTGTTGCGAATTGGTGAAAGGCCTTCTCCTAGAATTTTTTCAACTTCAAAAGGGCCATAGGCTTCTGCAGCATCAAAAAATGTAACACCATTATCAAATGCGGTTCTAATGATATTGTGCATTTCAGTTCGAGATGGAATGGTAGTTTGATAAGTTCTACTCATATTTTGAACTCCAAGACCAATACTAGATACTTCTAGAGAAGTGCCTAATTTACGTTTGTTGCCAGTTGGCGTTGACACTGTTTCACTTGCTGTTTTAGCTAAACCATCAAATGGGAATAATGCACTACCAGCGAATGCTAAACCTGCTGTTTTTATAAGATCTCTACGATTCATCTGGTTGAAATATTAAATTTTAAAATTGACGATTTATTGTAAGACCAAAATTCATCTATTCTTTTAGCAATTAAGTATACTAATTACGGATTGTGCTACCAATATTACTCATTGTACTAATTACAAGAGGATTGCTATAACTAAATACTTAAATTTGTTTCACTAAAGAAGCATATCTATGGAAAATACAGTTGCGTTTGATACTATTAGCCAGTACAATGAATTCAATAATACAGAGACCTTACATCCATTAATTAGCGTAATTGATTTCTCAAAAGCACATGAAAGATCATGGGATGGACAAAAGCGGGTTAAGATTTATTACGGCTTTTATTGCATTTTTTTAAAAGATATAAAATGCGGCGATTTACGTTACGGATGCAATTACTATGATTATCAAGAAGGGACTTTGGTTTTTGCTGCACCTGGTCAAATAATGGAAGTAGAAACTGATGGGAAAGTATACCAACCAAAGGGGTATGCTTTAGTATTTCATCCAGATTTAGTTCATGGGACAACACTTTTTAAAAGTCTTATTGACTATAATTTTTTTAGCTACAAAGCCAATGAAGCACTACATTTATCAGAGCGAGAAAGACAGATAGTATTGGAAAGCTTTTCTAAGATAAAAGCAGAGTTGGAAATGGGCGTAGACAAACACAGTAAGAAATTGATTACTTCTAATATCGAATTGTTTCTCAATTACTGTAATCGTTTTTATGACAGACAATTTATTACAAGAGAAAACGCTAATAGGGGTGCGCTAGAAAAATTTGAAGAAGTTCTTAATAATTATTTCATATCAGACAAACCCTATAAAATCGGTTTGCCAACAGTAGCATATTGTGCAGATGAGCTTCATTTATCGGCGAACTATTTTGGGGACTTAATCAAAAAAGAAACTGGTAAGTCAGCACAAGAATACATCCAAAACAAAATAATAGATTTGGCCAAAAACCAAATTTTGGATAATACAAAAACGGTTAACGAAATTGCGTATGAATTAGGCTTCAAGTATCCGCAACATTTTTCAAGACTTTTTAAACAGAGGGTAGGGCAAACTCCTAATGAATTTAAAAATTTGAATTAAAATTTGGTATCTAATACTAATTGTTAATTATTTTTTCTTAAACTCTAAAGGATTTTCACCCACAACTTTGTTAAAGATACGATTGAAATATGATAGACTCTCATATCCGCATTCATAACAAGTCTCTGTTACATTTTTATCTTCTTTTAAAAGGCGTTTAGCTTGTTCAATTCGGTATTGATTTAAGAATTCAATAAAAGTCAGTTGCGTCATTTTTTTAAAATACCGACAAAAAGCCGCTTTAGACAAATGGGTGAGTTGCGCCATTTCTTCAATAGTAATAGTGCGCTGAAAATTCTTTTCGATAAAAGTATAGACTACTTTGAGTCGGGATTGTTCTTTATTATTATAGAAATTTTCAAAAGGTAGTTCGTGTAAAAAAGTCATTTCCTCAGAAGTTGCTAGCGTTTGAAACAATGACAATACTGCTATAAATTGTTCAAAATGCGGTAATAAATGAATGGTTTTTAATTGCTTTCCAATAGTGGATTTGGTGTTGCCGTGAAAGCAAATTACTTTTTTAGCATTTTCAAACAGTTGCTGAATCGCTGCTAGTTCTGGAGTTGAAGCAAAATCATTCTTGAAAAAATCAGCTTTGATTTGCAGTACTACTTTTTCGTATTCAGTTCTAATTCCGTAATCAAAATTCAAATGTGGAATATTAGAACCAATAAAAACCAAATCACTCCCTTCAAATTGTCCCACATGATTTCCAACCCGTCTAGTTCCTTGGGGTGCTTCTATAAAAGTCAATTCAAATTCAGGATGAAAATGCCAATAATAAAAATCGTTCAATTTTGGATTGACCAAAATTCGGAACGAACTTCCCGCTAAACGTTTAATATCTTCGAGTACGATTTTCATATATTTTCTTTATTTACAATATAAATGTACTATTGTATGATTAAATATCCAATAAAACGTCAATATAGTACAAATTATGGTAAATTTTGTGATAATTCAACTACTCAATTCCTACTAATTTTGGATTATCAAATTAACCTAACTTTTTAATTATGGAAAATAAAAACCAAACTATGGCTCCTACAATGACGCCAACGATGGCAACTAATGCACATACTGATATACCGGGAAATCCATCTGTAGCTAAATCAAGTGTACACAAACTAAATGATCGTTCTAACGGCAAACCACTTCGTTTATTAACCGAAGAGCAATGGAATTTTTGGATAACTAATGGGTATATTGTAATCAAAAATGCCGTACCAAAAGAAAATGCAGAACGATTGGCTAATTTCATTTGGGAATTTGAAGAGAAAGATCCGAATGATTCATCTACTTGGTATGCACCACCAAGAGCAGAAATGCAAATGAAAGAATTAACTAATAGCGGAATGGTTGAGTTATACAATCACCAATACCAATGGGATAACCGTCAAATGCAAAAAGTATATGATGCCTTTGCGGATGTTTGGGGAACTGAAAAGTTATGGGTTACAATCGATAGAGCTAATTTAAACTTTCCTGTGCGTCCAGATCACGAATTTAAAGGATTTATTCATTGGGATTACGATCCTGAAACAAAGCCACAAAATGTGCAAGGCGTACTTGCTTTAGTAGACGCAACTGATGAGAATATGGGTGGATTTCAATGTATTCCAGAATTATTTAGGACTTATGACACTTGGAAATTAACACAACCGGAGGATAGAAATCGTTTTCAGCCCGATATTAAAGGATTTGAAGATAAATTAGTAAAAGTGAAAATGGAAGCGGGAGATTTACTGATTTTTAATAGTTCGCAACCTCACGGGATCCGTCCTAATTTAACCAAAGACAAAGTGCGTGTAGCGCAATATATTTCAATGATGCCGGCAGAAGAAGATAATGAAGAGCTAAAAGCATGGCGTATCGATTCTTGGAAAAATCGAATTGCACCTGAAGGGTATGCGTTTCCTGGAGATCCAAGAAAATGGGAAATTACTAAGTACAAAACAGCTGAATTAAGTAATTTAGGCAAGAAATTATTAGGTTTAGAAAAGTGGTAAATCTATTTTGTGTGCGGGATTTGTAATTAACATATAATTACAAATCCTTGTTATTTTTAGAATTAAATTAAAGCAAATATTTGGCTGATAAAATGGATAAATTTTTCACCTTTATTTGAGTTATAAAAAAACTCAAGATTACTCCTAAAGCGATTAAAACTTCTATCATTTGTATCAATTTAACTTAATTAGAAATGTATCTATTTCCGATACTTACTACAAACACTATAAAAAAATATATTAATTGAATATATCCAACAGGTTGCTCTATAGTGTATTATTTCCATTTTTCAGATTTCTTACCAAAAAATTTCAGAATCGATTTTCAACATTTTTTCTTGGTTCCAGTATTACACCCTAAGATTCTGATCGATGTTTATGGGTGCTTCTGGGT
>JACCDL010284975.1_pt1 | contig 20731 bp, 20 predicted proteins | sample 7441931 | NCBI WGS metagenome assembly JACCDL01 (sample SAMN15323437, study PRJNA562643) | freshwater metagenome | isolation source: river surface water | place: USA:Blue River Watershed | collected 2017-08-16 | reverse complement strand
CGCGGGAAAATTGAGGAAGTGCAGTTTCCCATTCCGTTAACTTTTGTTTACACTTCATGGTCATTAACACTCAAATCTGGAGGATTCGCATAGCGGCCGAGTGCGCACGCTTGGAAAGCGTGTATAGGGAAACCTATCGAGGGTTCAAATCCCTCATCCTCCGCTCGTTTGACTCGCTTCTGCTAATTCATTTATTTCCGAATCACTCATTCCCGGAGATCCCCTGCCTAAAATAATTGCTTAGGGCTAGGTGAGTTACAACTAGCTCGGCACATTTCTGATGTCCTAAAGGCGAGAGATGTACCCCATCCCACAGGAAATTCTCTTCGATCAAGAATTCCTTTGGTAGCTCAAGTAACGATACCTGGGGCTGCTGAAGTCCCTTGATAATTGAAATTACTCTGTCATAAAAGGGTCTATATGTTCTTCGCTCGATATAGAGGCGATTAACCATTAAAGCGTTGTGTTGCAGCCAGACCACAACCGGAGCTTTCAATTGTGCAATTGACAGAGCTGCATGTATTTGATCATCCAAATCATTGATGTTGTTTCTAGGCTTGTACAGTCCGAAGGGGAAAGCTACATATTTCACGCAAGCTCGGAATAGTCGTTTGAAAAATCTTGGTCCACGCTTAAGTTTGCTCTCAGGCAAATGTGGGGGAAGGTGAAATTTTGTTTGTGGATTTGGAGTATGAACAAGATATTTCTGAAAAGACCGATGAATCTCAGGCCAACCAATTGAGGTTGCAAAGTGGAGAATTAAAATGTCACATTGGGGGAAATCTGCAATGAGTGTCGTGCCCCGGGCAATTGTTAAAAGTGGTGCTTGGCTTTTGATGAGTTCAATAGATTGACCGATATTTTCAGCCAATATCTCCGGCCATGCACGCGTCCCTTCCGAGAGAGCATAACCCAAAGAGGCAGATCCTCCGATTACTCCGATTCGCACAAGGTTAAATTGACACGTGATCTTGTGAATACTCAGTAATTATATTGTGAGCAATTAACCAACTCCGTGTGAAATTAACTTTGGAACTTAGTGCTCAAGCGGTGGAGCACTTTGCATCCGGCAAAGCCTGTGGCCACGTCATAATTTCACCGTACCTGTAGTGAATTGACTGTTTACAGGTTCGAGTTTGCGGACTACGCTGTCGTTTTATGACCCGTTTACCTAAAAAACGGGGAATTACCCAGGATGGAGAGGATAAATCCCTCATCCTCCGCTGGTCTTATCAGGCAGAAAGTTAAATCTCGACGCCGATGTATTTCGTCTCGAGGAATTCGTGGATGCCATCGAAGCCGCCTTCGCGACCAAGTCCACTCTGCTTAACTCCACCGAAAGGTGCTGCTGGATCTGAAATCATTCCGCGGTTAATTGCCACCATTCCGGATTCAAGGGCTTCAGAGATCTGAATTGCGCGCTTTAGATCTTCAGAATAGACGTAGCTAATAAGTCCGAAGTCAGTGCTATTTGCGAGTTCAATCGCCTCAGCATCGGTATCGAAGATAACCACTGGTGCAACTGGACCGAAGACTTCGTGGTTGAGGATTTCGGCTGATTTATCAACTTCTAGAACTGTTGCTGGATAGAAAGCGCCTGGACCATCCGGGGTTTTGCCCCCCGTTAATACTTTGGCTCCAGACTTAACTGAGTTTTCAACTAGTTCTGCGATCTTGTTGCGTTCTTTGATTGAAACGCTCGCGCCAAGTTGTACGCCAGTATCGCGACCGCGTCCCATAACAAATGCACCCATCGCTGCGGCAAACTTTTGAGTAAATTCTGCAGCAACTGGACGTTGTACATAAACGCGATTTGCAGCGGTGCAGGCAGCGCCACCATTGCGCATCTTCGCCAACATCAAACCTTTAACGGCTTCATCAATATTGGCATCATCCATTATGACGAATGGTGCATTTCCGCCGAGCTCCATAGAGCAGCGAATAACGTTATCGGCAGCTTCTTTGAGAATGATTCGGCCAACTTCGGTTGAACCGGTGAATGAAAGATTTTTGACGCGGGGATCGTGCAACATCTTTGCGATTGCTGGTCCAGTTGGAGTCGGGAGAATTAAATTAACAACTCCCTTTGGAACACCGGCGCGATCGAGAATATCCACGATGGCGAGCGCGGTAAGCGGAGTTTCACCTGCAGGTTTCAAAATCATTGTGCAACCTGCGGCAATTGCCGGGCCAATTTTGCGAGTTGCCATGCCGGCAGGGAAGTTCCATGGCGTAATCAGAACAGAAAGTCCGATTGGTTGGTGGGTACCTAAAATTCGCTTGTCGCCACTTGGAGACATGCGGAAATCTCCTGAGATGCGAACAGCTTCTTCAGAGAACCAACGGAAAAATTCAGCGGCATATGCGACTTCACCTTTTGCATCAGGTAGCGCCTTGCCATTTTCTTTCGAAATTAACTCAGCTAAGTAATCGGCTTCTTGCGTCATTAGCTCAAATGCTTTGCGCAGAATTTCAGCGCGCACGCGAGGTGCGGTTTTGGCCCAAGCAGGTGCAGCGCGGTGGGCTGCGGCAAGGGCGGCTTCGATTTCGGAATCGCCCGCGGTAGCAACCTTGGCGATTACTGAGCCGTCACTTGGATCAATTACTTCCAAAGTGCCGTTTCCATCGACCCATTGGCCATCTATATATAACTGAGTGCGCATAAGATGAGCATACTGAACAGGTAAATAGACGCGCCAGCCGCGGTAAATACAAGGAGTTAAAAGTGCCAAAGTCGTGGACAGATGGTGCGCCCGAGCCCGTTGCACTTCAGGAAACAGCACATGTAAAGGATCCGCTTAGCTACAAGATTAAGCGCCGCCTTTTGGGAAATGCGCTTAACCGTCATTCACTTGGCCACCAGCGTTTATCAAAGCGCTACGCACTCGGAATTCTTTCTTCAGACTGTATTTCATCTTCTGCTTACGGCAGCGAACAAATTCTTATCGCGCTTTTGCCGGCATTTGGTTTAGCTGCATTCGCAATTTTGATGCCGATGACTGCAGTCGTCTTGGTTATTCTCACCATCATCACACTTTCTTATCGCAACGTCATCGATGTTTATACAAAAACAGGCGGCGCCTACATTGTTGCGCGCGATAACTTCGGTCCCGTCACTGCACAGATCGCTGCCGTTGCTTTGATTCTTGATTATGTCGTAACTGTTGCAATTCAATCTGCAGCAGGAGTTGCGGCGATTATTTCTACTTTCCCATCACTTGATCCTTGGAAGATTCCAATGATTTTGTTGGTGATCGTTCTTCTTACTTACGGAAATCTGCGCGGCGTTAAAGAAGCTGGAAAGGCATTCGCATTTCCAACTTACTTCTTCATTGGTTGCATGTTCATCGTCTTCGGCATGGGTTTCTGGCGACTCTTCAATGGAACACTTCCAGTGCTTGCAACTGATCTGCCTGGAGCGATTGAAGTTGGACAAGAGCAAGGATTGTTAACGGTTGCTGCGATCTTTATATTGCTTCGCGCATTTGCAAACGGTGGATCTTCACTTACTGGCCTAGAAGCGATTTCAGATGGGGTGGCGCTCTTTAAGACACCTGAGCATGTAAACGCCAAGCGCACTTTGGTAATTATGAGCTGCCTTCTTGGAACTCTCGTTCTTGGTGTTTCTTACTTCGCGCACCACATCCACGCGATGCCTTACGAATCTGGCACACCAACTGTTATTTCACAGATCGCAAAAGCTGCAGTTGGCGAAGGCGCCTTCGGAAGCGTTATGTTTATTTTGGTTCAGCTAGCAACGATGTTGATTCTCTTTGCCGGCGCAAACACCACATATAGCGCCTTCCCATTGCTCTGTAACTTCGTTGCAACCGATGGATATTTACCTCGCCAATTAACAAAGCGCGGACACCGTCTGGCTTTCTCAAACGGAATATTGCTTCTTGCTGGTGGCGGAATTGTTCTGGTATTGATTACCGCAGGTTCAGTTGAACACCTTGTCGCTTTCTACGCTCTTGGTGTATTTACCGGGTTTACTCTCGCAGGCTTTGGAATGACTAAGCATTCTCTGCGCCACAAACCAGAAGGTTGGAAAGTTAGAGTCGTAATCAACTCGCTTGCTGGTTCGATCTCGCTGGTAATCGTCATCATCTTCTCAGTTGTGAAATTTACACAAGGTGCATGGCTGGTTTTAGTTACTGCTCCAATCATGGTTATTTCATTCTTGCGCTTGCGTCGTCAATACACCCGCGAACAAGAAGCGCTTTCTGTGCGCCGCGAACAAGAGCGCGCAACAACAATCGTTCGTCACAATGTGACTGTTCTCGTTGATAACGTCGATCTCGCAACTGTTGGTGCGATTCGCTACGCACGTAGTTTGAAACCACGTAACTTAAGCGCGGTTCACTTCGTAATCGATGATCGTCGCGCCGAAGAAATCAAGGAAGCGTGGGCAAAGTCTGATGCACTTGATGACGTAACTCTCGAATTAATCGATTGCCCTGATCGTCGCTTAGCCAATGCAGCGCTGGATTATGCAATTCGCATGACTGAAAAGCATGATGTTGAGTTAACACTACTACTTCCACGCCGTTCTTACTCTGGTTTCCTGGGTCGCTTCCTTCATGATCAGACCGCAGAAGAAATCGCAGCACCGATTTCTCAATTACAACGTGTGGTTGCAACGATTGTTCCTTTCGACGTTGATCGCATTACATCTGCGGCGCAATTGACTCCTGCGCCACAAGCAGAGGTAAGAGTTGCTCCGACACCAGTTGCGAAATTTAAGCCAGTTGAAGATGTCATTAAGAGTGCTGAACCAATGAGCCACTACGCAGAAAATATGACGCCAATCGGTGAAATTACTTGGCGTAAACGTGCGCATGTTCAAGGCCAAGTAACTGCGATCAAGAACGCTCCTCGTGGATCTGCTCCCCTGCTGCAGGTTGAAGTCTGGGATCAAACCGGCGGAGTTACCTTGCAATTCTTAGGTCGTCGCGAGATTGCTGGTCTTGAAGTTGGATCACAGATTCGTGCCGAAGGCATGGTCGGTGAAGAAGAAGGCGTTCTTACTATCTTGAACCCTTCATACGAACTTCTCGCTTAACGTTGTCCTTCAAAGAACTCACGCAATAACTCGGCACACTCTGCTTCGCGGACGCCTGCAGTTACATCTAATTTATAGAGCGCACGGGGATCTCTGATTACATCCCAAATAGAGCCGACAGCACCGCCTTTGGCATCCCATGCTCCAAATATCAAGTGAGAAATCCTAGATTGGGCAATTGCTCCAGCGCACATTGGACAAGGTTCCAGGGTTACAACGATGGTGCAACCATCTAATCGCGAATTCTGAAGTCGGGCCGCAGCGTTTCTAATTGCCACTATTTCAGCATGCGCTGTTGGATCATTGTTCGCTTCTCGTTCATTTGATCCAGTACCAATTACTACGCCATCTTTATTTATGATCAATGCGCCAACTGGAACATCGCCAGTGGCAGATGCTTTACGGGCGATCGCTATAGCTTCTTGCATAAGCAAATCAGGTGACATTGTAGAAATTCTTATAACTCCAATAGTTCAGCGAATTGATCCGCGAATCCTAAACGGCTGGCGATCGCTTCGAGCTGCTCATCTGGAAAGAGTTCTGCATCATCACAAAGTGCGGATAACTCCATTGAGTTAACTCCGAGATCAGCCAAGATTTCTAAGTGGCCAACTGGAAGCGGTTCTTCATCTTCTTCTGGTGAATCTAAATCGCAGAGTTCTAAAAATTCGGCAGCAACTTCATAATCAAGTGCGCAAGTTACATCGCTAAGAAACATACTGATATGTGAACCTAGAACTCGAATTAACATAAAAAATTCTTCATCAATTGCTAAGAGTGCAATTGCACCGCCATTGGTTTGCTGAGATTTCAGGCGATCAATTATGTGCGGTAGATCATGTGCGTCAGGTAACAGCGCCAAATTCCATCGGCCATCCTCATGCCAAGCGGCAACGGCGATATCTACTTCATTACCTGCGACAGCCCCACCGTAATTTGCATCGCTCACATCACACATATTGGCACTCATTGGGCGATAAGAAAACCCCTGTAAGGTAGGCGTCATGAAAGTTCATGTCGCCAACCACCCGCTAATCACACATAAGTTGACCGTTCTACGCGATGAAAGAACGGATTCACCAACTTTTAGACATCTGGTTGAAGAGCTAGTGACTTTGCTTGCCTACGAAGCAACGCGCGAAGTCAGAACCGTTCAGGTTTCAATCAAGACTCCAGTTACACAGACAACTGGCTCGGTGCTTTCTGATCCGCGTCCTGTCGTAGTTCCAATTTTGCGTGCGGGCCTTGGAATGCTCGAAGGAATGACGCGTTTGATCCCAACTGCTGAAGTTGGTTTCCTCGGAATGGTTCGCGACGAAAAAACTCTTCAGGCAAGCACATACGCCAATCGCCTTCCAGAAAATCTTGCGGGACGTCAATGCTTTGTACTTGATCCAATGTTGGCAACCGGTGGCACGCTTGTGGCAGCGATCAACTTTCTAATTGAACGCGGTGCAGATGACATCACTGCGATCTGCATTCTCTCTGCCCCTGAAGGAATAAAAGTTTTGGAAGACGCTTTTGCAAACACTGGAGTTCCAATCACTTTGGTTACAGGCGCACTCGATGAAAAGCTAAATGAACACGGATATATCGTTCCGGGACTTGGTGACGCCGGCGATCGCCTCTACGGTGTTGTGTAAATGGCATCAACTTCTCCTGGATACGGAATCACAATCCGTGTTGAAGGCGCTCCAGAGCTACAACCTGTTGCACTCATAACAGCGACAATCACAGGTGCTGGCGCAACAATTACCGCACTTGACGTTGTTGAATCTCTTCTCGAGAAAGTTGTTATTGACGTAACTTGCGACACGATTGATGCTGATCATGCGCAAGAGATCAACGAAGCTTTAACCGCTCACAAAGGATTATCGGTTCGCAAAGTTAGCGACCGTACATTCCTACTTCACCTCGGTGGAAAGTTGGAAGTTCAATCCAAGGTCCCACTAAAGACCCGTGATGACCTTTCGCGCGCTTACACACCAGGTGTAGCGCGTATTTGCCAAGCAATTGTTGATGATCCAGCCGATGTTCGTCGCTTAACCATGAAGCGCAACACCGTTGCCGTTGTTACAGATGGATCTGCAGTTCTCGGACTTGGAAATATCGGCCCTGCTGCCGCTCTTCCAGTAATGGAAGGAAAAGCTGCCCTCTTTAAGCGCTTTGCTGATGTTGATGCCTGGCCAGTCTGTCTTGATACTCAAGATGTCGATGAGATTGTTCGCACTGTGCAATTAATTGCTCCTGTTTACGGCGGAATTAACTTGGAAGATATTTCAGCGCCACGTTGTTTTGAAATTGAAGAACGTTTGCGCGAACTTTTAGATATTCCCGTATTCCATGATGATCAGCATGGAACTGCAATCGTTGTTCTTGCCGCGCTTACCAACTCGCTTAAATTGGTTGATAAGAAGTTAGGCGAGATAACAATCGTTATGAGTGGAGCCGGAGCTGCCGGAACAGCGATCGCACGTTTGTTAACCAAGAGCGGTGCTAAGCAAATAATCGCTTTTGATAAAGATGGATGCGTAACTCCTGGGTTCACTGGAAAGATTTCTGATGCCATGAAGGGCGCTGATGTATTTATCGGCGTCAGCGCTCCAAATGTATTGACCGAAGCAGATGTCGCTGCAATGGCTAAGGGTTCGATTGTTTTCGCACTGGCCAATCCTGACCCTGAAATTGATCCAGTAATCGCACGCAAGTACGCGACTGTGGTTGCAACAGGTCGCAGTGATCAACCAAATCAAATCAATAACGTCCTAGCTTTCCCTGGAATCTTCCGTGGACTTCTTGATGCGCAGGCGCACAAGATCACTGATGAGCTTCTTATTGCAGCCGCTGAAGCGATCGCATCTTGCGTTACTGCGTCACAGTTAAATGCTTCCTTTATTGTTCCAAGCGTCTTTGATGCGCAAGTCGTTTCAAAGGTCGCGGCAGCAGTTAAAAAGAGCGTATAAATGGATTTAGCAGCCTCTTTTGACGCTCAACTTTCGTCCCTAGCGCCATTTATTTTCTATGTGGTTGTCGCAGGTATCGTCTTCATCGAAACCGGGCTGCTCTTTGGATTCTTCTTACCTGGAGATTCAATTCTCTTTAGCGCTGGCTTAGTGGCTGCAGCCCACGGAAATATAAATATCGTAATTCTTGTTACCGCAATTTTCCTCGCGGCATTTTTCGGCGATCAAGTGGGCTTTGTTATCGGAAGAGTGGTTGGGCGTCCGTATCTGGATAAAAGACAATCTCCGCGAATACAACGCATGGTCAAGAACGCCGAAGAGTTTTATGAAAAAACAGGTTGGTGGGCTGTTGTTGCCGCTCGATTCTTTCCTTGGATTCGCACCTTTGTTCCACCAATCGCGGGTGCGGCGATGATGAATTATTACAAATTCTTATCTGCCAATATTTTGGGGGCGCTCTTGTGGGGCGTAGGGATCACACTCGCTGGTTTTTATGCTGCTTCATTACCTTGGGTAAAGAGTTCTTCGTATGCGATCGCGGCTTTCTTTATCGGCGCTTCGCTAATTTCAGCTTTGGTAAATTACCGACGCCGCCTACGACCACCCCAAGATAAGTCATAAGAATTCCAGTAACTAAGTAAGCGCTGACCTGCACTCCTTGCGTTGGCGAATATAGATCAATAAGTAGAGAGCCAACGAGCTGTCCTCCAACGCTAATTAAGGTAAATGTAAGAACGCCCAAGTGTTGGACAATTGTTGAAGTAAAGGCGATATAGATAACTCCGATAGTTCCGCCGGTATACATCCACCACGGTCCAGCTGGCAGAGAGATGAACTCAGCGCGATTGATCAGAACACCGATGGCTAAAAAGATAACAAGAAAAGTTGTTCCCATAATGAAGTTAAGCCATGAAGTGGCAAAACTCTGTTTGGTACTTTCATTAATTTGACCATTGAGTGCGCGCTGGACGCCCACGATTGCACCTGCGAAACACCCGAATATCACTGCAAATAGCGATAAATCGCGCGCATCGATTCGATCAAGAACCGAGACAAGAACTGCAAGAACGGTTACTGCCGCAGCGGCGACTCTTCGCGGGGTTATTACCTTCTTGCCGCCGCCAGTTAAACCGATTCGATCAACCCAAAGAGATGCTGCCGTTTGTCCAGCAATTGATGCCACTGAATATATCGCTACGCCAATAATCGGAACGATCTGTGTTTGCACAGCAACAAAACTTCCACCCAGCATTCCAGCAAATAGAGTCCAAACCGGGATCTCTTTGCGTGAAACAGCTCCTTGTAAATTCTTCATCCCTTTTCGAATTGAAGGAGTGAAGGCGGAAATTAAAGAGATGATGATTAACCCAGAACCAAATGAGACAAGGGCGGCCTCAATTGGATTGCCCATTCGATGTGAGAGTTCACCATTAGCACGCGCTTGCAGCGCAATCATCAACCCAGATACAGCAGCTAGAAAATCTAGCTTGGAATTACTTTTGGTCACTGTGGATGAGTGCCGTGAAATTCACGCTTATCTGCGATCCAATCCATCAAAGCAAATAGAACACCTGAGATCACGAAGGTAAGGTGAATAACAATTCTCCAAACAGTGCCTTCGCCAACTTCGGCTTGCCCAGCCAATCCAATGAAATCCTTGAGGAGTTCGATAACTGAAATAGCAACCAAAGAGCCGATTAATTTAATCTTTAGCCCACTGAAATCGATTGTTCCCATCCAGTGTGGACGATCCTTTGATTCAAGTGCGACATCAATGCGAGAGACAAAATTTTCGTAACCAGCAAAGATAACCATCAAAATCAAATTTGCAAGAAGAGTTAGGTCTAGTAGCGCCAATAGTGAGAGTGTGAATTCGCTGGCGTTCATATCTGCAGTCTTCTCAGCTAGGTGCCAGAACTCCACCACAAAGCGATAGGCCAGAAGAATTAGCGCACCAACTAGCCCAAGATAAAGCGGGGCAAGGAGGAAACGGCTGCGGAATAGGACTACTTCGACGCCATGCGAAATTCTGCTCATGGCCTTATTTTAACTCACGGCTCTAGTTGAACTGTGATTTCTAGCCATTCTTCTTCGCGAGTGTTTAATTCAGCGCGCTGAGTTTCCAGGTCTGCACTAATTCTGGTTAACTCTTCGGGATCAAATGCTGCACCTTCTAGCGCAATTTCTAATTCGGCAATCTTCTCTTTCGCTTTTTGAATCTGTCTCTCAACTCGGACCAGATCCTTTTTAATCTGCCTTTGTTCAGCGGCCGAAGATTGAGATTTTCCTTTAGCCATATCAGCCGGTTTTTGAAGTGATTGCGCGCGTTGTTCTAGATATTGATCTACGCCTCGCGGCAGATCACGTAGCGCCTTATCTCCGAGTAGGCCAACGAAGCGATCGCACACTCGCTCAAGAAAATAACGATCGTGCGAGATAACAATCAGAGTTCCGCCATAACTATCTAATAGATCTTCTAACTCAGTTAGCGTTTCGATATCAAAGTCGTTGGTGGGCTCATCGAGTAACAAAACATTCGGTGAATCCATTAACAAACGAGTCAATTGCAAGCGACGCTTTTCTCCACCAGATAGATCTCCTACTGGTGTCCATTGCGAGTCTTTATCAAAACCTAAACGTTCGCATAGCTGAGATGCGGATAGCGATTTTCCATTTCCTAACTCAATATGTGCGGCGACCTTTTCTACAGCTTCTAACACGCGCCAAGTTGGATTTAACTCATCAAGGTGCTGGGTCAGAAAGGCTGCTTTTACGGTAACGCCCGTGACAAGTTTTCCAGCGTGCGGTGGAACTTGTCCGGCCAATGTGCGCATTAAAGTTGTTTTGCCAGCACCGTTTACGCCGACAATTCCAATGCGATCGCCTGGGCCAACGTTCCAATACATGTCGTCAATCAACTCTTTTTCACCAGCGCGAATCTGAAGATGGTGCGCTTCATAAACTGTATTTCCCAAGCGATTACGAGCGAATTTCAATAGCTCGCCTTGATCACGTGGGGCGGGCTCTTCGGCGATCAAAACGTTTGCAGCATCTACTCTAAATTTTGGTTTCGTGGTGCGTGCTGGTGCGCCGCGACGCAACCAAGCTAACTCTTTGCGAATTAAGTTATTGCGGCGCGCATCCATGGCGCTGGCCTGACGGGCGCGTTCTGCCTTCGCCAAAACAAAAGCGGAGTATCCACCGTCATATTCTTCAACCTTGCCGCCGACAACTTCCCATGTGCGATCGGTAACGGCATCCAAGAACCAACGATCGTGCGTAATTACCAAGACTGCTAAATTCTTACGGCGGTTTATATGGTCGGCCAACCAGGCAACACCTTCAACATCCAAATGGTTCGTTGGTTCATCTAGCAAAATTAAATCAAGGTCATCAATTAATAATTTCGCTAAACCAACGCGGCGTTTTTCTCCGCCAGATAGCGTTGCAAATTTTCTTTCAAATAAATGATCGTCAAAACCGCCGAAGAGCCCGGTAAATACTTCACGGATTCCGGAGTCACTGGCCCATTCGTGCTTTGCTTTATCTCCAATGACAACATCGCCTACAGTGGAATTTGGGTCGGCTTTATCTACTTGAGATAGCAAACCAATCTTTACGCTATTGGCCTTTGTAACTCGGCCCTTATCTGGCTGTTCAATCGCTGCGATAACTTTCATCAGCGTGCTTTTTCCAGAACCGTTACGCCCAACAATGCCAATGCGATCGCCTTCAGAAACACCCAGCGAAACGTTTTCAAGCAGCGCTCTAATATCAAAGGCCTTGGAGACCTCTTCGATATTTACAAGATTGCGCGCCACGATGGGAGAGCGTACCTTTCAACTATGAACGTCACCGACCGCCAATTCGCTCTCGATCTAGATGAACGCGACCCTTTGGCGCGTTTCCGCTCACAATTTGTGATTAGTGATCCAAATATCTGTTACCTGGATGGCAATTCACTCGGTCGCTTGCCTATTTCGACAATTGAAGCGGTCAATTCGTTTATGAAAGATGAGTGGGGACCAGAAGTAGTAACTGGTTGGGGGCACTGGGTTGATGAAGCACAACCAACCGGTGATCTCATCGGCCGCGCGACATTAGGCGCTGCCGCCGGACAAGTCTTAGCCTGCGACACAACTTCAGTGAACTTCTATCAATTAGCTTTAGCTGCAATTAATGCGCGCCCTGGGCGTAAAACCATCATCACTGATGCGGCCAACTTTCCGACTGATCGTTACATCCTTGATGGAATTGCCAAACAACTCGGCTTGAATTTAATCATTATTGATAATGAAACTCCAGGAAAAGCCGAGAACGAACGAATCACCGCCGAAATTCTCGAACCATATCTAAGTGATGATGTCGCGCTCGTAACACTTGAAGTAATCCAATACCGCTCAGGTGCGCGCAATGACATTAAATCTTTGACAGATTTAGTTCGTAAATATGGTGCTTTCATGTTGTGGGATGCCAGCCATGCCGTTGGTGCGATTGAGATGGATTTCGATAAGAACGGCGTCGACATAGCTGTCGGCTGTACTTACAAATACGGAAACTCTGGCCCTGGCGCACCAGCTTGGCTATATGTAAATAAAAAAGTACAAGCCGAGCTGCAGGTTCCAATTCAAGGTTGGTTCTCGCAAGGAGATCAATTTGCGATGGGACCGGTATTTGAAAAAGCCGAAGGTATCCGTGGTTTCCAAATCGCAAGCCCATCGCTAATTGGATTACGTTGCATTAAGAGCGCATTCACGATGATTGAAGATGCAGGCATCGGTGCTATCTCTGAGAAAGCAGCGATCGGCACTGAGATGATGATTAAGCTCTACGACGCATGGTTAGCAGATCTCGGATTTACTTTACTTACTTCACGTGATCCACAAGAACGCGGTGGACATATTTCTTTGGGCCATCCAGATGCAGCAAGAATATGTGTTGCCTTGCGCGAATTTGCAGATGTAATTCCTGATTACCGTACTCCTGATTCAATTCGCCTGGCGATTGCACCGCTACCAACTTCTTATGTTGAAGTTTGGGATGGCTTTGCACGAATCAGGGACCTGGTTGCCTCTCGTCAATACGAGAAGATTAAAACTACAGATTCACGTGTTACATGAGCGATCAAGATTTTGATTCAGCGCTTACTTACACTTCATACCTTGCGGTTGATGAGTTATTAAAGCTGCAGAGGCCACTATCTAAAGCTGCCCAATCTGATGAACCAGAACATGATGAGATGCTATTCATCATCATTCATCAGAGTTATGAACTCTGGTTTAAGCAACTTATTCACGAATTTAACGCCGCATCAATGTCACTGCAGGCAGGCGATACCCATCGATCACTTGCACTTCTTGGTCGTATTCGCACAATTTTAAAGGTCTGCGTTACGCAGGTAGATATTTTAGAGACGATGACTCCCCTACAGTTCAATGCCTTCCGTGGTTACCTGTCCTCATCAAGTGGTTTCCAATCTGCGCAATTTAGAAAAGTTGAAGCTCTACTTGGTCGTAGGGATTCAAAGATGGCTTCGCACCTACCTTTAGATGTCCAGGAAGAGATCCGTGAAATTTCCTCTCGTAATTCGATTTGGGATTCAACTCTTGCCTACCTTGCTAAACGTGGCCACAAAATTCCTACAGAGATTTTGGATCGCGATAAGGGCACGCATTACCAATCAGATCCACGTGTTCTCGAGGCGCTTCTTGAAGTTCATCGCAGCGATCCTGAATCCGCGATGGTTTGTGAGCGCTTAGTTGATATCGATGAAGGTTTACAAGAATGGCGTTATCGCCATGTAAAGATGGTCGAAAGAACAATTGGACATAAGGCTGGTACTGGCGGTTCTGACGGAGTTAAATACTTAGCAAGTACTTTATTCAATCCAGTCTTTAAAGATCTTTGGGAGATCCGTTCGCAGTTCTAAACGCTTTACTTTGGAAGTCCTGCAATAACCAACTCGGAAAGTTCTTTACGAACCCGCGGAGCTAATTCTCGCTCTGCTGCCGGACCTTCAAGTTTTTCTGGCGCATCTTGTTTTCCTATTGCAATAACGACTACGGGCGTTAAGTCTCTGGCCATTTCTAATACTTCGGCACTTTGAGTACGATCAAAACCGGTCATCTGGTGCGCGACAAAGCCGCGATGGTGAACCTCAAAAACCATTTGAGAGACTGCTAATCCACAGTCGAATTGATAGTCAGCGTTAATCGATCCGTCATCTTTTGTTGTCTTCGCCGCAACTGTAATTAGAGCAGCTGCATTCTTAGCCCAAGATTGATTAAATGGAACTAAGGTCGAAAGGGTTTTAGCAAAGACCTCATCCCCTATTCGGCCAACGAAAAATCGCCATGGCTGACCGTTGAAAGCAGAAGGTGCCCAGCGCGCTGCTTCTAGAATTGCGAGCAAATCCTGATCATTTAGCGGAACATGTGGATCGAGTGAACGCGGACTGCGGCGGGTGGCAATAATTTCATGAACTGGTTGTGACGTTTCTGCTCTCATAAAGAGTGAGAGTAGCGGTGAAGGTTAAAACTTTCCTGTTGAATATAAGTAGAGAATTACGATGATTGAAATAACAGCAAAGACAGCAATTAATGCAAATTGCGCCCACTTTGGTATTCCTGCTTTATCTGCTGCTTTCTGTGCATACGTTCTTGTGTGAACCATCACGCGCGCTGCCCAGGCGAACTCGGTTGCCAATATTCCAAGACCTGCAAGTACAACTAAAAAACCTGGTCCGGGTCCAACAAGTGCAACCGCGCCAAGAACTGTAATTAAGCCACCTACGACACCAATCAGCACTCTCCAAACAAGTCGGCCGATTGGCGTTTTCTTAAACCAAGTTCTAATTCTCATTTTTTCCGTATTACCTCAGTTTTTTCACCATATGCAGATTCCGCAATTTGAATTCGTCGCTTCTTATAGTTTTCGGATGCGCCGGTAATTAAATGCTCAAAACGTTTATCGCCTTTGATCAGCGGGTGCAGTTCTTTTGCCGTCATTTGTTCGCCCCAAATTGGTGGTTCTTCACGCGTTACTTGCACAACCAGATGTGGCCGCAACTTACGATAAACAAGTGCCAATCTGCGCAGACCAAGATAAGCAACGTGGCGTAACCCTCTATTTAAATGTTCCTGAACATTAAGTCGAATAAATGTAATTCTTGATGGGCGAACCGGCTCTTTTGCGGTTGCTAATTCGTAAAGAATCTTGGCGATTTCCGCTCCTCCCGTTGTATCTGGAAGTTCTTTACATTTTGCAGATAAACGCGCTCTGACTTCTGGATCCTGAAGTTGGCGAACCTTTGCGGTGATATCTGCTAAATCTGCTTGATCTGCACGCAAAGCAAAACCAAAGTCATGGCACCACTTAGCGCGGGCATCTTGATCGTCGGTGCCGCGAATATTAGAAACAAAGACTGTTGGAACTTCTGCCGGAAGCAACTCGTGCACTCCGTTATAGCCAGTTGCGCATACGCTGGCATCAAATGCATGCAGGACCTTGGCAAGTGGGAAGTACCTGACAACTCGGATATCTAACCCTTCCGGAGCCAGAGACTTGCCATCTCTATCCAAAGGTTGCTTAGTCAGTATTACCTGTAGATCTTTCCAGCCAAGCAAGCCCGAAAGCGCTGCGGTCATCTTCTCGTTGACATCGCTTTCACCAGTGCCGAGTTGAACTAATACCGCTGGGCGATTTAGGTCTAAGCCCATGATCTGTCGAGCTTCATCGCGGCTGAATGCGGTGCTCTTATCAAAAAGTGAAACGGGAGAAGTTAGCGTGGCATCTTTTCGTTGCGCAGTTGGACCGAAATCGTAAGCACGTGCAATATCTCCAGGTTCAACGATGTGATCCATCATCTTTGATTGCAAACCTAAAACAAATCTTTGTGGTTTCTTCTGCCAAAGTCCACGTCGTACCCAAACTAAAGAAAGTTTTGGATGGCCAAATTTCGCAGCAATCACTCCTGGGTATGGAACAACTCCATCAAAAGATAGAACTCGCGCATCGGTTTCATCTACAAGTGCTAACAAACGATCGCGCAGATAAGAATCCCATTTATCGCGTGACATCCACATACGATCTTTGCCCGGAATATATTCGCAGCGAATTCCCATAAAGTCCGGAACTTCTGCAATTCCACCCGCCATTGAAACAATAATTGGATTTGCAATCTCTTTTAATGAATATGCAATCGCCGATGCGCGTGCTAAATGTCCCATGCCGACGCCGTTGCTTGTTGCAAGAATTATTGTTGGTTTTTCCATAACGACGTTAAGTTTATGAGAAACGCCCGAACTTCTCGCATAAAAAGGCCTAGGGGTTGCAAGTTTTTTTAACTTCGGAGATACTTACCGCACATTCGAAAGAATGAAAGGATCGGGAGAGTACTTCTCAAACGAGTTTCTAAATCAGAAACCTTTGCCGTACAGCTTTACAATGATTACACAATCGCATCACGCACAAACGTTTAGATCAGTTCCAGCAACAACAACGCCAATTTCGCCTGAGAAAGTAGCCTCATTACTGGCCTCAGAGTGGGAAGCATTCACTAAGAACACTAAGGGCTCGCAGATCGAGAGCGTACGTTCGCACAAATCTCTGCCGCTCGGTGTCACCTCAAGTTTCCAACATTGGGACCCATATCCAATCTCGATCGTCTCCGCTAAGGGCGCATGGATGACCGACGTTGATGGTCGCCAACTGCTCGATCTATCTATGGGCTTTGGCGCAATGCTCGCCGGCCACCTAAATCCAGAAGTAATCGCTGAGGCAAAGGTTGCCCTCGAATCAGGCATGCTCTTTGTTACACCTTCACCAATTTCTACCGATGCTGCAGAAAGAATCTGCCGTCGCTTCGGAATTGATCAAGTGCGATTTACAAACTCAGGTACCGAATCAACTATGTACGCGGTTCGCGTTGCACGCTCGATCACCGGAAAGAGTGACATTGTTAAGGTCGAAGGCGGTTACCACGGTAGTTACGATCCGTTGGTTGTCTCTAGCAAGCCACCACTAGATAAGGCGGGAGATGCAGAGTCTCCAACTCCAGTTGCTGATTCAAATTTGGTAGCTGGAAATGTGCATGTTGTTCCATACAACAATGCAGATGCGCTAGAACAAATCTTTGAAAAGCACAGTAGCTCCATCGCCTGCTTTATTGTTGAACCAGTCTTAGAAAATATCGGAATTGTTCTTCCAGATGCTGGCTACCTAGAACGCGTTCGCGAACTCTGCGATCAATACGGAATTATTTTGATATTTGATGAAGTCAAAACAGGATTGACTGCAGGACATCAAGGTGCGGCGCAAAGACTTGGTGTAAAGCCAGATCTAATTACCCTTGCAAAATCAATTGGTGGTGGGCTTCCTCTTGCTGCATTCGGTGGCAAGAAGGAATACATGGACTTTGTGACCAATGGCAAGATGGCGCATTTCGGTACCTTTAACGGTAATCCTCTCGTTATGGCCGGTGTTCGTGCAGTAGATAAAATCTGCACCGCTGAAACACTTGCTGCAGCAGAAGCGCTTAACCAACAAGCGCTCGAGCGCATCTCTGAAATCATTGATGAGTACCAACTTCCAGCACACACCGTTGGATTTGGTGTAAAAGGTTGCATCACTTGGTCTACAACGCCAGTGCGCAACTACCGTGATTACAAAGCAACCGACTTTGGTGTCGCAGAACTATCTTGGCTCTGGTCGCTAAATCGCGGAATCATTACGCCTCCGGGACTGGATGAGCAGTGGTTGATTAGCTTGGCGCACGGACAGAAAGAGATCGACATATTGGTCGAAGATTTCCGTTCGCTTGCGGTCGCACTTCGTAGCTAATTAACTATTCGTTAATCAATCTGTACAACGAAATCGGCGCGGGATCTGCCGCGTTCAATTAACTGCGCGTTTGCTTCATCGGTTCCCTTGGCCCAGGCTTTCGCGGCTTCGGGTTCTTTTCCATAGGCAATATGGCGTGAAATTAATCGAGCGATTCGCTTATCGTCATCGACATCGACCATCCAGCTTTCATCCAATAAATCTTTAACATCTTCCCAACCACCGGCATCGTGAAGCAGGTAATTGCCTTCGATGATCACGACGCGAGTTTCGGAAGTAACCACTCCTTGTGCAGCAATGGACTCTTCTATCGCGCGATCAAAAATCGGATAGTAAATGTTCTGTGTCTGCTCTGATCGAATGCGCTTTACTAGCGAAGCAAAACCTGCCACATCGAAGGTATCTGGTGCTCCTTTGCGATCTGCACGCTTGAGATCTTTCAATACTTTATTGCTTAGGTGATAGCCATCCATCGGAACAACCGTGACGAACTGTTTTGGAAGTTTGCTCATTAGAAACTTAGAGAGCGTTGATTTTCCAGCCCCTGGCTTGCCGATAATTCCGATTAGAACTCGCTCATTGGAACCCGATAGGAAGCTTTCGATTCTGGCTAAAGCTGCTTGTTGGTTCGCTAATTGCTCCGGCATTTTTCAAGTTTAGCGCTTGAAGTTAACGCAATACTAGGGAATCATAATTTCATGATAAAAAATGGAATCATCAACGGAGATCTAGCCTCGCTTTTAGCGCGCTTTCGCCATGTAAATACGATCGCGATCGTTGACGGTCCGTTTCCAACTTATCCAGGCGTAGAAACTATCGACCTTGCGCTGGTTATGGGTACGCCTACTGTCTCGCAAGTATTGGATGCAATTTTGCCGCACTTAGATTTAACTGGAATGTATCTAGCGGCTGAGTTTGAAGCCAAGGTAGATGCCGCAACTGTTGCTGAATATAAATCTCACCACGGTGGTTTAGTTACGACTGTAATTCCTCATGAAGAGTTCAAGGTAAAAGTCGGTCAAGCGCTCGGCATAATTCATACCGGCGATGCTGTGCCATACAGCAGCGTTATTTTGCGATCAGGCTGAAATCAATCTCTTCTGGCTTCGGGTAAGAAGATTGAGCGCCTTTACGCATAACGCTCTTGGTCGCACAATCGATTCCAAATTGCACCGCTGAATCTTCCGTTGCGCCCGATGCTAGGGCTGCAGCAAAGGCGCCGATAAAACAATCTCCTGCACCGGTGGTGTCGGTGGCGGAAACTTTCTTTGCGGCAAATCGCTTAACAGCGCCATCAGTAGTTACCAGCGCAGCCCCATCACTTCCCAAGGTGACAATTGTTCGGCCATTGGTGCGAAGTGATGCAATTACTTCATCGGAATCTGGTGCGCGATGAGTTTTATCTAGTTCTGCAAATTCAATTTCGTTCGGGATTAACCAATCAGTTAACTCAAGTAAGTCATCGGTTAGTGGTTGATAAGGTGCAGGGTTGAGTATCGTTGTTATGCCAAGTTCTTGCGCGGTACGAAATGCAGCCAAGGTAACTTCCTGTGGGATTTCGCATTGTGCAATCAATACGCTGACATCTTTTAACTTCGAAACCTGATCAATCGCATCTTGCGGAGTGAGTGCAAAATTCGCACCCGGAACAATCGAAATACGATTCTGACCCTGACCATCCACCCAAATATGTGCGACTCCGGTGTGTGTTGGAAGTCTTAAGACAGAAGATGTATCCATTCCGCAATTCTTAAAATTCGCCAAACTTTCATCGCCAAATCCATCGCTTCCGATGCCGGTGATCATTGTTACTTTTGCACCTGTACGGGCAGCCATTACCGCTTGATTTGCGCCCTTTCCGCCAAAGCCAGTTGTGAAGCTTTCCCCAAAACGGGTTTCACCAGCTGCCGGAAGTACATCGGCATAGACAGTTAGATCCATCATGGTGCTGCCAATTACTGCGATTTTGGTGTTGGAAAAATCAGACATATTTAGAGAGCAACTTCTGCGTGTGATGCATGAGATTTCATCGCTGCCGCAAATGCGCGATGCGAATCTACAACTTCAGAGACAGATGCACAGGCAAATTTGTCGCCTAACTTTCCTTCGCGTTCTGCAAAGAAAGCTGCCCACATCTGCAAGAGCGCATCCGGGAAACCAAATTCGAAGATATGTCCGGTAATCACTGGCCAGTTGGTGACATGTCCAGGTTGGATCTCAGACCAAACTTGTTCTCCGTTGCGAAGGGCAAAGGTGTGATAAACCGCTGGGTTCTTGGTGCTAAAGCGAACTCCCCCAGTCATTCCGATTGCGCTGAAGAAGAATGTATTGCTTTCACCTGGAGCGATTCGCTTCATCTCCCAGAACATTGGAAATTCGCGGTTATTGCCCGGATTTGCAGCGCGCATAACAAGCACTGCATTATCGAATGTATCGCAAGGCACTTGCTCTCCCGCTGCGTTTTCACGGTGCGTAACGATGTCATCAAGAATTGCAAAAACTTTTCTTGGCTTATAACCCAAACGCAGTGGGATATGCGCGGCATGCATTCCAAGGTCACCAAGCACGCCGATATCGCCACAGAACTTTCGTTGCCGCTTCCAGTTTATTTTCTTATTGCGGTCAATATCTGAGGAATGCAGAAGCCCTGATCTGACTTCAACGATCTCCCCTAGATTTCCACTGCGCGCTTCACGGATTGCCGCTTGTGCTCCTGGATAGAAGGGAAGCTCGCTAGATACGCGAACGAAATTCTTCTTTCCAGCAAGCGCTGCTTCAATTTTTTCGGCAGCAGCCAAATCAATGCCGAACGGCTTTTCGCCTAGAAAATCTTTACCTGAATTAATGGCCGCGATATAAATCT
>JACCDL010380880.1_pt1 | contig 20761 bp, 19 predicted proteins | sample 7441931 | NCBI WGS metagenome assembly JACCDL01 (sample SAMN15323437, study PRJNA562643) | freshwater metagenome | isolation source: river surface water | place: USA:Blue River Watershed | collected 2017-08-16 | reverse complement strand
GAATGTAGTGGGCTTGCGCCAGTTGCTGTCGTACCCAGGCTTTGGGCAGCGAATGCTGGGTGGCCAGGTGGTCAGCCAGTTCGCGCACATCGCTGCGCTGACCGTAGGCCGGTCCGCTGGGCGCTGAATCACGGCGCGTGCCGGATTTGCTGGCATGCGCGTCGGGGATCCAACCAATGAGACCCGTGATGAGGGCCAGCGAGGCGGCCAGTCGGCCGAGGCAACGATCTGAATAATTCACGACCTAGGCATGATATCAAGCCGGATGCCAGCCTGGGCCTTGTGAGGTCGTGGCTGCGTGGTAAGCTAAAAAAATCATGTACAAGACCGGTTTTTACACGCACCCCGACTGCTGGCGTCATGACATGGGGCAGGGGCATCCGGAGTGTCCGCAGCGTTTGGATGCCATTCGGGACCGGTTGATGGTCTCCGGCGTGAGTCTGGGGCTGACCGAGATGGAAGCGTCGGCGGCCTCGCTGTCTGATGTTGAGTTGGCGCATGACCGCCTGCACGTGGCTGCCCTGCGTGGCATGTCCGATCGACTGAGAGAGGAGTTGGCGGCCGGTGGCCCTGAGCACGCCGCCCTGGACCCGGACACCTTCATCAACGCCCATACCTGGGACGCGGCCCTGCAGTCGGCGGGTGCGGCCGTGGCGGCCACCGATGCGGTGATGGCCGGTGAGTTGCGCAACGCCTTTTGCGCCGTGCGCCCGCCCGGGCATCACGCGTCACGCGCCAAGGCCTCGGGATTTTGTTTTTTCAACAACGTGGCCATTGCGGTCAAGCACGCGTTGGAGCGTCACGGCTTGCAGCGCGTGGCCGTGGTTGATTTTGATGTTCACCATGGCAATGGCACTGAGGACATCCTCTCGGGTGACGACCGCGTCTTGATGGTGAGTTTTTTTCAGCATCCCTTCTATCCCTATTCGGGCACCGAGCATCCTGCCTCCAATATGCTCAATGTGCCAGTGCCGGCCTACACCCGCGGCATGGAGATCCGCGGGTTGGTGGAGGATGTCTGGATGCCGCGTCTGCAAGCGCACCGACCCGAGATGATTTTTATCAGCGCCGGCTTTGACGCCCACCGTGAGGACGACATGGGTCAGCTGGGATTGGTCGAGAGCGACTATGCTTGGATCACGCAACGACTGGTCGAACTGGCCGATCGCCATGCCCAGGGCCGCATCGTGTCCTGCCTCGAAGGGGGGTACGCGCTCAGTGCCCTGGGACGCAGTGTCGAGGCGCATCTGCGCGTGCTGGCCGATCTGTGAACCGACTCATGGCTCCTGGGCTGTGGTTAGCGCGTTTGAACAAGCTGAAGGAGAGCCCCATTGAATGACTTGATGCAGTTGATGGACGATCTGCGACACCCGGGCGTGGTGCTGGAATGGTCGTTTTTGTTGGGCAGTTTGCTCCTGGCCTGGTTGTTCACGCGCGCGTGGCAGGGGCGTGTCAACGGCCGTTCCTCGGTGTGGCTGGGGGAGCGTCCGCTGCAGGGCTTGCTGTTTCCTGTGTGTGCGCTGTGTCTGGTGTACCTTTCTCGCGTGGTGCTGGTGCAGCAGCATGTGCCGGTGGCGGTGTTGCGCCTGGCATTGCCGATGCTGGTGTCGCTGGTGGCGATCCGGTTCATGGCGCGCGTCCTCTCGGTGGCTTTTCCCGCGTCGTCGGTGGTCACCCTGATCGAACGCTTTGTGTCTTGGGTGGCCTGGCTGGCGGCGGTGCTGTGGATCGCCGGCTGGTTGCCGATGGTGCTGACCGAGTTGGAGTCGGTTCGCATCCATTTCGGCAAATCGCACCTGGATTTGCGCACCCTGTTGGAGGGGCTGGTCTCGTCGTTGCTGGTGCTGGTGAGTGTCTTGTGGCTGTCTTCCACCATCGAGCATCGCCTGCTCTCGCATGCGGTGCAAGACTTGTCCATGCGCAAGGTGGCGGGCAATGCCCTGCGCGCTGTGCTGCTCTTTGTGGGCTTGTTGCTCTCGTTGTCAGCGGTAGGAGTCGATTTGACGGCGCTGTCGGTGCTGGGCGGTGCGATCGGGGTGGGCCTGGGCTTTGGCTTGCAAAAACTTGCGGCGAACTATGTGAGCGGGTTTGTGATTTTGCTGGAGCGGTCGTTGCGCATTGGCGACCATGTGAAAGTGGATGGTTTTGAAGGCAAGGTCACCGACATCAAGACCCGCTACACCTTGATCCGCGCCGTCAACGGCCGCGAATCTATTGTGCCCAATGAGTTGCTGATCTCTCAGCGTGTGGAGAACCTTTCGCTGGCCGACCCCAGCATCTTGCTGACCTGCCAGGTGACCGTGGCGTATGGCAATGATGTACCGCGCGTGCAGCACCTGTTGACGCAGGCGGCCTTGACGTGTCCGCGGGTGTTGCAAGACCCCGGGCCAGTGGCCCACTTGATGCAATTGGGGCAGGACGGCTTGGAGTTCACGCTGGCCTTCTGGATACGCGACCCCGACAATGGTCAGACCAATGTCCGCTCCAGTGTCAATATCGCCATCCTCGACGCTTTGCGGCTGGCCGCCATTGAGGTGCCTTACCCCAGCAGCAAGCAAGCACTCGAGCGCTTGCCGCAAGTGCCCTGACCTTCACTTCATCAGAGAGGGCAACCACAGGCTGATGCCAGGGAACATCACCAAGAGCATCAGCATGAGTGCCATGATGGCGACAAAGGGCCAGCATCCTCTGAAAATCTGACCCAGGCTCACGCCAGGCAGCAGCGTGTTGAGCACAAACAGGTTCATGCCTACCGGCGGCGAGATCAAACCGATCTGCACCACCATCACAATCAGGACGCCAAACCACACCGGGTCAAACCCCAGCGCCAGCACAATAGGAAAGAACAGCGGGATGGTCAGCAGCACCATGGTGAGCTCTTCCATCACGGTGCCCAAGACGATGTAAATCACCATCATGGCCACCACCACCATGCTGGGCGACAGACCCAGGTGGGTGATCCACTCCTTGAGGTCCATGGGCATGGTGGTGAAATTCACGAAGTTGGCAAATACCGAGGCGGCAATCAGCAAGGTGAACAACATGGCGGTGGTGCGCGCCGATTCCACCAGCACCTCGTAGAGTGATGTCAAGGTCAGGCGGCCTCGCGCCAATGCAAAGAAGAAGGCGCCAGCCGCGCCGAAGCCCGCGCCTTCGGTGGCCGTGAAGATGCCACCGTAGATGCCACCCAACACAATGACCACCAACAGGGCCACGCCCCAGATGCCGCGTAACGCTTTCCAGCGTTCGGCCCAGGTGCTGCGTTTGCCGGCAGGGGCGTGTTCAGGATCGAGCGAGGTGATCACGCTGATGCCCACCATCATCAGGGCAGCAGTGGCCAGGCCGGGGATGACGCCAGCCGCAAACAGCTTGCCGATGTGGGTTTCGGTGATGATGCCGTAGATCACCATGATGGTGGAGGGCGGAATCATGATGCCCAGGGTACCGCCGGCAGCCATCACCCCGGTGGATAACGAGTCGCTGTAGCCCAGTTTCTTCATCGACGGGTAGGCCACCTTGCTCATGGTGGCGGCGGTGGCAATCGATGAGCCACAGATGGCGCCAAAGCCGGCGCAGGCGGCCACGGTGGCATGCGCCAGGCCACCACGAAAATGGCCGATGAAGGCATAAGCGGCTTGAAACAGTTCATGGGCCAGGCCGGCACGGGCGACAAAGTTGCCCATCAGGATGAACAGCGGGATGACGGACAAGGTGTAGGCGAAGCCGGTTTCGTACACGACTTGTGCCGTGCTCGCCAGGGCGGGCTCCCACCCCCGAACATAGGTGATGCCGGCCAGGCCAACCACGCCCATGGACATGGCCAGTGGCACGCGCAACAAGGCCAGCGCAAAAATGGCGGCGAATCCGAGCAGGGTCTCAATCACAGTGCAGCTCCTTCGCCTTCTTGCAGCGCTTCGGGCGGGCGAACGATCTGCGCCAGGTGCACCAGGCCGGTGACACCGCACAGTGCACTCATGCCGTAGATGAACGGTGCCTTGAGTATGTGAAGCTGGGCGGTGGTTTCACCCGTCTCGGTGAACTGCATGCCGGTTTTCCACATCAGCCACATCAGACCCAGCATCAAACTGCCGCACAGCAGGTTGACGAGCACGCCTTGTAGCCGCAGGAACCAGGCGGGCCAGACGCTGTCGAGCGAATCAAACACCACATGCTCACCCCGACGAGAGACCAAGGGCAGTGAAGCAAAGATGACGACCACCATCAAGAGTTCCGTCAATTCCAGTGAGCCGGTGATGGAGCGCGACATCAGCTTGCGGCCACCCACATCAAAGAAGGTCAGCGTCATGATGGCAAACAAAGCCAGGGCACACAGCAGGCTGCAGAGTTTTTCAAGCAGGGTGTTCAAAAGCAGACCTTTCGATCCTGAATCGGCGGGGACAGGATGGTTCAGCGATGGGTCAGAACTATACGCCGTTAGCAGACAAACAAAACGGCCTCAAGAGGCCGTTGTGTTGGAACGAACTGGCGCTTATTTTTCCAGCTTGGCAATTTCGGCGCGGAAGTCGGCGAGCACCTTGGCCGGATTCTTCAAGCCCTTGGCCTCAGCGTCCTTCACCCACTTGGTTTCCAGGGAGGCGGTCTTGGCTTTGACATCGGCCACAAACTTGGCATCGGCCTTGGTGACCACCACGTTGTTGGCTTGCATCAGGGCGTAGGCACGGCGGTCCACGTTGTCCCAGCCGCGTCCAAACAAACGAGCGACAAATTCACCCGACACCGAGTCGATGATTTTCTTCTCCTCCGGGCCCAGTTTGTCGTATTTGGCCGGGTTCATCATGAACACGAAGCTGGTGTTGTACAGGCCGCCGGGGAAGGTGGTGGCATGGCGGATGATCTTCTCGATTCTGAACGACTCGGTCGATTCGGCCGGGAACAGCGTGCCGTCCATGACGCCACCGGACAGCAGTTCGTACGAATCGGGTGCAGGCTTGAGCGTGACGTTCATGTTCAGGCTCTTGGAGATCTCGTTGACCATGCCACCGCCCACACGGAACTTGAGGCTGGCCAGATCGTCCACCTTGGTGATGGCTTGCTTGGTGTTGAAGATGATGCCAGGCCCGTGCGTGAAGAAGGCCAACACTTTCACACCCTGGTGTTCGGCGGTGAATTCGGGGTGCTTGGACGCAATGCGGTTGTAGGCGACCGACAGCGCTTCGGCGCTGTTGCCCAAAAAGGGCAATTCGGTCATCTGAGTTAACACGAAGCGGCCGGGGGTGTAGCCGTGCACGGTGAAGGACAGGTCGAGCACGCCGCTTTTGATGGCGTCATAGGTGCCCGGTGGAGCCGTGGGAGCGCGAGGCAGGATGTTGCACTTGACCTTGCCATTGGTGCGCTGTTCGACGGTTTCGCACCACTCCTTCTGGGCCAGCGACAGGGTATGGGTGGGGCCCACCCAACTGGAGGTGGTGAGGACGGTTTGGGCTTGGGCGGACACGCCAAAGAAGGCGGATGCAGCCAGGGCAAGAGTGAGGCGTTTCATGAAAGCTCCGAACTGAGATAGGCAACTGTAACCCGTGCGAATCCTGGAATCTCTCATGGGTTACCCGAATTAACCGACCGATCGGTTTGTCAATGGTCTGTACGGGGGTTCCAGAGGGCCAGTCGACTCCCCTGCGAGCGCGAAATGGGACGCGAAGCGCATTAAGATGCAATGTTGAGGTAGAAATCCCTGGGCCTGTTCAAGGCATCACAAATCTCCTACAATTGACGTTTACGTAAACGTCAATTGTCAACTTTTCGATAACTCTGGAGCAAACCCATGAAGGTCTTGGTACCTGTCAAGCGCGTGGTGGACTACAACGTCAAGGTCCGCGTGAAGTCGGACAACACGGGGGTGGACATTGCCAACGTGAAGATGAGCATGAACCCCTTTGACGAAATTGCGGTGGAAGAGGCCGTGCGCTTGAAAGAAAAGGGCGTTGCCACCGAGGTGATCGCGGTGTCGTGTGGCGTGACCGCCTGCCAGGAAACCCTGCGCACCGCCATGGCCATTGGTGCTGACCGCGCCATCCTGGTGGAGACCACCGAAGAACTCCAACCCCTGGCCGTGGCCAAGCTGCTCAAGGCCCTGGTGGACAAGGAGCAACCGGGCCTGGTCATTCTGGGCAAGCAGGCCATTGATGACGACTGCAACCAGACCGGCCAGATGCTGGCGGCGCTGGCCGATCTGCCGCAAGCCACGTTTGCCTCCAAGATCGAAGTGGCCGACGGCAAGGCGCGCGTCACCCGCGAGGTCGATGGCGGCCTGGAAACCCTCTCCATGAGCCTGCCGGCCATTGTCACCACCGACTTGCGCCTGAATGAGCCGCGCTATGTGACGCTGCCCAACATCATGAAGGCCAAGAAGAAGCAACTGGATGTGGTCAAGCCCGAAGACCTGGGTGTGGACGTCACACCCCGCATCAAGACCCTCAAAGTGACCGAGCCGCCCAAGCGCAGCGCCGGTATCAAGGTGCCCGATGTGGCCACCCTGGTGGACAAACTCAAGAACGTGGCCAAGGTCATCTGAGCGTCCCAACCCTGAATTAGAAAGACATTGTCATGAGCATCCTGGTTATTGCAGAACACGACAACGCGTCCTTGAAGGGCGCCACGCTCAACACCGTCACCGCGGCCTTGGCCTGCGGGGGTGAGGTGCACGTGCTGGTGGCGGGCCACAACGCGGCAGGGGCGGCCCAAGCGGCCACCCAAGTCGCCGGTGTGGCCAAGGTGCTGCACGCCGACTCTGCCGCCCTGGCCCACAACCTGGCCGAAAACGTCGCCGCCCAGGTGCTGGCTGTGGCCAGCGGGTACACCCACATCCTGTTTCCTGCCACGGCCGGTGGCAAGAACGTGGCGCCCCGCGTGGCGGCCAAACTCGATGTGGCGCAGATCAGCGACATCACCCGGGTCGAGAGCGCCGACACCTTCGAGCGCCCCATCTACGCTGGCAACGCCATGGCCACGGTGCAGTCCACCGATGCGGTCAAGGTGATCACGGTGCGCACCACCGGCTTTGATGCGGCGGCGGCCACCGGTGGCAGCGCGTCCGTGCAAACCCTCTCGGCGGCCGCTGACGCGGGCAAGTCGCACTTTGAGGGCAGCGAGATCGCCAAGAACGACCGCCCCGAACTCACTGCGGCCAAGATCATCGTGTCCGGTGGGCGTGCGCTGGGCAGTTCGGAGAAATTCGGTGAAGTCATGACGCCCCTGGCCGACAAGCTGGGCGCGGCCATTGGCGCGAGCCGCGCGGCGGTGGACGCAGGCTACGCGCCCAACGACCTGCAAGTGGGGCAGACGGGCAAGATTGTGGCGCCGCAGTTGTACGTGGCCTGCGGCATCAGCGGGGCCATCCAGCACCTGGCCGGCATGAAGGACTCCAAGGTGATCGTGGCGATCAACAAGGACCCCGAAGCCCCGATCTTCAGCGTCGCCGACTTCGGCCTCGAGGCCGATTTGTTCGCGGCTGTGCCGGAGCTGACCCAGGCGCTCTGAGCGCCTGACACACCCCTTCAAGGTCTCCCCGGTGGAGACCTTTTTTGTACCTGCATCCTGCCTTACCGGAGACTTTCATGAGCTATATCGCCCCCGTCAAGGATTACCTCTTCAACCTGCAACACATTGCCGGACTCGACCAGATTGCCCAGATGCCGGGTTTCGAGGATGCGGGCCTGGAAACCGCACAGGCGGTGATCGAGGAATGCGCCCGCTTCAACCAGGAAGTGACTGCGCCGCTGAATTGGGAGGGCGACCTCAAGCCCTCCAGCTGGAAAGATGGCACCGTCACCACCACGCCGGGCTTCAAGGAAGCGTACCGGCAGTACCGCGAAGCGGGTTGGCAGGGCTTGCAACACCCGTCCGATTTTGGCGGGCAAAACCTGCCCAAGGCCATTGGCGCGGCCTGCGTGGAAATTCTCAACGCCGCCAACCTGAGCTTTGCGTTGTGTCCCTTGCTGACCGACGGCGCCATTGAAGCCTTGCTCACTGCCGCCAGCGATGAACTCAAGGCCACCTACCTCGACAAGCTCATCAGCGGTGAGTGGACGGGCACCATGAACCTGACCGAACCGCAAGCAGGTTCGGATCTGGCTGCGGTGCGCACGCGCGCCGAGCCGCAGGCCGATGGCACCTACAAGGTGTTTGGCACCAAGATCTACATCACCTATGGTGAGCACGACATGGCCGACAACATCGTCCATTTGGTGCTGGCCCGTGTGCAAGGCGCGCCCGAAGGCGTGAAAGGCATCAGCCTCTTTGTGGTGCCCAAGTTTCTGGTGAACGCTGACGGCTCACTCGGGGCACGCAACGATGTGCATTGCGTGAGCATCGAACACAAGATGGGCATCAAAGCCAGCCCCACTGCCGTGCTGCAGTATGGCGACCACGGCGGTGCTGTGGGTTACCTGGTGGGCCAGGAAAACCGTGGCCTGGAGTACATGTTCATCATGATGAACGCTGCCCGTTATGCCGTGGGTGTGCAAGGCATTGCAGTGGCCGACCGCGCCTACCAGCGGGCCGTGCAATACGCGCGTGACCGCGTGCAGTCCCGCCCGGTCGATGGCTCCGTCAAGGGCGCAGCGCCCATCATCCATCACCCGGATGTGCGCCGCATGCTCATGACCATGCGCGCCTATACCGAAGGCTGTCGCGCCATGGCCAGCGCGGCGGCGGCAGCGTATGACGCCGCTCACAACCACCCGGATGCGGACACCCGCAGACAAAACCAGGCTTTCTACGAATTTCTGGTGCCGCTGGTCAAGGGCTTCAGCACCGAGATGAGCCTCGAGGTCACCTCCCTGGGCGTGCAGGTGCACGGGGGCATGGGCTTTATCGAGGAAACCGGTGCGGCCCAGCACTACCGCGACGCCAAGATCCTCACCATCTACGAAGGCACCACCGCCATCCAGGCCAATGACCTGGTGGGCCGCAAGACGGCTCGTGACGGCGGCCAGACGGCACTGGCCATTGCGGCGCACATCGCGGCCACCGAACAACAACTGGCCAAGCGCGACCACGCAGCAGCCCACTCCATGGCCAAGCGTCTCAAGGCGGCGCGTGAAGCGTTCGAGCAGGTGGTGGCGTTCATTGCCGGTAACGCCTCCTCCAACCCCAATGTGGCCTTTGCGGGCAGCGTGCCTTACCTGATGCTGAGCGGCAACCTGATGTCGGGCTGGCAACTGGGCCGCTCGCTGCTGGCCGCGCTTGATGAATTGGCCCAGGGCCAAGACACCGAATTCATGAAGGCGAAGATCAGCACGGCGCACGTGTATGCCGAGCACATCCTCACCCAGGTGCCAGGCATTCGCGACAGCATCCTGACCGGTGGCGACAGTGTGATCGACATGGCCCTCGAGGCCTACTGAAACCAGGATGCACCGCATGTCACGTTTGCCCGAAGCTCTGCGCCGTGTGCGCTTTCCGGTGATCGGCTCGCCGCTGTTCATCATCAGCAACCCCACACTCGTGATCGAGCAATGCAAGGCCGGTATCGTGGGCTCCATGCCCGCGCTCAATGCGCGTCCGGCCTCGCAACTCGACGAGTGGCTGGCTGAAATCACCGAGACGCTGGCGGCGTATGACCGTGCCCACCCAGACAACCCGAGTGCTCCCTTCGCCATCAACCAGATCGTGCACAAGAGCAACGACCGGCTGGAGCACGACGTGGCCTTGTGTGCCAAGTACAAGGTCCCCCTCATCATCACCTCGCTGGGTGCGCGTGAAGACGTGAACCAGGCGGTGCATGCCTGGGGTGGGGTGGTGTTGCACGACATCATCAACAACCGCTTTGCGCACAAGGCGATCGAGAAGGGCGCGGATGGCCTGGTGGCGGTGGCGGCGGGTGCTGGCGGTCATGCGGGTGTGAAGAGCCCCTTTGCCCTGGTTCAGGAAATCCGCGAGTGGTTCGACGGCCCGATCGCGCTCAGCGGCTCCATGGCCACGGGCGACGCGGTGCTGGCCGCGCAGGCGATGGGGGCGGACTTTGCCTACATGGGCTCGTTGTTCATCGCGACGCTGGAAGCGCGTGCGTCAGAGGCGTACAAGCAGTGCATTGTCGACTCCAACTCGGACGACATTGTCTACAGCAATCTCTTCACGGGGGTGCACGGCAACTACCTGGCCGCCTCCATCCGCAACGCGGGCCTGGACCCCGAGCATTTGCCTGAGAGCGACCCCAGCACCATGAACTTCGGCGGCAACGCGGTCAAGGCTTGGAAAGATATCTGGGGTTGTGGCCAGGGTATCGGCGCGGTCAAGTCGGTCCAGCCGACGGCCGAGGTGGTGGCACGGCTGCGCCGGGAGTACCAGGCGGCCCGAGCACGTTTGGCAATTTGATTGTGCTGAGGCAGACGCCTCAGCGATCATTCAAGACTTCTTGCGGTGGTCGTGAATGCTCAGGAAGTCGTCGCCCTGACCCAGTGACAGCAAGCCCGTGTCAGAGTAAATACCCAACTTGGCACGCGTATCGCTGATATCCAGATTGCGCATCGTCAACTGTCCAATGCGGTCCTGCGGCGTGAACGGTGCGTCCTCCACCTTCTCCATGCTCAGACGCTCCGGTGCGTAGGTGAGGTTGGCGCTCTCGGTGTTGAGGATGGAGTAGTCGTTCCCACGGCGCAACTCAATCGTCACCTCGCCCGTCACCGCGCGTGCCACCCAGCGTTGAGCCGTCTCGCGCAGCATGATGGCTTGTGAGTCAAACCAGCGACCCTGGTAGAGCAGGCGACCCAGCTTGCGCCCGTTGTCACGGTATTGCTCGATCGTGTCCTCGTTGTGAATACCCGTGACCAGACGCTCATAGGCAATGAACAAGAGCGCCAGCCCTGGCGCCTCGTAGATGCCCCGGCTCTTGGCTTCAATGATGCGGTTCTCGATCTGGTCACTCATGCCCAGACCATGTCGGCCCCCAATGCGGTTGGCTTCGAGAATGAGTTCCACCGGGTCGTCATACGACACGCCGTTGAGTGCCACCGGTTGGCCCTCTTCAAAGCGCACCCGCACTTCCTCGTGCTTGACAGCCACGTCTTCGCGCCAGAACGCCACCCCCATGATGGGCTGCACGATCTTGATGCCGCTGTTCAGGTGCTCGAGGTCTTTCGCCTCGTGGGTGGCGCCCAGCAGGTTGGAGTCGGTGGAGTAGGCCTTCTCGGCCGACATCTTGTAGCCAAAGCCGGCCTTGGTCATGAACGCTGACATCTCTGCGCGACCGCCCAGTTCGTCGATGAACTGCTGGTCCAGCCAGGGTTTGTAGATCTTGAGGGACGGGTTGGTCAGCAGGCCATAGCGGTAAAAACGCTCGATGTCGTTGCCCTTGAAGGTGCTGCCGTCGCCCCAGATGTTGACATCGTCTTCCTTCATGGCGGCCACCAGCATGGTGCCGGTCACTGCGCGACCGATCGGCGTGGTGTTGAAGTAGGTCAGGCCTGCGGTGCTGATGTGAAACGCACCGCATTGCAGCGCGGCAATGCCTTCATGGGCGAGTTGACGGCGGCAGTCAATCAGACGGGCCAGTTCGGCGCCGTATTGCTTGGCTTTGCGCGGAATGTCGTCGTAGTCGGCTTCGTCGGGCTGGCCCAGGTTGGCGGTGTACGCATAGGGCAGGGCGCCCTTGAGTTTCATCCAGTGCAGGGCGGCACTGGTGTCGAGGCCGCCGGAGAAGGCGATACCGACCTTGTGCCCGAGGGGCAGGCTTTGCAGAATGGTGCTCATGGTGGTCTGGCGGCGATCGATCAGCCGAAGTGGCAAATGTAGTGGTAGGGCTCGGTCACGCGGATGTCGAAACTCGAGTTGCCCGGCACGCTGAACTTCTCGCCTGCCGATGACTTGACCCACTGCGCGCTGCCGGCCAGTTTGTACTCGCACGAACCCGCCACGCATTCCATGATTTCGGGGGCGCCGGTGTTGAAGGTGAGGGTGGCGGGCAGCACCACGCCGACAGAAACCTTGGTGCCATTGGCCAGGGTCAGGCTGTGGCTGATGCAGCGTCCCTCAAAGTAGACATTGGCCTGGGTGGTGACGGTGGCGTTGGCAATCGTGGCGGTGGTCATGGTGAAGCTTGGAATCAACTAAACCATCCATTTTAGAGGAGCGCCAACTCAAACGCCCGCTGAGGGCGGGCGTTTGAGGGGAGATGGATGCGAGGATCAGCTGTTGGGGGCTGAGCCGGGCGGGGGCACGGGCATCGGACTGCCCAAGGGCACGGACACCGGGGCTGGGCTGCCCAAGGGCGTGGCCGGGTAGGTGGTCACCGGGGGAGCGGCCACCGGGGTGATCTGCAGGCGAACCGTGGGGCCCGGGTCGGTCGGCATTTGCACCGAGTACTGCTTGCCTGCAAATTCGTACACCACGTTGTAGCCGGTGGTGCGGTTTTCGTAGAACACCTGGTTGGTACAGTTTTGCACCGTGCGCACTTCGGGCGCCGGCGCACCCTCGACCTTGTCGCCCAGGATGGCGCCACCGAACACGCCCAGCATGGTGGCTGCTGTTCGTCCGCTGCCGCTGCCGATGTTGTTGCCCACCGTGCCACCCGCAATCGCGCCCATCAGGGCACCAGCACCCGACTTCTGGCCCTGGGTGGCCACCTGGGTGTTGGTGCACACCTGACGTGGCACGGCCACTTGCTGGATGACTGGGGTGCTGGAGATGACACGGCCGGTTTCCTGCGCGGCAAGCGGCAGGTGGGTGACGCCCAGGCCCAGCAGCAAAGCCATGCAGGCTGCTGTTGAGGGGCGGATGAGTGAGGAGGTGAACAACATGGGTGACCTTGTGGAAAAACGAAGTGGGCAACGATGGATCAACGTAGCGTCACGATGGGAACCTCGCCAGAACTGACATCGCCAAGCCATGGATGTATTTTAAGAGCCCAGCGCACACTCACCCACCCTTAACGGCTTGCCAGGCGTCCGGGTTGACGCCCACCACCACGTGCCGGCCCCGCATCACCACCGGGCGCTTGATCAGGCTGGGGGTTGCCAGCAGTTGACGCCTGGCACTGGCGCGGTCCTGGACGGCCGCCTGGGTGGCCGGGTCGAGTTGGCGCCAGGTGGTGCCTTGGCGGTTCACCAGCGTCTCCCAACCGGCCTGGTCGAGCCAGATGTCGAGCGCAGCCTCGGGCACGCCCTGTTTTTTGAAATCATGGAAGTCATGCTCGACCTGGTGGTCTTGCATCCAGGCGCGCGCTTTTTTGACGCTGTCGCAGTTCGGGATGCCATAGAGGGTGATGCGGGAGGTGCTCATGCACGCATCATGCACGAATTCGGACCCTAGCCAGCGGTCTGGGTCTCTGGTGTGTCGCTCAACAAGACATGCATGAGTGAAAATTGGCGGCATGACCTTGCAAGACTGGCTGACGCATTGCGAAGCCTTACACCCCGTGTCCATTGACATGACGCTCGAGCGCGTGCGCGAGGTGGCGCACCGCATGGGCTTGCGCCTGACCATGCCGGTGATCACCGTGGCGGGTACCAATGGCAAAGGCTCGACCTGCGCCATGCTGGAGACCATTTTGCGCGAGGCCGGTTACCACACCGGGCTCTACACCTCGCCCCATCTGGTGCATTTCGAAGAGCGGTGTCGGCTCGATGGGGAGAACACCTCGGCTGAAGCCTTGATTCCCCACTTCGAGCGCGTCGAGGCTGCTCGCCAGGGGACGACGCTCACCTACTTCGAATTCACCACCCTGGCTATCCTGGACCGACTGGCAGCGGCGGCACCCGAGGTGGTGATTCTGGAGGTGGGGCTGGGCGGGCGGCTGGATGCTGTGAATGTGATCGATGCCGATTGCGCGATCATCACCAGCATCGATCTGGACCATGCCGAATTTCTCGGCAATGACCGCGAATCGATCGGCCGGGAAAAGGCCGGCATCATGCGCACCCAGCGCCCCGTGGTGGTGAGCGATCCCGTGCCACCCACCTCGGTGCTGGACCGTGCCCGCGAGATCGATGCCCGGCTGGTGCGGCTGGGGCACGACTTTCATGTGGCGGGCGACCGCCAGCAATGGTCCTGGCGAGGTCAACAGCGCCGCTACGCCGGCCTGGCATACCCGGCCCTGCGGGGCGCCAACCAGCTCATCAATGCGGCGGGTGTGCTGGCGGCCCTGGAGGCCCTGCACGACCGGATTCCGGTCACCGCGCAGGCGGTGCGCAATGGACTGGCCCTGGTGGAGTTGCCGGGACGCTTTCAGATCGTGCCCGGTCAGCCCACCTTGGTGCTGGATGTGGCACACAACCCGCATGCGGCGGCGGCCCTGGCGGAGAACCTGGACGCGATGGGGTTTTACCCACGCACCCATGCTGTCTTTGGCGCCATGGCGGACAAGGATGTGTTGGACATCTTCGCTCGCCTGGGCCCGCTGGTCGATGTCTGGCACTTCACCGATCTGCCCACGCCGCGGGCGTCCAGTGCCGAGCAGTTACAACAAATCTTTGGCCGATTGCCGGCACGCCCGGGCGTGAGCCTGCACTGCCATCCTGCGCCTCAGGTGGCCCTGGATTCAGCCGTCAGCCTGGCGGACCCCACTGATAGAATCGTCGTCTTCGGGTCGTTTTACACGGTGGGCGGGGTCTTGCAGCAAGGCATCCCACGGTTGGATGCCCCGCATCTGAACCCTTGACTGCCATGGCATTTTTCAAATTCCGATTGCCCAACCCCGGACTGGGGGACGATGGTTCCTCGGGCGGCACATCGGGCGAAAGCCTGGAAGCACTTCGGCGCCGGGCCCGTCAGCGTCTGATCGGTGCGACGGTGCTGGTGCTGTTGGCCGTGGTGGGTTTTCCCCTCCTGTTCGATACCCAACCACGCCCGGTGTCGGTCGATATCCCCATCGACATTCCCGACAAACAAAAAACTCTGCCGCAAACGGCACCGACTGCGCTCAATCCCGCTGGTGAACCCAACGGCCATACATCAGGCACCGTGCCCACACAGGCCAGCCTGGAGCGCCATGAAGAGGTGGTGCAACCCGCCTCGACAGCCGGTGCTCCGGCCAAGCCGCCCGCTTTGCCGGTCAATGACACCCCGGTGGCGAAGGTCGATGGCGCTGGCAAGCCTGCTTCAGAGAAGACCACACCCGACAAACCAACCTCGGACAACCCGGCGGCTGATAAAGCGCTTGCCGACCAGGCACCCGACGCTACCGTGCCCCGCTTTGTGGTGCAGGTAGGGGCGTATGCCGATGACGCCAAGGCACGAGAGGTGCGTATCCGCCTTGAAAAAGCGGGCATGAAAACCTACACCCATGTGGCCGAGACCAAGGAAGGCAAACGCACCCGTGTGCGGCTGGGCCCGTTTGCCACCAAGGACGAAGCGGAGAAGGCCGCTGCCCGCGTCAAGACGATGAACCTGCAAGCCACGGTCCTCACGCTGTAAGCCCATGGACGCCGTGGACTGGATCCTCCTGGCCGTGTTGGGCGTCTCGGTCCTGCTGGGCATGTGGCGGGGCTTGGTTCGTGAAATCATTTCGCTGGCGGGCTGGATAGCAGGATTCTGGATAGCCCAGGATTGGGCGCCCGAGGCTGGGGCCTGGTTGCCCTTGCAAGGGGCGAGCGAGATGTTGCGTTATCTGGCGGGTTTCATCACGGTGTTTCTTGTGGTGCTCATCGTGTCGGTGGTGCTCGGCTGGGTCATCAGCAAGCTGATATCCGTCGTCGGACTGGGGTTGTTGGATCGTTTGCTCGGTGGCGTGTTTGGTGGCTTGCGCGGTGTCGTGCTGCTGTTAACCCTGGCGGTGGTGGTCAGCCTGACCCCCATGCAATCAGCCCCCTGGTGGACCGGTTCGTGGGTGGCTCAACACTTGGTCCAAGGTTTGCAGATCTTGAAGCCGGTATTGCCGGCACATTTTGGAAAGTACTTGCCCTGATATGTGTGGAATTGTCGGCGTTGTCAGCAACGCACCCGTCAACCAGCTGATCTACGATGCGCTCTTGCTGCTGCAACACCGCGGCCAAGATGCGGCAGGCATCGTCACTCAGCTAGGCCGCAAGTTCTTCATGCACAAGGCCAAGGGCATGGTGCGTGATGTGTTCAGAACCCGCAACATGCGCGCGCTGCCCGGCACTGTGGGCCTGGGACAGGTGCGCTATCCGACCGCCGGTAACGCTTTCAGTGAGGAAGAGGCACAACCCTTTTACGTCAATGCGCCGTTCGGCTTGGTGCTGGTGCACAACGGCAACCTCACCAATGCGCAGGAACTGCGGAGCCAGTTGTTCAGTATCGATCACCGGCACATCAACACCGACAGCGATTCCGAGGTGTTGCTCAACGTGCTGGCCCACGAACTCGAGGCCACCACCCGTGGCCTCACCCTCAAGCCTGAAGATGTATTTGAGGCGGTGCGTGGCGTGCATCGGCGCATTCGCGGTTCCTACGCGGTGATTGCGATGATTGCCGGCCACGGTATTCTGGCGTTTCGCGACCCTTATGGCATTCGTCCGCTGTGCTTTGGCCGAGGACGCGACGGCACCATCATGGTGGGCAGTGAGTCGGTGACCCTGGAAGGCACCGGCCATGTCTTTGAGCGCGATGTCATGCCGGGGGAGGCTATCTTCATCGACTTGCAAGGGCAATTGCATGTGCAGCAGTGCGCCGACCACGTCAGCCTCAACCCGTGCATTTTTGAATACGTGTACCTGGCCCGACCGGACTCCACCCTGGACGGTATCTCGGTGTACCAGGCGCGTTTGAACCTGGGAGAGACGCTGGCCAAACGCGTCATCTCCACCGTGCCACCGACCGAGATTGACGTGGTGATTCCCATCCCCGAATCCAGCCGACCCAGCGCCACGCAACTCGCGCACTTGCTGGGCAAGCCGTACCGCGAGGGCTTTGTCAAAAACCGGTATGTGGGGCGTACCTTCATCATGCCGGGGCAGGGCGTTCGCAAGCGCTCGGTGCGGCAAAAACTCAATGTGATTGCCAGCGAATTTCGCGGTCGCAATGTGCTCCTGGTGGACGACTCCATCGTGCGCGGCACCACCAGTCGCGAGATCGTGCAAATGGCGCGAGACGCGGGCGCGCGCAAGGTCTACATGGCCAGCGCCGCACCCCCGGTGCGCTACCCCAATGTGTATGGCATTGACATGCCCACCTCCGAGGAACTGGTGGCTTACAACCGCAGTCTGGAAGAGGTGCGCGCACTCATTGGCTGCGACGCCCTGATCTACCAGGACGTTGACAGCATGAAGGCTGCCGTGCGGCAAGCCGCTTTGTCACCCACCCACAACATGCCGCTGAGTGGCTTTGACGCCTCCTGCTTTGATGGTGTCTATGTGACGGGCGATGTCACGGTGCAAGATATCCAGCGCATCAACCACCAGCGCGTGGATCAAGCCGAAGAGGAGGACGACGCCTCCCGCCTGGCGCTGCCCAATGCTTCAGAATAATGTGACCCGTCATGACCTCTAAACCCTCTTCACGCGACAGTTGGCACCTGGATACGCTGGCCGTTCGCGCCGCTGTTGACAAAAGCCAGTACGGCGAAAACTCGGAAGCGCTCTTCCTCACCTCCAGCTTTGTGCAGCCCGACAGCGAGACGGCGGCCCGCCGCTTTGGGGGCGAAGAGGACGGCTACATCTACTCACGCTTCACCAACCCCACGGTGGCCAGCATGGAGCAACGCCTGGCCGCCCTCGAAGGGACAGAGGCGTGCATTGGCACGTCCAGTGGCATGTCTGCGGTGTTGCTGCTGTGCATGGGGCTGCTCAAAAGTGGCGACCATGTGGTGTGTTCGCGCTCGGTGTTTGGCTCCACCCTCAAGCTGATCGGCTCCGAGTTTGGCAAGTTTGGCGTGCAGACCACCTTCGTCTCGCAAACCGAACTGGATGAATGGCGTCGCGCAGTGCAGCCCAACACCCGGTTGCTGTTTGCTGAAACGCCCACCAACCCCCTCACCGATGTGTGCGACATTGCGGCGCTGGCCGATATTGCACACCAGGCCGGCGCCTTGCTGGCCGTGGACAACTGTTTTTGCACGCCCGCCTTGCAGCGCCCCATGGATCTGGGCGCCGACATCGTGGTGCACTCGGGCACCAAACACCTGGACGGCCAGGGGCGTGTGGTGGCCGGCGCCTTGTGCGCCAGTGACGCCTTGATCCGCGGGACGTTTGTGCCCGTGATGCGCAGCGCCGGCATGAGCCTCTCGCCCTTCAACGCCTGGGTGGTGCTCAAAGGCTTGGAAACCCTGGGCATTCGCATGCAGGCGCAATCGCAGCGAGCGCTGGAGCTGGCTCACTGGCTCGAGTCGCATCCGCGTGTGGCCCGTGTGTACTACCCCGGGCTGGAGAGCCATCCTCAGCACGCGCTGGCCATGCGCCAGCAGCATGGGCTGGGTGGGGCCGTGTTGTCCTTTGATGTGAAGGGCGACTCGCCTGAAGCCGGTCGCCGCCATGCTTTCCATGTCATCGACAGCACGCAGATGCTGTCGGTCACAGCCAATCTGGGTGACGTCAAAACCACCATCACCCAGCCAGCCAGCACCTCGCACGGACGTTTGACAGAGGCGCAGCGACAAGCGGCTGGCATTCAGCAGCACCTGATTCGCGTTGCGGTGGGGCTGGAACACCTGGACGACCTGAAGGCCGATCTCTCGCGCGGCCTCGACACCTATTGATGCGCCTGACTGGCGACGACCTGATTCACATGACCGCTGTACGCACCCGCTTTGCGCCGTCGCCCACGGGCTTCATCCACCTGGGCAATATTCGATCGGCCTTGTACCCTTGGGCGTTTGCCCGTGCCCAACAAGGCACCTTCATCCTGCGCATCGAAGACACCGACCTGGACCGCTCCTCCCAGGCGGCTGTCGATGTCATCCTGGAAGGGATGCAGTGGCTCGGCCTGGACCCGGACGAAGGTCCGTTCTACCAAATGCAGCGCATGGACCGCTACCGTGAAGTGCTGGCGCAATTGCAGGCCAGTGGCCAGGTCTACCCCTGCTACATGAGCGTCGAAGAACTCGATGCGCTGCGCGAACGCCAGATGGCCGCCAAGGAAAAACCTCGCTACGACGGCACCTGGCGCCCCGAACCGGGCAAGACCCTGCCCCCCGTGCCCCCAGGTGTGCAACCCGTCCTGCGCTTTCGCAATCCGCTGGAGGGTGTGGTGGCCTGGGACGACAAAGTCAAGGGCCGCATCGAGATTCGCAACGCAGAACTCGACGACCTGGTCATCGCGCGACCGGACGGCACGCCCACCTACAACTTTTGCGTGGTGGTGGACGACATCGACATGCGCATCACCCATGTGATTCGCGGCGACGACCATGTCAACAACACGCCGCGTCAAATCAATATCTTCCGCGCGCTAGGCTTTGAGCCGCCGGTGTATGCGCATTTGCCCACCGTGCTTAATGAGCAGGGCGAGAAGATGAGCAAGCGCAACGGCGCCAAGCCAGTCACGCAGTACCGCGATGAAGGCTATCTGCCCGATGCCATGGTGAACTACCTGGCCCGCCTGGGTTGGAGCCACGGTGACGACGAGATTTTTTCGCGCGAACAATTCCTGCAATGGTTCAGCCTGGACCACCTGGGGCGCAGCGCGGCGCAGTTTGACGACGCCAAGCTGCGCTGGGTCAATGCACAGCACCTCAAGGCGCTGAGTGGCGAAGACCTGGCTGCTCGCGTCACACCGTTCCTGGCGCGCGAGGGCATTGCCCCTGATGCGCGCTTGAGGGGTATTTGCGATCTGTTCAAAGACCGTTGCGATACCCTGGTGGTGCTCGCCCAGTGGGCCCGGGCGTTTTACGCGGATGTCACCCCCGTGGCCGACGAGTACGCCAAGCATGTGACCGACGCGGTGCGCCCAGCCATTGCCCAGTTGGCCGAGCGTTTGCAGTCCTGTGCCTGGGAAGCGCCGGCCATCGCCACCGCCATCAAGGACACCCTGACTGCCTGTCAACTCAAGATGCCTCAATTGGCCATGCCGGTGCGGGTGCTGGTCATGGGGACGGCCCAGACGCCCTCTCTGGATGCGGTGCTGGCCCTCTCGAGAAAGGAAATTGTGCTGGCCCGTCTGAGCAAGGCCTGAATTTCGGGTTATACTCCCCGTCTCGACACCCAACGGGGGTATAGCTCAGCTGGGAGAGCGCTTGCATGGCATGCAAGAGGTCAGCGGTTCGATCCCGCTTACCTCCACCAAACCGGTGTCGAACAGTCCAGGTTTTGACCCTATCGTCTAGAGGCCTAGGACATCACCCTTTCACGGTGAGTACCGGGGTTCGAATCCCCGTAGGGTCGCCAAGTTGGCAGCACTTGGTGTGAGGTCGCAAGACAGCACACAAACGTTGCAACCACGCGGAGTGGTAGTTCAGTTGGTTAGAATACCGGCCTGTCACGCCGGGGGTCGCGGGTTCGAGCCCCGTCCACTCCGCCACATATCAAGTAAACACGCGCCTTAGGGCGCGTTTTTACTTTCTACAGCAGTTTCGATGACGGCGAAGCGCTGAACCACCAATACTCCTCACCGGGCAGTGTGAGGCAGGAATTGGGCTCCGAAGGTCGCTTACATTCGCATCTCGCGTTTGCAGCACCCTTGGATGTGGTGAGTAGGGTGGTAGCAGATGTGTGTGGGATGCACTGTAAAAAATCCCAAAAGAACATCCATCAACGCTCACTACCAGCGCCTTGCAACGCCCTGGTTATTGGCTTGAGCAGGTAGTGGAGTACCGATCGGCTGCCCGTCTGCACGTCCACACTCACGGTCATGCCGGCTTTGAGGGCAGACATCGGTAACTTCGGATTGATGGATTTGGCGTCGAGCCGAATGCGAG
>JACCDL010604556.1_pt1 | contig 20788 bp, 18 predicted proteins | sample 7441931 | NCBI WGS metagenome assembly JACCDL01 (sample SAMN15323437, study PRJNA562643) | freshwater metagenome | isolation source: river surface water | place: USA:Blue River Watershed | collected 2017-08-16 | reverse complement strand
CCAAGCGCAATGCTGTCAACAACGGCTTGGCGTGGAATTGCTGCTAGTTGCTTAATCTTCTCTGGCGAACGAATCAGACTTGATGCATCTTCAGGAGCGATGTTTGCAACACGCGCTGGGATTTCATTTCGAATTGTTGTGTTCAGAATTGTTCCGAAAATTGCAAGTCCAAATGAACCACCGAGAGATCGGAAGAACATCACCGTTGCTGTTGCAACTCCTAAGTCATGAAACTCCACACCATTCTGGCTGGCGATGGAAGTAGACGTAAAGATTGACGCAGCACCGAATCCCATAAAGATCATCGGGACAACCAAGTAGAGATATTTCGTTTCACCATTGATTTGTGCAATCGCAATGAGTGCGAATGTCGCACAAATTGATCCGATGATGGGGAAGGGCTTGTAACGGCCTGTCTTTGAGATCAATCGACCAACGCCGAATGTTGCCGCAGTGACGCCAAGCATTTGTGGAAGGGAACGAAGCCCAGACTCAGTGGGAGAGACGAAGAGAGCATCTTGGAAATACAACGAGAGGAATGAGCCTGAGCCATAGACAATGGTGCCTGCGCACATTCCCAACATCGCTGCTCTGAACACCACTTTGTTGGAGAACAACCGAAGCGGAATCATCGGCTCAGTCGCGCGTTGCTCAGCAGCAACGAATGCAATGAGTCCGGCGACAGCCATACCGAAGAGCACGAGAACACGTGTCTGGGTCCATCCAGAGCGACCCTCTTCCAACCCGATCATGAGAGACGCAATTGTGAAGGACAGCAGACCTGCTCCAAGGAAGTCGAGCTTGGCTTCCTTGCGCTTGAACGGAAGTTTCAGCGCAAAGTGCGTGACGGTTCCCACGAGGAGAATGAAGGGAACATTGATCCAGAAAATCCACTTCCAGTGGTAATGATCAATGATAAATCCGCCGACGAGCGGACCAAGAATTGCAGAGCCAACAAAGGCAAGTGTGAAGTAGCCCATGTAGCGACCACGATCGCGCGGCGGAATGATGTCGCCAATGACTGCAAACGAAAGAGCTTGAATTCCGCCACCGCCGAGTCCTTGGAAGGCTCGCGCTGCGATGAGTTGTCCCATGGAGCCAGCAGCACCGCAGAGGAATGAACCGATAAGGAAGATGAACATCGTGACTTGAAAAATCACTCGACGTCCATAGAGGTCAGACAATTTGCCGAGCAATGGTGTGGCAATTGCGGAGGTCACGATGTAGGAGGTTCCGACCCACGCAAAGCTTTCAAAAGAGTTGAAGTCACCAACGATCTTGGGAAGTGCTGTCGCAATGATGGATGTCTCCAAGTTTGCGAGCATGGTTGCCGTTGCAAGAGCACCGAGTACGAGAATCAGTCGCGTATTCGTAAACCCAGGGACTGATGATTCTTTTGCCATATGGTCACCGTAGCCCTATTTGCTCTGTGCAAGTAACTTGGAGAGCCTTCGTAAATCCATGAAACACTTGAGGAATGTCAACATCGCAATCTGAGGTCATCACAATCTTTCGTAATCGGTTGATGGAGGGTGCAGAAGGTGCCTACGGAGAGTTAGCCCCGCATATCGCCACGTTGGCTCGTGCAATGCCCGGATTTGTCGACTCCAAAACATTCACGGCCGCAGACGGCGAGCGAGTCACCATCGTGACTTTCGAGAATCAGGAGTCTCATGATGCGTGGCGTGATGATGCAGAACATGTTGCTGCACGAGCTCGAGGTGTTGAAGAGTTTTACAGCACGTATTCCATTCAGGTTGGCACTGTGACTTATTCCAATCACTTCGCTCGTTCATGAGCGCGGCTTCTTCAATGGAATGGTTGCGGCCCACATCAAAGGGAGATTTTCGCTGTTGGTGGCCAGGTGACGATGTGCCGTATCAGAAGTATCACGACACCGAATGGGGTGTTGCAGTCATTGACGATCAACGTCTCTACGAGAAGGTGTGCCTCGAGGGATTTCAATCTGGTTTGAGTTGGTTAACGATTCTGCGAAAGCGCGAGAACTTTCGCTCTGCATTCGCCGCATTTGACTTAGAGAAAGTCGCACGCTTCAACGACCAAGACGTTCAGCGATTGATGGCTGATGCTGGAATTGTTCGCCACCGCGGAAAAATTGAAGCGACCATTAACAACGCTGCACGTGCTTTAGAACTCATTGAGGAAACTGGATCTCTCGCTAACCATTTTTGGTCTTTCGCACCGACAGTTCCAAACGGTCGAGATGGTGTTGCCCAACATCCTTCAGGACTCGCGACGACTTCGCCTTCAGCAATCGCATTATCAAAAGACTTGAAAAAACGCGGCTGGAAGTTTGTTGGCCCAACCACGATGTATTCGTTCATGCAGTCGATGGGAATGATCAACGATCATCTCGCAGAATGTTTTGTGCATGACAAGTGCGAGACAAAACGACTTGCCGCATTAAAGAAGATGAGTCGCTAGTCGCGAGGGTGCACAAGGATTTCTGCATTCTGGCGAACCTGCCAGTCGCGATCCTCTAAAGCTTTTGTTAGTGCGGCATCAACGTCTTCACCCTCAAAAGGTGCAAGTGCCAACACGGCGCGTCGACGTACAGCAGGTTTGTCTTCGCATGCAGCAAGTATTGCTGGCAGACCACGTTCATCTCCAAGAGAACCCAACGCTGCAGCACATGCTTCTCGTACGACGGCCTCTTTGTGGGAAGTGGTGTGTTTGATGAGTGCCTGCACTTCATCGTCACTTGCAGGATTGCGCTCGCCAATGCTCCACGCAGCCATCTCTGCAACAAAAACATCGTTGTCTTCAATCAATGGATAAACAACAACTTCAGTAAATGGTGCAGAAAATTCAAGAGCCGTGCGACGAACTTCTGCCGATGCGTCGATGATGCCGGCAGAGATATGTGATGCAGTCAGCGCTTCCAAACGATGCAATGAACGCAAGGCACTGGCACGTACCGAATCATCCGAGGATGAAAGTGCATTCAATGCAGTGGTCGTGTCGCCAGTGAACCCAGCTTCAATCACCGCGAAGCGTTCGTCGATAGACACGAACTAGGCCTTGAGAAGCCCACCCACCAGCTCAAGAGCAATGGTGAGCATGAAACCGATGATGCAGGCGACGAGCGCTCCGAGGACAAGTGCACCTGCAGAGAGATTGAAAATGGCTTTGCGTCGTTCGTGCTGTTCCGGCTCGCGGTACAAGGGGGTCAATTTGTTGTCGACCCGCACAGGAATTGGGCGCCTCGGCGTGGCAGGCTTCATGCGGTCGACAATCCAGAGTGCAAGAAGTGCCAGAGCCACTACCCACACGGCGCGCACAGCAGTACCGGATGTCGATGCCGACAGGAGTGACAGAGAAATGACCGAAGAACTCATGAACGAGGAAAGCGTACCCCTCCCGCCGCCTTCGGCGCCTGCGGACATACGCACTTTGCGGGTGGCGTTACCTCTCATCACAATCTCTTGGGTTGTTTTGTTGACGATCATGGTGATGGCCACCATTCGAATCCAACGCTGGGAAATGGCTCCGGGTGAAGCGATGGAGGTTTCGCCTCGTATTGGTTTCCAACCTTCTCAGGAAGGCGGTGCAGTTCCGCAGCGATATGTCGCTGACAACGGCATCCGCTTTGTCACCGCATTTGGTGGGCAACTGTCCATTCTCGATGCGGTTCTTGGATGGCTCGATCCTTATGTACGTGTGGACACATACACAGAACACTTCGGACAACAGACGCCATCGTCCACTCGGCGCTTGGGTTTTCAGGCAATGACCGGGGCGAAACAGATTGCTGAATACGTCGCTATGAGCAAGATAGGTCTTGACGCTCAATTGAAAGAAGGCCCCATTCTCATTGAGCAATTGATCTGTGAAGGTGCTCCCGCAGAGAACTCAGCATGTGTCAATTTGGAAGTCGGGGAACAGATCACTCATCTCAACGGCGTCGCAACGCCAACGCTGACAGCTCTTGCTGCAGAGATGAAGAAGCGAGCAGTGGGCGACAAAGTGACACTGACGGTGTTGCCGTACGTTGCCCCCAACGCGGAGTCCGATGGGAAGTCAAAAAAGGTGTCGATTACTTTGATGGCAAACCCCGATGACGAACGAGCAATCATCGGATTCATTCCTGCCGACACTCGCGTGACCCAGTTGCCGTTCGACGTCAATATCAGCACTGCAGATATCGGGGGTCCTTCTGCAGGCCTGGCTTTCACATTGGCGTTGCTCGATGAACTCACACCAGGGAATTTGATGGGGAAGGGGCGAGTCGCCGCTACGGGAACCATGGATGAGGACGAAAACGTTGGGGCCATTGGGGCGCTTGAGCAAAAGGCCGTAGCAGTGAGGGATTCGGGCGCCACTTTGTTCCTGGTTCCCGCTGGTCAGTCTTCTGACGAAATGAAGTCGGCTCGAGCCGCTGCGGGCTCGGGGGTTCGCATTGTTCAGGTGGCCACCCTGGATGCGGCTTTGAGGGAACTTGCCAAGAATGGCGGAGACGCCCTGCCAAAGAGCCTGAAAAAGTAGTTCTCCCTTTCAGGACAAGGCTTGTTCGATAGTGCAGGCCTGTGGATAATCCCACTTTTGACCCCCTACGGCACCGTACTGTGGAGGTGTCATGGCTATTTCTTTCTCTCGTCCCGACCCGTCCTCACCCGCAGCGGTGGGTTCGGCCTCATTCCCCACCAACCGTCGAGGCTTCGATCAAGGTGAAGTGCGGGATTTCTTGCGCATGGTGGCAGCAGAACTTGCCCGTCTCCAGGAGCGTGAACGCTTCCTCGAAAATGAACTTCGCACTATGCAGACAAGTGGTCTGTCTGCGCCGGGACGCCTCGATGAAGAGACCGTCACAACATTGTTGGGCGAAGAAGCTGCTCGTGTTCTTTCAACAGCTCGTGATGCAAGTACTCAAATTCGTGATCGTGCAGAAGAGTCTGCCACTCGCCTCGTAAAAGACGCCGCAGAAGATGCAGCGCGCATTCGTGAATCAGCCATGATCGAAGCAGCACGAATCAATGAAGACGCAGCACACGACGCTGAAGCTGAAATTGAGATGGCGAAGCAACAGGGCCGCGACATGGTCAATGAAGCTCGTGCGTATCGTGAAAAAGTCTTGTCTGAATTGTCACGCCGTCGTGACGCAGCACGTGGGCAGATTGAACAATTGCTTCATGGTCGCGACCGCCTGTTGAACGCTTTCGAACGTGCTCGTCTTGCGAGTGAAGACGTCATTAATGGTTTGCAAGATGCGCACGATGAGCCTGAATTCATTGTGGATTTGTCACCGACAACCGGACCGATTCCTATTGTGAATCCTGAGCATCCTGCAGTGAAGATGTTCGATCATGAAACTGCAGAAGTTGAAGTCGCTGTGGAAGCAGAAGTTGCTGCAACTGTGATCTTTGATCATGAAACTGCAGAAGTTGTTGAGACTGAGATCGTTGCCGATGTTGTTGTTGAAGTTTCTGAACCAGAAGTCATCGAAGAAGAAGTGATGCCAGAAGTGGTTGATGCCATCGAAGACATCATCACGGAAGCAATCGAAGAAATTGTTGAGACAGCTGTTATTTCGGCTGATCATCCTGTGCATGGCATCTCGCGCTACGAAGAAGTTGCGGAAGTAGAAGCACCGATTGAAGTGCCAGCAATGGAAGAAACTCCTGCGGACACAACACAAACAAATGTTGTTTCATTATTCGGCCGTGGTCGTCGCACAAATGAAGTTCCAGAAGTAACTCCAGAAATCGTCGTCGAAGTTGAAGAGCCTGCTGTTGCGGAAGTTCCAGTGGCCGAAGAAAAGCCAGTGGAGAAAAAGCCGAAGGCCACTTCAGGGGTGGACGACATCTTCGCCAAACTGCGCGCAGGGAGTACTGCCGAAGTTGCTGCAAAAGTTGAAGTATCTGAACCTGCTGCTGAGACCGAAAAGCCCAGTAAGAAGAAGTCCAAGCAGGACATCATCGTTGCTGACCCTGCTCGTTTCGCCGAGCGCGATGAAGCTCTCTCTGGTCTGGTCGTCACGATGGCTCGCAAGTTGAAGCGAGTTCTTGCGGATGAGCAGAACAATGTTTTGGAGCACTTGCGCGGCAAGCGTTCATCTCTCGAAATGGACGCAATCCTCGGAACTATTGAGGAACATGCAGCCCGTTATGCAGTGTCGGTCGCTGAAGACACAATGACCGCCGCTAGTGCTGGTGCGAAGTCAGTGAAGTCATCGGGTGGTTCCAGCCGTCGTGTGACGCAGAAGGCCATCGCTAGTCATGTGAAGGACACCATTACCGCAGGTCTTGTCGCCGGCTTCCGTGAGGATGCTCGTATCGCTATCGGCGAGGCAGAGGGTGACCGCGAGATTCTTGCCAGCCTCATGCGCGATGTCTATCGCAAGTGGAAGACCGACCTCATCGATCAGCATGTCGACGACATCGCGTGCACGTCCTACAGCAAGGGCGGATTCTTGGCTCTCGAGCCAAACTCTCGGCTGAGCTGGATGGTCGACCCTGCCGCAGAATGCTGCAGTGAGTGCGAGGACAATTCCCTCGCAGGGTCCGTCGCAAAGGGCGATGTTTTCCCCACAGGACACTCAATGCCGCCGGCTCATCCTGGATGCCGATGCCTTGTTTGCCCCGTTCAGGACTAGCGTCCTGATGCGTGCGTAACAGTTCTGATCTTCCCCCCCGTGGCCCGGGAGGGCCAGTGTTTCGAGTTCCCAATTTTGGGAAGCCATCTCGAGGACGCATCATCACTTCAGTCGTCATCGGCGTTGTGTTGTTACTGGCATTCTCGGCAAAGAGCTTGTCCTCGTTTTACGTCAACCTGTTGTGGTTCGACAGCGTGGGACACAGTGAGGTGTACTGGGGCGTCTTACGTAGCAAAGTAGAACTTGCCGCCATCTTCGCTATCGGTTGTTTTGTATTCGTACTTGTCAACTTGTTGATTGCAGACAAAGTCGCACCTTTGTCATTGCCGAATACACCTGAAGACCAAACCGTGATGCGCATTCGTGAGGCCACTGCGAAGAGCCGCGGAAAGTTACGCATCGCGCTCGCTGCAGTTGTTGGTCTGATGTTGGGTCTTCCTGCTTCTGCGGAATGGCAGAACTGGTTGATGTTCCGCAATCGTCAAGCGTTTGCTGTCGGTGACCCGCAGTTCAAAGCAAATGTTGGCTTTTATGTCTTCCGTTTGCCATTTGCGCAATTCGTTGTTGCATGGACATTCGGCATGTTGGTTCTCGCCACAATCATTGTGACGGCGTTCCATTTCATTAACGGAAGTATTCGCCCACAAGACAGAGTGCAGCGCGTGACACCTCAGGCAAAGGTGCACCTCTCCGTTCTTCTCGCCGGCGCCGCATTGTTGCGTGCGGCTAACTACTGGTTGTCCAAGTACGACCTCACGTCATCTGAGCGTGGCGTGGTTCGTGGTGCTTTGTACACCGACGTCAAAGCACAATTGCCAGCACTCAACTTGATGATCTTGGTTTCTCTTGCGGTCACCGTGTTGCTGTTGTGGAACATTCGTCAACGCGGATGGCGTCTGCCGGTGATGGCAGTTGGTCTGTGGGTCGTGGTGGCACTCGTCGCCGGCACTGTGTACCCAGCCATCATCCAGCGCTTCGTCGTACAGCCAAACGTCAGCACGCGAGAGATTCCGTATATCCAGAGAAATATTGAAGCCACAAAGGCTGCAATGGGAATCGACAAGGTGGAGCGTGTCTCCAGCACATTTGGTGAAGTGACAACAGATGAAGTCACAGCAAACGACGCAGCATTGCGTGACGTGCGCCAGCTTGATCCTGTCCAGATGAAGGATCGTTTCTCACTTGACCAAGGTTTGTCATCGTTCTATGGCGTCACCGACCTTGACGTTGACCGTTATTCAATTGACGGTCGTGTGCAACAAGTTCTTGTTGCAGCGCGTGAACTCAACGCGGCAGGTATTCCGAACCGCACATGGGTCTCGCGTCATCTTTTGTATACGCACGGCTGTGGCGTGATTGCTGCGCCAGCGAGTATCGCAACAGATGATGGCCGCCCTTCGTATGTCGACCTCAAAGTGACAAAGCCACAGATTTACTTCGGTGATGGTCTCGATGGCTACACGGTGGTGAATACTGCGCAGAAGGAACAGGCTTGTCCTGATACCGAAGCAAAGGCCTATGAGGGCACGTCTGGCATTCGCTTCAACAGCCTCATCCGAAAGTTGGCCTTGGCTGTCAATTTCGGTGAGTTCAACCTGTTTGGCTCAAGTCTGATTACGAACGATTCACAGATGCTGTTACAGCGCGATGTCCGCTCACGTGTGGAAAAAATCGCACCGTTCCTTCACTTCGACTCCGACCCATATCCAGTAGTGGTCGATGGAGGAGTGCAGTGGGTGATTGATGCGTTCACTACTTCAAATCGTTATCCCTATTCAGAAACCGCAAATGTTTCGCAATTGAGTGCCGACAGCGGTTTGAATCACTCCTTCAATTACGTCCGCAATAGCGTGAAGGCTGTTGTCGATGCATACACCGGAGAAGTCACTCTGTATCTCATGGATACAAAGGATCCAATTGCTCGCATGTGGAAGAAAGCTTTCCCCAATCTGTTCACCAGCAAGAAGGAAGTGCCTGCAACATTGTCGTCTCACTTCCGGTACCCAGAAGATCTCTTCCGCGTACAGACCAACATCTTTGGTCGTTACCAATTTGATGACGCCACGTTGTTCTTCAACCGTGACGCCGCATGGAGTGTGTCGCAGGCACCTGCTTCAGAGCCCGAAGGAAGCAATGCGGGAACCTCTTCTGTTGGAACTGATGCAACCACTGCAGGTGCTGTTGATTCCATCAACGCCACTGACTCATTAGGCACTCGATTCAGTCCGTATTACTCCATCTTCCATGCGCCTGGTGCACAGACAGATGTCGGTGAGTTCTCCATGATTCGTCCATTCGTGCCGTTCTCTTCTGATGACAGTCGTAAAGAATTGCGTTCATTAATGGTCGTCTCAAGCGACCCAAAGAACTACGGAAAAATCAAGGTGTTTGACGTTCAGTCTCCACTGCCTCCGGGTCCGGCGACAGTGGCAGCAGAGTTTGAAAGTGAACCTGCAATTTCGCAGACGATCACTCCGTTGGACCAGCGCGGCTCTCGCGTGATGTATGGCGACTTGCAGTTAGTACCTGTTGGTCGTGGCCTTATCTACTTGCGCCCAATGTTTGTGCTGCCCGATGGTGCCGATGCGAAGCAAATCTTCGTTCGCAAAATGTTGGCTAGCTACAACGGCAAATCTGTGATTGGCAACAGCCTCACAGATGTCATCGCACAGTTGTTCCCTGGCTTCAGCATGGACCTAGGTGATCGCGTGGGCGGAACAACGGGTGGTTCAACAACCACCACGATTCCTGGTTCTCCAACAACAACAGTTCCTGCAGGTTCTGGCCTGACGGCGAAGCAGATGTTGCAGCAAGCAGATCGTTTGTTTGCAGAAGCTGATGCTGCGTTGGCGAAGAATCCACCAGACTTTGCTACGTATCAAACAAAGACGATGCAAGCACGTGCTCTGGTGCAGAAGGCTTTAACAGCCATCAAGTAGTTGCTCTTAGCGAGCGCGTTGCAATAACTGATTTGCCAAAGCCGCGAGGTCTTGGCGGAAAGTGATTTGATACCGCGCTTGCTCTGTCGCAAGTCGTGTCTGAGCGTTCTTCAATGCTTCGACAACTTCAGCAACACCGGCTTCTTCGGCGCGCTGACTGAGCTCTTCGATTTCGCTGCCGAGTTCGTGTAGCTGACGAGAGAGTTCAGAACCCATTCCGGACACTCGGGCTTCCAAGCCAGCGATGCGCTCGGCGATGGAGCGAGCAGCTTCACGTTCGGCCGCAGCCTGTGCTGACTGTTCTGCCACCTGATCGCGCAATGCAGAAACCTCGGCTTGAAGTGCCTCTACGGCCTCACGAGTCTTCTTGCCTTTTGCGAACATCGCTATAACAGTACGCCCTGGGCGAGGGCTGGGGAGGTTGGAAGCGTGCGATTGCCCTTGTACGGTAAGGGTCTAACTACGACGCGGGGTGGAGCAGCCCGGTAGCTCGTCGGGCTCATAACCCGAAGGTCACAGGTTCAAATCCTGTCCCCGCCACCAGTAGTGGATGTCAGCAATGACATTGCACTTCTCAAGATCTAGAACCCTCGGCCTCCACGGGTCGGGGGTTTTGGTTTAATCAGGCGAAGTTCACAAGGTGGCGGTGCTGCTCAACACATGACTGAATTGAGTCAACCTGTTCTAATAGTGAGTTCCCGTATTTCGACTGAATGAGCGCATTATGAGTATTCGCGGCGCGGCATATATCGCCGGCATTTATGAACACCCAGGACGAGACCTCCCTGACCTCACTGTGTGGGACATTCACATTGATGTTGCACTTGGCGCGCTTGCTGATGCCGGTCTTGCCATGGAAGACGTTGACGCATTGTTCTGCGATGGCACTGCTGGCTTTGGTGTTCTCACACTTGCTGATTACTTCAATATCAACCCGACGTATGTCGACAGCACTGAGACCGGTGGCTCGTCGTACCTCGCACATGTTGGTCACGCCGCTGCAGCCATTGCAGCAGGGAAGTGCAATGTCGCATTGGTGACACTCGCTGGGAAGCCAAAGAGTGGATGGCAAGGACCTTCATTTACACCAGGTCCTGAATCAGCATTCGAGCAGGTGTGGGGAATGATGGGCGCTCCTCATTCGTATGCACTTGCGGCACAGCGACATATGTATGAATTTGGCACCACTTCGGCACAGCTCGCAGAGATCAAGGTGGCGGCAAGTATCCATGCGCAATACAACCCGAATGCATTTCTGCAGAAGGTCGTCACGGTGGATGAAGTGTTGAATTCACCAATGGTGGCGGACCCATTGCATCGTCTTGATTGTTGTGTTGTGACTGATGGTGGCGGCGCACTCGTCATTGTGTCGCCAGAGATTGCAAAGAAGTTGGGAAAGACCAACGCAAAAATTCTTGGTCATGGTGAAGCGGTGAAGCACACCAACAATGGTCGTATCGATCTCACGCACACTGGCGCCGTGTGGTCGGGGCCGAAAGCATTCGCGGAAGCGGGAGTCACAGTCAAAGACGTCAATTACGCATCGATTTACGACAGTTTCACCATCACCGTGTTGCAGACAATCGAGGACCTCGGTTTCTGTGAGAAAGGTAAGGGCGGCGCATTCGTTGCCGATGGCGGACTTGTTGCACCATTTGGCAAGTTGCCGTTCAATACCGACGGTGGCGGATTGTGCAACAACCATCCATCAAACCGCGGTGGCATTACCAAGGTGATTGAAGCAGTACGTCAGTTGCGCGGTGAAGCGCATCCGGCAGTGCAGGTACCGAACCCGCAGATCGCTCTTGCGCACGGCACCGGTGGAAGCCTTGGCTCGCGTCACGGTTCGGTCACTCTTATTCTTGGACAGGAAGACGCATGAGCACTTTGCCAAATCCCGCACCAACAGTCACTCAGGCCAATGCAGCTTTTTGGGCTGCAACCGCTGAAGGTCGTTTTCAGTTGCAGCGTTGTAATGAATGCGACACCGTGTTGTGGTTCCCACGTCGTCATTGTCCATCGTGTTGGACGGAGAATGTTTCAACATTTGATGCCAGTGGCAAGGGCGTTGTCTACAGCTTCACTGTCATTCGTAAAGGTGCGATGGCGTACAAAGATGCGGCACCATTCGTTGTGGCCTATGTCGAACTTGCCGAAGGTCCCCGTGTCATGACCAACATCGTCGATTGCGATGTAGAGACCGTGAAGGTTGGCATGCCTGTTGAAGTCGTTTTCCACGACACAGGCCAGGGGAATGCGTTGTATCGCTTCCGCCCTGCAGCGAACTAGTTATCGGCAGGCTTCCAGTTCATACATTGGTAAGCCTTCAACAGGCGTCCAAAGACCTGCACCTACCTGGGTGAAATGTGGGGCCATCTGTTTGCGATACCAAGTGGCGCTTCGCTTGTAAACCTGCAGGTCGGTGCCGCGGGAGTCCACGATGTTCTCATAATCCCACTTAGTGGGAAGTTCGAGATACATCACGAAACGCGTTGCTGATGCAAGGTTCTTCACGGCCTGAATGAACGATTCATTATCGAGATACTGCAACACACTGTGGCAAATCACGAGGTCGTATTTTCCTTGTGGCTTCCACTCAGCGATGTTGCGTAACTCATGGTTCCAGGTCTTGCATGCATGTTCGCTGACATCTATGGAACGTACTTTGACATCGGGGTGATTTTCTTTGTACCAATCGCGCCACATTCCCATGCCCGCGCCAACATCCAGCACCGTCGAAATCTCTACGCCCCACCAAGCGGACATGTTGTGAACAGCGGTGGCAAGAAGAGCAATTCGTTCCTCATCGTGTGCGCCGTCTTTGCCATAAAAACGCTTGTAGTAGGCGCTGTCGAAACGTGTCATCGGTGTAACGCTAGGACTTGAAGCCCGAGGCGACCCAAACGTCAACGCTGACGTGTGTGACGGGCGCTGCGTCTGCTGCTGTTTGCCACACCAATGGCGTCATGGAGAAAAGATCGTGCGCCGCCTCCTCTGAGAGATCTAAATCAAATTGCACTCGTTGAGCACTCATTGCATGTTCTGGAGGTTCATCGCGACGACGTTCTCGTTCGATGATGTTGTCACTACGTTTCGGCCGCATCTGGTGCAAGTGATGTGCAGCGGGGGTCACGGTGACCCATTGACCACACGGCGCCAACACGCGTTGAAATTCTTCGAGGGAATGGGGAGCAAACACGCTGAACACGGCATCACAAGATTCGTTGAGAACGGGCAAGCGATAAGCAGTTCCAACGACGAACTCTGCATCTGGAAGCAACTTGCTCGCCATCTGAACTCCTCGCTTTGCGATATCGAGACCGAACCGGCGAGGGGAGCGAATGTGGGAGAGGTAGTAGCCCTCGCCGCATCCAATGTCGAGAACAGCGCCGTCGACATCACCGATGATGTCGGCCAGTGCTTGTGCGATTGGCGTATAGGAACCCGTGGAAAGAAAACGTCGCCGCGCAGCGAGAGACTCGGGTGTGTCCCCTGGAATCGCAGTTGTTGAGATACGGCCAGCAAGTAACAGATTCAAATAACCCTCACGAGCGCGATCAAATGAGTGGCCATTGGCACACCGCACACCACTTGATGTGTTTTCGAAGAAATCCCCGCAATGTGGGCACACAAATACCGAGGGGTATTTCGTCTCTTCTGCCATTCATGCAGTCTCGCATTAGGCTGGAGGAAAAGGAGTTGTCATGGCAAACGCTGTGTTTACGGCAAAAAACACAGCACTCATGGCATTGGGGAGCGTTGACGCCCCCTTGGAGGTGACCTCCTCCTGGATTGACGAGCAATTGGCTGATACGTATGCCGCCTGTGGGGTCCGTCCAGGCTTGTTAGAGCACGTTGCGGGTATCAAAAGCCGTCGGTGGTGGCCAGAGGGCACCACATTCGACCAGGTGGCGGCTGAAGCTGGCCGTGAAGCCCTGAAAAACGCGAATGTGAAGGCATCTGACATTGATGTCCTCATCAGCACCTCGGTCTGCAAACACCATCTTGAACCCTCTATGGCGTCGTCTGTGCATCACCAGTTAGGACTGCCATCGTCGGCCATGAACTTCGACCTTGCGAATGCATGTCTTGGTTTCATCAATGCGATCTGGATTGCATCGCAACTTATTGACTCCGGTCAAGTGCGGTATGTCCTCATCGTTGATGGTGAGGGAAGTCGTTACACGCAGGAAGAAACCATCCGTCGTTTGCAAATGCCTGGCACGACGGCAGAAGACATCTTTGCTGAATTCGCATCGCTCACACTTGGATCTGGTGCTGTTGCTGCAGTGCTTGGGCCTGCAGATCAAGGCGGACATCGCATTGTTGGTGGAGTCTCCCGTGCGGCGACGGAACATCACGAATTGTGTATTGGAACGCTCGAACGCATGACGACTGATACTCGCGGACTGCTGGAAAACGGAATCGCGTTAGCGAATGATTGCTTCACCGAAGCAGAGCAGCATGACCGCTGGGTGAATGACGTTGATTGGTATGTATTGCATCAGGTGAGCAAGGTGCACACCGATGGAGTGTGCGCACAACTTGGACTTGATATTGCAAAAGTTCCTGTGTCTTTCCCGACACTCGGCAATGTTGGACCAGCAGCGATTCCTCTCACCATGGCAAACAATCAGCATCTTTTCAAAGAGGGCGACAATATTTTGTGCATGGGTATTGGGTCGGGTCTGAACGTCAGCTTTGTTGAACTCCAATGGTGAAAGACGTTCGGCAATTGCCGGGCATCGACCCGTCTTGGGTGCGTAGTTACAACGTTGAGCGACACGGACGCGTCGAGACTTTCTCTGTCCTTGAGTCGTCGCCTGCAATTTCCCGAGGAACCATTGTTTGTGTGCATGGAAACCCAACGTGGTCGTACTTGTGGCGAAACCTGGTCAAAGAACTCGGCCATGAGTGGCGCATCATCGCAATTGACCAACTGGGCATGGGTTTTTCCAGCCGTCCTGCAGGTGCACGCACGCTTGCTACCCGTATTGATGACCTTGATGCGTTGCTCGCTGCAGCAGGTGTTCGTGACACAGTCACTTTGATTGCGCACGACTGGGGCGGTCCTGTCTCATTGGGATGGGCCACGAAGCACTCTGAGCGGGTGGAACGTCTTGTCTTGTTCAACACGGGAACGCAAATTCCCACGACGGGCGTTCCAGGTTTGATTCGAGTTTCCAATACGCCAGTACTGCGAAATGCAATTTGTGCGAATACAAAAGCTTTTGTTGTTGGTGCCGTGTTGCCCACAGGTGGTGTTCCGCGTGACGTACGTGCCGCGTATTACGCGCCGTACAACACTGCAACGCGTCGTCGTGCAATTGCCGACTTTGTAGCAGATATCCCCACTTCTGATGACCATGTCACCGCGTCAGAATTACATCAACTCGCTGCGCGGGCTAAAGACTTGAAAGTACCTACTTTGTTGATGTGGGGTACGCGAGATTTCGTCTTTCACACCGGTGTTTTGGCAGACATGCAAAAGACTTTCCCGCATGCACAGACCATCACGTTGGACATTGGACATCTCTCACCGGAACATCCCGATGCATCCCGATTGGTGCATGACTGGCTGAATAACGCTGGCAACGTTTCTGTCGGAGGAACTGCCGTCGGCCACCCCGATCTCAATGCTGCAGTACGACGTCGTGCTTCTGAAACTCCTACTGCTGTTTCTGTTTTCGATGCGAAGGAAGAACTCAAGACTTCATGGTCTGAACTGTTGACGTTGATTCAGCATTGTCGTGCCAACTTGTTGCAGCAAGGCGCACAGACCGGCGATCGCGTCGCAATTCTGGCTCCATTCACTGCTCGAACGATTGCATTTATCTATGCCTGCTGGGCAGAAGGAATCGTTCCTGTCGTTGCTGATCCAGGGCTTGGTATCGGCAATATGCGTCGCGCATTGCGTGAGAGTCGACCCAAATTCGTACTGACAATCCGTGCGACTCGCGTCGCTGCTCGTGGACTGCACATTGCGCATCGTGCGCAACGTTTGGACCTCGAGGAGATGACGTCCTCTCGTGGAGTGACACGGACGGAAGACCATTTCATATCCGACGCAACAGAGGCGGCAGTGTTGTACACATCGGGTGCAACCGGACCTGCCAAAGGCGTTGTCTACACGCATGGTCAGTTGCGTGCGCTTGCTGCGGTTATTCAAAAACAATTTGCAATTACTGATGCAGATGGAATCGCTGCTGCGTACATTCCTTTTGCTCTGTACGGCCCTGCGTGGGGTGTTGCTGTTGCGCTTCCGAAGATCAATGTTGTTGCACCATCGAAACTCTCTTCGCAGAATCTTCGAGTCGCACTTGATGGCGTCAACGGAAGCATTCTTTTCGCGGCTCCAGCTCCACTTCGCAATGTCATAAAGGATGGGGCCACATTCAACTCCATTCGTTGTGTGATGTCCGCAGGTGCCCCCGTGAGTGACGTTCTCCTGCGTGATGTGGCGCATGCGTTCCCACAAGCAGATTTGTTCAGTCCTTATGGAATGACAGAAATGTTGATTGTGAGCGATGGTGTTCGCGGAACTGACGCGTCACATCGTGGTGTTGCAGTGGGTTCACCCTTGCCAGGTGCCGCAGTGATGATTTTGGCGATGGGATTCACTTCCGACCAGGTGGTGACGCCGCTTGAGCCGGGCGTGACGGGAGAAGTGTTTGTCACGGGACCGTGGTTGTCGGCGGGTTATGACCAGCATTGGGAACGCAACCGTAACGCGCGTGTGTCCTTCAACGGCACAGAGTGGCATCGCACAGGAGATGTGGGACACATCAACAACGGACTTTTCATTGAAGGCCGTATCGCGCATGTCATCAACACTGGTGAGTCTGTTCTCACGCCAGTACCCATCGAACAAGCCGTCGAGGAAGTACTCCCTGGAGTGAGTGCTGCGGCAGTGGGTGTACCGGTCAACAAGAACGAAGCCCTTGTTGTCGTTCTGTGTGACGGCGAGACGTCAGGTGCGGCGGATATTGCCATTGAGCGAAAAGTACGAGAAGTAGTTCCCGATGTCGTCGCAGTGTTGTTTAAGAAAAAACTTCCCGTTGATCGTCGACACAACTCCAAAATTGACCGCACTGCTCTTGGTGAGTGGGCTGCAGAACTATTGAGCAAGTAATGAAAGTTCTTGTCACCGGTGCAACATCCATGATCGGACGCATCACTGTGCATGAACTTCAGCGCTGCGGGCACGAGGTGCAGGTGCTGCAACGCGGAGATTCTGATTTGAACGTCACGGTTTTTCGCGGAGACATTCGCGATATCGCCGTGGTTTCAGAAGCAGTTGCAGGTTGTGATGTCGTCATTCATGCCGCAGCAAAGGTGGGACTTGTCGGCAAGTACAAGGAGTTCCATGACATCAATGTTCTCGGTACAAAGAATGTTGTTGAGGCGGCCATCAACGCGGGTTGCCGAGGTGTTGTGTATGTGTCATCGCCCTCGGTGTCGTACAGCCGCATTCCAGTGAATGGCGAAGTTGCACCGCCTGCCATTGATGATGTGCTCGGCCATTACTCGAAGACAAAATCAATTGCAGAACGCGCAGTGACTGCTGAGACGCGACTAGCAACGGTCGCGATTCGACCGCATTTGGTGTGGGGACCGGGCGACACACAGCTCGTGGGACGAATTGTGGAGCGAGCGCAGCAAGGCAGACTTACTTTGGTCAATCGCGGTGAAGCAATTGTTGATACGACATACATTGACAATGTTGCGGATGCGCTTGTTGCTGCAGCCGAACGTATTGGCGTGCAGGAAAATCTCAACGGCAAAGCACTTGTCGTGAGTAATGGCGAGCCACGAACTGTGGCGAGTTTGGTGGAGTCCATTTGTACCGCTGCTGGTGTTCCATACGCACCGCGCTCCATCAGTCTTGGTGCGGCAACACGTCTGGGAACGGTTATCGAGATGCTGTTTAAGTTAAAGCCATTCGTTGAACCCCCGCTCACCAAGTTCACGGCGTACCAATTGGGAATCTCGCATTGGTTCGATATCAGCGAAACAAAAGAGCTGCTTCAGTGGTCACCGCGAGTCAGCCTTGATGAAGGCTTTGAGAGACTCGCTTCGTCTTATGCTTCACCTGCGTAGATCGCAGACGAAGAACTAGGCAATCTGGAGAAATTCCACCAAGTTGCCATCGGGATCTTCCACGATGGAAATGGTGATACCTGGGCGAAGTGCTGTTGGCGGTACTTGAATCTTGTGACCAGCGTCTTTGCACGACTGTGTGACTTCTTCGAGATTGCTTACCGAGATGGTGAAGTAACGGTAACCACATGCAGCAGTAATGGGGCCGCCCACTGGATGCGAGGGAGATGGGTCTGTGCTGACCAGTTTGATGGTGGTGGTTCCACAGAGCAAACGGTGCATCATGCCGCCACCAGGCATCGGCATTGTGCCTTGGAGTTCAAAACCCAGGAGGTCTCGATAGAAAGCCAATGAATTATCAATGTTGCACACCACGATGCCGAGATCAATGGAGTCTTTGGTGACGAGTGCTTTGGTCATATTGGTCACCATAGTGCGAATAGGCATGACGCCGTGGCAACGCTCTGAAGAGGCAAAATAGAAACGATGATGACTACACGCCGATTCGTAGCCACCGTGGTGGCGATGACTGTCATCATCGCGTTGCTTGCGCAATTAGTCATTCTTCAACGTGGCTACGTGCACGAGGTCTACATACTTCCGCAATCCGATGGTCGTTCCTGGATCGAGTGGTTTGACTGGTACTCCATTCGGTGGGCTCGTCGGTTAGTGGAAGACAAAACGCTCTTTGAAGCCACAGCAATTCTCGGATTACGCGGCGTCATCATTTCCGTCTGTTTCCCAATTCTTGGATGGGTGGCATGGAAAAGACGAACATGGGCACCCCTTGTCGGATTCGTGATTGTGTTGCTCTTTGAAACCGGACTTGCGGGATCAATGAAGATGGCAATGGGGAGACAGTTTCCATGGGAGTCCTGGCCTCGGATGGGCGATCTGCAATCGGGTGAATTGGCGTTCCCTTCGGGTCATGCGACAAACGTGGTTGCTCTGTGGGGCTATTTGGCGTGGTACTTCACCAAAGCTGGAAGCATGATGCGAAAGATTGCGTGGGTGCTTGTCGCTGCAGCATCTCTTATTGTGAGCATTTCATCGTGGCTGATACGAACTCACTGGCCGACCGACTTGGCTGCCGGAACCGCCTACGGAGTAATTGCACTTGTCACAGTGATTGCGATGTTTAACGCTCTGGGGCTTAATCCTTCGGCCACTGCTCCGCATTCGCCAACAACTCGTCCCTGAACTGCGGGTGGCCAATCATGGCAAGAGCACGAGATCGCTCGCGGATGGATCGACCTTCCAGTTCTGCGATGCCATATTCAGTGATGATGACGTCGAGTTGATGTCGAGGAGTACTCACGACACTTCCTGCGGGGAACTGCGGCAAGATGCGACTAGTGAGAACACCATCAACCATGCTGGTGGAAGGCAAACAGATGAGACTGCGCCCTGACAAGTTGAGTCCAGGCCCAGCAACAAAATCCTCATGACCACCAACGCCGCTGAACTGTTTTCCGTTGATGGTGTCAGCCATGACTTGGCCTGAGAGATCAACAGCAATCGCACCATTGATGGAAACCATGTCACGATTCGTTGCAATGCGCTCTGGTGAGTTCACAACTTTGACCGGCAGGAATCGAACAGCATCGTTCTCGTGGAGCCATTTGTATAACTCAGGAATACCAGCAGCGAATGTGGTGGGGGAGAACCCATCGAATTCGTTCCCCTTGTTATTGGTGACCTTTCCTGCTTGATGCAGTCGCATCAATCCGGTGGTGAACATTTCCGAGTGAACTCCAAAATCCCCGAGGTCGCCGTTTGCAAGAAATGTTGCAATCTGATTGGGGATGCCGCCAATACCTGTTTGCAAAGTGCACCCAGAGCGAATGAATGACAGCGCATACTGCGCAATGGTGAGTTCGGCCTCGCTGGGTGGTGCATCCGCCAGATTTAGTGGCTCTCGATCTGTCGTAATTAGTGCGTCGATGTGATCAACATGAATGCGGTGTGGATACTCCGGCATGACGCCAACAGTGCGAGGGAACTTCTCGCTGACTTCAACAATCAGAATGCGGTCAGGGTCGGCAATGGCCCGATTGATTTCGTCGACACTGGCACCGGCATGAACAGAGAGGCTGACCCAGCCGTCGACGGGGGGTGACCCAGCCGTGGCGATGACTCGCGGCTTCAGCCATTCGAGGATGGGTTCAAAGCGGCGGAAGTCGGCAGGAACGTAGTCAATTGAGGCTCCAGTGTCACGCAGGAAGCGCTCTGCTGGCCCAAAGAAGCCACTGCGATAGTGGACACCTTTTTGAGCGAGAACGCCGTAGAGGTCGGGCATGAGAGCGCCGAAGATCTGGAGGTTCTCAAAGTCGGTCCGTTCACCCAGAGCGTGCATGAACCCGCCAGGAACACCTGGTCCGAGGGGGACGGCCATGGTGTCAGTAGGGCGAATGAGGGCAACTGCATCTGCGAGTTCCATGGAAGCCATGTGACCCATGGTACGCAAGTAGTGGTTCAGGTTGTCGTCTGGCAGGCTCTTCATTAATGCAGTCCGACATTCTCATCATTGGCGGCGGACCAGCTGGTTCAGCCGCAGCAATTACTGCAGCGCGCGCAGGTTTGAAAGTCATCCTTTTTGAAAAAGGACAATACGGACGAGACAAGGTGTGTGGCGATGGATTGACTCCTCGCGCCATTGCAGCACTTGATGAACTGCGCATCGATTATTCAGTGGCTCATCGCATCGATGGTCTTCGCATGATCGCAGGAAAGAAAGAGCGCGAGCTCGCATGGCCAACAACCGCCAAGTTCCCCAATCATGGTGCCGTGTGGCCACGTCAACGTTTTGACAATCATCTTCTTGATGTCGCGATTGCAAGTGGCGCAGATGTGCGTTTTGGATGCGAAGCACTTCCTGTTCTGGAAGGCGACCGCGTGATTGGTGTCAGTGTTGGTGCGGAGCAATATCGCGCTCCATTCACGATTCTGGCTGCGGGTGCACAAGGAATGGCAGCCAAGATGCTGGGCGCTGAGCGCGATCCGAATGAAACGTTCGGTCTTGCGATTCGTGCTTATGCACCAACTCCTCGTCACGCAGAACGTCACCTTGAAGCATGTCTTAGCTTGAGCGATGAACATGGAACGGCAGTTCCTGGTTACGGATGGATGTTCCCTG
>JACCDL010897491.1_pt1 | contig 20822 bp, 19 predicted proteins | sample 7441931 | NCBI WGS metagenome assembly JACCDL01 (sample SAMN15323437, study PRJNA562643) | freshwater metagenome | isolation source: river surface water | place: USA:Blue River Watershed | collected 2017-08-16 | reverse complement strand
GGCAAACATGGGATTCTCACTTGGCTAAAGCCGGAATGACCAATGTGGGGCAGGTAGGGCTCGAACCTACGACGACCGGATTATGAGTCCGGGGCTCTAACCAACTGAGCTACTGCCCCCGAGCGAAGATTCTAGCCGAAAGTTTTCTCCCGTTTTGATTCAATTTGATCGCGAAGAAGTGAAGAGATCAGGAAGAGTGAAAATATAAAGAGAGTTATTGCGGTAAGCATGACTAGCACGCCCGGGTCATCCGCTTGAGGGGCGATAATCAAGATTAAGGAACAAGGTAAGAGCAAAGCCCACTTTAGGACTTTTACTATTCTGTTCACCCATCTGATTGATTCACCTGAGAAGAAATTGCCCTTTTCCATGAAGTTTATTAACTTGAAGATTGAAAAAATAACTATCTGAGCGGATAGGAAGAGCGCCCCCACAATAAAAGTCAAGGCTAGTTCTAGCAGTAATGAGAAACCCTCTACTTTTCTTAAATGAGCAAATTGACCGGGAAATGAAAACAGTTGTAAAACTGTCACAATAAAGAAAAGAAGGGCAAAGGAAATTCTTGCCATTCGGAATCTAGTCATTCTTCCTCACTTAAGATAAATCAATGGGCGAGAAGACTACCCAATCTGATTTACTGTCAAAATTGTGCTGGGTATCTCTGGCCTAGAAGGAGAAGTTTGTGCAGGGGAGCTGAGGATTTGAGTTCCGGTACTACTTCCCGAAGAAATCAGAAGTTGTATATAGTCATTAGAAGCGATGTTCACAAAAAAGTTCCATGCTGCGACCTGTCTTGCATCATTTCCAAAGAGATAAACCTCAGTCGAAGTCCAAGGTATGTTTGTGCAAACTCCCGCGCCACTTCCCAGGCAGAGCCAGATGGTAGTTATGTCCGTGCCTGAGTCTGTCTTTGTCAATTGCATAGAGAAAGCTATGTTGTACTTACCTGCGAATTGAAAGCGAACTTTTGTGGGTGAAGAATTACCATCGTTTTCAATTGTTATTCCATTTGAAAAATCGGTTGCATGAAATGGCACAGCCTTCATTTGATTTTGTGTGAGCGTTACAGTGCTGGTGTCATAAAAGGATCCGTGGTACCCAAATCCACCTGGATCACCCTTAGCGCCTTGAACCCCCGTCGCACCCGTCGCACCAGTCGCACCAGTCGCACCAGTTGCACCAGTTGCACCAGTCGCACCAGTTGCACCAGTCGCACCCTGCACTCCTTGTGGCCCCTGCGCTCCTTGTGGTCCCTGCACTCCTTGTGGTCCGATTACGGGGATGCCGACGCCCCAGATATTTTCGTAACTTTTTGGACCAAATAACTTGTAAGAGTTTAGGTCTAAATAAAAATCTCCAAGAAGGCCATCAAGAAAGGTTGGTTCGCCTCGGCCACTTAATAGTCCCGGAGCGCGTGGGCCGGGCGCCCCACTTAAATTAATTGGATATCCCCAGAGACCATTTGTCCTCGGTCCGTAAAGCTGATTAGTGGATCTATCTAAATAAAAGTCACCATCATTGCCAATTGTGTAATCAATTGGAGTGGAAAAACCTGAGCGAAAGATTGAGACTTGTTTTTCTTCAACTTCTGGTAGTTCTAGATAGAAAAGTTTCTCCCCCTTTTTACATTTACTGATTTGAGGGGAGACTAGGCGTGCCTTACCCGTCTTTAAGTTGACACAATTCTTGACTTCAATCGGAGTTGCGGCCAATGGTGTAGTGAACTGGAAAGTTAGAGCCAGAATGAGAAATAATGAAATTACACAACTTCTCAGAAAACTCATCTTCACAAGTTACTTCATGACTTGGACTTCATGCCATGAGTTACTAAAAATGCGACATTATTGCGAGAAATCCCAGGAATATATCTTCACTCTTGATAATCTATTAGCGTGAAGTTTCCCCTTAAAACTCTGATAATTGCTACTTTCTCCATACTCTCATTTTCGTTACCGACGGCCAATGCAGAATTCGAATACACCTTTCCAGTCTCTGGATGTAAGACAACATTTCCTTGGTACCACCACGATTACCCAGCTGCGGATATAAAGGCGCGCATGGGCTGCGCATTTGTTGCCCCTATAGGCGGAGTAGTTCAAGATGTAAGTCGAAAAGATTTGTGGAGCGGAAAGACGAACCTTGGTAAGGATCGTGGCGGACTTTCAGTATCAATAATTGGCGATGATGGAGTTAGATATTACGGTTCACACTTATCGAAAGTTGAAAAGGGAATTGAGCCGGGCATGAGAGTAGAAATTGGCCAGAAGTTAGGAGAGATAGGAAGGACGGGAAGCGCACGAGGAATTCCGCGCCCGCATCTTCACTTCGGTATCTCCTATCAAACCGAACCCGGTGATTGGGAGATTAGAAGAGGCGCTATCAAGCCATGGAAATATTTAGAGTCATGGAAGAAAGGTGAAAATCTCTCGCCGGTCGCTGAAGTAACTAGAGCGAAGAAAAAAGCCGGAAAATAAAAAAGCCCCGGGTTTCCCCGAGGCCTTTTTGAAGAAAGTGGATTTAGTTAGCAACCACTTGGTCAGCCTGTGGACCCTTTGGGCCTTGGATGACTTCAAATGAAACTGACTGTCCCTCTTCGAGTGACTTGTAGCCGTTTCCTTGGATTGCTGAGTAGTGAACGAATACGTCCTGTCCTCCGCCATCTACTGCGATGAAACCGAAACCCTTTTCAGAGTTGAACCACTTTACTTTGCCTGTTGCCATGTAGCTTTATTCCTTCAGTTTTGATTGGGACAAACGAGATTTTCTAGCTTGTCAGTCTTCCCGTCTTCCTGACCAAACAAGCACAAGCAAGCGGTTTTCGAAAAGCGTTGGACTAGGGATGAGCCTACCTTGATATTTGAGTGCTCAATAATGCACTAGACAAATATGCGAACTTAGGGTGAGGATTGCCCTCTGCGGGTGGGCTGGGGAAGGTCGCATCTGCAAGTAGATGCGGCTCGACCAAGGAGCTGCCATGAAGTCTTTACCGAGCGTTGGATTCGGACCCACACACGGATACCTATATATACACGCTGCACCCCGAGCCGTGCTCAAGAACATCGAATGGGGCCTGGCTGAAATTCTGAAAACTCCGCTATCTATTAAATGGGATCCACAACCGCTCGCAAGTGGTTCATTTCGGAGTGAACTATCTTGGAGTGGAGTTCAGGGATGCGCCTCAAATTTAGTGAGCAATTTGAAGGGGTGGCATTACTTAACCTTTGAATTATTTGAATCACCAAATAATGGCAGCGATGGTTCGCTTTACATGTTCACCCCAGAACTTGGACTATTTCGGGGAACAGTTGGTGCACACGGAGATTTAATGATTCACGAAAATCAGATTAAAAAAATATTAGATGAAAATCTTCGAACCGTCACAGTGTTTGATGCTATTGAGAATTTATTGGGTAAGAAATGGGATGATGCGCTAAATCCATTCCGACATGTTGCAATGGGACAAGAGGAGTACAGTGCTAGGCTCTCAGTATGAGTAATGGTGAAACCCGCGAAAAATCAATAGTTCTTGTTATTGCTGCTGCAATTGTTGCCCTTGCATTGGGCTTAGGACTTAATCAAGTTGGAAGTGGTTTTGCGGCGCGAACAAGTGAGGGGATTACTGTTACCGGCTCTGCTCGCGTTGAGGCTAAGGCAGATAAAGTTGTCTGGAATTTAAATGCCGAATTTGTCTCCCCGACCCAGAGCGTTGCTGTCACTCGCGTAACTTCATCAGTTGAGGAAATTGTTAAGTATTTAAATGAGGGCGGAATCTCAAGTGATGCGATTGAGTTTGGGTCGCTCTCGGCCTACGGACAAGAGGAGTGGGTCAATGGTGCGAGTACCGGAAGAATTTCTAGCTATCGGGCATCGCGAACCGTCACAGTAAGAACTGAAGATGTAGAGACGGTGAAAAAGTTAAGTACAAATCTTGGAACACTTCTCGCTCAAGGTGTAAATGTTTCTAATTACGGTCCACAATATTATGTCTCGCAACTAAGTGATCTTCGTCCGCAATTACTTGAACAGGCTGTAAAAGATGCCCAAGTGCGCGCCGAAGCAATTGTTGCGGCAACCGGAGGCTCCGTTGGAAATGTCATGAGCGTACGTTCCGGGCCCTTCCAGGTCACATCACCTGATTCGGTAGATACCTCGGCCGGGGGCTTTTATGACACTTCGACGATTGATAAGACAATTACTTCTACCGTAACGGTTGTATTTAAAGTTAACTCTTAAGCGCTTGGATTTGAGCGGTTTACCAACCAAATCTGAACGCTAAAGGGCGCAACCGAAGTCTTATCGCTGGGCTTTCTTAACAATGGTTCTAATGATTCGAGTTTGATCGCAGAATCAAAGACGGTTCGAAAACTATCTCCCCAATTCCCATTCGGCAGAGTGAACTCTTGAGAAATGTCTGCGCTATTAAGAATTACGTAAAGTCCTTGTTTATGAGAAGCATCAATGAGAAAAGCTAAGTGGCGAAGGGAGTTATCCTGCCAAGTATGAGAAGTCATCTCTAAACCATCTTGGTTAAACCAGGCCAAGTCTTTCCGCTTTGTCCCTCGATCTAAAGCGCCAGTGAAGAAGTCATCAATAACTTGAGACATGTACTTGGAGCGAATAGTCGATAGGGCTGCAATGGTTTCAATTAAGTCATCGCCGCGAAAAATCCTCTCCCAATCAAGGGCCCAACCGCCTGAGAAATTATCTTGCGCATTCCAACTTTGGTTTGGGTCTAATGAATATGCATTATTAGAGCCACTTTGGGTTCTTGAAACTTCATCGCCCATATTTATCATGGGAACTCCAGATGAAATCATCAAATTCGCCAGCAAGGACTTCTTGAGCGACTCTCTAATTTGATTTATTTCTTCATCGGCGGTTACACCTTCAACTCCAACATTCCAAGAGCGATTTTGATTTGCACCATCATTATTTCCCTCTCGATTTGCTTCATTATGCTTCTCATTAAATGAAGTTAAATCGTTTAAAGTGAAGCCATCATGAGAAGTTATGAAATTTATGGAACTTGTTGGTCCACGGTAATAGAAGATGTCATTCGATCCGGCTATTCGGGAAGCGAGATCTGAAACGCCATTACTGTGGCCGCGAGCTGAATCGGCTAACCAGAACTGGCGGACCGCATCGCGATAGGCGTCATTCCATTCGCGCCAAGGATGTGGGAAGTCACCCAGAGCGTAGCCGGCGATATCCCAAGGCTCGGCTATCAGCTTTCGTTCCCGCAGGGTCGGATTGGCTGAAATTGCAGAGATTAGGGCGCCATAGGTATTTATGGAAGAGCCACTTCGGGATATCGCAGAAGCAAGATCAAATCTAAAACCATCGACACCAATAACCTCACTCCACCACAGTAGAGAATCAATAATCATCCGAGAGACAAAAGGCCTACTTGCATCAATCGTATTGCCACAGCCGGTGACATCTTCATAGTGATCATCACTTAGCATTCGATAGAAAGTTTTGTTATCGATTCCCCTAAAGGAAAGCGTGGGGCCTGATTTTCCTTCTTCGGCAGTATGGTTATAAACAACATCAAGGATTACTTCAATACCAGCGCTGTGTAGCGTATCAACAGCGATTTGTAGCTCGCTTATCGGATTAGCTGTAGCGGCATAAGGAAGGTGCGGAGCAGAGAAGGCGATTGGGTTGTAGCCCCAATGGTTTACTCGACCTCTTGAACGAAGACTTGTTTCAGTTAAGAAGTGATGAATTGGCAATAACTCAAGAGCCGTTACTCCTAATTTTTGTAAATGGGAGATAACTGTTGGATGGGCGAGGGCCTTATAAGTTCCCCGCTCACTTTCTGGGATATCTAGATTTCTAAAAGTGAGGCCGCGGACATGGGCTTCATAAATCAAAGTCTCATTCCATGGAACTTTGGGACGGCTAATTGGTCGGATTGAATCTTCTGTAACTGTCGAGAGCGGAACAAAGGGCGCCGAGTCTCGAGTGTCTTGAATTTCTAGAAATCCATTTCCAAGTTCATCATTAGCTTTATGACCAAATATTTCCGCAGTTAATTCAAGGTCTCCGGAGAGCAAGTGGGTGTATAGATCGATAAGAACTTTGTTGGGATTAAATCTCCATCCCTGTTCGGGTCGCCATGGTCCATAAACTCTGTAGCCGTAACGTTGACCAGCTCTTACTCCTGCCAAGTAACCGTGCCAGATCGGCCCATCGCGATGCGTTAGGGCAAAGCGAGTCTCGATGCGATCTCGGCCTTCAAATAAACAAACTTCCACAGCATCGGCGGCGGGCGCCCAGAGCGCGAAGTTGGTTCCCTCTTGGGTTACTTGCGCACCCAATTTATGGGGGTCGGCGGGCCTCACTTTGGTATCCAACCACCCTCGCGAGGTGAAAGTTCTCAATTGGAATGCTGTGTTACTCACCAGTAGCATTTCGGGCATGAAGATTGCCATCTGCGTTAAGCAAGTCCCAGATTCTTGGGCGGAGAAAAAGATGGTGGGTGGACGCCTTGATCGCGAGAGTGTTGATGCAGTTCTCAATGATCTTGATGAATATGCAATCGAAGAGGCGCTTCGAATTATTGAACCGTTAAATGAAGGCAAAGAAACTCCAGAGCACAGCATCACTTTGATTTCGATGGGGCCGGAGCGAACTACTGAAGCAATTCGCAAAGGTCTATCCATGGGCGCTGATAACGGATTACTTGTAAGTGATGCGGCGCTTGCTGGCTCTGATGCGGTCGCTACTGCAAAAGTTCTCGCCAAAGTGATTAAAGATGGCGGCTTTGACCTGGTCTTCTGTGGAACAGAGTCGACCGATGCTCGTATGAGCGTAATTCCCGCGATGCTCTCCGAATCCCTCGGTTGGGCGCAACTAACTTTTGCAGGCTCGGTAAAGGTTGATGTCGCATCCAAGAGCGTTGAGATAGCTCGAATGACCGAAAGTGGCGTTGAGAATATGTCAGCGACTCTTCCCTGTGTAGTAAGTGTGATTGAGAAAATAAATGAACCACGTTATCCATCTTTCAAAGGGATCATGGCTGCGAAGAAGAAACAGATTGATACGAAAACTCTCATCGATATTGGAATCACTGCTAGTGAAGTTGGCGCAAGTGGCGCATGGAGTGAAGTTCTGGAGGCAAATCCACGCCCGGCCCGTGAAAAAGGCGTGAAGTTAGAGGATTCTGGTGATGGTGGAACAAAACTTGCGGATTATTTGCTTGAGAAGAGGTTGGTATAAATATGGCCAACGTCTTATTTCTTGTAGATCACGATGGCGAGAAAGTGGCCAAGACCGCTGGGGAATTAGCTACTTTTGCCAAGCGCGCCGGAACCCCGGTCGGTGTAATTCTTTCCAATAGCGGAAAGGGTGATGCACTGGCCGCTGGATTAAATGGAACTGATTGCGATAGAGCACTCGTTGTCGAAAATGATGAGATCGCGAAACATGGAATTGCTGCTGCGGTTTCAGCGCTGGCACAAATTGTTGCGGCGCAACAACCTTCTGCCGTTTTAATTGCATCTTCGGCTCGGGGTAAAGAGATTGCGGGGCGCCTTGCTTTGCGTATAGGCGGTGGAGTAATCACCGACGCGATTGATGTAAATGAGAATCTAGCAACGACCCAATCCGTTTTCGGTGGATCATTTATGGTCAATGCGAAAGTAAAAGTTGGCATACCAGTCATCACGATTAGACCTAGTTCGATAGAGGCCGGTGTTGGCAGCACACTATCTAGCGTGGAAAAAGTTTCCGTAAATATCGATGCTAAAGATAAAACCGTAACGATTACAAACTCGCAACCTCCCGTTAAAGGCGGTCGGCCAGATTTAACGGAAGCAAAGATTGTTATCTCAGGTGGCCGCGGAACGAATGGAAATTTTGGGGAAGTAGAAGCGATGGCAGATCTCTTAGGTGCAGCAGTCGGCGCATCGCGTGCAGCGACTGATGCCGGTTGGTACCCGCACACTCACCAGGTAGGCCAGACAGGAAAAACCGTAAGCCCCCAGCTTTACATTGCATGCGGAATTTCTGGCGCAATTCAACATCGTGCTGGAATGCAGACTTCAAAAACCATCGTTGCGATAAACAAAGATCCAGAAGCCCCCATCTTTGATCTCGCTGATTTTGGAGTCGTCGGGGACTTATTTGCTGTTCTTCCGCAAGCCCGTGAAGCGATAAAGTCCAAGCGCGCGTAACTACGTCATCTCCTCGCTTTAGACTTATCCCATGGCGCGCGTCTATTTCGATAATGCCGCTACGACACCCATAAATGGCGTAGCCCTCCAGGCATTTATCGATCAATCTCGCGAGTTAGGTAACCCCTCGAGCCTTCATGGCTACGGTCGCGCAGTCCGCAAAAATGTTGAAGAGGCGCGCGAGAAGATTGCATCGCTAGTTGGGTGTGAGGCAAGTGAAGTTGTTTTCACTGCAAGCGGAACTGAAGCAAATAACTTGGCTTTAAAGGGAATTTATTGGAGGCGCAGGAGCGAGGATGAGAGAAGAAAAGTTGTAATCATCTCGGCTTTTGAGCATCACGCAGTTCTTGATCCGGCGCATTGGCTGGCAGAACAAGAAGGTGCTGAATTAATTCTCATCCCAGTCTCTAAAGATGGCTATCTCAACATGGAATTTCTAAGAAGTGCGGTCGAAAATCGGAGCGATGAGATTGCTTTAATTAGCGTCATTCATGCAAATAACGAAGTAGGAACTATCCAACCTATCGAGGAAATCGTAAAACTAGCCAAAGAATATGAAATCCCGGTCCACACTGATGCGGTACAGAGTTTTGGAAAGATACCAATATCTTTCTCGGAGTTAGGTCTCTTCGCGATGACAATTAGTGCCCATAAAATCGGTGGTCCGGTTGGTGTTGGCGCGCTCATTCTTAAGCGCGGTGAAGAGATAACTCCATTACTTCATGGTGGCGGTCAGGAGAGAGATATCCGCTCCGGTACGGTCAATGCTGCCTCAATCGTTAGTTTCGCTATAGCTGCGCAAGGAGCACATCGAAACTTGGAAAAAAATGCGCTTTATGTATCGGGTCTTCGCGAGGCGCTACGAGAAACCATTAAGTCTGACGTCCCAGATGCGATTTTCAATACTGGTGAAGGCGAGAAACTTCCAGGAATTTTAAATGTGCGCTTTCCCAATGCCGAGAGTGATTCGTTCTTACTTATCTTTGACAGCGAGGGGATCGCTTGCTCTACTGGATCGGCATGTTCTGCTGGAGTGCAACAACCTAGCCATGTCCTTCTTGCAATGGGATTGAGCGAGAGAGAGGCTCGTTCCTCGTTGCGTTTTTCAATCGGCCCCGAGAATTCACGGGCTGATGTTGATTATTTTCACACCTGCATTAAGCGAGTAATCGAACGAGCAAGGGCCGCCTACCGGAGTACGGCATGAAATTGATAGCGGCGATGAGCGGAGGAGTTGATTCCGCTGTTGCTGCCGCGCGCGCCCGGGAAGCTGGGCACGATGTGATTGGAGTTCACCTCGCCCTCTCTAAGAATCCCAAGAAATACCGTTCCGGTGCGCGCGGGTGTTGCACTATTGAAGACTCGCATGATGCAAGGCGCGCTGCCGATCGAATCGGAATTCCGTTTTACATATGGGATATGTCAGATGAGTTTCATGAGAATGTTGTTGAAAATTTTCTGACTGAATACGCAAGCGGTCGGACCCCAAATCCTTGTCTTCGCTGCAATGAAAAAATTAAATTTGCTGCGGTTCTAGATCGTGCCACGGCTATGGGTTTTGATGGAGTAGTAACCGGTCATTACGCCATCACGAAGGAAAGTGATGATGGAAAACTTCTATATAGAGCGGTCGATCCACTTAAAGACCAGTCCTATGTTCTAGCAGTCCTGAATCGCGAACAAATCAAAGGCGCTTTCTTTCCCCTTGGTGATACAACTAAAGATGAGGTAAGGAAAGAGGCAACAGCTCGCGGACTCACAGTTGCAAATAAGCCAGATAGCCATGACATCTGCTTTGTTCCATCCGGAGATAACGCGGGATGGTTGCGTGATCGATTAGGAAGTGAAGTTGGACCGATTGTTGATGAGCAAGGCGAGAAGTTAGGTGAACATAACGGGGCTTACACCTACACAATCGGACAGCGGCGCGGATTAGGAATCACAACTCCAACGGCGACGGGAGAGCCAAGGTATGTACTTCGGATTGAGCCGAAGAGCAACACAGTTGTGGTGGGCGAGCGAGAATCACTTGCGATCTCCCGGATTGAGGGAGAGCGGATTATTTGGTGCGGTCCAGCTTCTGGCGGTGAATTAAAACGCGGTTTTGTCCAGGTAAGAGCGCATGGTGAAGCCCATCCCTGTTCCTATTTCGAGAGCGCCGATCAACTAATCGCCGAGTTAGATCAACCGATTTTTGGTCTTGCGACCGGTCAGGCGATGGTTATTTACGATGGCGATCGGGTCGTAGGTTCGGCAACTATTGCGGGGACAAAGTGAGTAAAAAGTGAGTAAGGAGAGTGAAATTCGCCGGCGGATGAGCGAATTATCAGAGGAGATTCGCGAACATCAATATAGATATTACGTTCAAGATAAACCAACCATCTCGGATGCCCAATTTGATGACTTATGGCGCGAATTAGCGAAACTTGAAGCAAAGAACCCAGAACTTCGCGATCCAAACTCTCCTACTCTTGAAGTTGGCGGAGGTTTCGCAACTCACTTCACCCAATTTGATCATCATGAGCGGATGATGAGTCTTGATAATGTTTTTAGTGGCGAAGAGTTAGACGCATGGTTTGAGAGAGTAAAGAAAGAAGATGAAGGAAAAGCTTCAAGTTGGCTCTGTGAGTTAAAAGTTGATGGATTGGCAATTAATCTGATTTATGAGAATGGAAATTTGACCCGCGCCCTTACTCGGGGAAACGGCGTAACAGGTGAAGATGTAACAGTAAATGTGCGCACCATAAAAGGAGTGCCCCAGAAATTATCTGATGAGAATCCACCGAATCTAGTAGAGATTCGCGGTGAGATTTACTTTCCGCTTGCCGCCTTTAATGAATTGAATGAAAGTTTGGAGGAAGCTGGAAAAGTACTTTTTGCGAATCCTCGAAATGCTGCCGCTGGGTCGCTGCGCCAGAAAGATCCACGCGTCACAGCAAGCAGACCGTTGTCGCTAATCGTGCATGGGATTGGAGCGGTACAAGGACGTAATTTTGCAACTCAAAGCGCCGCTTACGAACTGTTGAAGCAATGGGGTCTACCCGTCTCAGCCCGTTACAAAGTAGTAAAAGAGCGGAGCGAAGTTAGAGAGTTTGTTGATTATTACTTGGCACACAGGCACGACCTAGAGCATGAGATCGATGGAGTTGTAATAAAGGTAAATGAACGGGAAGCTCAAGTAAGTATTGGCACTACCTCAAGGGCGCCTAAGTGGGCGATTGCATATAAATATCCGCCTGAAGAAGTAACTACAAAACTGATCGATATTCGAGTTAGCGTGGGAAGAACCGGTCGGGTAACTCCTTTTGGATTTATGGAACCGGTCCGAGTTGCAGGTTCAACTGTAACTAATGCAACTCTGCATAACGTTGAAGAGGTGCGGCGAAAAGGAGTTTTGATCGGAGATGTTGTGCTCCTTAGAAAAGCTGGCGATGTAATCCCGGAAATTCTTGGCCCGGTCATTGAACGTCGCAATGGAGATGAGCGGGAGTTTGTTATGCCCTCTAAATGTCCGGAGTGTGGTGCAAAACTTCGAGCTATGAGTGAGGGAGATGTTGATATCCGTTGCCCAAATTCACAAAGCTGTCCGGCACAATTACGTGAGCGTATCTACTACATTGGATCGCGGGCGGCACTTGATATTGATGTATTGGGGTATGAATCGGCGCAAGCACTTCTTGAATCAAAAATTATTCTTGATGAAGGAGATTTATTCTCACTTGACGAGAAGAAACTTTCGAGGAGTGATTTTTTTAAGAAGAAAGATGGAACCTTGGGCGCAAATGCTGAGAAATTGTTGGCGGCCCTTAACGGAGCAAAGGAACGTCCGCTTTGGCGGGTATTAGTCGCGCTCTCCATTCGTCATGTAGGACCTACCGCAGCCCAAGCTCTAGCGCGGGAATTTGGCTCTATCGATGCAATAGCAAAGGCGAGAGTTGAAGAACTCTCGGCGATAGACGGAGTTGGTGAAGTCATAGCACTTAGCATTAAAGAATGGTTTGCCGAAGATTGGCATCGCGGAATCGTAGATAAATGGCGTAAAGCTGGCGTCTCACTCGATTCCATCGCGACTACCAATAAACCCCAAACTCTCATAGGAAAGACGATTGTTGTTACGGGTTCGCTGGAAAATTTCACGAGAGATGGCGTTAATGAGGCAATAACCGAGCGAGGCGGTAAATCCGCATCTTCAGTATCAAAGAAGACCGATTATGTGGTGGTTGGTGATTCACCTGGCTCTAAGGCAAAGAAAGCTGAGGAGTTGGGAGTGCGTGTCATAACTGAACGGGAATTCATGTTGCTTTTGGAGAAGGGCGCTCTCTAACAGTTATTATGCGCTCTATGTTTATGCGTGCAATGCAACTCTTCAGCGAAGAGGGAAGAGAGCTTCCAGCCCACCCAATTTTCTTTGGCGGCATAGCCTTTGGAATCTTGATGCTTCTTCTTTACCTAGTTTTAAGACTTGATAAAGATTAATAATTGCGCCATCTACGGCGGAACTTTTGATCCAATCCATAACGGTCATATTTTTCTTATTGATGCTCTGCTAGCTGCGAAAAAATTTGAGAAATTTATAGTGGTACCAGCCGGTGATCCATGGCAGAAAGAACCCAACGTCCCAGCCCGTCAACGAGTGGAAATGGTTCGCCTCGCACTCGTAGGAAGAGATCTAGAAATAAGTGAGGTCGAAGTAAATCGCACCGGTCCCTCTTACGCCTTGGATACAGTAACTGAATTGCATTCAGAATTTTCAGCGCAACGTTACACCTGGGTATTAGGTAGCGATGCATTTGCGCAGCTCGATAGTTGGTATCGCATCGATGAGTTAGCAAAACTTGTGGAGTTTCTTGTGATTAAACGTCCTGGAAGTGCTGCAACTAGTGCACGCCCCAATTTTAAGTACGAAACTTTGGAGATTGCCGCGCTAGATATATCGGCCTCTGAGGTTCGAAGGAAAATATCGGCCCATGAAAATTACGAGGAACTTCTTCCCGCATCAGTCGTTAATTACATCAAGGAACACGGTCTTTATGGCGCCGCGTAAATCAACGCTCGAGCATCTCGAGTTAGCCGCAGGGGCAGCGTTGGAAAAGTTAGGTAAGGACTTGATTGCACTTGATCTAACTGAACAGATGGTCTTGAGCGAAGTATTTCTCCTCGTGAGTGGAGCTAATGAGCGACAGATAGATGCGATTGGCGATGAGATTGAATTACGTTTGAGCGCTGAGGGTGAGAAACCGGCGCGACAAGAGCGCTCGCCTCATTGGATATTGCTTGATTATGAAGATTTAGTAGTTCATATCCAGACCGAGGAGATTCGTCAGTACTACATGTTGGAAAGACTTTGGAACGACTGTCCGAGAATTGAACTTAAGGCCGTAAAAGAAGATGATGCTAAGCGAGGCGGAAGAAAGTGAAACAGCGAATAGTACTTTGGCGTCATGGCCAGACGGATTGGAATATCCAGAATAGATTTCAGGGTCATTCTGATATTCCTTTAAATGAGACCGGGTTTGCGCAAGCACGACGAGCTGCGCCACTACTTATGGGTCTGCGGCCAGAAAAAATAGTCTGCAGTGACTTGATTCGAACCCAACAAACAGCCGCAGCTTTATCAGAGATATCCAAACTTCCAGTTCAAATCGATGCGGGACTTCGCGAGACAAACGGTGGTAAGTGGGAAGGACGCACGGGCGAAGAGAATCGCGCGGATGACTACGATCGATTTGTAAATTGGCTTGATGGAAATGATGAACCAGCAGGTGAAACTGGTGAGCGACGTAGCGAGATTGCCGAACGCGCAGTTTCAGCAATTGAGCGGGCCTTGGAAGAGCACTTATCTACTCTTGTTGTTGTCACCCATGGTGGCACCACCAGAATTGTGATTGGAAAATTGTTGGGACTTCCCATGAATCAGTGGTCAACTATTGGTGGACTATCAAATGCATCGTGGTCAATTCTTGAGCGCGGTCGCCATCGCCCGGGATGGATTCTTGTCGAACACAATGCGGGTTCACTTCCCGAACCAATTTATGGAGAAGAAAGCGGCGCGTAATTGTTGTAAAGTGCGCACGCTTGAGGGGCTATAGCGCAGCTGGTAGCGCACCTGCATGGCATGCAGGGGGTCAGGGGTTCAAGTCCCCTTAGCTCCACTTCAAAAGTGAATAAGCGCAAGAAGATGGGTAGAAATGACTGAGTTAAGTGAGAGCGGCTCAAGAGGGTTGCCACTACAGAAAATTCCAGCTCGTTGGAGTGCAAATGATCTTCTCAGCCTTGAAGGTAAACGCTTTCTTATTACCGGTGCCACAAGTGGAATAGGTAAAGAAGCCGCCCGCGAACTTGCCCTCGTTGGCGCAAGAGTAACTATGGCGGCGCGCTCACTTGAAAAAGCAGAAGCTGTTCGCAAAGAGATATCTCCCTCCCGAATTGAATTACTTGAACTGGATTTAGCCGATCTTGAGAGCGTGCGTAAAGCTGCCCGGAAAATTGATTATGAGATTGATGTTTTGATTTTAAATGCAGGAATCATGGCAATACCCCTCACCAAAACTAAGGATGATTTCGAGATGCAGATGGGCACAAATCATCTCGGGCACTTTGCATTTGCAGGTTTGATAAGAGAGAAAGTCAAATCACGTGTTGTAACGATATCAAGTCAAGCTCATCGCATGGGAAGTTTTGTGGATTCCTCAACCACAAGCATTCGCGACATATGTTTAGGTAGAAACAAGTACTCACCCTGGGGGGCTTACGGAGCAAGTAAATTAGCGAATTTATTATTTACTTTTGAGCTAGAGCGACTTTCCTCTGCGAATGGCTGGGGATTTAAGGCCTTTGCGGCACATCCCGGTTACTCAAACACAAATCTGCAAAGCGTTGGACCGAAGGTGCGTGGAAATATTTGGGAAGAGCGAGCGACTGCTTTCATGAATGGAATAGTTGCGCAATCTGCGGCGCGCGGAGCGCTCCCAACTTTATGCGCCGCAACGTTTCCCAACCTTTATGGCGCATCATTTATTGGCCCAGATGGTTTTATGGAAATGCGTGGATTTCCACGCGCAGTCCGTGCTCGCTCAATTGCTTACGATCAAACACTTGCAACAAATCTTTGGAGCGTGAGTGAGGAGTTAACCGGCGTAGTTTGGCGGTAACCTACGCATATGCATGAGGCTTACGACATCCACCATGTCCAAGAAAAGTGGTTGCCGATATGGGATGAGATTGCGCCGTTCCGCTCTGGAAATAAAGAGGATTCAAGACCTAAAAAGTATGTGCTCGATATGTTCCCTTACCCATCGGGAGATCTGCACATGGGACATGCAGAGGCCTATGCCCTTGGGGATGTGATTGCCCGCTATTGGGTGCAAAAAGGATTTAATGTCATGCATCCGATTGGTTGGGATGCATTTGGTCTACCAGCAGAGAATGCGGCAATAAAGCGCAATGAGGACCCGAGCGTTTGGACTTACGAGAATATAAATACCCAACGAGCTTCGATGCGCAGGTATGCCTGTTCCTTTGATTGGGATCGAGTTCTTTATACCTGTGACCCGACTTACTACAAATGGAATCAATGGATATTTCTTAAACTTTACGAGAAAGGTCTTGCCTACCGAAAAGACTCCGCTGTTAATTGGTGCCCAGATTGCCAGACCGTTTTAGCGAACGAACAAGTAGTTGCTGGTCTTTGTGAGCGTTGCGATAACCCTGTTACAAAGAAGAAATTGAACCAGTGGTATTTCAAAATTACTGATTATGCAGAGCGCCTTCTTAAAGATATGGAGCAACTAGAAGGTAAGTGGTCGGAGAAAGTCCTTACCATGCAGCGTAATTGGATTGGTAAGTCCACCGGTGCAGAAGTTAAATTTGAAATCGAAGGTAGAAAAGATCCTGTAATCATTTACACAACTCGTCCAGACACACTTTACGGGGCAACATTTATGGTCGTTGCAGTCGATAGTGATTTGGCTCGCGAGCTAGTTGCTGGAACGGAAGTTGCCGAGAAGTTCAATGAGTACTTTGATTCGGTAAAAGCCGCAAGTGATATCGATCGTCTTTCGACCGAGCGAGCGAAGACCGGTATTTTTCTAGAGCGTTTTGCAATAAATCCGGTTAATGGTGAACGAATACCTATTTGGGCAAGTGATTATGTTTTGGCCGATTACGGCACCGGTGCAATCATGGCTGTTCCAGCGCATGATCAACGAGATCTTGATTTTGCGCGCGCGATGAAACTTCCAGTCAGAGTCGTGGTGGAGACTGATGGGGAAGATCCTGCGTTATCTGGGTTAGCAACAGATGGCGAGGGAAAAATGATTAATTCTGGCTCGCTAAATGGTCTTTCAACAAGTGAGGCAATCACAAAAGTTATTCAAGAGCTAGCGAGCAAGGGATTAGGGAAGGCCACATCTAATTTTCGTCTACGCGATTGGTTGATTTCGCGCCAACGCTATTGGGGAACTCCTATCCCAATAATCCATTGCCCGAAGTGTGGTGAAGTGCCCGTTCCCCCAGAGCAACTTCCGGTCAAGCTGCCCGACTCAAAAACTGTAGATTTGAAACCAAAAGGTAGTTCGCCGTTAGCAACAGCGACTGAATGGTTAAACGTAGATTGCCCAAAGTGTGGCGTCAAAGCGCAACGTGATACCGACACTATGGATACTTTCGTAGATTCATCTTGGTACTTCCTTCGTTATACCAGCGTGAATCATGACGATAAGGCATTTGATTTAGAAGAAGTGAAGACTTGGTTACCAGTTGATCAATATGTGGGCGGAGTAACCCACGCTATTTTGCATCTTTTGTATTCAAGGTTTTTTACCAAGGCGTTATTTGATATGGGATTAGTTGATTTCAATGAACCATTTACGAGATTGCTAAATCAAGGCATGGTAATCATGGATGGATCTGCGATGAGTAAGAGTCGTGGAAATCTCGTCCGCCTCTCCGATGAGTTAGAGCGTCATGGGGTTGATGCAATTCGTCTATCGATGGTTTTCGCCGGACCACCTGAGGATGATGTGGATTGGGCTGATGTTTCGCCATCCGGCTCAGTGAAGTTTTTAAATCGCGCCTGGCGCCTCTCGGGTGATGTAACAAGTTCGCCAACGGTTGACTTTAGCTCTGGTGATCTAGCCCTTAGAAAGGTCACTCATAAAGCAATTCACGATATTTCATTTGCAGTTGAGTCATTCAGATTTAACGTAGCGGTCGCGCGAATCATGGAGTTGGTAAATGCCACACGAAAGGCTATTGATAGTGGATGTGGTCCGCTTGACCCAGCAGTTCGTGAGGCGACGGAAGCTGTTGCAATCTCACTCTCACTAATCGCTCCGTATACGGCTGAGGAGATGTGGGAGCGGCTTGGCCACAAGCCTTCAGTTGCCCTTGCTGGTTGGCCCAAAGTCGATGCATCTTTATTGACCGAAGAGGCTGTGACCGCGATCTTCCAGATAAATGGAAAGATCAAAGCTCGGGTAGAAGTATCACCAAGCATTAGCGATTCCGAACTTGAAGCGATGGCTCTTTCAGATGCGAGCGTAAAGAGCGAATTGAATGGGGTTGAACCAAAGAAGGTAATCACCAAAGCGCCAAAGTTTGTGAATATAGTTCTTTAAATCCACAAGATCCTCAAGAAGTCAACTGCGATAGCACTTTTCATGTTCTTATTACGGCATGAAAAATATTCTTGATTACTCATTAGACCAAAAACGCGCCCTCATTGCTATCGCACTAGGAGCTTTAGTTATCTCGGCATTTCTCTTCTTTGCTTCGAAAGGTGAAGCGGTTGAGGCGCCGCCCATAAAGATAGTCGAGTCAACTCCCACCAAGATGTTCCTAGTTCATGTTGCTGGGAAGGTTAATAAACCTGGGGTATACCCAGTTCTAGAGGGTTCGCGAGTAGTAGATGCAATCGCAGCTGCTGGCGGAGCGAAGAAGGGTGTTGAGTTATCTCAAATAAATCTTGCTAGAAAAGTTGTAGATGGTGAACAGATATTTCTAGGCGATAAACCAATTGAGCTGAGAAGTACGAACTCTAAGAACTATCGCGGCACCATTTATGTGAATAGAGCAACGGTCTCACAATTTGATTCTCTTATTGGCGTGGGTCCGGTAATAGCGAAGAGAATTATTGAATATCGTGAGAAAAACGGGCCTTTTGTAGATATTGCTGACCTCCAGAAAGTAGCGGGAATCGGTCCTAAATCCTTTGAGAAGATAAAGAATCGACTCTCACTCTGAAGGGCCTTGCCCTTTCTGTCGGAATTTGGCTAGGGATACTTCTAGCCGATTTCCAGAGCTCCTTAGTACCATTTCTGCTCGTTCTATCCGTTCTATTAGTAAGAAAATCCGTTGCTCCCGTTGTTTTTGCAATCTCATTAGGCGCGTTGATCTTTGCCGTTCATAGCTATTCAATGAGTGAAAGTCGGGTCAGAGGACTTGTCGGAAGTGAAGTTCTCGTGCGGGGTGTTGTTAGTTCCGATCCCGTTGAGACTCGGCCAAAAGTCTCTGGTTCAAGAATCAACACTTCAAAGACTACTTTCTTAATGCGACTTACCGAAATACCTAGTGAAACTTCACTTCGGATTCCGGTTCGAGTTTTGATTGCGCAAGATCTTGGGCTGATACCTGGGGAACGTATTGAATTAGTTGCGCGGGTTATTAAGAGCGATGAACGTAAGGTCGCAGCTCTCCTGATTGGAAGGGTTGGAACCCTAAAGTCCTTAAATAGACCAAAAACACTAGATTCTTTAGAAATTATCCGAACTGCTTTGCGTGAAAGAGCGGATGCGATCGGTGGCGATTCGGGAGCGCTTATTCCGGGGATGGTGATTGGCGATGTCTCGCTGCAAAGTCCAGAGTTCACCAAGCGGATGCTCAACGCGGGACTCTCGCACCTAACTGCAGTAAGTGGCGCAAATTTCGCGATTGTGAGCGCATTTCTCTTTACACTCATTGGATTTCTTATCCCAAATCGCAAAGTTCAAGTAATCACCACAGTTTTAGGACTGGCAGTCTTTGTTTTACTAGTTCGACCCACGCCTTCGGTTTTGCGCGCTGCGGTAATGGCCCTTGTTTTCCTAGTTGCAAAATTGAGTGGGCGAAAGAGTGCAGCTACTAACTCATTGGCAGTAGCAATCAGCGCCCTTCTCTTGATTAATCCCTTCCAGGCTTTCGAGGCTGGCTTTATCTTGAGCGTTCTCGCAACTAGCGGGTTGATATTTTTTGCACCTTTGATTGCGCGGAGAATAAAAGGGCCAAGAATTCTTGGGGAGTTGGTCTCTATTCCTATGGCAGCAACGCTTTTCTGTTCTCCCTATCTAATGTTTCTTTCCGGCGGGATGAATTTAAGTGCGATACCGCTAAATATTGCCGCAGCACCAGCCGTCCCATTTGTTACCGTCATGGCATTCATAGCCACAATTCTTGTTCTGCCACTCCCAATACTTGCCGAGTACCTTCTCTTTTTGGCAAACATTGGAACTAGCTGGATCGTCTTTCTCGCCGGCTGGAGTAAAAACGCACCAACCTTTGTATCTAGCCCCATCATCTTGATACTTGCTATTGCAGCCTTACTCTGTTTTCGCAAAATCAGTTATCGAAATAAATCACGAATAGCAATTCCGATATTGCTAGCGCTCTCCCTAATTACGCTAAGTCAACGTTTGTCATTTCCGGGAACACAATGGCGCGTTGGCCAATGCGATGTTGGGCAAGGCGATGCCTTACTTTTTAACTTAGGTAAAGACAATGCCGTTCTCTTTGATGCCGGTCCAGATCCCAAAGCCCTTGATCGCTGCCTTGATTCATTTAAAGTTAAGGCAATACCACTAGTAGTTATTAGTCATATTCATGCCGATCATTATCTTGGCCTATCAGATGTTGGCGGAAGATATATTGGAGAAGTTTGGAGTAATCAATCGGCACCCTCACTTGGTGCTTTTGCGCAGAACGTTAGAGAAGTTAGAGCCGGAGTTAGGGCGAACGTAGGAGATATCTCAATTGAGATTCTTTGGCCGGAAAGTGGCGTGGAAGAGTTTGACTCTGTTGAAGGGGATGGTTCTGCGGAAAATAATCGAAGCCTGGTTGCACTGGTTGAGTTTGCCGGGAAACGGATTTTAGTAACGGGAGATATTGAGCCAGGAGCTCAACAAGCGATCCTCAATCGCATTCCCAATTTAGATTTGCTGAAAGTCCCGCATCATGGTTCCCGCCACCAAGAACTAGCGCTCTTTCAAAGCGCCGAGATATTTCTAATTAGCGTAGGGAAGAATTCCTATGGACACCCCGATGAGGGACTAATATCGCATCTAGCATCGCTGGGGCGAGTATTTAGAACCGATAAAGATGGCGCAATATCGCTTAGCTGGCAAGGGCGTCAGAAGAACGAGATAGTCTCGGCCAGATTCATGGGGAAGGAGTGGTGGCGACTTTCGTGGCACTAACGCCGGTTGTACTAATACATGGAAGCGAAGCCGCCCTATCCGATCGCGCGCTCAACGAGGCGTTATCTTTAAGAAAAGATTTTGAAAGAACTACGTTAGATGGATCAGAGTTAGAGTTAGGCAGATTTAGCGAGGTAATAGCTCCTTCACTTTTCTCGGAGCGGCGAGTAGTTGTTATAAGAGATTTACAAGATGT
>JACCDL010002959.1_pt1 | contig 20856 bp, 28 predicted proteins | sample 7441931 | NCBI WGS metagenome assembly JACCDL01 (sample SAMN15323437, study PRJNA562643) | freshwater metagenome | isolation source: river surface water | place: USA:Blue River Watershed | collected 2017-08-16 | reverse complement strand
TAGCTGCCTGCCTAACAACTTTTTCATTCCTAGTTCAAGCGATTAAATCGTGGCGGACTAAGGATCTCTCGGGTATCTCGGTTGGCATGTACACCATGTTTACTGCTGGTGTTGGATTATGGTTACTGTATGGGATCGTAATCAATAGCATGCCGTTAATTGTGACAAACGCATTAACCTTCTTATTTGCCCTAAGTATTTTGCTCATGAAACTGAAACAAGTGTCAAAATAATAGGCATTGCATCGTTTAAGCCCCATCATGAAAATCCTCAAAATGCTCTCTATTGTTTTAGTTCTCGGAATTGCTGTTGCTATTGGCGTTACTTACTACACTTCAACCCGAATGGATGGATACATTAAGGATGCCATTGAAAAATATGCTTCGCAATCCTTAGGGACCAAAGTAACTGTGGGAGAGGTGAACTTAAGCCTTCGTCAAACAACTGCAACCATTACGAATCTTCAAATTGCAAATCCACCGGGTTTTACGGGAGACTCTGCTTTTAAGGCTGGAGTGATTGAAATTACCTTAAATCCCAAAGAATCAAACTTGCGATCAGTGATTATTGACCGCGTACTACTCAGTCAGCCATCAGTTCATTATGTAAAGACAAAAGAAACCGATAATCTCTCTGTCTTGCAAAAAAACGCAGAGAACTATCTACAGGCTAGTAAAAAGGAGAGCGCTTCTTCCAAGCCTGCAACAGAATCAAAAGAGAGTAAACAGCCACGTATTCTGATTAAGAAATTGGATATTGAGGGTGCAAACTTAACGTATCACGATATGCGAATACTAAGTGCTGATGTCAATCTAAAACTAAATGACATTCATATTACAAATATTGATACGGGTGAGGATGGTGCCAGTACTCAAGCTGCGATCGGAAAAATTACCGATGCCATTATTCCAGCAGTCAAAAATGCTGCACTTCAAAGCGTCAATACCTACCTAAACTTAGCGACCGACACAATCCGAAACGTTACCGACACTGCCCAGCAGATCGGCAAAGATACGATTACCAACATCAAGAAGCTCTTTCAGAAGTAATCGATCCAGAATATGACCACGAACTCCTATAACGGGCGACTTACCTCGCTTTCACATGGCGGTGGGTGCGGCTGCAAAATTGCTCCTGGTGTACTGAGCTCTATCTTGCAAGCCTCGCCGTTGCGCGCCATGCCGGCTGCATTATTAGCGGGATCCGAAAATAATGAAGATGCGGCGGTCTATCAAATTAATGAGCATCAAGCGATTGTTGCCACTACCGATTTCTTTATGCCAATCGTCGATGATCCTTTTGACTTTGGACGCATTGCTGCGACCAATGCGATCTCGGACATCTATGCCATGGGAGCCCAGCCCTTATTTGCACTTGCTTTATTGGGGATGCCCATTAATGTATTGCCAATCGATGTGATCCAAAAAATTACAGCGGGCGGAGAATCAGTTTGCCAAGCTGCTGGAATTCCGATTGCGGGTGGTCACTCGATTGATACGGTTGAGCCTATTTATGGATTAGTCGTGATCGGTCTGGTGGATCCAAAACAACTAAAACGCAATAGCGGTGCAAAAGAGGGCGATGTAATTATTTTGAGTAAACCACTGGGGGTTGGCATACTCAGCGCAGCTCTCAAAAAAGATCAGCTCTCATCAGCCGGCTATCAAAAAATGATTGCGTACACCACGCATTTAAATAAACCAGGCGCCATGCTTGCCAAAATGCCTGAAGTACATGCCCTAACTGATGTTACCGGCTTTGGTTTGGCAGGCCATCTTCTCGAGATGAGCCGTGGAGCAGGATTGCAAGCACAGCTAAATTGGCAATCGATCCCACTAATTAGCGATGCAGTCGATTTTGTAAAAAAAGATATTTATACCGGCGCATCCACTCGCAATTGGCAAGGTTATGGTAATGAGATCCAATTCAAAAATGGCCATGAAGCATGGCAGCAAAATCTTTTAACCGATCCGCAGACTAGCGGCGGTCTATTAATCGCTTGTCAACCCGATGCTGAAAAAAAGGTGCTAGAGATTCTGAAGAAAGCGGGATTTGAGGAGGCAAGAACGATAGGTCACTTTACTCAGGGGCAAGGGGTCACCATCGCCTAAGCGCCTTACTGAGCCTGCTCCGTAAAGTCTGAGCCTGAAACTCGATACAATGGATTCATTCGAGACTAATTTCAAGGTAAACATAATGAAAAACCAAAATATTGCTACTTGTTTTCAGGCATTCGTACAAAACATGATCCAATCCCCTATGAAGCGGGGCGAGTGGTTTTTGCAGCTAATGATCGAAAAGCGAGACGAGCGTCTGCGTAAAAAGATTTATTAGAGCGATGAATCAAACTGGGTTAGTTTGATGTTCTGCGTAATGAAGCATTGGGGCGTGTACGCAAGTGCATGCCTTTTTGTTATAGCGACACCAGTATCTGCTGCAGGTCTTGACGATGTCGTTGGTGAAGGCCAGATCAAGTTTCTGAAAACAAAACCAGACCCTAATTCGTATACCTATGAGTCAAAGGTCACTATTCAAGAAACTAGTCTTGAGTCTGGCTTAGTCGAAATTCAAACCTGTCACAAGAAGTTGGATCCAATTCGGAAGGTCGTCATTCTCTTTAACAAAGACCGAATTCGGGATATTCAGGTTCGCAGTATTGATGGGATTGGAATGGCCGAAGTTCGGGATAATCGAGTGACCTTAAGTGAAGTTCAAAAAGGTGGTTCGATTTGTATTGATCTGAAGTCTAAGGCCTTAGATTCTTTGGGTAACGGAATCTATCAACTCAATGCAGGGCCTTTGATGCGCCGTCTTTTTGATGGTTATCTGCCGATGACCGCTAATATGAAGTTTTCATGGCCTGATAAGCTCTTGGTCGTTCAAGAAACCAAACCGGCTAATCAGGATGGCGTTCAAATTAAGTCTGCTAATAACGGACTTGAGATGGATTTAACCTTTGCCGGTAAGATGACCGCACAAATATTACTCAAGCGTTCCGATTAATACCTTAAAGTTTGTCGCAACGATATTGTTGCGAACCAATTGTTAAACGAGACTCGCTGGTAATGAACTGCGCCGCTGCTTGTTTGGTATCCGTTTGGCAGTTTTGATCGAAATAACTAACTAGCCCAAGACTTCCACAAAATTTAAGGGTCTGATCACCGATTTTCAGATTGGATTGCTGAAGTACCATCACCACTTTTTTGTTGGGATCACCATTCTCAAAGCAATTCCAAGTGCTGTAATCGGCTTGCCCGCAGGCCTCTAGCAGAAGGGTGGAGATCAATAGGAAAAAAAGACGCATTTCAAGGACAATTCAAGATGAATGATTAATATTGTATGAGCCAAACGTTATCGCCCCTAACTCTTTTTTATGATGGTGCTTGTCCACTGTGTCAGGCAGAAATCATTTACCTCGCCTCGCGAGACGCAAATGGATTATTGCGTTTTGTTGATGTTAATAGTGATGCGTACGATCCCGAAAGGGTTGGCGTATCTTGCCAGCAGGCACTTGATCGGATGTATGGTCAGATTGATGGGCAAGAACCTATTCATGGGGTACCGGTATTTGCAGAAGCTTATAAGCGCGCAGATTTACCGGTTCTAGCTTGGATCTTCTCGCGTAAGACCTTAAAACCCTTTCTCAATTTTTCGTATCGGGTGTTTGCCAAAAACCGACACGCGATCTCACGAGCAATCGGCCCCTTCGCTTTGAAGTTGGCAAAGCGAGTTACGCGTTAATCTAATTTTTGAAGTAGTGCTTGATTTTGACTGGCAATGCTTATTTGGCGAGGACCGGGCACCAGCGTGATTGCATCACCCGCTTGAATGAATCCTGGTTTTAAGACTCGTAAATACCAACCACTCTTAGCAGTCTTCACCATCGTTTTAGCTGCACCAGAAAACTTAGTCTTGGCAGTGAATTTATAACAAGGCTCTCGTAACTTCGTTACAGCACATTCAATCGCACCAATCAGAAGACGATCGCCCACATACACCTCGTTTTCTAGTAAACCACTAATGGTGAGATTCTCGCCAAAATAGCCAGGCATTAGTTCAAGCGGAGTTGATCGTTCTTTGGATAACAGTTCAGTCCAGAAGGAATAGTGTTCCTGCGGATAAACATAGAGAGCTTTTTCAATCCCACCATGGGCTATTGGGTCAGCTTGCTCATCGCAGGTAATGCCAGTGTGCTTAACTTCAATTGCGATTGGATCTGCGATGGTGCTAACCGGACGTTTATCAATTCCAGATTGGACAGAACGTAGCTCATCGTCCTCACGAATCCACAAAGGCTTAACGACACCGGCACTGATTGCTTCGATTCGAATAGGCATAAGGCATTATCCCCAAATCATTTGGAGGATTGCGATTTTCCAAAGTGAAGGTTTGCGCAGGGGTCTTCGCGTTTGATTGACGGAGTAATCCAAATAAAGTCGTATTGTTGATGAAGGTCCTTTAGCGTCTTTGCATCCCGTTTTTCTTCCTCCACAAAGCCAACGCTGACGTTGCTTCGAGAAGGGGCTAAAGAGGCTAATACCTGCGGAACCCCATAATCCTTGCGGATGTGACCATTACCAGCCAACAAAATAGCCGGTTGATGCTCAATCATCACCCGTGCCATTGAGATATCCGTGAGTCGTTGAACCTTAAACATCGGTTCAAGATATTGGTTCGGGAGCTTGCCACAATGACCATCAATTAGGTCTTGATCCAGTTGACGCTTGGCCGAGGTACTTAGGGAACTTTTATCGTAAGCCTCTTGCAGATTCGTAGGAATAGAAGCACCAGTGAATAATGATTTCGAGATACTACGGTCAAGATTCGAGCCATAGATTGTTAATCCGCTGGTACGAATATCCTCAAATAGGGGTTGATAGATTTTCCAGGGCCATGCCTTGGGCGAATAGCCAAATTCTTCCAAGGATTGAAGGGTAGATCCCGAGAACTTCACTTTCTTATCCGCAAGTAAGTACTCCACAACAACCGAGTATTTTTGATTACCAAGTTGCTTGATGATTTGCCCACGAATCTGATGGTGATGGGGGTTATCGTGTAATTCACCAAGAAGGACAAAATCAGCTTTTCGTAAAACGCTGATGAGTTGATCTTGTGTAATAGTTTGTTGACGCTCAAGATCGATGATCGTCGTAGCAAATAAGTTACTACAGGCGCAGAGGGCAAAAAGGGCGAAGGAAATCGACTTTAGGAAGCGCACAAGTCTCAACCTAAAAAAGGAACGCGATAGATAGGTAGCCAAGCTAATTGCATTTTTTCTAGAATCATGATTAGATAAGGATGCAGGTTTATTTTATGTTTTGTTGTGATTCTAGTCTTGTGTATTTTGCGTGATAGCTAGTTTTTATGTATCGAATAATAAAAATTGATCCTGTTAAAGAGTTAGTCTATGTTGCCGATGAACCTCGAGGTAAAGCCTTTGAGTTCTACTTCCCTAAATTAAGTGATGCTACTTTTATCGAGGAATACACCTTAAAAGTAATGAGTAGTGACGGACGCTATAAGATTATTTCCCTGCTAGGTCGATAGTAACGAAGAGCTGTGTTCTCTAGAGCCGAGCCTAATATTGGTAACCAGTTTGCACCCCGTGAGGCGCAGGTCATTCTGGATAGCTATAACCATTACCTCAAAAAGCCTCTGATTGCTCAACATCATTTTCCAAATGATGAAATAAAGTTATCTGAAGAGTTATACCAAGCAACTTTTGCGTTAGTGGCGCACGATACCAGTTCAGACCCAATCTTTTTCTATGCGAATTGCCTAGCGCAGCAGCTATTTGAAATGAATTGGTCAGAAATAACATCGATACCATCACGCCAATCTGCCGAACCCATCTTGCAGAGTGAGCGACAGGCTTTACTCGACCGTGTAGCGCAATATGGTTACATCAATGACTACTCAGGAATTCGGATTTCAAAAAGTGGTCGACGCTTCTGGATCCGAAATGCAACGGTCTGGAACCTCATCGACGAGCAGGGTAACAAAATAGGGCAGGCTGCCTGTTTTGATCGTTGGGAATATCTATAAGTTGATCCTTTAAGACTTGCGTAACATCTTCGCCTGATTCTGAATCTCTTTTTTACGATCTGCACTTAGGCGATTCAGGTTGCGAACTTGCATCATCATGCGCGGGTTCTTGCTCATAGCCGACTCATGCCGAATCAAAAAATCCCAATAAAGTGTGGTGAAGGGGCAGGCATCGTCACCGGTTGATTTCTCCGGATTAAATTGACACCCTTTGCAGTAATTACTCATACGATCGATATATTTACCGGTCGCAATATATGGCTTGCTCGCCATTAAACCGCCATCGGCAAATTGACTCATGCCAATCACATTGGGTAACTCGACCCACTCAACTGCATCCACATACATACTCAGATACCAGGCATGAACCTCTTGTGGGCGAACACCAAGTAGTAGCGTATACAAACCGGTCACCATCAGGCGCTGAATATGATGCGCATAACCAGTTTCTAGGCTTTGGATAATTGTTTGTGACAAACAGTACATTGGGGTTTTGCCAATCCAGAAAAAATCTGGCAGCGCTTCTTGAGCATCAAGTGCATTGAGCTCAATATAACGAGGCATATTCATCCAATAAATACCGCGAACATATTCACGCCAACCCAATATCTGACGAATGAAGCCCTCTACAGCGGCAAGCGGCGCCTTTTTCTTCTTAAAAGCGAGCTCGGCAGCACTAACAACCTCTTGAGCCGATAAAAGCTTCAGATTAAGAGCACTGGCAATATGCGAATGAAATAACCATGGTTCATCAGTCCACATCGCATCTTGAAATTGACCAAACTGGGGGAGACGATTCTCAATGAAATCCTCCAAAGCCTGAAGAGCTTCCTGCCGATTGATTGGCCAACCAAAACCCTCTTTGCTGGCGGTAACTTTTCCCGGATGTGAACTAAAGCGACGATTGACTAAGTCAATAATTGTGGATGTGATGGCATCTGGTTTAAAGCGAAGCGGGGCAGTGAGGTTTTGTGGACCCTCTTTACCAAATGAAGCACGATTTTCAGAGTCGTAGTTCCATTCACCACCGATTGGTGTATCGCCATCCATGAGCACTGAGTACTTCTTGCGTAACTCGCGATACCAATACTCAAGCCGCAATTGCTTTCGTCCTTTGGCATGCTCAAAGAACTCGCGCACGGTGGAATAAAAATAACGATCCTCCCGAATCTCTAGTTCCACCCCCGTTTTACTCGACACATCTTTGATTTTTTGCAATACCCGCCAATCACCTGGTGCAGTCATGATCAGACGACTCGGTTTACATGACTTAATGGTTTTAACCAGTTCACCTTCTAATGACTGTGTATTGGCTGCATCATCCAACTCGCTGTAGTGCAGATCTATCTTTTCTTTTTTCAAGGTTTGGGCAAAGTGCCGCATGGCACTTAAAAATAGAGCAATCCGCTGCTTGGATGACCAAATATGCGTTGATTCTTCTTGAACTTCAGCCATCCAAACTGCATCTACCCTCGGATCAAAACCATCAAAAGCACTTGCGTCTCGGTTGAGTTGATCACCAAGAATAATGATGAGATTGCGGATTGTTGATTTTGTGGGCATTGAAAGGCCTATCGGGTTTCGATCCATTATCCTTTAATTACTTCAAGTTAATCGAAGCAAATATTCATTATGGATTTTTCTAAAGATGCCGCCCAATTTTGGGATAAGCGGTTTTCCCAACCGGATTATGTCTTTGGCAAGGAACCCAATCACTATCTGAAGGATCAAGCAAGTATTCATCTCAAACCTCGGGCTAAGGTATTGTGCGTTGCGGATGGCGAGGGCCGTAACAGTGTTTGGTTAGCAAAACAGGGTATGGATGTAGAAGCGTTTGATTTATCAACAGTTGCGGTCAATAAAGCCAAACACTTGACTGAGCTTGAAAAGGTCAAAGTGTCATTGAATGTTGCCAGTAGCAACTCTTGGAACTGGAGGTCAGATTATTACGATGCAGTCGTGGCTATTTTTATCCAGTTTGCAACACCGAATATGCGTATTGATCTTTTTCAACAGATGCGCAGTTCACTTAAACCAGGGGGCATCTTGATTCTGCAGGGCTACACCCCAAAACAGTTGGAGTACAAAACAGGCGGCCCACCTGATATTAATCATTTGTATACCACTGAATTAATACAAGATCTCTTAAAGGGAATGAAGGTCATTGACTGGCGCGAGTATGAGGCAGAAATCCATGAGGGCGAGGGTCATCAAGGCATGTCTGCGCTGATGGGTGTTGTGGCTCAAAAGCCATAGTCACGACCGAGTCAAATTCTAAAAAAGGTGATACGATTTAACCATGGTTAGACGTTATATCTTGGCTTTCTTGATTGCTATTCTGCCCATCCAATCTTGGGCGGTAGTGGATATGCGTCTTGAACGCGAAAAAATACAGATGGGTTTGGTTGATTCTCAGTTAAATGACGCTCATCATGCATGTCATCAAGAGATTGCAAATTCTGATTCAGAGGACGCGTCTTCAACCAAGCTTTATAACTGCAACTCTTGTAGTTTATGCATGGCATTCGGCGGAATCTTTTTTCATAATCCAGTCGTGCGATTGGATTCACCCAGTCAGAGCTTCTTTACAAAGCCTCTGATCCTTTTTAGTCAAGAACTTACTCTCACTAGCAAACCCCCGATTCATTAACTCCCTAGGATAAGTCCGCCCAAATTTTGGGTATTACTTCTTTGGAGAGTGCAATGAAATACGTTTTACTGGTTTTATTTAGTTTTTTTACCTTAACGGCTCACGCGAACCCTGAGTGGGTGAAAGCGGAGGTGGTTCGTATTGATGCTTCACGTCAGCGGATTGTCCTCAAACACGAGTACATTCCGAGTATCAAGATGGCACCGATGACCATGCGCTTTGACGTAGCAAAAGAGATTTCGCTTGAGAAGTATCGTCCCGGTGAGAAAGTGCGATTTCAGATCAAAGAGGCTGGTGGCGATCTCACGGTGATTGCAATGGAGCCTCTGAAATGAAATTCTCGAGATACCTATTTGTGATTTCGGTATTTGGGATATTGGTAAACCCAGCGATCGCAGCGCCTATGGGATTTAAAAACAGCTGGATGATCATGGGGGACTTTTCAAAGACCTACCAGGAGCTTGCCTTTAATTACGCAACTACCGCAAATGATGCTTTTGGCTTCTCAGCGAGCGCAATGAATACGGATAACTATGTGTCGAGGCAGCAAAATGCCGAGGCCGTCTATACCCGGAAGTTGGCGCGCTGGAATATGCCTGAAGCACAAGCCAACATCTGGTTTATTGGAGGTCTTGGAGCAACCACTGGCAATACGTTTACGGGCACGAAAGCGATGGCATCACCAGGGATTCAGGTGGACTATGAAACCACCCGTTTCTACTCAATGGCATCAGCCCGTGTTTATGCGGCAGAGGGCGCAACGAGCAACATCACCACTGCGCGACTTGGAGCGTCATTTTATGAGGCGGATTACGACGAGCCTCAACCGTGGATTGTGGTTGAGGCCCGACGCATGACTTTTGTATCAAAGCAGTATGAGTTCACACCCATGCTTCGAGTCATTCATAAACGCTATTTTGTGGAAGCTGGGGCAAATTTATCTGGTCAATTACGTTTTAACTTTATGTATAACTATTAGGAGAATTCTCATGAAATATTTTCATCTTCTTATTGCAACTGTTTTATTGGGTTTTGGACAACTAGCTCACGCTAGTATGAAGGTCACCGTAAATGGCATGGTTTGCTCTTTCTGTGCCCAAGGTATTGAAAAAAGTATCTCAAAAATGAGCGAGACCAAAGCAGTCTTTGTGGACCTCAAAAACAAGGTTGTTGTGATTGAACCTAAAGATGGCAAGACCCTCAATCAAAAAGAGATTAGCCAAGAGATCAAAGATGCGGGCTACGATGTTGTAAAAATCGAGACGATCACACAAACGGTTGCTCAGTTTAAAGCTTCGCAGAAAGACAAAAAATGAGTGATGGTTTAAGGGAGACGCAATCTGGTTTTGCAAGCTCCCTAGTCATACTTCTGGCTAGCTCTGGCACCCTCATTTGTTGTGCAATCCCCGCGCTCCTTGTCAGTATTGGAGCCGGGGCCGCCTTAGCCTCGTTTGTTGCTATCTTTCCGCAAATTGTTTGGATTAGCGAGTACAAAGAAATCATATTTGCAATTAGTACTCTGCTCATGATGATTGGCGGTGTCTTGCAATGGCGAAACCGCAATGCCCCATGTCCCATCGATCCTAAATTACGAGACGCGTGCCTAAAAACTCGAAAGACTTCACTACGAATTTATTTCGCTAGCCTTCTCATTTTGATAATCGGTAGTTGGTTTGCGTTTATACAACCGCTGCTATAAGCATGAAATTATCTATTTAGACTTTGGAGGTACCTTCTTCCACAGGTAGATTACCCACAGTGAGCATGCCAAGTAGAGCATCAGAAAGAAGGATGGTGGTAAATCCCAGTATAGAAGTTGGTTAAGTTGATAAGCCCAAAATGATTCAGGGGCAGATGTTTGTCGAAGTTGCGCCTCAATCAAAGTAAGAGGGCAGGTAATAGCAAAAATGGCTTCGATCGCAATAAATATCATGAGTCCAGCATGAACTTGTCTGAAGCGTCGATTTCGGGTCCACTGCCATGAGTATAAAAATCCAAGCGGTATCAGAGTCATCCCAAATACCAAAAAAAGTGCTAGTGCAAAATGGAATGCTAAGACAATATCAGCCAGCAAAGTCATCACGAAATCAGGGTGCGAACTAATTTTTTAATCGATGCAAGTTCACGCTGCGGTTGAACCTGTTTTTGAAGCGCCTTCACGTGCCGCACCAGAGATTGATAAAACTCAGGATTAGTCTCCGCTTTCATGATGAGCTGAGCTAAAGCATGCCCATCTTCTATCGGAAAATACCCTGGATAATTTTTGCCTAATAAGCCACGATTCCCTGCAATAGCAGAGGCAATCACTGGGGTTCCGGCAGCAATCGCCTCGGAGACAACATGGGCGCCACCTTCCATCCGACTCGAGATCACCAAAATATGACTTCTAGCTAGCTCTCGTAATGTCTTACGATGCGAATACTCTCCAAGCCAAGAATATCGATCGATCTTTTTAGAGTGTTGCAGAGCTGATTTTTTCATATCGCGGCTCATTGCCATCCCTAGATGCTGAATTTTGACTCGGCTATCTTCATCTAAATAAGGAATAGCGCGAACGATACAAAAGGGATCTTTTTCTGGCCGTAAATGTCCAATAACGCTAAGCAGAAAAGATCTCTTTGGCTTCTTTCTCGACTTAATTGTTTCTACCGATTGGTAGATAACATGAGCTTTATCCCTGTATCTCTCTGGAATCGATGTAATTGCCTCAGGTTGAAGAACCACAATCGCATCGGCCAGTTTCATGGACATATGAACTTCGGGGTGTTGCAACATGTCGCGATAAATATCAGTGCCAGTGATCATTAATAGAACTGGCTTATTAGGATGAGCCTCTTTGAAGGTTTTGATTGAGGAGTAACTTCGATAGGCATGTAAGGCAATCAACAAGTCATGATCCTTACCCGACCAAGATTGGGTAACTGCAGTTTTATAGCCAAGCTTCTTCAGAAATCCTTGCCAGCGTTGTGCAGTAATGCGATTGCCGTATAAGCTTTTTGGTGGCGCTGGGGTAACGATTTCAATTGAGTGCATGAGTAATTTCAGACTCTCTTGGCAATCCGATTGAGAAGTAGGACTCCCAAAATAGGACCCGGTAACAAGAGCCAGCTAATGTAATCACCAAGCAGAGGGAAAACAACAGTACTAATCTGAATTGAAATCATGGTAATCGTAAAGCCGATTGCATTTTGTATCGTTAATGCGGTGCCAACAATTTCAGGAGGGCATGCTTGTGCTGATAAGGCTGAAAACTGAGGAGAATCTGCGATCACACTCATGCCCCATATAACCCAGAAGAGTATTTGGATTATGAGAGGCGCATCTTTAATCCAAGGATAGATTAGGCAACATAGACCCGAGAAAGCGAGTGCAAATGAGGCGACTTTAACCCCGCCCATGGTTTTGCTGAGGTGACCTCCAATAAAGCAACCGAGTGCGCCGATGCCAATGACTAAAAAAGCAAGGCCGGATAAATCAATCGGATTATGAATGCGATGTGTATTGGCAATCAGTAAGGGCACTAGCGCCCAAAATGCATATAACTCCCACATATGTCCAAAGTAACCCATCGCGGAGCTGCGATAGGCTGGAATGGAAAATATTTTTTGAATACCGTTTAATTTGATACGTGTACCGGAATTCATCTTCAGGTGTGGACCATCGCCCAACCAAAAAATGATTCCCATGGCGACGATCGCTAAGATGGATGAGCACAGAATAACAATCGACCAGGGCCAGTCCATTCCAAAATATCGGGTCGCATGCGGAATTGCGGTTCCTAGCGTCAACATACCCACTAATTGAGCAATCCGATTCGAGGCATTTTGGGGATCCCACGTCATGATTAATTTCATACCAATGGGATAGATTCCAGCTAAGCAAATCCCGACTAAGAAGCGGAACACGAAACCCCAAAGGATGTTGTCAGCAAATAAGGCAAATGCGGTATTGAAAATGGCGCCTAGTAAGGCGCAAATGGTAAATAGGTGACTGGGTCGAAAACGATCAGCAATGCCACCAAGGGCAAATATCAAAGTACCGGCCACAAAACCAAATTGCACAGCATTGGTTAATAAACCAATGCCAGCCAAATTAATTTCCCAAGCCACCATTAAGTTATCGGCAACGCTATTAATTGAAAACCACAAGGAGGTTGCCATTAATTCGGCAATGACGATAAGAAATGATGCCAAACCTGGACTGATCGAGCGATGCCTAGAAGAGTAAGCTGGATGAGGTTGATTCATGAGCAAAGGGTGCGCACGTAGTGGATATCAAATTACACCATAATTAAGTAATAAACCAAATGGATATGATGAAGCAGAAACATGAATCAGGATGGTTACATTACAAAAAAACATGAGAGAAAAAAATGATTGATCATTTAGACCACTTAGTACTTACCACGGCAAATGAAGCGCGCTGTATTGATTTTTACACCCGAGTTCTGGGCATGACCTTGGAATCTTTTGTTGGCGGTACGCCCCCGGTAGAGCGTAAGGCATTTAAGTTTGGTAATCAGAAAATCAATCTTCACATCAAAGGAAAAGAATTTGAACCTAAAGCACAATTTCCGACCCCAGGATCGCTGGATTTATGTTTTATTGCCGATTGCCCCATGCAAGAAATTATTGAGCGTTTAAATCGAGAGGGATGGCCCATTATTGAGGGGCCAGTGATACGAACTGGTGCTACTGCAAAAATTAACTCTGTCTATGTCCGCGATCCGGATAACAACCTGATTGAGATTAGCGAAATCATCTAAATTACTCAAAACTGGTAGTATCAAATGAGACCTTTTCCCCGATTGCGAACAAATGAATAATCTATGCCACATGACGTCACGCTGATTGCAACCCTTGCTGGCGGTTTTGGTCTAGCCCTCATATTTGGGTTGGCGGTTTCTTATCTCAAGATGCCGCCTCTACTGGGTTATCTGATTGCAGGTGTAGTGATCGGCCCGGCTACCCCAGGCTTTGTGGCTGATATTGGTCTCTCTACCCAGCTTGCTGAAATTGGGGTGATGCTATTGATGTTCGGGGTCGGGCTACATTTTTCAATCGATGATCTTTTGTCGGTTAAGAAAATTGCCGTTCCTGGGGCTTTATTCCAAATGGTGGTGGCAACGGCATTAGGATTCATGGTCGCTCACTATTGGGGTTGGTCGACAATCGGGTCAATTATTTTTGGACTCAGCCTATCGGTAGCCAGCACCGTTGTTCTTTTACGTGCGCTTGAGGCAAAAGGATTGCTCGAAACTGCCAATGGTCAAATTGCAGTTGGCTGGCTTGTTGTCGAGGATCTGGTGATGGTTTTGGCATTAGTTCTTGTGCCAGTCATGGCTAGTATTTATGGAACCGATGGGCAATCAAATCAACCATCAAGTACAAGTGATTTGTTGAGTTTAATTGGGGTCACCCTCGCCAAAGTTACAGCATTTGTTGCATTGATGTTGGTGGTTGGTAAGCGCGTCTTGCCCAAAATGCTTTGGATTGTTGCCAAGAGTGGTTCGCGCGAATTATTTACTTTGGCGGTGATTGCTACTGCAATTGGAATTGCGTTCTTTGCCGCTGAATTGTTTGATGTCTCATTTGCTTTAGGGGCATTCTTTGCAGGAATGATGCTTGGCGAGTCCCAGCTTAGTAAGCGAGCTGCCGATGAATCTTTGCCGCTACGCGATGCATTTGCGGTCTTGTTCTTTGTTTCGGTTGGCATGCTTTTCAATCCCGAGATTTTGTGGCAAGAGCCTCTCAAATTATTGATTGTTATTGCCATCATCATGATTGGTAAAACAGTTGCAGCTATTCTCTTAGTTTTAATCTTTAAATACCCACTGGGTACCGCTCTTACTGTGGGAGTAAGCCTAGCTCAAATTGGTGAGTTCTCTTTTATATTGGCTGGCATGGGTTTAGCCATGAATCTCATTCCAAATGAGGCCTATAGTTTGATTCTAGCGGGAGCGATTCTATCGATTGCCTTTAACTCCTTCTTGTTTAATGGTGTTGAGCCTGCTTTGGTTTGGGCTCGGAAGCGCTCCCACTTGGCCCGTAAATTGGATGAGCGACTTGACCCCCTCTCTTTATTACCAACTAGCGTTAATCAATCCCTTTTGCATAAGCAAGTCGTGATTGTTGGTTTTGGACGTGTTGGTAAGTTGGTTCATGACAAATTACGTCAGCAAAATATTCCATGTGTAATTGCCGAGAAAGATCGTGGCCTGGTAGAAGACCTGCGTAAGCAAAATACACCAGCTGTATCGGGTGATGCCGCTGATCCGTTTGTATTAATTCAGGCGCATATTGCTCGAGCCGCAGTATTAGTGATTGCAACCAAAGATTCAATTGATGTAAGCAAAATGGTGGAAACCGCTCGAACTCTCAATCCGGATATCACGATATTTATTCGAGCAAGGGATCAAGAGGAGGTCGAACTTTATCAAAAAGAGGGCTGGGGCAAGTCCTTTACGCCGGAAGACGAGCTAGCTAGCCGTTTGGCTAACGAGGTGATTGCCAAGTACCGTTAAATGCTTGGCAAAAAAGATCAGCCCAAGCGTTGTTTGATCGTTATACAATAGTAGTCGCCCGCCACACCTCCTCGTGAAAGGAAACGTTATGCTCCACATGCTTATTAATGATTCGATGAGTACCAAAGATAAGGTTATGAAAATCGCTGGCTTCATTGGTATGGTTGTCAGCATCACTTTTGCGTTTTATTTGATCTTCTCGGTAAGTGCACCTGATTCTAAAACTGCAGTATTTTTATTCTCTTTAGGTTCTGGTTTAGCACTTGGATATTTATCGTTTGCAATTAAACAAAAATCCAGAAAATAAACCCTGTTATTAATTTAAAGATGGCTCCATTACGGAGCCATTTTGTTTTTATCTATTTCAAAAGTCAGCGATGAAACACGAAACCAAAGGAATGCTAATCGGTTTTGTGGGGATCTTTATATTTAGCCTGACACTGCCGATCACCAAAATCGCAGTAGAAGTTCTTAATCCTTATTTTCTTTGTTTCGCCCGAGCCGTTTTGGCTGGCATTTTGGCTGGCACGTATTTATTCGTTATTCAGGCGCCATTACCAAGCGCTAAAGAATTCCGCCAATTTTTGATTGTTGCTTTGGGGGTGGTATTTATCTTTCCCCTGTTTATAAACATTGCCATGACTGAAGAACAAGCCTCGCACGCAGGGGTCATTTTGGGAATCATGCCCCTAGCTACCGTTGTTGCGGGGGTTTTGCTCTTCAAAGAACGTCCGTCGCTTGGTTTTTGGCTTAGCGCTTTGATCGGCTGTGCCCTAGTGGTGACCTATGCCTACCTCAATAGCGACGGGGGACTTCGTTATACCGACTTACTTTTATTGATTGCCTGCGCCGCAAACGGAATTTCATATGCCTTTGGCGGAAATTTAGCCAGAACCATGAATGCTAAGCAGGTGATTTCCTGGACATTGGTGATTTCATTACCGCTAAATTTAGTGGGAACTATTTTGACCTTTGAAATGAGTTATCTCAGTGCAAATTCAGACATTTGGATTAGCTTTTTTTATCTCGGTATTTTTTCTATGTTTATCGGGTTCTTTTTTTGGTACGGCGGTATGGCAATTGGAGGTATTTCACGAGTGAGTCAAGTGCAACTCTTACAACCATTTTGTACCTTATTTGCATCCACAATCCTGGTTGCCGAACCCATCACATTGATGAATATTATTTTTGCTGTTCTGGTCATTACAACAGTGGTGATCGGCAGAAAAATGCTCATCAAACGCAGCGCACCAATTTAGAGACAATATTGGGATTTTTCCTCGGATTATGAAATAATCCGCAAAATCAAGCCAGTAAAGGGCTTCGAGGAGGGTCTTCCCCTTCAAAAATGCGGGATTATCCCTAGAGCATACCCCTTGTTTTACCCGAATCTGTGTAGCAAACTTACTCCGTTATCGGTTCTGACCCAATCAGTAACAGGTAATGTAAATTTGGGAGACTTCTAATTTAGACTGCTTCCGCAGTCTTTTTTGTATAGGTTTTTTAATTGTTTGTTTAAAGGAAAAATATGAATAAAGCTGAACTCGTAGAAAAAATTGCTGATGATGCAGAGCTTTCTAAAGCTAGTGCAGAGCGTGCTCTTAACTCGGCAATTGATAACATTATCAAATCTGTAACCAAAGGTGATTCTGTTCAGTTAGTTGGTTTTGGAACTTTCAGTCAAGGTAAGCGTTCTGCTCGTACCGGTCGTAATCCAAAAACTGGTGAGGCAATTAAGATTGCTGCGTCGAAGACTGCAAAGTTTTCTGCAGGTAAAGCATTTAAGGATTCTGTAAACAAGCGTAAATAATTTATCCATTATTGAGGTCAAAAAGCCGCCTACGAGGCGGTTTTTTGTTGCCTTGCAACAATTTTTCTGCCCGCAAATCCTTGTATTTACGTGGCAGTAGGCTAGAATCGTCACATGCTTGAATTCATTAGCAAAAAATTCGTCCATTGCTTTGTCATCGCATCCGTTATTTTTGGATGCTCTGTCCAAGCTGCAACACCATCGTTCAAAGAAGATTTAGACGACTTTGAAGAGATATACCTTGATTCTGGAAATTATTCTCCGATTCTAGTTGCTGACCCAGTAGCCATATTTTGGCAAAACGAAGATCTATCCAGAACGGTCACTACATCGCACACAGTTTCAGATGATCTAGAGCAATACTCTGTTCTGATTTCTAAAGTTGAATTTGTTGTTCATTCAAAATATTCCCTCATTTCAAAGATTACTGAGGGCTTCCAAAATCCTCTCGAAGGACTTCATCTAGCTCGAGCACCACCTCAATCGGTGTAATTAACGCTCGGGGCAGAGTGATCTCTGCGTTTCATTAATCCTCGTCTGGGGAATCGATAGTTTTGGTAAAACCGTATTTGTATTTTTTCATTCTATGTTTATGCATAGGGTCTAGCTTTGCACAAAATCCACCTAAAGAGATGGATTTGAGGCAATTGTGGAATGAGCTCAAGCTCAATAATCCACAGCTAACAGCCCTGCGCGAGAACTATCTTTCTGCCAAAGCGACCGTTCCGCAAATCGCGGCTCCTGCCAATCCTCAATTAGGTTTGGTCTGGTCGGGAATGCCGCCTAATTCTCCATTGGGATTGGGGACTGCGGGTAGTGTGCCTAATTCCAATAACTCCATTTCGATTGCACAACCGTTTCAGTTTCCTGGTAAAAAAAGTTTGGCCTCTGAGATTGCTGATACCTCAGCAGAATCTCTATTAGCCCAGAGCGAATCGAGTTATTTGCAACTCGGTGCTCAGCTATCCACTCTGTATTACAGCGCACTGGCAACCCAAAAACAATTGCAAGTATCAAAGGAGATGGTTGCACGCTTTGAGTTAATCAAAAATGTTTCACGTGCTCGTTATGCCAATAATTCTGCGGCATATGTTGAGTTTTTGAATGCACAGGTGGCTCAAAGTGCTGCAGTGGCCGATCAATTTAATTTAGAGAAACAGCTGCAATTGGCTTACCGAAATATTAATCAGCTAATTGGGCGCGACCCGCGCGAGAAGATAGTGTTATCGGGCAATGTGCAACAAGCAATTCGTTCAGTACCAACTCTGATTGAACTTGAGAATTTTGCCGAGAGTAGTCATCCCTTATTACGCAGCTCTCAGCTTGATGTCGATGCTGCCCGTAAGGGAGTCAGTCTTGCTAAGAAGGCCTATCTTCCCGATTTTCAGGTGATTGGATCTTCGTATACGCCGCGCGGTCCATTTGCATCCAACAATGGCGCACTGTATTACCAATTTGAGTTTGATATTGTGATTCCCTTGTATTTTTTTATGAAAGAAAAGTATGGGGTAGAGCAGGCGATTCGTAAGCAAGCAGCAGTTGAAGCTAGCAATATTTCGAATCGTCAGCAGATTATTTTGGGCGTCGCCAATGCGTATACGGTGTTTGAGCAAACCAAAAATCGGATGCAATTTATTCGTGATAGCCAATTACCTCAGGCCGATGCCGCATACAAAGTTGCTCTGACCCAGTATTCCAATAATGGTCAGGGATTTAATGACTTATTAACCGCACAAAACCAACTACGCTTGATTCAAAATCAACTCACGATTACTGAAAGTGATGTGCTTCAGGCATACGCAGTATTAATGGTTTCCTCTGGTCGGGAGCCTTTCTAGGAATCATCATGAAAAAGCATTTCAATCCCAAGCTGATTGAGTTTTTCGAGAAACTACTTCATCAACTCAAGTTCAAATTAAAAGAGGCATCAGATTATTACTGGGAACTCGCACCCGAAAAGCGTTATCGCCTTCGCCTTGCCGCTTTTGCCTTCAGTATTTTGGTAATTGGATTTATTGCTGGTCGTTTAACGGTTGTGCATCGGGTGATTAAAACTGAACAGCAAGATAAAGAGATTGTTGTTGATAAATCTGGAACCATTTCTCTCAATATGCCGGGAGTTAGCCTTAATCCTGAAATCTACCGTTTTGAGAAATCGACCCTACAAGCCGTCCCTCAGGAAATCAAAGTACCCGGGCGCTTGGTATTTAATGCTGAAAAAGGCAAGCTACTGAGTGCACGGGTACCCGGTCGAGTAGAGCGCATTTATACCTTTGAAGGTTCCCCAATTAATGTTGGCAGCCCTGTGGTTGAGTTGTATAGCCCCGACTTCAATTCAGCACAGCAAGAATTTTTATTAACGTATCAAACGGTCAAAATACTGAGCGAGAGTAACTCTCTTACTAATTTATTGGCCGATGCCAAGATTACTCAAGAGGCCGCTGTTAATCGCTTACGTAATCTTGGCTTTGCTGATTCTGATATTCAAGCTCTAGAAAAAACGGGTAAGACCAACCCTAATTTATTGATGCGCTCGCCACTAAAAGGAGTGGTTGTAAAACGACATGTAGAGCCGGGTGCGATTGTGAGCAGTGGAGAGCCACTGGTGTTCTTAGCTGACCCTAAATCATTGTGGTTCGCCGGAAATATCTTTGAGCAGGATGCGCGCCTCATCGAGCGAGGTCAAAAGATGCGGATTCATTTGGAGTCCTATCCTGATCTTGAGATCATCGCTAAGGTCAATTACGTATCACCCACCGTCGATTCTCAGTCACGGGGTATTTTGATCCGTGCGGACATCGATAATCAAGACGGTAAATTGCGCCCCGACATGTATGCCAATGCGAAGTTGCAGATCGGTACTATGCAAGCGATTGTGGTGCCGCAAACTGCGATTGTGCGTGATAAAGAAACCTTGTATGCCTTTGTAAGAACCGGATCTGAAAGTTATCGACGGATTATGGTGAAGGGTTTTGATTTTGATGGAAAACGTTTTGCAATTACCGATGGCGTTGAACCAAATATTGAAATCCTAACTCGTGGCGCAGTGCTCCTTAACGAACGCTTTACCAAGCAGGAGTAGTAGTGAGCGTTATTAGTTCATTCGTTCGCGGCGTCATTCATAAGCGCATCATTGTTCTATCGTGTTGCGTCTTACTTCTTATTTTAGGAGTGATGGCATTACGAGCCTTACCCATACAACCCTACCCAGGGGTTGCACCTTTAACCATCCAAGCAATTTCGCAATGGCCGGGTAGGGGCACAACCGAGGTTGAACAACAAATCACCATCCCTGTAGAGAATGCGCTCGCCGGAATTCCTGGTGTGCAAACCTTTCGTTCTGTTTCTTTATTTGGTTTATCGGTTGTTACCCTGAAGTTTAATAATCACACGGATCCATTCAAAGCGCGACAAACTTTCATTGCTAATTTATCTAAGGTTGATTTTCCTCCAGGGGTGATCTCGAGTGTGAGCCCTGATTCAGATGCAACTGGCGAGATCATGCGCTATCAAGTTGCCTCGAATCATGCAGATTCGACCAAGCTCAAGACATTACAAAACTATGAGATTTATAAAGAACTAAAGCAAACCCCTGGTGTAGCAGAGGTGTCATCGTTTGGGGGAAAGATTCGTCAATATCAGATTGTGATTCTGCCTGAGAAGATGCAGGCTAAAGGTGTCACGCTCGCACAGTTGGTTGCAGCTTTATCAACTTCAAACGCGAATACCGGAGGCGGTTTATTACCGAGCGGAGAGCAGCAGTTTGTGGTGCTCCAATACGGAAACAAATTGATTTGGCTGGTTATCAGTACATCAATATTCTTGGTG
>JACCDL011397067.1_pt1 | contig 20872 bp, 15 predicted proteins | sample 7441931 | NCBI WGS metagenome assembly JACCDL01 (sample SAMN15323437, study PRJNA562643) | freshwater metagenome | isolation source: river surface water | place: USA:Blue River Watershed | collected 2017-08-16 | reverse complement strand
TCAACCAGACATGAAAAATAAGTTTATACTCGCTTTGCTGCCAGTTTTTTTCCTTCTCTTGAATACACAAGCAGCAATATTTGTTCCTCAAACAACAAACTCTAACAATACTATAGTCTCATCAGCAAATACATCATCTGTTGAAGCACCCATCACAAAAAGCAAAGACTCAAAAAAAGCCAAAAAATTAAAAGAAGATAAAAAAGAAAAAACAGACAGATTTGCGCTTTGGGGTTTTATAAGTGCTGTAGCAGGACTTGCTAGCTTTTTTATTCTTCCTGCTTTAGGACTAGTATTGGTTCCAGTTGGCTTAGGTTTAAGTATTGCAGGCTTATCCAGAACAAGAAAAAATAATTCATCCGGTAAAGGACTTGCTATTGCAGGCTTAGTAGCAGGAAGTGCAGGTATATTTTTATTATTACTTGGCTTCATCTTGGCACTAGCTATACTGTCTAACTTGTAAGTTTAATTAAAATGAAGAGTAAATGAAGCATCAATACCAAGGTATTAGTTTACTTTTCTTGTTATTTTTTTCAAGTCTAATTCAGGCTCAACCCATCAAGCTTATCACCTTAGATCCAGGCCATTTTCATGCTGCACTAGTGCAGAAATCGATGTACCCTGAAATAGACCCTACAGTGCATGTCTACGCCAAAGCAGGAAATGATCTTCAACTGCACCTCGACCGTATCAACAATTACAATACAAGACAAAACTCTCCTACCAATTGGAAAGAAATCGTTTATACCAAAGACGACTTCTTCCAGAAAATGCTGGAAGAGAAAAAAGGCAATCTTGTTGTACTTGCTGGAAACAATCAGTTAAAAACAGACTATATCCATGCACTCACAAAAAATGCATTTAACGTTTTATCAGACAAGCCAATGGCTATTGATGCCAATGGTTTTGAAAAACTAAAATCCGCATTTGATGAAGCCAAGAAAAATGATGTATTACTTTATGACATCATGACGGAACGTTATGAGATCACTACACAACTACAGAAGGCTTTATCCATGGAACCATCGGTATTTGGCACACTAGACAAAGGGAGTCCGGATGACCCTTCCGTCACCAAGATTAGCGTGCACCACTTTTACAAATACGTATCAGGAAATGTGCTCACAAGACCCTCTTGGTACTTTGATGTTAATCAACAAGGTTCAGGCATAGTAGACGTCACTACCCATTTGGTCGATTTAATACAATGGGAGTGTTTTCCCGAACAAGTCATTAACTATAAAAAAAATGTAAACCTACTTTCTGCTGAAGAATGGAATACGAGCATATCGCCAGAAGAATTCAAGGCCGTCACCAAAGAAAAAGAAATCCCCTCTTTTCTTGAAAACACGCTTGACGCACAAGGCAACCTGCAAATAAAAAGCAATGGCGCCTTCACCTTTACCATTAACGGCGTTCATGCGAAAGTGGCTGTCACCTGGAATTACAAAGCTCCAGAAGGAACAGGAGACACCCACTACTCTTTAATGAGAGGGACCAAATCCGCTTTAATCATCAAACAAGGTAAAGAAGAAAACTACAAACCCACTTTGTATATCGAACAAAGAAAGGATGATCCAGCATTTGCAGAGAAACTACAATTGGCAGTAGACAAGATCAACAATCAATTCCCTGGCATCAGTATACAAAAAAATGATTTTGGATGGCAGCTGGTTGTACCTGAAAAATACAATGTTGGCCACGAAGCGCATTTTGCCCAGGTAATGGATAAATACTTAGGGTTTTTGAAGCAAAAAAATATGCCTAGCTGGGAAGTACCCAATATGCTCTCGAAATATTTCATCACAACCCGTGCAAAGGAGCTAGCCAGTAAGAAAAAATCGTAACTTATAGCTCTACTCAAAACGATTGACATGTCTGATAGAAGAAATTTTCTCAAGCAATCTGCAAAAGCAGGAGCAAGTATCACATTGGCATCACTTGGATTCACTGCAAAGTCTTACGGAAACATCATTGGTGCAAATGATAGAGTGAGAGTGGGTATTGTAGGCTTTTCTGAAAGAGCCAAGTACTCTTTGATACCGGGCTTTTTTCATCACAACAAAGAATTGAACTTTGATATTGTTGCCGTTTCAGATTTGTGGAAATTAAGACGTGAAGAAGGCACCGCTTTCTTGAAAGATAAAATGCAACACGATATCACCGCTTGCAAAAACAACGATGAACTCTATGCCTTAAAAGATATTGATGCAGTAATTATATCCACTGCAGATTTTCAACATGCATTACATGCTGTAGAAGCATTAAAGGCAAATAAAGACATCTATGTTGAAAAGCCTTTTGCAGAAACCATGGAAGACAATAGAGCAGCACTTAAAGCAGCCAAGGCTTCCGACAGAATCATCCAAGTAGGTTCACAAAGAAGATCAGGAACCAACTACCATGCCGCTGCTAACTATATTAAATCAGGAGCATTTGGTGACATCACCATGGTTGAACTCACTTGGAATGTGAACCAACCTGGCAGATGGAGAAGACCGGATTTAGTCGCCAAGTGCAAAGAACAAGACCTTGATTGGAAAAGGTTCATCATGAACAGGCCTTATGAAAATTTTGACCCAAGAAAATACCTTGAATTCAGGTTGTTCTGGCCGTATTCTTCAGGAATGCCAGGTCAATGGATGAGCCATCAAATAGATACAGTGCATTGGTTTTCCGGACTCTCCCATCCAAGAAGTGTGGTAGCCAACGGAGGCGTTTACAAATGGAAAGATGGCAGAAAAAACTGGGATACAACAACAGCTGTATTTGATTACGGACCATCAAATGATTTGAGCAAAGGATTTCAAGTACTATTCATGTCGCGTATGCACAACGGTGATGAAAACCCTAGTGAAATGTATTACAGCAATGGTGGTGAAATAAACCTCATTACTAATAAAGTTTCACCAAGAGGCGGTCTAACTGAAAACTTTGCGAAGGCAATGAAAATGAAATCCAATTTATTACCTGAACTCAACCTCACTGAAAAAGCAGTCAAAGTAGAAACTGCTGCCAATACCGGAAGTGATCCACTTACATCAGCACACATGAGAAATTGGATGGAATGTGTTAGAAGCAGAAAGCAAACCAATGCACCAGTTGAAGCAGGCTATACCCATTCCATTGCCACCATCATGACCAATGCTGCAGCCAAAACTGGAGAGAAAGTCACCTTTGATGAAAAGACACAAGAAGTTATGGCTGGAGGAAAGATTTTTAAATACTAACTCAAAGTATATTCTCTTTTTTTAGCCACTCAGTTAACAAAGTTGGCCAATCTATATTGCTTGTGGAATTGATCATACCAAAACCATGACCACCTTTTTCAAATTCAATCAGCTGGACTGAAACACCTGATTTTTCCAATGCAGTTTTGTACATCCAAGCATTTTCAATTGGCACTGCTTCATCGTTTTTTGCATGCACCAAAAATGCCTTTGGAGAATTAGCATTTACATGTAATTCATTGGAGAAATAGTTAATGAACTCCGAGGTAGTATCCTTCCCCAACAAATTATTCCTTGAACCCATATGGGTATAACGCCCGAAGGAAATAACAGGATAAATCAGAATTTGAAAATCTGGTCTTAACGAATTTCTACTTTTTATTTTTTTATCGTCATAATGTGTTGCTAAAGAAGACGCCAAATGTCCACCTGCCGAAAAACCCATGATCCCAACTTTGGCAGGATCCACATTCCACTTCTTGGCATTTTTCCTTACCAAATACATCATCTGTTGAGCATCTTGCAAAGGCGCATATTTTTTATCGATCTGATTTGATGAAGAAGGAATTCGGTATTTCAAAACAACTGCATGCACGCCAATACTGTTGAAATATTTAGCAACATCTGTTCCTTCGTGTTGAGATGCCAAAATGCCGTAACCACCACCCGGACAAATAACTACACATGGTTTTGGTGCTCCTTCCTCTCCTGCACTAAAAAAAGCATAACCAGGAACAGAAACCTTCGAGATCATATAAACACCCCTTATCTCTGCGGATTCTTCATTGGGCGCATCGATATAATTAGGAACCTTGCTGTATAAAGGAAGATATTGAGCATTTGTCAATGAAACATTCATAATCAGAAGTAGGCAGGCTAAAGACTTTATTATTTTCATTTCTGAGCAGTAAAATACCATTCAAATATACAAAAACACCTAACTTAAGGGCAGAGATCATAAATTGATACAAATGAAAAAAATTGTCTACTCGTTTATTCTGTTCTTCATTACAACAGCAACATTTGCTCAAAGAAAAGCATTAGTCGGTGGCACCTTAGTAGATGGCTATGGTGGAAAACCAATTTTAAACTCCGTAGTCATCATCAATGGAGAAACCATTGAGAAAGTTGGCAGAGTAGGCGAAGTGGATATTCCAAAAGGAACGCAAATCATATCGACTGAAGGCATGACCGTTATGCCAGGGTTGTGGGATATGCACGTACACATGATGATCAATGGGCATTCCGATTATCCTTATTGGGATAAAAAATATCCTCCATTGTTTCAAAAAATCATCATGCCTGCATCGGCTCATCAGCTCTTGATGGCAGGTGTAACAAGTGCAAGAGACTTAGGCGGACCATTAGAAGAAAGTATTGCAGTTAGAGATGCCATCAATAGAGGTGAAATCCCAGGTGCTACTATGTATGTGAGCGGACCGTTTCTTCAACATCGTCCCTACCCTGGTACAGAACAATTCAGATGGGGTGTGTATGGCGAAAAAGATGCAAGAGAAAAAGTACAAAAATTAGCAAAGGCTGGTGTTGATTGTATCAAACTCATCGACCAAGACGAAATGAGTAAAGAAGAAGTTTTTGCTATCGTTGATGAAGCACATAAAAACAACCTCAAAGTTGTTGGCCACTCTCATCGTCCAGATGAAATTAGAATTGGACTACAAGCTGGTGTTGATAATTTCGAACATACAGGATTATCCTCCTCTCCTGCTTATCCAGATGATATCATGAAAGCACTCGCTGAAAGAACTGCCAACATGAGTAAGGGACCTTTGTTCTGGACACCTACCATTGAAGGTTTGTATAATTATGAAGATGTGCGCGACAATCCTGAAAAATTAGATGACCCATCATGGCATTTAGGTTTACCAGATTCAGTCATCAAAGACATCAAAGAATCATTAAGGTATCCAGGAACTTTGAGCTATTTTCAACTAACTCCTATTCGTAAACCAACATTAGAAACAAAGTTTAGACAATTGCAAAAAGCAGGTGTGGTGATGTTGATTGGCACCGATAGCGGAATACCAATGAAATTCCATTCTCAAAGCACTTGGAATGAATTGGATGTTTGGGTAAGGGTATTTGGTGTAGATCCTGTTCAAGCTATTAAATCAGCAACTTACTGGCCTTCTGTCTTCATGGGCGTTGATAAAAAAGTAGGAACAGTCACCGCAGGTAAACAAGCTGACATTATTGCTGTTAAAGGAGATGCACTTAAATATATCAGTCTACTGCAAAAAGTAGATTTGATCATGAAGAAAGGAAAAATCTACAAAGGACAATAAGAAGATAAAAGAGCATTATAAAAGGATTGTAATATGTTATTTAAAAAAGCATTTGTTTTTTCGCTTACACTCATCCAATTAGGATTAGCAACTACACAAGCACAACAAACACAAAAGCCACCTTTACATGGTAAAGAATGGATGGCCATTACAGGTAAACCACTTGCAGCAACAGCTGGAGCTACTATTTTCAATAAAGGTGGAAATGCAGTTGATGCAGCCTGTGCGATGTTGGCTGCTACATGCACCATGTGGGATGTGTTGAGTTGGGGTGGTGAAACACAAGCATTGATTTACAATCCTAAAACAAAAAAAGTAATTGCCATCAATGCCATGGGTGTTGCTCCTTCTGGCGCTACTCCTGAATTCTTCAAAAGCAAAGGATATAATTTTCCTCCAGAATTCGGTCCGCTTGCTGCCACTACCCCAGGTACACCAGGTGGTATTTGTCACATGTTGGCTGAATACGGAACCTTAAGTTTGAAAGAAGTATTGAAACCTGCTATGCAAATGGCAGCTGGTTATCCCATCGACGCACAAACTGCCAATAGCATTGAGCGTGGTAAACAACGCATCAAAGAATGGCCTTATAGTAAAGCTGTTTTCCTTCCGCATTTAGGAGAAAAAAGAGAAGCACCAGAGGCAGGAGAAATTTTCGTTCAAAAAGATTTGCTTGCTACCCTCACCAAGATGGTTGAAGCAGAGCAAGCTGCTTTGAAAAAAGGAGCCACAAGGAAAGCAGCAATCATGGCGGCATACGACAGGTTCTATAAAGGTGATATCGCAGATGAATTTGTAAGGGGTGCACAAGAACAAGGTGGATTGATTACCAAGGCCGATCTTGCTAAATGGAAACCATTGGAGGAAGAGCCGACTAAAATCAATTACAAAGGAATTGATGTTTACAAATTGCAACCATGGACACAAGGTCCTGCAATGTTACAAGCATTAAACATCCTTGAAAATTTCGATTTGAAAGGAATGGGTTACAACAGCACCAAATATATTCACACTGTTTATCAAGCCATGAGCATGGCTTTTGCAGATCGTGATTTCTATTATGGTGATCCTTATTTTTCTACTCAAATACCCATGAAAGGTTTACTGAGCAAAGAGTATGCAAAACTCAGAGCCAGTCAAATCAACCCATCCATGAATGATGGGAATATTGGTCCGGGTGACCCCTACCCATTCGAAGGCAAAACAAATCCATATGCAACCTTACTAGCATCAAGAGGCTTCACACAATTTGATAGTGCAGCAAGAAATTTTGCTCCAACGCATGATACCGGAAGTATTGCTATGTTAGATAAAGATTACCAAGACCGACTTTGGAGAGGAACTACATCAGTTGAGGCAGCCGACAAAGAAGGATGGATTGTTTCAATTACACCAAGTGGTGGATGGATCCCAGCTTGTATTGCTGGTAAGACGGGTGTGGGAATGAGTCAGCGTATGCAAAGTTTTGTTTTGGATTCAGCACTCAATCCATTCAATGTTGTTGCGCCAGGAAAAAGACCACGTGTAACCCTTACCCCAAGTTTTGCAATGAAAGACGGAAAACCATTCCTGTCATTTGCTGTTCAGGGTGGTGATACACAAGACCAAAACCTACTTCAGTTTTTCCTTAACATGGTTGAGTTTGATATGACTGTGCAACGAGCATCAGAAGCTGCAAACATCAATTCCAATCAGTTGTGGCTTTCCTTAGGCGGCACCAAAGTAGACGATAGAAAACCTAGAGCAGGTAATATTTTATTGCATGATAGCACACCAGCATCCATTAGGACTGCCTTACAGGCAATGGGCTACAAGATGAGTTTTGATGATAGAACATCTGGACCCATCAATGCGATATGGTTCGACTGGAAACATGGATCACTCTGGGGAGGATCGAGCAACCATGGTGAAGACTATGGAATTGCGTGGTAGTAACCGTTAACAGTTAACGGTTAACTGTCAACTATGCTAATTTCGCGAGAGCAGCACTGATTCTACTCATTGCGTCTTCAATCTTTTCCATGCTATTGGCAAAAGAAATTCGGATACATGTAGGTTCACCAAAGGCTCTACCAGTTACAGTTGATACGTGAGCTGTATTGAGAAGATACATACACAAATCATCTGCATCCTTAATTACTTCTTCGCCATTCTTTTTGCCGAAATAAGCGGTCACCACTGGAAACACATAGAATGCTCCATCTGGTTCAGCAATTTGAATGCCAGGGATTGCTTTGATGAGTTGTAACATTCTTTCTCTTCTGCGACCAAACTCAGTATTCATTTCAACAGATGGTCTTAAGTCTCCTGTAAGTGCCTCAATAGCTCCACGCTGGGTTACAGCATTGGCACCACTGGTATACTGACCTTGTAATTTTTCGCAAGCTTTGATTACATCTGGATGTGCAGCAATATAACCAAGACGATATCCCGTCATGGCATAACCCTTACTCAATCCGTTAATGATGATGATTCTATCTTTAAGTTCTTCGAACTGAGCAATACTTTCATGCTTTCCTACAAAATTGATATACTCATAAATCTCATCAGAGATAATAAATACATCTGGATGTTTTTTGAAAACTTCAGCCAAAGCAGCCAATTCATCCTTGGTATAAACAGACCCACTTGGATTACAAGGGGAAGAGAAGATAAACAAACGGGTTTCTGGTTTGATTGCCGCTTCTAACTCTGCAGCTGTCAGCTTGTATTTATTTTCAATTGAAGTTCTAACCAAGGTAACCTTACCTTCTGCCAATTTTACAATCTCCGAGTAAGTCACCCAATATGGTGTTGGGATAACCACATCGTCTCCTTTGCTTACAATAGCCATAACCACATTGGCCAAACTCTGCTTGGCACCGGTTGACACCAAAATATTCTCAGGCTTGTAATCTAGGTTATTATCGCGCTTCAATTTGGTGCAAACTGCTTCTCTCAAATCAGGATACCCTGCTACTGGGGTATAGTGACTGTAATTGTCGTCTACAGCTTTCTTCAAGGCTTCTTTGATGTGATTTGGCGTGTCAAAATCGGGTTCTCCCAATGACAAATCGATCACATCAATACCCTTAGCCCTAAGCTCACGGCCTAATTTTGCCATTTTGAGTGTTTCTGGCTCTGCAAACAGGTCGAGGCGAGAAGAAAGTTTCATGCTTAAAAATTTGCTGCAAAGGTAAAAAAACTGAGGCTAATTCCAATATGATTTGAGGGTAAAAAACCCTATCTTTGCCCGCCCCGACCCTGTCGGGTTTCATTTTTAAGCGTAAACAAGTTTTGATATGCAACTGAAAGGTTTGGTTCGTTTTTTTGCGGTAGCACTGATCCTGATCTCTATTTACCAACTCCACTTCACTTTAGTGGTACGTAACCATGAAGGCAAGCAGGAAGAAAAAGCACAGGCTTTTGTAAAAGCCAATTTCCCTAATGCTGATACAGAGACCAAGGAATTGGAATTCAACAAAAGGTATCGCAGACTATTGGACAGTACTCGTGAAACAACGGTTACTTATGGTGTTACTGGTGCCATCAGCTACCAAAAAGCAAAAGAACAAGAGCTTAATTTAGGTCTTGACCTTCAAGGTGGTATGAGTGTTACCCTTGAAGTAGAATTAGAAGGATTACTGAAGTCTTTGGCTATTAATCCTAAAGATCCTGCCCTCAACAATGCAATCAAAGAAGCCAACCGCTTGAAAGTTACCAGCGATGAAGACTTCATCAGCTTGTTTGCTGAAGCTTACAAAGCACAGAACCCTAATGGTCGTTTGGCAACCTTGTTTGCTGGTACAGGAAACAAAAATATCAAGCTAGAAGACAACGATAATGATGTTATTGCAAAACTTCAGTCATCTGCAGAAGGTGCAATCGACAATACATTCAATGTATTGCAAAAGCGTATCGACCAGTTTGGTGTTGCGCAACCTAATATTCAACTCGACAAGACAAAGGGTATCATCACCGTTGAACTTCCTGGTGTAAAAGATGACCCTGAGCGTGTAAGAAAATATTTACAAGCAACAGCTAACCTCCAGTTCTGGGAGCTTTATAACATAGCTGAGCTTGACAAGCCTTTTACAGATGCTGAACAGGCACTACGTGCATACTATGATGGTACATCTGGCAGCACAGATACTGCTAAAGCAGAAGTTGCAGCGGCTGATACAAAAGCAACAGTTGACACAACTAAGTCGGCTACCATTGGTGAATTAGTAAAGACTGCACCAGCAAAAAAAGATACAGTTAAACCAGCTTCAAAATCTTTCTTCTCTATCTTCCAACCTATTCCTCCACAACAGGATGCACAAGGAAGAATGAGCTTTGCTCCAAACCTCGGTTTTATTTCAACGCGTGATACAGCGGTATTCAGTGAATACATGGCTATTGAAAATGTTAGAAGCCAGTTCCCTGGAAATGTTCGTTTTGCTTTCGGTATTCCTGAAACAAATGAACAAGGTGTAAAAAGCGATGTAGTTGCTGTTTATGCTTTGAAAACAGTTGAAGGATCTGATAAAGCAAAATTAGAAGGTGATGGCGTTCAGCAAGCATCTCAAGATTTTGACGATAGAGGTCGCCCTGCTATCAAAATGTTGATGACCAAGCAAGGTGAAAGAACTTGGGGTGAAATGACTACCAACAACGTAGGTAAACCAATCGCCATTGTTCTTGACAACCTTGTTTATTCTGCACCAAATGTAATCAGTCCGATTACCACTGGTAACTCAGAAATCAGCGGAAACTTCACCATTGAAGAAGCTCAAGACCTAGCTAATATCTTACAATCAGGTAAACTCCCCGCTCCTGCTAAAATTGTACAAGAGCAGGTAGTTGGACCAACCCTCGGTGCTGATGCTATCGAAGGTGGAAGTATATCTTTTGGTATTTCATTTTTGATCATCTTCATCTTGATGGTTGCTTACTACAACACTGGTGGTTGGGTTGCGAACATCTCGCTTATCTTGAACTTGTTGTTCACTGTAGGTGTACTTAGCGCAATGGGTGCTACATTGACTGCTCCAGGTATTGCGGGTCTAGTATTGACCATTGGTATGGCAGTGGATACAAACGTGGTTATTTTCGAGCGTATCAAAGATGAATTGAGCTTCAAGAGAAGTTACCAATTGGCTGTAGCCGAAGGTTATAAATTATCGATGGCTCCAGTATTGGACGCTCACTTCACAACGCTTATCACAGCAATCATCCTTTTCTATTTTGGATTAGGTCCGATTCTTGGATTTGCAACTACTCAGATTTTGGGTATTCTTCTTTCTTTGTTCTGCGGTATCATGATTTCAAGATTGATTACTGACTACTGGACAAGCAAGAACAGAGAGTTCAAATATTTCACAACCCTCAGCAAGAATATCTTCAAGAACGCAAACTTCAAGTTCATTGAATTTAGAAAGTTTGCTTATATCACTTCAACTATAGTATTGATCTTGGGTGTTGGTTCTCTATTCAACGGATTCGATCAAGGTGTTGAATACAAAGGTGGTAGAAGCTACACTGTTAAGTTTGATGCGCCAGCTGATGTAAATAAAGTTAGAGAATCATTGAAATCAGCTTTTGGTGAAGCTCCAATTATCAAAACTGTTGGTGACGACAAAACATTGAACATCACTACAGCTTTCATGATGGACAATCCAAGCAAGAGCGCAGACTCTTCTGTGGAAGCTACTTTGTTCAGTGGTCTGAAAGAAAGTCTACCAGCAAATGTTACCTATGCAGATTTCAAGAAAGATTATAAGCAAAGTTCTCAAACCGTTCAACCATCCATTTCTGATGACTTGAAAAAGGGTGCGGTTCAAGCGACTATCCTAGCAGTTATTGCCATCTTCTTGTATATCTTCTTGCGTTTCCGCGACTGGAGATATTCAATCGGTACAATCATAGCAACCTTGCACGACGTATTCGTTACACTTGCAGTATTCTCTTTCATGAGAGGAGTAGTTCCTTTCCCATTGGAAATTGACCAGCACTTTATTGCAGCGATTCTGACTGTAATTGGTTTCTCTATGAACGATACTGTAATTGTATTTGACAGAATCAGGGAATACAGTGCAAAAATGCGTGGTGCAACTAAGACTGAAATCATCAACAAGTCAATCAATGAAACATTGAGCAGAACCATCATGACTTCTCTCACTGTATTCTTAACCATCTTGATCCTCTTCATCTTTGGTGGTGAAGTAACAAGAGGTTTCGCATTCGCAATGTTGGTGGGTGTAATTTCTGGTACTTACTCTACCATCTTCGTTGCATCTCCTGTATTGATTGATATCGCTAAGAGCAAACCTTTGGGTTCTGCTGATAAAGGAAAAAAATAAAGTAAAACGACTTAATAAAAAAAGAGGGAAGCAATTCCCTCTTTTTTATTTTCAATAAATTCAAATGATTTAAACAGCGAAAGAAGTACCACATCCACAAGTGGAAGCAGCATTGGGATTATTAAACACAAATCCTCTTGCATCCAACCCGCTCTTCCAATCAATTTCCATCCCATACAAATACATACCATGGGCAGGATCAATCAGACAAGGAATACCCTCGATTTCAAAAACCTCATCTCTCTCCTTCTGCTCGTCCATTTCTAGTATATAACTAAAGCCAGAGCAACCACCTCCTTTTACACCAATCCTCAGCATTTTGTTGCTTCCCTGCTCTCTGTTATCAAATAGCCTTCTTAGCTCTTCAGTTGCTGTTTTTGTCAGCTTCACCGGTATTTCAGTCTTCATCTCCATATTGCAAAATTAATAACATTTATCAAATCCATTATTCAACACCCATGACTTACATTTGTTGTAAGCCATAGGTATGAAAGAAATACTCAAAAACGATTCAGGCATTGTCATCAATAAGGTCTATTCCGCTTCAGACCTCCCTGAACAAGAACCCCTTCCAGGTCAATTTCCATTCACAAGGGGTATTCAGGAGGATATGTACAGGGGGAAACACTGGACCATGAGGCAATATGCTGGTTTTTCTACTGCAGAAGAAAGCAATAAGCGGTATAAATTCCTTTTGGCTCAAGGGGTAACCGGACTAAGTGTGGCATTTGACCTTCCTACGCAAATTGGGTACGATAGCGACCATCCTTTGTCAGAAGGTGAAGTTGGTAAGGTTGGTGTGGCAATCGACAGCATTGAGGACATGGAACTGCTTTTCGATGGTATCAACCCCGAGGAAGTTTCCACCTCCATGACCATCAATGCAACAGGCTTTATTCTTTTGGCCTTGTATGCAGCTGTTGCCAAAAGAAAAGGCGCAGACCTTTCTAAATTAAATGGTACCATTCAAAACGATATTTTAAAAGAATATGCCGCAAGAGGCACTTATATCTACCCTCCTCAACCATCCATGCGCATCATCACCGATATTTTTGAATGGTGCAGCAAGGAAATGCCCAAATGGAATACCATTTCTATTTCAGGTTATCATATTCGTGAAGCTGGAAGCACAGCTGTACAAGAAGTTGCATTCACACTCAGCAATGGGAAAGCGTATGTGAAAGCTGCAATAGAGAAAGGAATTGATATCAATACACTTGGAAAAAGATTATCCTTTTTCTTCAATGCGCATAATAACTTATTTGAGGAAGTCGCCAAGTTCAGAGCAGCAAGAAAAATCTGGGCCAAGACCATGCAATCTTTAGGAGCAACAGATCCTAAAGCAATGATGCTGCGTTTTCATACGCAAACTGGTGGCAGTACACTAACTCAACAACAACCACTCAACAACATTACACGTGTCACGCTACAAGCGTTATCTGCAGTACTAGGTGGAACACAATCATTGCATACCAATGGTTATGATGAAGCCTTAAGTCTGCCAACAGAAGAAGCTGCACAAGTAGCCCTCAGAACACAACAGATCATTGCATTTGAAAGTGGTGCAGCAGATACTGCCGATCCTTTAGCAGGTTCATACTATGTTGAAAACCTTACCAATGCAATGGAAGTGGAAATCGAAAAATTGATTGCTCACATTGATCAAATGGGTGGAAGTGTTAGTGCCATTGAAAAAGGATTCATGCAAGAACAAATTGCATCAAGTGCCTATAAATACCAACGCGATATTGAAGAGGAGAAAAAAATTGTGGTGGGTGTCAACAAGTTTCAATCAAGTTCTAATTCAACGCCACAACCATTTAAGATTGACGACAGCATTCGTGAAATGCAGGTAAAAAAGATTGAAGCACTTAAATCAAAAAGGGACAATGCAAAAGCTAATGCTTGTCTAAATGCAATAGAAGAAGCCGCAAAAGGAACTACCAACCTTATGCCTTTGGTAGTAGATGCTGTTGAACAATATTGCACATTGGGAGAAATTGCAGGAACCTTGCGCAAAGTATTTGGCGAATACCGTCAGTAATAGTAGTCGAGGTTCTTAACGTAGAACTCATTGAAAGCCGTTCTGAATTCATTGACCTCCTCTTCAAACCCATCAAACTTTTCACGGATTCCATAATGGTGCAACTTTTGTAAATCCAACTCCAAGCGGTTGTCGTCTACAGGCACCATGTCCATTTCGTCTAGGTGCTCGCTGACTTGATACGACAACTCATAGAGTTGATTTCTCAAGACTACCAATTGACCTGAAAAACCATCGACTTTATCCCGATCGAGTTGATCTCCTCCTCTATTGGATAAATCGACAATTCGTTCATTGATGATATCAAGGTAATTGTGAAAAAAGTCGATGGCATTAAGCCATTCAAAATGTTCTGCTTGTTGTGGTAAGGTTTCTACGGTGTACATCGTTGGTATTTTGACAAAGATGTAGCCTGATAGAACATAGTAGGGATGACGAAAGTCGTATTACCAAATGATTTTCATCAACACTTAAACCATCAAGTAGAATTAAAAATTTAGGCTCGCCTAAATTTAGCTTATGCGTAATACTCAGCCCTTAGTTCTGCAACGCGCTTATCAGCAAGGTATTCGTCGAAAGTCATCAACCTATCGATAGCACCCTTAGGTGTAAGCTCAATAATTCTGTTTGCAACAGTTTGCATGAACGTATGGTCATGAGAGGTAAGCAATACTATTCCAGGGAAATTCACGCAACCTTCGTTAAAACTTTGGATACTTTCAAGATCCAAGTGGTTGGTAGGTTGGTCAAGTATGATAAGGTTTGGATTTTGAAGCATCATGCGACTCACCATACACCTTACTTTTTCTCCCCCGCTGAGTACTTTTGTTTTTTTCTGAATATCATCACCACTGAAAAGCATCTTGCCCAAGAAACCTCTTAGGAAAGGCTCATCTGCATCTGTAATATGCGGTGGCACAAATTGACGTAACCAATCCAATAGACCTAAATCTTCTGTAAAAAATTCAGAGTTCTCAACTGGCAAATAAGATTTGGTAATGGTTGTCCCCCACTCAAACTTACCCGCATCAGCCTTCATTTTATCATTGATGATTTCAAAGAATGATGTTACTGCCAAAGGATCTTTACTCAAGATGGCAATTTTATCTCCTTTGCTTACAGAGAAAGTAAGCTTATCAAATAATGATCTTCCATCTACAGATTTTGAAAGATTCTCAACAGATAAAATCTGATTACCCACTTCTCTCAAAGGTTGAAAAATGATACCAGGATATTTTCTGTTGGATGGCTCAATCTCTTCAATGGTCAATTTCTCCAACGCCTTTTTTCTAGATGTCGCTTGCTTTGATTTAGAGGCATTCGCACTGAAACGAGCGATGAAGTCCAACAAAGCCTGACGCTTATCCTCCATCTTCTTGTTCTTGTCGTTGATCTGTCTTGCCATCAACTGAGACGACTCATACCAGAAAGTATAGTTACCAGTAAATGTTTTAATCTTAGAACGATCAACATCGGCTACGTGTGTACATACCGCATCTAAAAAGTGACGGTCGTGGCTCACTACCAAGACAATATTCTCATAATCTGCGAGGAAGTTTTCTAACCAACCAATGGTTTCAATATCCAAACCGTTGGTAGGCTCATCGAGCAACAGGATATCTGGGTTACCGAATAAAGCTTGTGCAAGAAGTACCCTCACTTTCATGTTAGAGGGAATATCTTTCATCAAACTCTGGTGAAAGGCTTCTTTCACACCCAACTCATTCAAGAAAGTTGCAGCATCGCTTTCGGCAGTATAGCCACCCATTTCTCCAAACTCAGCCTCTAAATCACCTGCACGTATACCATCCTCCTCAGAGAAATCTTCTTTAGCATAGATCTTCTCACGCTCTTGCCCTACTTCCCATAATTTCTTATGACCCATCAACACCGTATTCAACACCGTCTGCTCATCAAACTGAAACTGGTTCTGGTTTAAGACTGCCATTCTTTCACCAGGGGTAATCTCTACTGAACCTTTGTTTGGCTCGATTTCCCCACTTAAAATCTTTAAAAAGGTACTTTTTCCTGCTCCATTGGCGCCAATCACACCATAACAATTGCCTTTTACGAAATTGATGTTTACTTCGTCAAAAAGGACTCTCTTGCCATAGGCCAGGGTAATATTGCGTGCACTGATCATCTTGCTAAATTGTATTTGCTTAAAGGGTGCAAAGTTACGAAATAGAAACCTTCAAATTTCTTATATTACAAGTCTAAATTTCCTGAAATGAGAAGTCTATTGTTCATTGCTTTGAGTATGCTCACAACCTACGCATCGGCTCAATCCCCTTATAGTGCAGCTATTGATGCAAAATCGACTGCCATTGCACCAAAATTGGTAGAATGGAGACGTCATATCCATCAAAATCCTGAATTGGGTAACCGTGAAGTAAAAACACAAGAATACATTGCTGCTCACCTATCGAAATTGGGTATTGAGGTAACCAAATTGGCGAAGACTGGTGTGTTGGGTGTTTTGAAGGGTGGTAAACCCGGACCAGTAATCGCACTTCGTGCGGATATTGATGCACTTCCAGTTAAAGAAAGAGTTGATGTACCTTACAAATCAACAGTAATGGCTGATTATATGGGCAATAACGTTCCTGTAATGCATGCTTGCGGTCATGATACCCATACATCTATTTTGATGGGGACTGCTGAAGTATTAGCCTCTATGAAAAAAGACATAGCTGGTACCATCAAATTCTTTTTCCAACCAGCCGAAGAAGGTCCGCCCGCTAACGAAGAAGGCGGTGCTCCTTTGATGATCAAAGAAGGTGTGATGGACAACCCTAAAGTAGATGCAGTTTTTGGATTGCATATTTCATCAGGACTAGAAATTGGTCAAATCAAATACATCAGTGGATCGATGATGGCTTCTTCTGATTGGTTCACCATCAAAGTAAAAGGAAAGCAAACACATGGTTCTACACCATGGACTGGTATTGATCCAATTGTTGTGGGCACGCAAATCATCAACAATTTGCAAACCATTGTAAGCCGTCAAGAAGACCTGACTGTTGCTCCAGTAGTAATTACTGTTGGTAAGTTTCACAGTGGTGTAAGAGCCAATATCATTCCTGAAGAAGCAGAGTTGGAAGGAACGATCAGAACACTCGACAGCAAAATGCAGAAGGATGTTCACGTAAAAATAAAGCAAGTGGCACAGAAAGTTGCTGAAGCTTGGGGTGCACAAGTGGATGTAAATATCGAGACAAAAACATTGGTGACTTATAACGACCCTACCCTTGTTGCTGCTTCAATAGCATCATTAGAAAGAGCTGCAGGAAAGGATAATGTTAGTCAAGGTAGATGGACAACCGGCGCTGAAGACTTCTCTTATTTTGGAGAGAGAGCACCAAGCTTCTTCTTCAATTTAGGTGGTATGCCAAAAGGGACAGATCCTTCAAAAGCCGCTCCACATCATACTCCTGACTTTTACATTGATGACAGCATGCTAGATGTTGGTGTTAAAGCTTTCTGCAATTTGGTATTTGATTATGCAGCGAAGAAGAAATAGTTAATTACGCTTTCCAAAAAGCAAACTACCTACTCTAACCATCGTACTACCATTGTCGATGGCAAGCATATAATCGCCGCTCATTCCCATTGATAAAATGTTGAACTGAGCGGCATTTTTGTGTACTTGATGGATCTCATCATAAAGTTCTTTCAGCGATTTGAACTCTTGTTCAACAAGTGAAAGATCATCTGAGAACGATGCCATACCCATCAAGCCACACAATTCAACATGTTCGTATTTCTTTTCTAAAAAATAAGACGCAGCTGCTTGTCGTGCTTCTTGAAGATCCAAGCCATACTTTGTCTCTTCTTTTGCAATATGCACTTGCAAGAGACAATTGATTTTCTGATTTAATTTTTTCCCCTCCTTGTCTATTACCTCCAAAAGCTTGATGCTATCCACACCATGAATCAAATGCACAAAAGGTGCAATCATTTTCACCTTATTGGATTGTAAATGCCCAATAAAATGCCAACGGATATCTTTTGGTAAAACAGCTTGCTTTTGCACAAGCTCTTGCACATAGTTCTCTCCAAAATCACGGTGACCGGCATCGTACAAGACCTGAATATCTTCAACGGGCTTTGTTTTGGATACAGCAATCAATGTAACGCCCTTAGCATCTAAGGTAGATTTTAATGAAAGGTATGCTTGTAAATCGACTGCCATGAATTTGTACTTATTTTAAAATGCTTCTACCAATTACCATGCGTTGCACTTCGCTGGTTCCTTCATATATCTCAGTGATTTTTGCATCACGCATCAATCTTTCTACATGGTATTCTTTTACATATCCGTATCCGCCATGTACCTGGACAGCATTCGTGGTGACCCACATGGCAGTTTCTGATGCATATAACTTGGCCATTGCTGCACTTGTTGAATAATCCATCCCATTGTCTTTCTCCCAAGCTGCTTTATAACACAACAAACGTGCTGCTTCAATACGCGTAGCCATATCCGCCAATTTAAATTGGATGGCTTGGTGCTGACTAATTTCTTTTCCAAAAGCCTTGCGTTCTTTTGAATAAGCAACAGCTCTCTCATAAGCACCAGCAGCAATACCCAAGGCTTGAGCTGCAATACCAATCCTACCACCATCAAGTGTTTTCATGGCAAATGAAAATCCGAATCCAGGTTCTTTGATGAGGTTTTCTTTGGGCACTTTTACATCTGTAAAAGAAATACTATGTGTATCACTTGAACGAATACCCATTTTGTTTTCTTTAGCACCAACAGTTACACCGGGCCAATTTTTCTCAACAATTAAAGTATTGATTCCTTTGTGTCCTTTTGCTGCATCCGCCTGAGCCATTACTAAATACACAGAAGCAGAAGATCCATTGGTAATCCAGTTCTTCGTGCCATTCAATAAAAAGTAATCTCCTTTATCTTCAACTGTTGTTCTTTGTGAAGTAGCATCAGAACCTGCTTCTGGTTCACTCAACAAAAATGCACCCAAGTATAGTTCACCATCTTTTCTTCCTTGAGCAAGAGGCGTTAAATATTTTTTCTTCTGTTCTTCGTTTCCGTATTTCTCTAATCCCCAAGCTACAAGGCTATTGTTCACACTCATACAAACAGCAACACTAGCATCTACCTTACTGATTTCTTCAATAGCCAAGACATAACTTACAGTATCTAATCCCGCACCTCCATATTGTGGATCTACCATCATACCCATAAAACCAAGTTCTGCAAGTTGCATCACATGCTCCTTTGCAAAAATTTGTTTTTCATCTCTTTCAATAACGCCAGGCAAACAAGATTGTGCAAAATCTTTTGCAGCTTGCTGAATCATTAATTGTTCTTCGGTTAGTTTAAGTTCCATACGACAAGATTGTATATATCAAATTTCGGGATATTTCTTCAACCAAAATGTTGTTAAAACAAATAGAAATGCATTTCAATAAAAACTCAAATTGCATCAATTCTATAATATATTTCCTACTTTCACTTTGAATTTTATCAATGAAACCGACACACGCTCAGTTGAATTTTAAAGTCCAGAGACTAGTTGCAATAGTAGCGGTCGCCCTATTTATCTTAAAGGTCATAGCCTGGTGGCTAACACAGTCGGTTGCCGTGCTAACAGACGCATTGGAAAGTACCGTAAACGTAGTTGCGGGTTTCATTAGTCTATACAGTCTTTATATAGCAGCAAAGCCTCGCGACAAAGACCATCCCTATGGTCACGGTAAAGCAGAATTCGTTTCTGCAGCTGTTGAAGGAAGTCTAGTAGCAATTGCAGGCTTTGTTATCATCTATGAAGCGATTGATAATTTAATTCACCCGCACAATATCCAGAAATTGGATACCGGTATGATCATTATCGCTGTTACAGCAATTATGAATTATGCCATGGGATGGTATGCCATCAATACAGGAAAAAGAAACAACTCACTTGCCTTAATAGCATCTGGCAAACATTTACAAAGTGATACCTACTCTACCCTGGGTATTATTGTTGGCATGGCAATAATCTATTTCACCAACTTGATTTGGTTGGATAGTGTCATCGCCATTGGATTTGCATTTTTTATCATTTATACTGGATACACCATAGTGAGGAGTTCACTTGCAGGTATCATGGATGAAGCAGATATGGAACTGCTTGAAAAATTGGTAGCTAGAATGAATGAAAACAGAAAAGAAAACTGGGTGGATTTACACAACCTCAGAATCATCAAATTCGGGACCATCATTCATATAGATTGTCACCTTACTGTGCCTTGGTTCCTGAATGTTCATGAAGCCCATCAAGAAATTGAAGCCTTCTCAGCTCTTGCAAAAAATGAATTTGGAGAAAGTGTAGAACTCTTTGTGCATGCAGATGGATGCATGGATTTCTCATGCCGCATCTGTGCTAAAAAGGAATGCCCTGAACGCAAGTTTCCATTCAAAAAATCAATTACTTGGGATGTGCACAATATCTCAAGTGATCAGAAACATATGATTTAGGGAAGTGCTGGTTCCTGCTGACTCAGACAATGAAAACTTCCTAATCCCCATATGATATCAGTTGAGTCAATTCCAACAATTTCTCTGTCGGGGAAACATTGCTGCACAATCTGCAACACCTTATCATCTTTATCGCTTCTATAGGTTGGAACAACTACCTGCTGATTAGCAATATAAAAGTTCGCATATGAAGCAGGCAACATTTGATCTTCCCAAATTACAGGATCAGGCATGGGCAGTTCAACAATATTCAATTGTTTACCATTGAGCAAACGCATTTCCTTTAATTGCTTTAGGTTATGCTGCAACAATGCATAATTGTCGTCTTGCTTATTATCTTCTATAACTGTAATGACTGTGTCCTCATTCACAAACCTCACCGTATCGTCGATATGACCATCGGTATCATCCCCTACTATTCCCTCATCTACCCACAACACCTGATCTTGTCCGTAGTAATCCATCAAGTATTGCTCAATTTG
>JACCDL010791237.1_pt1 | contig 20922 bp, 6 predicted proteins | sample 7441931 | NCBI WGS metagenome assembly JACCDL01 (sample SAMN15323437, study PRJNA562643) | freshwater metagenome | isolation source: river surface water | place: USA:Blue River Watershed | collected 2017-08-16 | reverse complement strand
GAAAAACCCACGCTCAAGCCATTGAGCAACAGCATGAAACTCTTGGGAGATAAGCCATGAGTGACATGCTTGGCATTGCCAGTAATGCGATTGGTGCTTATCAACGCGCCCTGAGCACGGTCAGTAACAACATTGCCAACGTCAACACCGAGGGCTACTCGCGTCAAGACGTGGTGTTGAAGGACAGCGCGCCCAAACAATTGGCCAACATGTACATCGGTACGGGTGTGATGTTGCAAAACATCAAACGCCAGTACGACGAATTTGCTGAGTCGAATTTGCGCAACAGCAACAGTGATTTGTCTGCACAAACGCCGATGGTCGATTACACCAAGCGCGTGATGGACATCATGGGCGATAAGAGTATTGGTTTGAGCTCGGCGTTTGACAATTTCTTTGTTGCCGCGAGTGCCTTGTCTGCTGACCCCGCTTCGACCGTGCAGCGCACAAGTTTTTTGCGCAGTGCAGATGGTGTGGCTTCTCGGTTTGTTGAACTCAACAACCAGCTAGATTTGATTGCAACGGAAACCAATGAAGGCATCAAGAGTGTTGCAGCCCAGGTGAACACGTTGACCAGTCAGTTGGCATTGATCAACCAAAGTCTGTCCAAGTCACCCACGCTTGAAACACAGCCTGCCGAGTTATTGGACCGACGTGATTTAACGCTGCGACAACTTTCAGAATTGGTACGCACCAAAGTTAGTTTTACGACCAACGGCACGGTCTCCGTTAGCTTAGGGACCACCATGACCCAAGGCTTGGTGGTCAATGGCAACAAGGCACGCCCGATTGGTGTGAACAACAGCGCCGGTGGCAAGATGGAGTTGGTGCTTGACCCCTACGGCAATACCGAGTCATTGGCCAGTGCCAGTGGTGGTCAATTGGGTGGCTATCAAAGTTTTATCAGCCAAGTGTTAGACCCAGCACAAAAAAGCTTGTCTGCATTGGCGCAAACTTTTGTCAAAGAGGCCAACAATATCCAAGGCAACGGCATTGATGGTTACGGCCAAATGGGTCAGAATTTATTTGGCTTTGACGCCACTGCCTCTACCCCAGCTGCAGGTATCCGCTTGGCGTTGAACGATGGTATGCGTATCGCTACGGCAGCACAGTTCCGTGTCAGCGAAGGTAACACCAATATCACCACCACGCGTGCCACCGTCAAATTCACGGGTGCAACACCCCAGACTGCACTGAGCAACACGCAGTTGGTCAACAACCCCAACAAAGCGGCGGGTGTGACATTCAAAGTCGATGGTGCGAATGTTTATATGCCCGTCACCACTTTGTCGGCTGGTGTGGGGGCTACGTTTTATCTGGACGATGCCCAGGCCGGCCAACAATTGCAAGTGCTGACCCGTGATGGACGTCAACTGCTTGGCCAAGCGTTGAGCGAAACAGAAAAATACCAACTGCTTACCCCAACCAATGGGTTTGCAGCGAATGCCTCCTATAGCGATGCATATTTGAACAAGTCGGGTGAGTATGCTTACCGTGATTTAGACTTGTTTTACGGTGCCAAGAGCACTGTGTCGTACGGACAGAATTACGATCAGTTCGGTGCAAAGGGCCCTGCTTTGCCCATGCCAGCTGTGCTCGATGGCGCTCGCGTAGAAACTGCAGATTTTTCGATTCCTGCTGGAGCGATGCAAATCAATGGCATTTCATTGAATGAATTCACTGGACAAACTGCAACAGAGCTGCGGTTTTCAGGTATTCGGTTAGACGACGAACCAGGTGCCACTGTTTTTGAATTCAATGCGCTGATAGGCGATCGTTTGATTCGTCAAGAAGTGGTGGCCAATGGGACGGTGGCCAGTTTGAAGCAAGGCCTTCAAGATGCGCTCAGTAGCTTAGGCTTGACTGTCAAGCTGATCAACAATGAACAAGACATTGTCATCACCGATGAAAAAGGGCGTGGCATTTCGGGGGCAGCTCTCACGCCAACCAATCCTGATGGTGGTGCCACGGGTGGCGTTGTGAGCGTGAATTCACCAGCCAATCAGTTGGCCAATTGGATCAATGGGTCATCCAGCGCCAAAATTGCAAGCCCGATTTTTGGCTTGCAAGGTTTCAGTGCTTTCAAAGCAAATTTGGGTGAAGTACCTTTGAGCGTTGACTTGACTGAATTTTCTATGGGGCCATTGGGTCGCCTAGCTGAGCGTCTTCAAACTGCATTGCGTGAATACGATCAAAGCGCCAGCATCAGTGTGAACGTCGAGGGCGATCAACTCAACATCACTGATGCGCTCGGACGTACTTTCAAAGACACAAAGCTGGTCGCCAAACAAGCTGGTGATGCGGTGACGGGGACGGTCACTTTGCAAAACAGCATCTTGTCGCAAACGCATGTGCGCGCCGAGGTGGTATCTGAACTGCGTGTCCCTGTGAAGAGCATCGATTTTGACAAGCCATTGACATTGAATGGCCAAGCCATCACCGGTTTTTCTTCAGTTGACTCCTTGGTCAAAGCCATCAACGATTCGTCGGCTGGTTTGGTTGCCAGTGTTGCGCCCGACGGGCAATTGGTTATAGAAAACCCGCTGGGAGGCGAAATTCGAGTGGGTTCCTCGTTAAAAGGCAATGCGATCAACGTCATGCCTGGTACATACAACGCACAGCTGCGAATGGTTCAGGTGGTGCGTGACATGCGCGTGGGCAGTGCAGACATCAACTTCGCTAGCCCTTTGACAATCAATGGTGTTAATTTCAGTGAGGCCAATTACACGGTTGGAACTTCTTCTGCGTCTTACAAGGTTGAATTTGGCTATCCTGCAAAGTCTGTATCGGCAACAACGCCTGAAGCTTTAGCCTCTGCCATCAACCACAGTGCGACGGTGAGCGACATCAAATGGCCTGCAACGGGCTACACCATGGACATGACGGTCAGCGTGAATGCAACGCCGGTGTCTTTGTCGTGGGACCCTGACTCGTATGTAAACGATCCAGCGAAAACCACCGAAGAAAATAACCAGGCCAAACTCGAAGCCATGGCATTGGATTACCAAACGCAGCTGTCAACACACAACATCCGTGTCAGTGCTCAAAGCGGCAGTTTGGTGTTCAGTAATTTGGAAAACGCAACCTTTGAGGTGAACCAATTTCAAGCCAGTAAGACTGGCTCGGTACCCTTACAAATTTTGCCAGCTGGTGTGATTGACAAACCGTTTGCACAGCTCTACTACGCTGCAACCTCAAGCGGTCAGTTCACCATTGGTTCGGTGCGCGGTGATATTCCCGAGAATGACATTAAAAATAGTTTTGTTATCTCGACTGACAGTGGCGAGGTGTACCCCGCCACTGGTGTGAAAACTTTGCAAGGCTTGGTCGATCGTATCAATGCGCAACAGGACAAAACCCGTGTGGCTGCGTCGATTGACGAAAACGGTGATCTCAAACTCACCACCACGGACGCTAAAGGTACCGGTGTTATCTCCATTGGTCCAGGAAAAAGCGCAGATGGTTCTTTTGTTCCAAACACCTTTGGGTTGGAACCACAAGACTACGGTGTCAGCAAACGACTTGAGAGTTTGCTGGTTGAGAAGCCCTACATGAAAGACATTCGTGTGTCTTTTGGCGCCTACCAAGTGATGGCGCAAGACGGCACAAGCTCGACGCATTATGGTGATCCCGCCATGCTGTCGCAACTTGGTCTGCGCACTGCGGCATATATAGAGGGAGGGTGTCCCGATGACCTTCAAGTGTTTGTCACGGGCAAAGGTTCTGCCAAAGTTGCGGTGAGGTTTGACGGTGAACCCGATAACGTGCGCGACAGCTTGCGCACGCAAGCATTGAAGGTGATGTTCACCGCTGAAGATCGGTACAACATTGTGGATGTCAAAACAGGCACGGTGTTAGCGGATCGTTATTACGACCCAACGGTTTTAGAGCCCGTCGTGGAATACAACGGGCTGCAGATCAAACTCAGCCACGCACCCGCCATGGGTGACAGCTACACCATCGATGGCAACTTCGATGGGTTAGGCAACAACCTCAACATGCTTGACATGGTGGAGTTGAGCAAAAAGCCGACAGAGAACGGGAAAACCATTGGCAATACCTACATTGACCAAATCAACAACGTGGGTAATTTGGCTCAACAAGCCATCATCACGCAAGAGGCGTTGCAAGTGGTGAACGATCAGGCCGTGGCTTCGCGCGATAAGGTGTCCGGCGTTAACTTGGACGATGAAGCTGCTGCGCTCATTCGCTATCAGCAGGCTTACCAAGCTTGTGCTAAGGCTGTTCAGGTGTCTGGCGAATTGTTTGACGCCATTGTGGCCATTCGTTGATTCAGGTAGAACATTATGAAAATTTCAACTTCACTTTACTTTGATCGCTCGACCAAAATGCTGGGAGATGTTCAAGCGAACTTATCCAAAACGCAAGTGCAATTATCGACGGGCAAGCAAATTGTCAAGCCCAGTGATGAGCCTGACAAAGCCTCTTTGGTGACGCGTTTGGAGTCAGAGTTGTCACGCCAAGACAGCTATCAAAACACGCTCAAGTCTGTCAATGTGCGATTGACAGCTGAGGAAACGGCTCTGCAAAACACCAGCGACGTGATGTTTCGCATCAAAGAGTTGACGGTACAAGCTGCTAACGACACCAATGGAAAGCTAGACCGCAAAGCCATTGCTTTGGAGATTGGCCAATTGCGAGATCAAATTTTGAGCTTGGCCAATAGCCAAGACAGCAATGGCAATTATTTGTTCTCTGGCAGCAAGGCTTCACAGCCTGCATTTGCAAAAGATGGCTTTGGACGCGTGGTCTACCAAGGCGATCAAGCACGCATGCAGGTTAAGGTGGGCGACAACCGACGCGTGAACATGAACTTGCCCGGCTCAGATGTTTTCACACGCGTGGTACGCACGGATGACAAGGGTGTCAAAACAGGCGTTGATTTCTTTCAAGCTTTGGCTGATTTGACCAATGCGGTTGCTAACTCAGACCAAAAAATGATTCAGCGTAGCTTGGGAGAAATCGACACCTTACAACAAGGGGTTAGCGAAGGTTTAGCCCAAGTCGGGGCCGATTTGACGGTGGTTGATATGCAAAACAGTGTGTTAGACGAAGTGGTGTTGCAGCTCAAAACGACCCGTTCAGCCATTGAAGACTTGGACTACACCGAGGCTATCACGCGCATGAACAAAGACCAATTGGCTTTGGAGGCTGCGCAAAGCAGTTTCGCAAAAATTTCTCAACTCAATTTGTTTAAATTTTTAGGCTAAACCATTTAAGTTCAACAGATTGCTGCCGACCTAAGAGTTGAATCATCGGATCACACCATGGCCACCGCTATAACTTCTAAAACTGACAGCATTGCAAAGGACGTTGCAGCTGCCAATCGCTCCGCAGCTCAAAAACTATTGAGCTCGTTGGGCGCTGGTTCCGGCGTGGATGTGGCCGCCTTGGCGCAAAATTTGGTGGATGCTGAAAAGGTCCCTCAGCAAAACATCATCAACCAGAAAATCACCAAGAACGAAGCGCGTATTTCTGGGTACGCCGCGATTTCGTTTGTGATGTCCGAACTCAACACGGCCTTCACGGCTTTGAAGGATAAAAATAGTTTCAATTCGTTGACGGCGACCAACAGCCAGTCGAATGCATTTGCTGTCTCTACCACGGCCTCGTCGGTGGGTGGCTCGCATGAGATCGAGGTGTTGCAGTTGGCCAAATCTCAGCGAACCGTGAGCAATGGTTTTGCCACCGGTGGTGTACCCCTCAACGGTGGTAACCCCATGTCCTTGACGTTCACAGTTGGGGGTGTGGCCAAAAGCCCGATCAATTTAGCGGAAGGCAAGGACACACCGCAAGACATCGTCAACGCCATCAATGCAGCGAAAACGGGTGTCACGGCTTCGTTGGTGAATACGGGTGACGGCTCTGCAGCACCATTTCAAATCGTGTTATCGGGTGAAAAGGGCACCACGGGTTCTTTTTCTTTGCAGACCAACTACACCTTGGTGGGAGGGGGCAGCAGCAGCAACCCTAACGCTGGCTCACCTGGTTTGGTGTTCAGTGGCAATCACAGTGCTGACCAAGCGGCCAGCGATGCACGCGTCAAAGTAGATGGCATCACCTACACCCGCAGCACCAACACTCTCACCGATGTGTTGCCCGGAACAACGCTCGACTTAAAAACTGTCACCAGTGGTGCAGCTAACTTGAGCTTGGTGCGTGACAACACTGCTTTGAAAGAAAAATTCAAAGCCTTGGTCACTTCCTACAACGACGCGGCGTCCATGCTCAATGTGGTGACGGATCCGAAATCAACCGTGGAAACCTATGGCGCCACATTGGTGGGTGATTCAACGGCGCGCAATGCCAAGAGCCAGCTGAGAAGTCTGATTCAAGGTAACTCCAATACGCCTGGATCGCAAATTGGTGCGTTATGGCAAATGGGTATCACAGTCGATCAAACCGGTGTGATGTCGTTGGATGAAACGAAATTAGATACAGCATTGACCAACAATTTCGAAGATGTGGTCAAAACCATGACGGGCAACACCAACGGCTTGAGTGCATACAGCACCCAGCCCGCAGGCTTTGCTGGCGAGGCGATGCGCAGGCTGTCCAAAATGATTGGTCCCAATGGCCCTTTGTTGGCCAATAGCCAAAATGCTGAAACACAAAATGCCAAGTACCAACAAGACTTGAGCAAACTCGAAACACGCATGTCTGCCATGCTGATTCGCTACAACAAGCAATTTGCCAGCATGGAGAGCTTGGTGGGCAGCGTCAATACCCAAAAGACCAGCCTCAAGTCGACCTTTGAGGGCATGATGGCTGTTTATACGAATAAATAATTAATTTAAATTATTTTCTAAAGTTCTGCCAACTCAGTCCGATGTGTAGCGAAACCCCTGTTTTTTTAGGGGGGAGATGGTACACATGGTCCAAGAAATACAACCCAAAGTTCCTCAGGCTGCCTTCGTGCGGCCCGAGATGCCAGCACCCGCACCTAGGGTGGTTGAGCCTGTGCGTGCCTCGGAGCCAGTGAGTGAGCCGGCTGTGACGATGCCGCCGGCCAAACCAGTGCTCAATTTCGATCCAGACAAAGAGCGCCAAGAATTGCAAGAAGCTATTTCCAAGCTCAATGAAATGTTGCAAGACAGCAGTCGCACAGTCAGCTTCAGCATGGATGTGAAGTTAGGACACCCCATTGTGTTTGTCAAAAACCTGTCGACTGGTGAAGTGGTGCGTCAAATCCCCAATGAAGTGGTGGTACGTATGGCGCATGCTATTGAAGATTTCAAGGGTATGTTGCACAACAAATCCGCTTGATTGTCAAATTTTTTAAAAAAAGCACTCAAGAAAAAAATTGGCCTTCCGATTCACTGGCTATCAGGAATTGAAAAACCTGTTTTGTTTTAACCCTCGCTGATGGACTTTTAGGAGAACACCATGTCCGTAATTAACACCAACGTGAAAGCTCTCACAGCTCAAGCTTCTTTGAGCAACGTTGAGAAAATGACTGCTACGACCATGGAGCGTCTCTCCACAGGTCTGCGTATCAATAGCGCCAAAGATGACGCTGCTGGCCTGGCCATCACCAACCGCATGACATCACAAATCCGTGGTTATGCAGTTGCGATCCGCAACTCGAACGACGGCATCTCGATGGCTCAAACCGCTGAAGGCGCGATGGGTCAAGTTACCAATATGTTGCAACGCATGCGTGAACTGTCAGTGCAAGCTGCAACAGGTTCATTGAACGACAGTGATCGCGTGTCAGTGCAACAAGAGATTGATCAGCTCAAAGCTGAGATCGATAACGTGGCGAACAAAACCAACCACAACAACATCAAGTTGTTGGACGGTAGCGCCGGTAAGATTGTTTTGCAAACAGGCACCAACGCCAACGACACCATGAACATTGCCTTCGGCTCTGTGAAAACCAAAGACATTGGTTTGGGTGCACGTGCTTCTTTGTCTTCCGTGGCAACCAATTTTGCTGCTAACGCCGCCCCTGATTTGGAAGACGGCGACCTCATCTTGAACGGTGTGGTGGTTGGCGCCTCATTGGCCACCGATGACAGCAAATCTTCAGCTGCCAATGCTTCTAGCGCGATTGCCAAAGCTGCTGCGATCAACCGTGTGTCAGCTCAAAGCGGTGTCTACGCCACTGTGAACGAAACCGTTGCCTTCGGTAGCGTGATGACTGCTGCTGCTTCTAATGGCACCATCAAGATCAATGGCGTGGATACAGCGACTTTGTACACCACTGACGATGCTGAATTGTCACGTGCTGCTGTGATCACTGCCATCAACAACATTTCGGGTCAAACCGGCGTGAAAGCGATCAACACACACGACGATAGCCAAGGTGTGGTGTTGGTGGCCGAAGATGGTCGCAACATCGAAATCGATCTGGGTTCGTTGACAGCCGCAGCAACAGGCTTGGGCGCCAGCAATGTGTACGCTGGTACGTATGAGTTGAACACTTTGGATGGCCGCGCCATCAATGTGTCAAGCAATGTGTCTGGCACCTTGACCAACTCTGGTTTGAACTTCGGCACTTTTGCTGCTGACACAGCACAAGCAGTGACATTGAAGCGTGCTTCGACTGATGCGGCTCCTACCGAGGCTACCACCGGTCTGTTGAATGGCAACACTTTGGTGATCAACGGTGTGGGCATCGATGCTGCCAACGCCAACGATGATCAAGCGTCAAACACCGTGGTGGAGTCTTCCGTGAAATCAGCCAGCGCGATTGCGATCGCAGCTGCCATCAACAAGAAAACAGGCATGACAGGCGTGTCTGCTACAGCAGAGCCCAACATCTTGAAGGGCAGTGGCTTTACCGCAGGCACAGTGACAGCGTTGAATTTGAACGGTGAAGACGTGGCGATCAGCTTGGATGCGAACTCCAGCCGTGATGACGTGATCACTGCCATCAATGCAGCACAAGGCAGAACCGGTGTGGTGGCCAGCGCTTGGGGCGAAGGCATCACTTTGACAGCAGCCGATGGCCGCAACATCTCGATCAGCTCTGACGCTACGGATGCAGCTGCTTTGGGTCTTACAGGTCTGACACTCGGTACAGCTGGTGACGACACAGATGCTGTGACGTTCTACTCCACCGTCAAGCTCAGCTCAGACAAGGCATTCACCTTGGAGAGCGGCTCAGAGGGCAACGACAACTTTGCAGCCTTGGGTTTCCGTCGCGGTACCTTCGGTGGTTCTGACAATGCCTTGAAAGTGGCTGACATCAATGTGACCACACAAGCCGGTGCAACCGACGCCATCAAGGCTTTGGACGCTGCTTTGAACTCTGTGGCTGCTGATCAAGCCCGTGCCGGTGCCTTCCAAAACCGTTTGGAAGCCGTGGTGTCTAACTTGACCGAGTCAAACCAAAACATGTCTGCTTCACGCAGCCGTATCTTGGACACTGACTACGCCACAGAAACCAGCAACATGGCCAAGCAGCAAATCATTTCGCAAGCCGCCACTGCGATGTTGGCGCAAGCGAACCAGTCTGCACAGTCTGTGTTGTCCCTGTTGAAGTAATTCAAATGGGTTAACAACCTTGGTGCATTCACTGGGGTGTCAAAAAGCGAGCCATGGCTCGCTTTTTGCGTTTTTACGTGGCTAAAAAAATTTTAAGAATTTCTCTCAAGTTCTCAAAACTCGAGTCGATCTTCATGAGACGAAACCCTATATGGGCTGTTCAGCGCTGTGCTGTGCCGCCCCTATAAGCCCTCAAAAATGAGTGAAAAGAGCGATGTATGGCCACAATTAACAACTTAGGTACTGGTTTTCAATCCAATTCATTGAGGACCTTTGGTGCGCCTGCATCGGCCAATACGCGCGTTACAACCACCACCGACATTTCAGGTTTCGATGCTGCGCGCGTCAAAACCATGAGCATCGCCGAGGTGGCCGCACTCACCACCGAGCAAATTTCTTCGATCAGCACCTCTGCCATGGCCGGATTGACGGCGGGACAAATTGGGGTCATCAGCACCACCAATGTGGCGGCGCTCACTGATCAGCAAATGGGGGCTTTCAGCAACGCGCAATTGGCCGCTTTCAAACCCACGCAAATGGGTGCCTTGTCATCGTCGCAAATCAATTCGCTCAGCACATCACAAATGTCGGCATTGAGTGTCACGCAAGTGGCATCGCTCAATTCGTCACGCATCAAAGACATTGACAGCACGCGTTTGGGGGCGTTGACTTCCAAACAAATTCAAGCGTTGACCACCGACCAAATTGTGAATTTGATCGCTGACCAACTTGGTGCGTTCAGTAGTTCACAAGTGGCGAACTTGAAGGTGTCACAAATTGCTGCGTTTGAAACCCGCGACCTGTCGGGTTTTTCCACTTCTCAAGTGGCGGCCATGACAGCTGCCCAAGTCAAGGCGCTCAAAACGAATCAGCTGCAAGCCTTGAGCACTGACCAAATCAGGGCCATCGAAACAAATGATCTGAGTGGTATGTCTGCGGCGCAAGTGGCCGCTTTGGGTAGCAATCAAATCAAAGCCCTGTCAACGACACAGCTCAACGCCATGTCTGCGCTCTCGCTCAATGCATTGACCAGTGGTCAATTGCAAGCGATGACCACCACACAAGTGAATGCGCTGAGCGCCACCAATGTGGCCAGACTCAAGGCCAACCAAATTGCTTCGCTGACCACAACACAAGTGGCTGCCCTGAGCACCGACCAAGTGAGGTCGTTGGCGGTGGGTTCGGTGACTTCCATGACTGTTGAGCAACTCAATGCGATGACCACATCCCAAGTGGGTGCGTTGACAGCCAACCAAATCAGAGGCTTGACAAATGCCACCGTGGCCAGTTTGGCCACAACGCAAGTGGCCGCTCTGACCAGCTCGCAAGTGGCCGGTTTGTCTGCGACCACCTTGGGTGCGTTGAGCACCACGCAAATCAGTGCGATGACCACCAGCCAAGTGCAGTCGTTGACAGTCGCGCAAATCAAATCGCTGGCAGCCAACAAATTGGGTGCGATGACCACCACCCAAGTAGCATCACTCAGTGTTGATCAGATCAAGGCCTTGAGCGCAGAGCAGTTGCGGGGCTTAGATGTCGAAGACGTGGCGGCCTTGGGAACCTCTCAGGTGGCTGCCTTGAGTGACAAACAAGTGGTGGCCCTTACCACGGGTGCCATGGCTGCATTGACCACCACCCAAGTGGGTGCATTGAATGCAGACCAAGTCAAGAGGCTCAGCACAGCCCAAGTGGCCGCCTTGACCACTGACGCGGCTGCCAAACTGACAACCAGCCAAGTGTCGGCCTTGACTACCGCACAAGTGCGTGCGCTGACCACATCGGCCGTGGCCGCATTGAGCAGCAGCCAAGTGAATGCTTTGAGCGCCACCACAGTGGCGGCTCTGAGCACCTCGCAAGTGGACGCGTTGACCACCACCACGTTGGCGGGCTTGTCCACCACCAACCTCAAAGGCTTGAGCACCACGCAAGTGGCCGTGCTGAACGCCGCCGATGTGCAGGCCATGAGCACCACGCAAGTGGCTGCTTTGACAGACAGACAAGTGGGAGCTTTGACCACCACAGCTGTTGCGTCGCTCAGCACCAACCAAGTGAGAGCGTTGACCAGCGATCAAATACAGGGCTTCACCGTTGCGGGCCTGAACGCGATGGGTACCGCACAAGTGGCCGCTTTGACCACCTCCCAAGTGGTGGCGCTCAAAGCCACTCAAGTGGCCGCGTTGAGCACGGGCACTTTGCAAGCCATGACCACCACGCAAGTGGCAGCTCTGTCTGAGTCGCAAGTCAGAGCCTTGACCACCACAGGTGTGGCTTCACTCACCACAGCCCAAGCCAAAGCGTTGACCACCACCCAAGTGGGTGTGATGTCGACCGATGCCATTTTGGCATTGTCGTCTTCGCAAGTGGCCGAGTTGACCACTTCTCAATTGCAAGCACTGAGCCAAGCGCAAGTGCGCGCGCTGGAATCGACTGAGGTCTCTGCTCTGAGCACCACGCAATTGCAAGCCTTGTCCGCCAACCAATTCAAATCTTTGGGAACCGAAGATATTGCTGCTTTGACCACCAGCCAAGTCAAAGCCCTGACCACCGACCAAGTTGGTGCACTGACGTCTGCAAGCATCAACGCCATGAACACCTCACAAGTAGCGGTGATCACTACCACTCAAGTTGAGGCACTGACGAATTCTGCAGTTGCAGCCTTGAGCACTGCACAAGTGCAGGCCATGTCGACGAGCCAACTGAGTACATTGGATTCAGGCCAAATTCGCTCGTTGACTAATGCGGCCATCGGCGCTTTGAGCACTGCGCAAGTGAACAACCTCAGCACCACCCAATTACGCGCCCTGTCGTCTGACCAGATTGCTGCCTTCAGCACCACGGGTGTGAATGGTCTGAGCACCACACAAGTGAGCGCATTGACCAGCGACCAAGTCAATGCTTTTAACACCAGCAGTGTGGCGGCGTTGAGCACGACACAGTTGGCAGCCATGTCGACTTCGCAAGTGCGCGGCATTGCTGCAGCAGGCGTCGCTGCGCTTAGCACCACGCAAGTGTCTACCTTGAGCACCGACCGCATAGCTGCTTTGAACAGCGACCAAATTCAAGCGCTCACCACTGGCAATGTGGCGGCATTGGGAACGTCGCAGGTCAAGGCCATGACGTCTGACCAAATTGCAGCCTTGACCACAGGTCAACTGCAAAGCTTGAGCACTTCGCAAGTGCAAGCGATTGACACCACCGATGTGGCTGCCATGACTACTTCGCAGATTCGTGCACTCAGCACATCGTCGTTGTCTGGCATGACCACTTCACAAGTGCAAGCGCTGACAGCCAATCAAGTCAAGGCGGTGGCAAACACTGCGTTGGCTGGTATGAGCACTGCACAAGTGGCATCGTTGACCACGTCACAAGTGCAAGCATTGACCAGCGCACAAGTGCAAGCACTTGAAACCACTGATGTGGCTGCGTTGACATCTACCCAAGCGCAAGCGCTGAGCACCAGCCAAGTGGCTGCATTGACCACTGGCCAAGTACAAGTGTTGACATCCACAGCCGCCACCGGTTTGACCAACGATGCCATCAAGACCTTGAGCAGTGGCCAATTGCAAGCGGTGAGCACCACTGCTTTGGCCGCCTTGTCCACCAGTCAAGTGGGTGCGTTGACGTCTTCGCAGGTTATTGCCTTGACCACCAGCGGGGCTGCAGCCCTGACCACTGCCCAGGTCAGAGCACTGAGCAGCACGCAAGTGCAGGCATTGGAAGTGAGCGACTTGGCAGTCATGTCAACTGCACAAGTGGCTGCGTTGAGCACTTCGCAAGTCACCGCATTGACCACCTCACAAGTGGCAGGTATGACCACGTCACAAGTGGCTGGCTTGGGCACATCACAGGTGTCTGTGTTGGGCAGCACGCAAGTGCAAGCCTTGACCACCTCGCAAGTGGCCAGCATGCAAACCAGCCAAGTCAGTGCATTGACCAGCGGTAGCGTGAGTGTCTTGAGCGCCAATCAAATACGTGCGCTGAGCACCGGCCAAGTTGCTGCCATCAGCACCGCCGCCGTGGCTGTGCTCAACAGCACCCAAGTGGGCGCTTTGAGCACCGACCAAGTTGCAGCATTGACCACCAACCAAGTGGCCGCCCTGACCACCACTGAAGCAGCTGCCATGAGTGCTGCGCAAGCCAAGGCCTTGACCACTTCGCAGTTGGGTGCGCTTAACACAGCCAATGTGCAAGCCTTGACCCTCAACAGCGTGAAAGCATTGACCACAGATCAAATTGCTGCGCTGAGCACCTCGCAAGTCAATGCACTTGAAACGCAAGACTTCGCTGAGTTGAGTGAAGCCCAACTCACTGCACTTACCACGGCACAAGTCAATGCGCTGAGCACGGCTGCAATCAGCGTGTTGAGCAATGACCAGGTGACGAAGTTCACCACCGCGCAAGTGCAAGCTCTCACCACCTCCAATGTGGGCGCTTTGAACTCTGACCAAGTGGCTGCATTGACCACCGCACAAGTGGGCGCCTTGACCACCTCACAAGTGAGAGCTGTCACCACCGCTGCCGTTGCGGCTATCAGCACGAGCCAAGTCTCTGCCTTGAACACCAGCCAAGTGGCTGCCATTTCTACTGTCCAAATGGGTGCTTTGACGGCGTCTGTCGTGACTGCACTCAGCACCACGCAAGTGCAAGCATTGGGTAGCGCACAAGTCAATGCCTTGAGCAACGACAACGTGTCGGCTTTGAGCACCACACAAGTGGCCGCGTTGACCACTTCGCAAGTCAATGGTCTGAGCACATCGGCTCTTGGCGCATTGGGCACGGCTCAGATGAGAGCCTTGGGCACCGCCCAGTTGCAAGCCATTACCACAGGCAATGTGGCTGCTCTGAGCACCACCCAAGTGGCTGCCTTGACCACCGGTCAACTCGGCGCACTCACCACCAATCAAGTGGTGGCGCTTGAAACTTCAGACTTCATGGCCTTGAGCAACAGCCAGTTGCAAGCTTTGACCACGGCGCAAATCAATGTGCTTGAAACAGCCGATGTGGCCGCACTCACTGCAGGCCAAGTGGCTGCTTTGAGCACCACACAGGTTCAGTCACTGACCACCAGCAATGTGAACGCCCTGAACACCACCCAAGTGGCGGGCATGACCACGGACCAAATTGGCAGCTTGAGCACCAGCCAAGTGGTGGCGATGACCACCACCCAAGTGGCTGCGTTGACGGCCGCCCAAGTGCGTGGCATGACCACAGCGCAAGTGCGTGCTCTGGAGAATGCTGACGTTCAAGCTTTGAGTGCCACCCAAGTGCGTGCCTTGAGTAGCACCCAAGTGCAAGCCCTTGAAACCACCGATGTGGCCAACCTCAACACCACTCAGTTGGCCGCTTTGACAGCTGACCAAGTGAGCGCACTCACCACCGCGCAAGTGGTGGCCTTGAGCACCAGCCAATTCACCAACATCAGCTACGACCAAATGCGTGCGCTGACCACCACCCAAATTCAGGCGGTGGAAGTGGCTGACGTGGGCGTGCTGAACTCTGACCAAGTGTCGGCGTTGAGTGCCACACAAATTCAAGCCATCACCACCTCACAAGTTGCGGTGCTGAGCACACAAGTGGTGGCCAACTTGAGCAACACCCAAGTGGGCGCTATGGGCACCGACCAAGTCAAAGCCTTGACCACCACGCAAGTGGGCGTGTTGACGGCGGGTGCTGTCACCACCTTGAGTTCGGCACAAGTGGTGGCCCTGACCACTGCGCAATTGGGTGCATTGAACACCACCCAAGTGCAAGCCTTGGATGTGACCGATGTGGCAGCTTTGGGCACCACAGAAGTCAATGCCCTGAACACCACACAGGTGAACGCGTTGACCACATCGCAAGTGGCTGGCTTGACCACCAACCAAGTGTCTAATTTGGCGACTGCCAAGTTGCGCGCCATCAACACCGACGGCATTGCCGCTTTGACTTCAGCGCAGGTTGTGTCGTTGACGACGGGTCAAGTTGCTGCGGTGAGCACCACACAACTGCAAGCCCTGACCACCAACAATGTGGCTGCTTTGACCACCACACAGGTACAAGCCCTGGGTGGTACTCAAGTCGCAGCGTTCACCACCTCAGCGGTGGTGGCTCTGACCTCTGACCAAGTGGCTGCCTTCACCACTTCACAAGTGCCTTCGATCACGACGACACAAGTAAGAGCGCTGTTGGCCGACCAAGTGGCGGCATTGACCACGGCCCAAGTGAACACACTTGACACCAACCAGTTGACAGCCATCACCAACGCCAATGTGGCCGCTTTGAGCACCGCTCAGGTGGATGCCTTGGGCACCACGCAGTTGAGATCACTGGTCACAGCACAAGTGCAGTCGTTGACTGCCGCTGTGGTGGCGTCTTTGGCCACAGACAAGCTCACTGCGCTGACCACCACCCAAGTGGCAGCCTTGACGGCTGACCAAATGGGTGCCTTGACCACAAGCCAGGCATCGGCCGTCACCACCACCCAAGTCAGGGTGTTGGGTGCTGACCAAATTCGCGCCCTGAGCACGGCCTCTGTGGCAGCGTTGACCACAGGTCAAGTGCAAGCCTTGACCACATCGCAGATCAGCAATTTGACCAACACCACTGTGGCTTCGTTCACAACCGATCAGGTGGCAGCTTTGAGCACCACCCAAGTCAGGGTGTTGGCAGATTCAGTGATCACAGGTTTGTCGACCACTCAGTTGACGTCCTTGACGACTGAACAAGTCGAAGTTTTGACGGCTTCACAAGTGCGTGCTTTGACCACTGCTGAAGTGGCTGCGTTGACCACCACTCAAGTCACAGCATTGACAGCAACGCAAATTGCATCGCTTGAGACTGCTGATATGGTGGCCATGACAACAGACCAAGTGGGCGCCCTGAACACCACACAAGTTGCTGCCCTGACAGTGGGCATGGTCACTGCCCTGAGCACCGATCAAGTGGGGGCCTTGGGCACCACCAATGTCTCAGCGCTCACAGATACTCAAATCCGCGCATTGACCACGGCCTCTGTGAATGCTTTGAGCACTGGCCAGGTACAAGTGCTGACCACTTCGCAAATCAGAGCCTTGACTGCTAGCGGCGTGGGTGCTTTGAGCACCGATCAAGTGGGTGCCTTGGGTACCGACCAGGTTCGTGCTTTGACCACTGACAACATCGTGGCGCTCAGCACAGCACAGGTGGCGGCATTGTCTACTTCTCAATTGGAAGCCTTGACCACAGTACAAGTGGCTGCCATTGCGACAGATGACATCCAAGCCATTTCGACCAGCAGCATCTCAGCCTTGACAACTTCGCAGGTGCAGGCCTTGACCACAGCGGCTGTCAACGCATTGTTGACGGACCAAGTTGCAGCCTTGAGCACCACACAAGTGGTTGCCCTGACCACAAGCAGAGTGGCTGCCCTGAGCACTGCGCAAGTGGTGGCATTGAACACTGACCAAGTGCAAGTCTTGAGCGTGTCGCAACTGACAGCGATGTCAGATGCGCAAGTCAATGCCTTGAACACAACGCAAATTGCCGCTTTGACCAACACCCAGTTGTTGGGCTTGGTGACACAAGCCAGAAGCTAACCCGTAACTGTTAGAACCTTTGAGACCTATTTCAGAAAGAGAACATCATGACTTCCTCAATTAACGGCGCATCGAACAGTTACTCGTTGGTCAACTTTGCGGCCATACCCACCACTTCCGCGTCGAGCTGGACCACCGCCCAAATGGCGGCGATTGTTGCCGCTGATGTGCCCTCACTCAAGGCGGCAACCCTTTCGGCTTTGACAACTGATCAACTCAATGCCATGACCACCGCTGTGTTTGCGGCCTTGAGTGCCACGCAAATACAAGCCTTGACCACGAGCCAAGTGAGCAACCTCACAACCGCCACGGTGGGGGCGTTGACTTCGGGCCAACTCAATTCGCTCAAGTCGACCCAAATCAAGGCCATGACGACCGCGCAGGTCAATGCCATCTCCACCAGCACCCTGTCGAACTTGAGGGGTTCGCAGTTGGCGCTACTCAGCACATCCCAAGTGGCGGCCATCACCACCAGCAATGTGGCGAGCTTGACATCTACCCAAGTGGCTTCATTGACGACCGATCAAATCGTGAGCTTGATTGGTGACCAACTTCAAGCCATGGGTGACAAGATTGCCGGGCTGACAGGCACCCAAGTTGGGGCTCTCGAGGCCGCCGACCTCAACAGCCTGACCACAACGCAAATGGATACGCTGACGGCTTTGCAAGTGAAGTCGCTCACCACCTCACAGCTGCAAAGCATCAGCACGACCAATTTGAAAGCCATCACCGCGGGTGACTTGGTGTCATTGACAGGCGCCCAAGTGGCGGCCATCACAACAGCCGGCGTGGCTGTTCTCACCACCTCACAAGTGGCTGCGCTGACCAAAGACGAAGTGTCTGGCCTGACCACATCGCAAGTGCGCGCCTTGTCTACCAGTCAGTTGCAAGCGTTGAGCACCGGCGCGTTAGCCGCCCTCAGCACAACGCAAATTGGTGGCTTTAGCACTGCACAAGTCAGCGCGCTGACGACCGGCCAAGCCAGAGCATTGTCAGTGGCACAAATTGGTAGCATGAGTACTGCCCAAGTGAACGCCTTGGGCACCAGCCAAGTGCAGGCGCTCAGCGCCGTCCAAGTGAAAGCGCTGACCACATCGCAAGTGGCAGGCATGTCAACCGCTCAAGTGGCCAGCTTGACAACCACTCAGTTGGTGGCCATGGATCTCACCGATGTCGGTGCCTTGACCTCCGCCCAAGCCAACGCTTTGTCCACCAGCCAAGTGCAAGCCTTGACGGTCGCGCAGGTGAAAGGCTTGTCGACCGCCACGGTGGCAGGTTTGGGTACCACCCTAGCCAAAGCTTTGACCAGCACGCAGGTGGCCGCTTTGACCACTGGCCAAGTTCGCGCCATGTCAACCACCGATTTGGCTGCTTTGACCACTGACCAAGTCAAAGCTTTGTCGGTGCTGCAAGTGGCCGCTTTGTCGACTGACGCCGTCAAAGCCATGACCACTGACCAAGTGAAAGCGTTGACAGACAACCAAGTCAAAGCATTGACCACTGCGGCTGTTGCAGCGTTGACCACTTCGCAAGTGGGCGCCTTGACCACAGGCCAAATGAAAGCATTAACAGCCCAAGCAGCGGGTGCCTTGAGCACCGCTGCTGTGGCAAAGTTGACCTCTAGCCAAGTGCAGCAATTGAGCAATGAAGCTGTGACAGCTTTGACGACTTCTCAAGTACAAGCTTTGTCTACCTCTGCAGTGGCGGGTTTGAGCAGCACACAGCTGGCCACACTCAGCACGGCTGAAGTAGCTTTGCTGAGCACCGGTCAAATTGGCCAGTTGACCACCTCGCAGGTCAGAGCTTTGGCAGCCGGCGGTATCGGTGGATTCAGCACAGCCCAAGTGGCCGCGCTGTCTACCTCTCAATTGAGTGTTTTGACCGCTAATCAAGTCAAAGCGCTCACCACCACGCAAGTGGCTGCCCTAGGTACGACCAACGTGCAGGCCTTGAGCACCACGCAAGTGGCAGCAATGAGCAACACGCAACTGGGTGCGCTGACCACGGCATTGGCCGCAGCGATGACCACTGCACAAGTACGAGCACTCACAGGCACACAACTGGGCGCACTCAGCACATCGGCGTTGGCCGTTTTGGGTACTGACCGAGTGCAGGCCCTGACGAACGACCAAGTCAAAGGCTTGAGCTCGGCTGCGGTAGCGGCATTGAGCACCACACAAGCCGCTGCTTTGACCAGCACTCAATTGGCTAACCTCAACAAGGTGCAATTGGCTGCGATGACCACCGCCCAAGTGGCAGCTTTGACCACGACTCAAGCCAGGGCCTTGTCAGTTGCTGCTTTGTCGGCATTGACCACTGCGCAAGTGAAGGCCTTGGGCACCTCACAGGTCAATGTTTTGAATGCTACCCAAGTGGCAGCACTCAGCACTGATCAGGTGGCCGCTTTGGGCACAAACCAAGTCAATGCATTGTCATCTACAGGGGTGCAGGCCTTGACAGCCAAACAAGTGGCTGCCTTGTCAACCACGCAAGTGGCTGCTATGACCACCACCACTGTTCAAGCGTTAGAAACAGCGGACATCACAGCCATGTCTTCGGCGCAACTCAATGCATTGACCACCTCACAAGTGGGTGCTTTGACCACCACCCAAATGAGGGGCTTGGCCTTGGATGATTTGGCCAAACTGGGTGCCACCCAATTGGGCGCCCTGAGCACCACGCAAATTGGTGCATTGACGGCGGCCCAAGTGAATGCGCTCGGTACGACCTCGGTCGCCGCTTTGACCACCAGCCAAGTGGCTGGGTTGACCAAAGCGCAAATCACGGGTTTGACAGCTGACAACCTCAAAGCCTTGACGACTGCGCAAATAGCCAAACTCGACACCACACAACTGTCTGGCTTGTCGGTGGCGCAATTGAGTTTGATGAGCACCTCACAAGTGAACGCTTTGAGTACCAGTGGTTTGCAAGGCCTGGCTGCAACAAGTTTGACTGCCTTGACCAGCTCACAAGTTGCAGCATTGAGCACTAGCCAAGTGGCATCGTTGACAACCAGCCAAATCGGTGACATGGCAACGAAAACGATTGCTGCATTGACAAGCACCCAACTCAACGCCTTGGGTACATCACAGGTGGCCAGTCTCACCAAGCAGTTGGTAGCAGCTTTGACCACTGGTCAAGTGGCTGGGTTGAGCACCACATCACTGAAAGTGTTGACCACTGACAACATTGCGGCATTGACAAATAACCAAGTTAGAGCCTTGAGCACGACCCAAGTGGCTGCGTTGACCACCGGGCAGGTCAGAGCGATAGAGTCTGCTGACATTGCGGTGTTGTCAACAGCGCAAGTGGCTGCGCTGGACACCAGCCAGGTGGCTGCGCTCACAACATCTCAGCTGCGTGCATTGACCACGACTGCCCTGGGTGGTTTGACCACCACAGCAGTGAATAGCCTGAGCACCACCCAAGTGAATGGCTTGAGTGCGTTAAATGTTGCAGCCTTGTCAACAGCGCAGGTGGCGGCTTTGTCCACCACTCAACTCAATGCAGCTTCGTCTGCCGTGTTGGGAGCTTTGACGACCACTCAGGTGGCCGCCATTGGAACCACCGCACTGCAAGGGTTGACAACGGGCGTGATTCAAACGCTCACCTCTACCCAAGTGGGCGGTTTCTCGACTGCACAAGTGGCAGCTCTGACCACCGCGCAAGTTGTGGCCTTGACCACCGATGACTTCAAGGTCTTGAGCACCGCACAAGTGCGTGCGCTGACCACCTCACAAATCGCAAACATTGAAGTTCAGGACATTCGTGCCTTGAGCTCAACGCAACTGAATGCGTTGACAACGACGCAGTTTGCGGCGTTGACTGCGACGCAGTTGGTGGCGGCGCTTACGGG
>JACCDL011331573.1_pt1 | contig 20935 bp, 16 predicted proteins | sample 7441931 | NCBI WGS metagenome assembly JACCDL01 (sample SAMN15323437, study PRJNA562643) | freshwater metagenome | isolation source: river surface water | place: USA:Blue River Watershed | collected 2017-08-16 | reverse complement strand
TTGTATATAGTATTCAATAATAAATTTATTAGTTCATCTTCAGTCAATATATTCTTATAAGATTCTATCATATCTATAAGATTTATAGATATCTTCGGATACGATTTATTGTTGTGTCTGAATTTATTATACTCGACGGTTAGGTATAATAAATAATTTGTCAACTTTAGTATTCTTTCATTTGGATCAACTACGATACTAGTAAAATATTTTTTATTATAGTCTATTCCTTCAATAGACCCCAAATTTAATAAATAATCGATATCGATATTATATAGATTAGATATTATATTGATAGACTCATTGTTTAGGCTAGTATCCAATTTGACCTTCTTAGATACAGGCTTCTTGTAATTATCTATAATAAAATCTATTTTATTCTGCTTTAAAGATTTCTCCTTATCTATTTCTATCTTATACTTATTCTTATATTTTTGAAAATAATCTGAATCTCGCGTATTGGTCAATGATGAGTTAATTTTACACTTAGTACATGATTCATCAACTAGATTATGAAATTCACCTTCTGGACACTTATAAGTATAATTTATATAAAATCTATTTATATCTATTTTTTCTATATTGTCCAATTTGTAATTTATTAATTTTTTATCATTCAATCCGAACTTAATTGATGAGAATGGTAGTTTTAATATATTTTCATATTTAACCTTTTTAGATTCAAAGACCTTTTCCTTTGGTTCAGATTCATTTGTCTCATATTTTAAATTTTTAACAAATGTTAGATATGAGTTGAATCTATTATTATTGACCAATTTATTATCATACTTATCTATTTTTATAGAGTCATACAGATTTTCGTCTTTGGGTTGTTGTTTATTTTTATTTGGTTGTATGATATTTTTATTCAATATAACCTCTATATCGTTCGTTTTTATGTTCAAATAAGTATTCAAATATGATTTGAGTATTTTATAATTAATACTATTTTCTACACTTCTAACATCTTCGTCCACATTCTTTTCATTTTTAAAGGTTATAGTATTGGTTACTATTAGTTTATAGTATTCGATTAATAAACTTTTAATATCAATATATTGAATTGAGAGTTTAGTAATAGTGGTTGAAGCATACTTAATAAATATTGTAAAACATTGGTTCAACAAATCCTTCAAGTTGGGTGATTTTGTAAATCCCTTAAACCCAATCTTTTTGGTTTGGTTTATTAATAATATGATTATAGTGAATATTATTATCTTTATATGAAATTTTAACAAAATATCTTGTTGTTCACTATTATTCTTCTTCTTGGTTATCTTTTGATTTATTTCAGACAAATGCCCAATAACAATATCTGTTATAGCCCAAACCATAGTCTTTTGTTCTATATCATCGGTTTCTATATCTATATAACTACTAGTAATGTAGAAGGATTCTCTTATAATATATTTTTTCAACTCCTCGTCTACAGACTTTATTGTTGTAGATTTAATCATATTGATAGATTTAAACATATCGAGAGCATTGTGATCATCACTTAGGAAACCTCCACATATCTTACAGTAAAATTTATATTGCAAGCTAGCATCACTAGAATACTTATTCGTAATAATTTGGTTGACTTGATTTATATACTTATCATAATTGAATATTGATTTGTCATTTGAATTATCATCAACCTTTTCCTTAAGTAATTGGATATATAAATACTCATGTGGACATATAAGATCTAGATTACATAATTTACAAACTATCATAGAATCATTTGACTCTGATTGTTCATTGTCAATATACTCATTTAAAATTGTAAATTCTTGAAAGTCTATATTGTTGTTGTTGTAAAGTTTTATTTTTTTGTGGTCGCACTTGTTGTTTAGCACCTGTTTGATATATTCTTGATTTTTTTTGTGTTCCAATAAAATCACATTTTTATATTTGTCGGGTAATTTTTCAACAGAGAACTCTTTGTTGTTTCTAAACAAACAATCATTATGATTGGTATTGAATAGATTTGGGAATCTTAGTTTGGTCAGATTTCTTATAACTATATTGTTCAATGTATTCGATATTATAGAATTTTCATTTTCTATTTTTTGATGTATGATAGAATTTTTAATCTTTATATCGTTCAAATATCCATTTATAAGATCTGGTTTGTTTAAATTTATAATTGTTTCATAAAGATACTCCTGATGGGAATTGAAGAAAGCAGCATATGTTGAGCTGTCGTACTCCTCGGTAAACTTGTACTTCAACACATCATTGAAATCTTTTAATATTTTAAATGATTTGTTGTTTTTATCATTATATTTCTCATTTTTGAAAAACAGTTTTGTGTGTTCTAATTTTGCTTTGTGTATGATATGGTTAATATTGTACAATTGTATATTGTGGAATAATTTTTTAAAATCTTCAAGCAGGGTTTTGGAACTATAATTTATTTCATGGTAATTTTTTTTCTTTATAAAGGATTGTATGTTTTCAAAAATGGATGGCATCTTAGTAAAAAACCCATACACTATCAACTCATCATTTAAATCATTTTTATACAAGTTATTTGTTTGGTATGAAATAAAATCGTATTGCTTATTAGTTTTTATAGATGTATATCCCTTTATTTTATAAATATCTACATCATTATGTATTACTACTGATTTTATTACTTTAGAAGACTCTATCGATTCTAAAATATATTTAATAAGTAGTGTCAGGATATTGACATCATCTACCTTTGTATTTATATCATCTAAGTCATTTTTGACAAACCCATCTATATGGTATTGTTTGTCTCTATCTAGAATGTCTTTGAGAAAGTAATATTCTAGATATGTCTTTTCAAAATAGTCATTTGAATCCATTTTTATTCAATTATTGTGTATATATAAGTAAACAATTATTATTTGAAATTATACTTACATTTATTATAGTCAAATAAATTATAATTTCAAAAGTAATTCTCTTATAATGGATCAGCAAAATAAACAAACTATAAGCAAGTTCGAAATTATAGGTTCTTCATATATAAATATCATTTATAATAATATTTATAACAATGCAATATTATCCAATTCTAATATAAAAAATGTATATGTTGCTAGTCTTTTAGAATATTTAAACTCTTCCAAAGAGGATGAATTCTTTATTCAATCGGTAAACTGTATTTGTGCATATTTTAAATCGTCGACCAAGTTTACCGATTTAAGTTTTAAGGACTGCATAGAATTGCTTATCATTGAATTTGTTCCATCTAATTATTTAAATCAACTAAATAAGCAACAGAAGTCTAAAATATTACATGGTGTTCTACATAATACATTGAAAAGAGTTATCAGTGTTGTTATTAAAGAATATGTAGATATTATTATTGATAACCATCAAGATTATAATAATTTAGTAAAATTGCAAGATATCTATCTTAAAAATCTCTTGTATGAAAAAAATATTCTATTAAGTCAATTTGCAGATCCATCACAAAAAAGTGAGGATGTTGATAAGTTGAAAATTTATGATTTATTAGAGAAATTCAAACAGGAAGTTTCTAACTTAAAAGGTAAAAATGATAAACTTTTGGTTGAACTAAAAGAATCCTCTAATAACTACAACAAACTAAAATCAGATTATGCATTATGTTTAGAAAATAATAAGACCACACAAACAAAATTATACGAATCCTTGAAGGAGATAGAAAAATTAAACTCACATATAAAGAGAATAACAAAAAATAAATCGATACCACAACCAACACAAATTATAGTAGAAGAAGAGGAGGAGGAGGAAGAGGTTGTTATAGTAGATGAGGATGAACAATTAGAAGAAGATGAACATTTAGAAGATGACCATGAGGAGTATGGTGAGACCAATACTTATGAAGATAATATTTTCGAGTCTATAGATGAGGAGGACATCGATATGAATAAAATTCTTAAAAAAAACAATAGTCTATTAGATACTATTAGTTTCGATAAATCTGTAATTATAAACAAAAATGATGATGATTGCTTAAAGATAAACGAACATTTGGATAAACTAAAGACAAATAAAATAAATGAAACACTACTATTTAATTAATATTTATAATATGAATATTGGATAATGAACATAGTGATAAAACCATATTTATAGTGTGTATATTATCAATATTTGGAAAGTTTAATAATATGTAATCATTCGGTGCTCTACTATGCGATGATATGAGTTTAAGTTTTTCATAGAATATTTTTTTGTTTTGGTTTATAAATACAAGTATCAATGTCGATTTGAGTTTATAAATAATTTTATTGGTAGGTATTTTTTCTAGATCTGTAATATTTATAATACAGGAATCAATACTAGTATTGTTGTGAATATAATCTAAAACTTTATAATTATAAGATATTATCATACATAGATTATTTTTTTTTGTTATAGAAGTTCTTGTAATTTCAATTTCTGTATTTTTCAATTGTTTCTTTATCAATTTTTCATACTTAGGAGATATATTATTAATAATGTTTTCAATTATATCGATCAATGAAAATTTGTGAAAAGAATTAGTGTTGTAAGTTAAGGTTTTTTTAAATTTAATTAATGTTCTTTCCAATTGGATCAATTTATTACAAAATGGACATTTACCTTTTATTAGTTTAGTTTCAATCGGAAATACCATATTATAAGATTCTTTATATGTACTTCTAATGACACATGTTTCACATATTGCCTTCATACAACATTTTAAAATTATTCTTTTATTGATATGTATTGGTTCGTAACATATGTTACATTCTATAACGTTTATATTTTCTATCATACGTTCAAATATTGGATCTATTAGTTTTTTTTGATTTTTTATATAAGAAATTAGTTCTTGTAATTCATATTCCTTCTGTTCATTGAGATTAAATACTTTGAGTATAGATAAATAATTTTGATTGTTTTTATCCTTCATAACATTATCATCCATCAAAAATTCGATCATGATGTTAAAATTATTATATTCATTCAACAAGTATTGTGGAATTATAAAATTGAAAAGAGCTGGAACATTATTAATATTCACAATTTCAATAATTTTATTTATATCTATATCGGCATAATCATCTATTGATGTTATTAAAGATTTAATCTTTAAATTTTTTTTGTTGAGTTCGTAAAAATCCTTTTCGTTTATATTAGGATTATCAATGCATTTAATGTTATATTTATATATTCTATCATAAATAATATTATTTAGCAATTCTAATATAGAACTTTTAACCAAATTAAAATATATTTTATTAGAGTTGTAGTTTTTTAATTCCATAAGAAATATCTTCATCTTAGCTTTAAACAGAAAAGTTGGATATACCATAAATATTTTATCATCGATGGGAGATTTTAGATATGAAATTTTGTACGAGATGTTGTAAATTATTATTTCGTTCCAAACTATGTATCTAGTCAAAAATTGGAATAAATCTATTAAACTGTAATAATATTTATTATTTTCATGGATAAACATAATGAACTCTCTTTGTTCATCTATCAATTCCTTCTTCTTAATCTTATTATCTAAAACTATGATGACATCATATTGCGACAATATATTTACATAATTTTTAATAAAATTCAATGAATCGGTATAGTTAGTTATTATTTGATAATTTATATCAGATTTTTCTAAATAAATAACTATATTCTCTAGTTCATATTTATTAATAAGGAGAAGATTCTTCTTATTCAATTTAAATCTATTAAATATCAAAAACTCTTTATCCACAAATAATGATAAATTTAAAGTTATCGTATTCAATGAATTTATTATGTGCGACTTATTGAGATATATTTTTTGGGTAGATAGGATACTGTTAATTTTATTTTCGATATATTTAATCTCCTCAATCAGCTTTATATAGTATTTTTTGTCTATTAACTCAAATCCATCTGTCTCCATTTTAAAAATTAGATAATTATATTATCTTCTATATATTAACTATAACAACTTATATTAATAGTTATATAGTCTATTAATAAATATATTATAAAATATAGTATGTTAGATTAGTATATATTAATATACTAAATCGATTACATAATATATATACTTGTATATAAACATGACGATTTCAACCGATATACACCATTATAATGAAACTGTAATAGCTGAAAATAAAACATTAACTAAATTATTTTCAAATATATTCTACGTAGTTCTATTGATATTGATATCTATATTAATAATTTTTGCATGGATCTATAACAGTACGGTTGATATAAACCAAAAAAATATCAAGGTCGGGATATACTCGTTTTTCTCCACATTGATAATACTGTCGATTAATAATACAATCATAAATAAAAATGCTAAATCATTATACGAAACATCTAATAAACCGTCATACTATCAAGATGTGATGAATCCTAATATTATAAAATCCTCAGAATTTGGCACAGATGAAACAAGAAATATATTTAATATAGAATAAATAGATTTATATAAAGATTTATTAAAATGACTAATAGATTAAACAAATTAGAATTGAACCACGACTCGCTCATTAATAGATCTGTTCTATTATTTGGCGGGAGTAATAGTGGTAAAACTGTTCTTATAAGAGATATATTATTTAATTTAAGACAACATGTACCGATGTGTCATGTTTTCTGTCCGACTAATGATTATAATGGTTCATATACTAATATGATTCCTAAGACACTAATAAAACCAGAATTAAACGTACAAGAGTTAGAAGAGATTGTGTTGAAACAACGTAAAAGATCCGAATTATTCAAAAAGGTTAACAACGTATTAATTCTAAAATCAATAGCATTCAAACTAGATCTAGATCACAAGCTCAAGAAAAAATATTTCATCATGGAGAACTATTACGAAAAACTGTTGGAGAACGACAAAGACAAAAAATATTCAGACCAATTAAAAAAGATGCATGAAGAAGGTACTATCAAATTCTTTAAAGAAGAAATTACTAGACTATACGATCAAAATAAAAATTCAGTATCTTTCACTGAAGCCGAACAGAATACAGTTAAATATTTAAATTTTAATCCAAAAATGGTTATAGTAATGGATGATTGTACATCTGATTCAAAACACTGGGGTAAGAGTACAGTATTGAATGAATTATTTTATCAGGGAAGACACTACAATATAACTACTATTATATCTTTACATAATGATACAGCACTTCCACCAGGTATTCGAAAAAATGCATTCATTAATATATTCACTGAAGCACAACCTGCTAGAGGATTCTTCAAAGCTGGAACAAGTAATAATTGGACGAAAGGAGAAGAAAGAGAAGCTAATGCATTTATAAATGCATTATTTGGTCCGAATTCAAAAAAATCATTTAAAAAATTATGTTACCTAAAGGAGGCAGATGAAAAATTTAAATTTGTTAGAGCGACTAAGAGAGAGGATTTTGTATATAATGAACTTTTGAATAAGATGTACAAAGATGAAGAAGAAGATATTGAACTCGATAATGAATTTTTAAAAAAAATACTAACGTCCTAGACGATATCTATTTTTTAATATAGATGATATATTTGTACAATGATACGTATTCTTTATCCTTATCACTCAATAAGCTTAAATTGTTATATCTATCAAATAAATAATCAAAATTATTAGTATTGTATTCAATGAATCCATTGTCATTGAATATATTAGTTAATGCGGTTGTGTTAACTAGATACTCTCCATAATATTCTCCTTTTCCACTAAATGGAAGAAGAACCTTTATTTTTTGACCGAAATCTTGCAAATACTCACCTTTATAATCTTTAATAATAGAGTATTTCTTTACTCCATTCTCCTCGATAGAATATTCTTCAACATCATTCAACAAATCGAATATTTTTTGTCCATCAAAGCATGTGATGATGACAACACCATTTTTATTAATTAACTCACTGATAAGTTTAACTACATTAGTAATCATATCACTATTTTCAGTAAAATAGTGAATAGCAAAATTACATATAACTAGATTTGCTTGGTTTAAACGAATCATATTCAAATTATCTAAAATGTCATTATAACTAGTATTGGATAAATCTATTAACTTAGTATGGATACGCATAGATATTTTATTTGATAACCCACGTTTACGTTCATTAAGTTCATATAATGCTGAAGTGTCGACATCTACAAATAATCCATTTTTAAATCCTAAGTTCGCAATTCTGAACAGATCTTGACCTTTCCCGCAAGCCAAATCTACAATCCAGTTCTTATAAACCTTGTATTCAAATGTCTTATCAGTTATCATCTGCAATAGATATGTTTTTACGAATGAATTATAATTTCGTTGAGCTTGGTAAGTTGAGTTATCGTTAGTCTTGAAATAACTATTGTCTAGAACCAAACTATCATTTTTAAAATCTTCAATATTCATTGGATTCTTAATCATCTCCCATGTTGTTAAAGCAATATCATAATTATTACCATAATATTCGCCTCTTTCTAATTCTACATTACGATCAGTACGTATTTTAACTAAATTCCATTCATTATTAATATAGTTAAACTCACCTATTTTACCATCTAATTCAAGTTCATCACTATAAAATTCATATAGTTTTGGAGCATCTATTGTACTAAATTGGATAGGAAAATATTGTAGATCGTGATATTTTTCTGGGATTAAATCTTTATAATTTTCGATATAACTTAAATTGTTACGTTCAAAACTTTTATTATTAATGCCACTGAATAATATATACTTAATAGATCTATTAGATTCGATCCCGGCCTTTCTAATATAGAAATCAATAGTAATCATATTACTAGGTTTCCATTTATAGCAATACATGTTTTTATAATTCTTATTAAGATACTTTACTGGATAACCCTGATTAAATACTTTATATTGCACATCTGAAGTTGGAGTAAATATTAATCCATCAATATTAGTATCCTTTACAGAGTTATAGAAATCTAATATTTCTTTATTATAATTCTTATTAGTCAGTCTAATAAAAGTTTTTACACTACCAAGTTGACCTAATTTCACTTTATTAAGAAGTTCTAGTCTTTTCTCAAATGGATACTTTGTTACGTTCTCACTATTCAATACTAAAATATCAAATACTTTCAGTTTAAAGTCTGATTTATAAATCATATTAGATTCATCGCATTTACAATCATCCTCAAATTCTAATTCTGAATCAAGAATAGTGAGTTTATACTTACCTGTCAGAAGTCCTTCATCAAATTTTTTATTGACATAGTAAATCTTATCAGAAATTAGAACATAGTATACATCTTTACCAAAAGTAAAGATTAATGCTAGAACTCTTTTACCATCCGTTTTCTCACATAGATAGTAGTTGTTGATATATGGTAATACCTTACTAGAATACTTTGGTTTATCTAAGTTATGTACATTATTTACCAATGACTTGAATCCTGATTTATTCTGGAATCTACCACTAGAAGACTCTCCATAAATATATTTAGATATCATATAGATGTAACTCTGGTATGCATGTGCATTATAATTGTCCTCTACAATATTTTTTTTGAAGAGATTGATGACTGGATCAATATTATCACCTTCAATAGACTCGATCATGATTTTATAATTATCAAAGTTGTATCTTAGAGTATCCTTCAAGGAAATCAATTTTTCATAAGTGTCATACTTTGAAGGGTCTGTAATAAGAGAATTTTTTATAAAAAGAAATTTTACAATAAACTTATCATTATGAGAACAAGCCATCTCTAGTATATCCTCATTGAGTTTAAAACTTGCATTTCTCTTTGTATTGTAGTTTGAAATCTTATATTCTATCTGTGAATAGTTTAATAGCCCATCTATAACAGTTTTCTTTACATTCAAAATATCTTTTTTGTAAACATCTCCATCGTCATTACTCATCAATCCGGTATTATTGCTATAATTCTTATTAAAAGAGATATAGTAATCGCAACCCAATGAATTAATCAAATCGAAGAAAAGATTAATATTAGATATTTTAATATCATACTCAATAACAGAATTCATATTACAATCGTGTATATATACTTATATTATTATTCAAATTTAGATTTTGAATAGATAAAAAAAATATAGAATAATTAATTTTCGTATATCTTTACAAATAGGTTAACTTTATATTCTTCTACAGTTAATTGATCGCTCATACTACTATTACAAGTCGCGCAACATAAATAAATATTATCTTTAGACCAATCTCCTGAGGATGATTGTGGAATATTATGACTTCTGTGACATCCTGAATCATTCAAATTAATTTTATTAGAACAGCAGTAACATTCAATACTAAATTCATTACTAAATTCATTATCCTTTAACATCTTCAACTTATTGACTGGTTTAACATAATTATATTTAGGCTGCTTAGATTTATTCTTTACATGATTTTGATTATTTAACTTTTTAGTATATGTTGAGTCTAAATATCTATTTTGATCACGACTAGCAATGAATGGAATCTCTTTAGACTCATGAACTACTTTTTGCAAAGTATTATTAACTAAAACTGTTTCTTCACCAAAAATTGGTTTATTTGTTTCAATAATCTTCTCAACTAATTTATTGATATCTGAAACATTAATCGTTTTAAATGTTTCAGATTTGGTATCTTCATAGATAATTGTATCCTTGCTAAAATCATTAACCAATTCTTTAATGTTGTTATCAACAACTGGATGATATGAATTGATAGCATCATACGTTTTATAATTAATTAGTTTAATCATATTATCTGATTTAATATATTGATTTGAAGGAGTACCGTAAACTTGCATATCTAGATACTGATTAGACCGTACCTTAGAATACATACATCTATTCTTATTATTCTCTTCACGGATAAATTGACGATCCTTATCCTTTTCTTCTACCTCAACTTCTAATCTATGTTGTTTATGTTTTAGTTCCATCATATTAAGTCTCTCTTGTTGTTCAAGCTCCATCTGCTTAAGCTTCTCTTGCTGAAGCAGCAATTTATTTTGTTGTTCAATCTCCATCTGCTTAAGCTTCTCTTGTTTCTCTAATTCCATCTGTTTAAGCTTCTCTTGTTTCTCTAATTCCATCTGTTTAAGCTTCTCTAGCTGTTCCATTTTTAATTTTTTAAGTTTAAGTGATTCAAGCTCAAATAAACTCATTTGTGTCACGACTGCTGGCTTGACCTCCTGCGTCACGACTGCTGGCTTGACCTCCTGCGTCACGACTGCTGGCTTGACCTCCTGCGTCACGATTGCTGGCTTGACCTTAATTGCTAAATAGTATTTATTACCATTGTTACGTTGGATTCCTAAAACATCACGCATATAAGCGAAGAACTTAAGTTTACCGGTATTGTTAATACTATTATATATGTCACCAATTACTTTAGACTCAAGACGGTCTAATTCATTTTGTGTCTTGATGAAGAGCTGATCGAAGATAGTTTGAAATTCCATTTTCAAATATTGTTTCCACGATATATACATCATATATTTATATCTCTAATAGAAATTAATTTCTATTAGAGATATAAGCGTTAATTTAATCATTTACGTATAATCATATTATGTAACCTAAAAAAAAATAATAGGTTAATTATTTGTAGATATTAATAGCAATATTTGGATCTAATTCGAAAAAGTCTTCGATTATTAAATCTGTAATGTAATAGAAATCTAAACTTTTTAGATTCTTTAATTTGTTAAACCATTCTGGATGTATAAATATTTTATTGAATGATAAATGGTGGATATTTGTCAAATTTTCTATTTTAATGTTCAAATGCCCATTAATGAATAATTTAGTTAATGATCTATTAATATATTGAACATCGTCCTCAATCAAGAATCCACATCTATCAGTAATGGTTTTAATATTTGTCATATTTTTAAATAAATCTTTGGTATTGGGTGGACGATTATTCATAATGTTATTCTCTTCATCACCGAAAATATATAGATCTATATTTTCTAACTTTGGTGTATAATATAAACATTCTCCGGTAATCTGAGTATTATGCATTAAGGAAATTTTTTTTAACTCTTTCATATTTTTTAATGCATTATCAGTAATGTTTTTTTCTTCTATAATATCTAGTTCAACTAACTGGTTCAGTTCGTTTATTTGTTCATCTACAGAAAATGTATTGAACAAAGATAATTTTTTTAAATTCTTTAAACCATTTAGACCATCATTACTAATTAGTACATCTTCAAGTTCTAATTCTTCTAACTTATATAAACATGATAAATCTACTCCTCTATCGCCACTATTATCAAATGAGCAATTGATTTTTAATTTCTGTAAGTTTTGTAGGTTACGGAAAATGATATCTGTCAGAATTTTATTTTCAACAATACTAAGATTAATAATATTTTCTTTATTGACAAAGTATGAATCAGTTATCGAATAATCATTGATAAGTTTTAATGAATCAATATGTTTCAACATTTTTAATTTCTTATTTGTAATATACTTATTGTGTACCATTTTGATTTTTTTCAATGTTTCGAATCTTTTAATAATTTTTTTAGTGTAATCTGGTTTGTATATACTTAACTTGTAAATTTTTTCTAATGGTAACTTTTTAATAGTTTCCTCGTCCATTCGAGCACAAGGAGAGATCAGTTTAATTCTTTTACTCAAACTGTAATATTTACGGTTAATCATTTTTAACTTTTTAGGAATAAATTCATATAAATAATTTTGCAATTCCCGTGGCAATTCTTCTAAATTTGATGTCATTTGTTTTATAATTTATATTTAATCAAATTTAAAATCTATTTTTTGATTTAAGTATTTTATATTGTATATTAAAGAGATATGGATTTTACAATACTACATTGCAAAAATGGCAAATGTAAAATTTTAAATACTCTTGTACAAAAAGAGTATCTTTATAAAAATCTAGACTGTTTAATATCTAAAAAATTTTATCTAGATGATAGAATTTTATTAGTATCTGTTAACCAATTAAACCACCATATGAACAACAACAACCAAGAATTTATTAAAGTTAATTTAAGTGAGGATAATATCATAATAGATATTTTTGATATTAACAAAAAAAATATATTCTGTAGCTACCAAATATATCAAATAGTGTGTGAAAAAAAAATAATTAATTCAGTTGACTATACTAAATTACTTTCTTTAAGTAAAAACAATTCCATGTTGCTTTACTATGTTAATCTATTCAAAATGTTTAATTAAAGAGAGCGGACTCGTTTATAATTATTTTCATGTCTGTCCTCATGTCTGCCATCATGTGGTGTTTTGTTTAAATTTAATTGTCTGGACTTAGTCCCATCCATTAGATAATGCATAACGTAATAGATGTTTCGATCTGTTATGTTAAATTCGTTAATCTTTTTAAATCTACTAAAATCTAGCTTAATAGAGTTGTATCTACTTCTGTTATCTTCTAAATCCATAATTTCATTAATATCATATAATGCATCGATACTAATAACGTTAGTCATCCTTTCTAATTTTTCGATTACTTTCGAAAACAGTGAATACTTATACATATTTTGCTCATCAATATATTTAAACATGTTCACATTAATAAACCGTCTGTAACAGTTATCTAAATATAATTTAGAATAGATACTGTAATAATATGGTTGATAGACTGTGCTATGTATGTCACCAACTTCATGTGTTTCTAATGTTGACATAATCTTCATGAACCCGCAGGGACAGATCAGATAATTAATAATATCTTTCAATTTATCACATTTATTAGGCTTAATAATAGTTAAATTACTTAGTTGTCCATTAATATCGGTGAGGTCTCTACATAGGTTACATCCTCCTAATTTTGTGATATATTGTTTAATTGAGTTAATAGATTCGAGAACGCTAATAGTTGATCTAGATTGTTGGGTATTTAATCTGTATCGGTCTAGCATGTTATTAACATTCTGTTCAATTATTTCTTTTTTAATAGAATCGTCAGTGCTTTGCATAGTTGTTCTAGATTGTCTTTTCAATACTTTATATAAATAAATTCAAATTTCATTCATTTAAATTTGATTAAATTATATATTTTAATAAAGATATTCTACCAAATATGGCGACATTTGATCCAACCAGTCTGATAAATATGATGAGGTCTGTCTCTGTAGATATTAGTAGTAATATAATAACCGATATCGAATTCTATTTACAAAATACAAAGAGCAACCATAACCACGTATCCTTTCTTGTCGATGATAAAAGAAGGAATATTCTATCATACTCATTTAATTTTTTCTACAAATCAAAAAAATTCCCATTCAGCATCCATGCTGAAATAAATAGTATTACTAAATACTACAAAAACACTAACTTATCAAAACTTAAACCAAAAACAATACTAGTTGTATTAAAGATAACCAAAACTGGTGTTATTGGTATGTCAAAACCGTGTTTCCATTGTAGGATATTTCTAAATAATAATTTTGATAATTTGAATCTAAATAAAATTTATTATTCAAATAAAGATATACTAGAACAATTATATATCAATGAATTGATGGATAAAGAATCTCAACATCTATCGGCAGGGTTTAAACATTGTTCACGCAAATCAAATTAAATATTATTTTATAGTCTTTTAAAACATGTTTACTTGGAAAGATTATAACAGGTGGTATATGATGTATAAATATTATAATATTTATCATAATAAAGTGAATAATACTTTTAAAGCAAATTATTCATCACTTTTCAACGATGTTGAAATAATTTGCGAGGATAATGAATTGTATTATTTGTTACATAAGTTGAGTACAGCAAATATTAAAAAATATAATAGTATTGTCTATTATTACAAGAATAATTGTATAATGGAACCATTAATAAATTTTATAAAAATTGACAAACATGAAGAAAAAAATAAGTATATCCCAATATACGATGATTATGAGGAATATGGTAATAATGCAGATAATTTCTATGAGCCATATGAATTAGATGATGGAATGTATGAAACTTATTCTATCTCGCCGAGTGATCTTAATAAAAATATATATAGTACATCTCCTGTATTTGATCATTTAGGATATCAAAAAGTAGATTCGGGAAATGAAGCAGATGTTGAGGATTATGATGCATATTATTCTTCAGAAGAATTGGACGAAAATTATTTTGACGAACTTTCTATTTATTAATTTCATCACTTAACATAGCAAATCTAAAGTTACTAACAACATCATTATCATTAACAGTTATAAAATTTTCTATGATGGAGTTGATACGATTGTCGATTTTTTTTAACGAAGTGTCTATATATTTTTTATCATAGCTAACTAACTCATTACTCATAGGCTTACTATTTTCAGAAATTTTATTTTCTAATAATTTTTTTATGATATCTTCAAGATTAACAATACGTCTTTCTAACGAATTCATTTTTTTAATAACCTGTTCATTGGAATTATCACTCATTTTATTAATAGATAATATATTATTTTAAAAATAATTAGGCTATACTTCTAGGAGGCTTTAATACTGATCTTGTACCTGAATTAGCTCTACTTCTGGATTCTACGCGAGATGTCGCCGATTCTCCACGACTTCTGGATTCTATACGAGATGTTGCCAAATCACCACGGCTTTTAGGTGCCGATAATTCTACTTTATTTGGAGATATAGTATTAGCTCTTTTTCTAGGTTCGGCTGTTTTTGAAAATCTATTATTCTGGGATTCATTAATACTAGATATTATCATGTCATTCTTTTGCATATTGAACAAAAGTTTAGAGATTAATTTAAATGATCCATAAACTACAACAACCTGTATTAGAAATGAAGCTAGACGTAATCCATAACTTGAACATGGCTTTCCTGATATGTTTATTATTAAAATAATAACTATCATAGTTATCATTAATATTGCTATACGAGAGCCGGATAAATCTGATATAGACATACTATTTTCCGAATTATCATTTGATTTATAATCAGATGAGTATTTATCTTGTTTATAACTTATAGGTTTAACTTGTTGTTTTGATTCTTTTTTTTCATCAACATACGAATTTATTGCATCATTTCGTATTTTTCGCAATTCCTTAAGTTTTTGTGGTGCATTTTTTTGATAGAAAGCATATAAAGGTTTTATTGTTGATGATTGATCTTTATTTTTAATATAATTAACAATAGCATTGTCAAGATCCTCGTTCTCCATTATCATTTCATTAAACTCATCATTGGTTAAGTAATAGTATTTAAAATTTTTATTTTGTAGATTAAATTTTTCATTTATGTAATTTCTAAATATACGCTCATTGGATAAAGCTTCAATGATAATTTTTTGACCTGCATATTCCTGTTTCAAAATTAATTTATCTTCTTTATCTTCATCATCAAAACCAGCAGAATATATTGTTGGGATATTCGGATCTTCAAAATATTTTTCTCTAAAATCGGAATTAAGTGGATAACTTAAATCTATTTTTAATCCATCTTCTAACTCTACCATCAAATCATCAGTAGAAGTAGATAATGATGGTACTGGTTGTTTTTTTTTAAAAGATGATAATTTTCCTAAAAGCGACATTTCTTTTAATTATATATTATAAAGTATTTTATATTTCGGCAATTTATTTTTTTAAATTGTGTAGAATATATAATTAAATGTCAAATGAATATATCTGTTTTATTAATTCTTCCGACTCAATTATTTAATTTGACCAATAGATTTATCAATAAATATGATAAAACAGTTATTATAAAAGAAAATTATTATATTAACAATAATATTCATTTGACAAAATTAGAAATGCACAACAGATCATGTGATGAATATTATAACAATCTAAAGCACAAAAATAAATTTATTTTAGACACCTATAAATCTAATAAAAATGAAAATTGTTATATGTTTCATCCAACAGATAAATATATTGTTGATAAATATAATTTTTGTGAATATTTAGATTCTCCTGGATTCATAATAAAAATAGGTGATATAGATAGATATTATACAAACAAACAAAATATATTTTATCAAAAAATAAGAACTGATTTAGATGTATTAATGCATAATAACAGACCATTTGGTAATAAATGGTCTTATGATAATGAAAACAGACATAAATATCCAGAAAATTATATCGAAGATAAAAAACAAATAGAGTCATCATTTCCCCCAATTTCTAGGAATGAAGCATTAACACTACTTAAGAATTTTGTAAAATTTAAATTATCATCATTTGGATTCTTTCAAGATTCAATTAAAAAAGAAGTACTTATTGGATTTCACTCATACCTATCAGCACCATTGAATATAGGATTAATTACACCAGATGATATAATTAAAGAAGTTATGAAATATGATATACCACTAAATTCATTGGAAGGGTTTATAAGACAGTTGATTGGTTGGAGAGAGTTTATTAGAATGCATTATATAGTAAACGGAGATCAAGATTTTAAATATTTAAATAATATGAACAAAAAATTACCCATTTCTTGGTATACTGGAGATAAAACGGGATTAGATGTTTTAGATTGGTCAATATCAAGAGTATTACAGTATGGATATGTACCTCATATTGAACGACTAATGTTATTAAATAATATTGCACTACTTCTACAAATTGAGTATTTTGAAATAAAAAGATGGTTTACAAATATGTTTATAGATGGATACGATTGGGCAATGCTTAATGTTTCTATGAACACAAATTATCTCAACCCAAATAAAAATTTAAAGTTCATGTCTAAAGTTTATTTAACTAACGGAACCTATTTAAAAAAAATGGGGCTAGAAATTTCCAAAAGGGATATGGAACAAATACAAATTTTGTATAAAAAATTTATAGTTCAAAACAAAGATTTATTAAAAAAGGATTATCGCATGTCGGCATACATTAAAAATAATCTAAAATGAAATTTGAATAATAATATTTAGATAAATGATGAGCATATCTGATGGACAAAACATAACATATAATAATTTAAATGTGTATGAAGAATATTGGAATGAACTTACAGATGGTCAAAAACAATTTCTAAGTTCTCTTTCTAATAAAGAATCTTGGTATAAATATATTGCATCTTATAGTGAAAATGGCGAATGGGATATTTTACAAAATAAAATAGATACATATGATAAATATTTAACATATGATGATTTTCATTATTTGGGTAAGAATATGACTTTTGTTAATAATGATATAGATAAAATTAATCAATTGAATTATCTAAAAAATAGTATAATCAATAAAATTCCAAATAGATATTATCAAGATATGGCAAAAAGATTATTTATTGACTATAGAATAAATAGTATCTCATTTAAAAAAACTAAAGCAATTCTAGTTAATATCAATAATATTATGTAGTCTACAAAAAGTTTATCATTTTATTATCATAAATAGAATTAATCAATAATTTGTCCGATATAATCTGTATCGGATGAGTATATACATTATTTTTTGTCAAATTTATAATGTTGTTATGTATTTTCCAAAACTTCTTAGTGTATATATTCTTAGCAATACCTAATTCTTCAATAAGATTTGCAACATATGAACCACATTGATTAGTTAAATTATATGTAACATGCTGTTTAGATAATTCTAACAATTTCATTTTTTGAACATCAGTTAACTCATTTTTTAGTTTAGAATGAAACACATAACCAGAATAAGCATTTATTCTATCCTCTAACTTATTAATTATTACATTGGTTTGTTTTGGTTGCCCTGGAAAAATTATATAATTATACACCAATTCAACAGAATATGGTATATTGTCTTTAACCATAACCATACCAATATGACCAAAAGATGGATTACCAAGTGTACGTGATACAACACGATACTGATAACTAGAAAATAATAATAGATCACCACTCTTTACATCATTTATTATATTAGATAATAGTATTTTATTGTAAAGAATAAGGTCATCATTATATTTTTTTTTTATTATATTATCTTTGAATATAAAACATATAATCAGGGACAGTATAATATTTAATAATATGCTTAATGAGAAAAATGACACCATTATATTGATTCATAAAAAAAAATATTCAATTATAGATTAATTAATCGAGGCTTTCTATAAGAGCGTCAATGATTTTTTCATCGGATATTTCTTCATCTGTGTATCCTATATATTGTATCAGAGAGTAAATAAACTTGGCAGGAGTTATTTTGTATTTTTCTAACTCATCCAATAAATCTGGATTTAAGTCTCTGTGTAAAATACTTTTATATATAATAGAATACTGATATCTGTCGCATTCACTCAAATTAATAATAATATCAAATCGACCAGGTCTCTTTAAAGCTTTATCAATTTTATTTATGTAATTGGTTGTTGCAATGAATATCATATCATCCCGCGTTAAAGTTCCATCTAGAATATTTAGAAGATGAGATAATGTTAATTGATCATCAATGTCTGATTTTTCTGTTTTATCTTCTCTTTCAAGTTTATTTTCACGTTCAAGAACAATATCACTCATAGCATCTATGTCCTCCATTACTATGACTCCATTATCTTTAGTTTTCTCATTGATATCCTTGAAAACTTTGGTTAATTCATCATTGGTTTTAATTTTTGAAATATCTAAATAATAAATATCTCTTTTTAAATATGATGAAATAGATTTGATAGCACTAGTTTTACCTGTACCAGGTGAACCATATAATAGACAACTGAATTTGAATGGAATACCGATTTTTTTGTACAAATCCTTCTTTTTATCAAACGTATCTAAAATATTTTTCAGTTTAAATTCATCTTTCTCTTTTAAATACAAAGTTGAAAAATCCTTATAGATTGTATTTATTTTTTCCATAACAGCTTTAACTTTGATAGATATATCTTTGGGTTTTTCTGGAATCATTATTTTTTCAATAGTACCGTCTTCTAATTTCTTCTCAAGAAGTTTTGAAGGCTCATACTCATTTAAAATAATCTCCTTACGAGTGATATTAATATTATAAACATCAATATCATTATTATCATTATCTTTATGGTTCATACTATATAAATAATTAATGAAGTCTTCAGCTACTTTATTAGACTCTTTTTCATCTAACAATTTTCCATTATTTTTAATAATCATATTTAGTTTTATTTCTCCGTTAAGATTTAAACAATGTGTTTCTTTAAAATATTTTTCATCTTTATTATAAACATAAGTACTCAACTTCTTATATATGGTTTTACATTCATTTTTAGTAAATAGATTTTTGAAGAAATTTTGAAATGTACTAGATAAATTGTCAATATCAATACGTTCTATTGACTTATTTTTATAACCAAATATTAAATTAGTATTATTAAATATTATTTTATGTTGTAAATAAAACTGGACATATATTCCAGCAATTGTTATCAATGTAATAATAATATAATTATTAGTACATCCGCTATTTTTTATAATATATTGATGTAGTCCATTAAATAACTTATTATCAACTAAAACTAATTTTTTTATTTCTTCAAGTGATATTTGATCCGAAACAATAGTTTTTAAATAATTTGATTTATTATATTTTTCATCATTTAGATCACCGTATTTAGAAGTATTATCCATAATATATTTATAGATAGACTTACAAATATCATTTTGTCTAGACAATGATAATCCTAACACACTAGTCAATTTATTCAAAAACATTAATTCATTACTATCATTTTCATTTTCATTTTCATTACATTTTACATTTTTTATTTCATTATTGCTTTTAGTATAATTGATATCAAAAATATCTGTCAAATAAATATTATTATCCTTATAATTTATACTAATATTTTCAATACGTAATTTATACTTAAATTTATTTTTCGATATTATACTATATTCATAGATAAATTCATTATAGACAACGTTATTACCATTATTATTTACAATATAATCTATTAACAATTGTTCAAAACCACTATTAATATTAATACTATAGAAGTCGTCTGTACATTCATTATCTAATAAGATTTGTTTAATATCATCAGTATCTAATTTTTTAGTGCATTTATTTTGAATAAATTTATTGTATAAATATAAAACA
>JACCDL010928248.1_pt1 | contig 20949 bp, 21 predicted proteins | sample 7441931 | NCBI WGS metagenome assembly JACCDL01 (sample SAMN15323437, study PRJNA562643) | freshwater metagenome | isolation source: river surface water | place: USA:Blue River Watershed | collected 2017-08-16 | reverse complement strand
GACTAGCGACTCATCACTCCGGACTAGCGACTAGCGACTTTTTTTCTTAACTTTGCAGGCCTATGGAAAAACTTCAAAATGACCTCCTGCTTCGTGCCGCGCAAGGCTTACCCGTAGAACGTGTGCCTGTCTGGGTGATGCGTCAGGCTGGTCGAATCTTGCCTGAATACCGTGAGGTCCGTGCGAAAGCTGGGTCATTTATAGGACTAGCAACAAATCCAGAGATGGCTGCGGAAGTAACGATTCAACCAGTTGACCGCTTTGGAGTAGATGCCGCCATTATCTTCTCGGACATATTAGTTGTTCCCGAAGCGATGGGTTTGCCCTATTTGATGGAAGAACAGAAAGGTCCCGTTTTTCCGGATGTGATTCGGTCTGCTGCTGATTTAGCCAAAATTCGTGACGCTAATCCAGAGGAAGATTTAAAATATGTCTTAGACGCCATCAAAATTGTCAAGAACGAACTAGCCGGACGTGTCCCGTTAATCGGTTTTGCCGGAGCACCCTTCACCATTTTTTGTTACATGGTAGAAGGCAAAGGATCGAAAACCTTTTCGCAAGCCAAAAAAATGCTTTATGAAGATCCAGCTTTGGCACACACCTTATTACAGAAAATTACCGATTCTACGATTTCGTATTTGAAAGCGCAGGTTGGGGCGGGGGCCAATTTACTTCAGATTTTTGATTCATGGGCTGGGATACTTTCGCCTGCTCAATATAGCGCCTTTTCGACGCCTTACCTCAAGCAAATTTGCGATGCCATCACCGATGTACCAGTTACTTTATTCGCTAAAGGAGCATTTTTTGCCCGACAAGAAATGGCACAATTAAACTGTGCGACCATTGGCTTAGATTGGAATATGGATATTGCGGAATCACGTGCGCTCGTTGGCCCTACAAAAACCCTACAAGGAAATTTAGATCCATGTGCGCTGTATGGCGACTTCAAAACCGTGGAGGCTGAAACCAAAGCGATGTTAAAGGCTTTCGGTACTCAGCGTTACATAGCGAATTTAGGACATGGAGTTTATCCTGACATTCATCCCGATAAAGTTCAGTGTTTTGTGGACACGATTCAAAATTACCAAGCATAAAAAAAGGCCTCGCGATGAACGAGGCCTTTTTGTTTATTTTACCGAGTAGTTCGGTGCTTCTTTCGAGATACTCACATCGTGCGGATGACTCTCTTTCACCCCGGCAGATGTAATTTTGACAAATTTGGCTTGTTGCATAGCCTCAATGGACGAAGCTCCGCAATATCCCATTCCCGCTTTTAAGCCACCTACCATTTGGTATAAAATTTCAGTCACTGATCCTTTGAATGGAACGCGACCTACGATTCCTTCTGGAACCAATTTTTTAATATCATCTTCTGCGTCTTGGAAATAACGATCTTTCGATCCGTCTTCCATCGCTTCTAGGGAACCCATGCCGCGATAGGATTTGAATTTACGTCCTTCTAAAATAATCATTTCACCGGGAGCCTCATCTGTCCCGGCTAATAAAGATCCCATCATGACCGTACTGGCTCCTCCCGCAATGGCTTTGGCTACATCACCCGAATAACGAATTCCTCCGTCGGCAATTACCGGCACATCATATTTTTCCAATGCCTTCGCTGCTTCATATACAGCTGTTAACTGAGGCATACCCACCCCCGCAATAATTCGGGTCGTGCAAATACTACCTGGGCCAACGCCCACTTTGACAGCATCTGCTCCCGCTTTGGCTAAGGCTAGCGCTGCTTCGCCCGTAGCGATGTTTCCTACAATCACATCTAAGGTCGGGAATGCTTTTTTGACAGATTTCAATGCATCAATAACTCCTTTTGAATGTCCATGCGCTGTGTCAATACTGATGACATCTACCCCTACTTGCACTAAAGCTTGAACGCGGTCAATTAGATCAGGTGTCACACCTACCGCTGCCCCTACGCGTAAACGCCCTAAGGAATCTTTGGAAGCCAATGGGTGTGATTTGCGTTTCAGGATGTCTTTGTAGGTAATCAATCCAATCAATTTTCCATTTTTGTCAATGATCGGAAGTTTCTCAATTTTATATTCTTGCAAAATGCTTTCAGCCGCCTCCATGCTAATTCCTTCTTTGGCAGTGATCAAATTGTCTTTGGTCATGATCTCTGCTACCGGACGTGCCGTTTGCTTTTGAAAACGCAAATCGCGGTTGGTTAAAATTCCTACGAGATGACCATTGTCATCAATCACGGGAATGCCACCAATCTTAAATTCCTTCATGATGCGTTGCGCATCGCCTAAGGTTTGATTGTCTTTTAACGTAACTGGATCGATAATCATGCCCGACTCGGAACGCTTTACTTTGCGGACTTGTGCTGCCTGCTGTTCAATCGTCATGTTTTTATGAATGATTCCTATTCCACCCTCTTGCGCTAACGCAATGGCAAGCGCTGCTTCTGTCACCGTATCCATGGCAGCAGAAACAATGGGAATATTTAAGGAAATGTTACGTGTCAATCGCGATTGCGTACTTACCTCACGGGGTAAAACTTCCGAATACGCGGGCAACAACAATACGTCGTCGTATGTTAGGGCCTCAAAAAGAAATTTGTTGGAATCAAGCATAGCAAATAATTGAATGGAGTGTGTAACTACTCTTATTTGCCGGACAAAATTACAGGTTTTTTTCGGATTTTGAGCACTGAGCGCGAAAATTCATTCTACGGAACCTTAGCCGTCGATTTTTAAGCTTTTTGACAAAGTATTTTTCTTAAAAATTCTTCTCTTTTAGATTTATGTGAGTAAATTGCGGCTTCAATTTTGTAGCCTTACCCATGAACTATCAACCACAGGACTTTCTTCCGATATTTGTTCAATTACTTGCGGCATTAGCTTTTATTGTTGCTACGATGGTAGCCACACACACATTAGGTCCCAGAAGGCATTCGGCAAAAAAAGATGATACCTTCGAATGTGGAATCGAGTCGATTGGTGATGCACGTACACCGATCTCAGTTAAGTATTTTTTGGTGGCAATTTTATTTGTCCTTTTCGATATCGAAATCGTTTTTATGTATCCGTGGGCGGTCAATTTTAAAGAATTGTCTTGGACTGGTTTTTATGATATGCTTGTGTTTATGGGTTTATTATTGGCCGGTTTTGTGTACGTTATAAAAAAGGGAATTTTAAAGTGGGAAAAATAAACAATCCGGTTTTGGGTTTGTTTTATAGTTCAATAACTAAGTAATATGAGTGATTCATCAACAGTAAATGTCGCGGAAGCGCCTCCTGGAATAGAAGGAGCTGGTTTTTTTGCGACAAGTTTAGATAATCTAGTTGGCCTAGCACGCGCTAATTCTCTCTGGCCTTTACCTTTTGCTACTTCATGTTGTGGGATTGAGTTTATGTCCACCATGGCATCTCATTACGATATTGGTCGTTTTGGTGCGGAGCGTTTAAGTTTCTCTGCTCGCCAAGCCGATGTACTCATGGTAATGGGTACCATCTCTAAAAAAATGGCTCCAGTCGTTAAGCAGGTATATCTCCAAATGGCGGAGCCACGTTGGGTATTATCTGTAGGTGCTTGCGCCTGCTCAGGTGGTATTTTTGATACCTATTCTGTGTTGCAAGGAATCGACCGGATTATACCCGTTGATGTTTATGTGCCTGGATGCCCACCACGTCCCGAGCAGATCTTGGATGGCTTCATGCAGATTCAAGAATTAGCAAAGAAAGAATCTACACGCCGCAGAAACGAGCCTGAATACAAAGCGCTGCTGGCTTCTTACGGTATTGAATAAGTAACCATGGAAAATCAACAAATCACAGATGCGCTACTTGCTCAATTTGGAGCAGATGCGGTATTTGGCATAGGCGAGTCGCACGGGATTTTGCAAGTAACTACAACGGTGGAAACTATCGTGCCGATGATTCATTATTTATATGCACATCCAACGTTTAAATTTCAGTTTTTGACCGACTTGGCGGGGATACATTTTCCTGACGCGAAGGGTCAAGAGCTTGGGGTGATTTATCATCTGCATAGTTTAGAGAATAATGTGCGCATTTGGATTAAGGCTTATGCGCCGATCGAAGCACCGCATTTTCCTACCATCACTGGCTTGTATGCAACAGCGAATTGGATGGAACGTGAGGCGTTTGATTTTTACGGCATCATCTTTGATGGCCACCCGAACTTGACACGAATCCTGAATATGGATGAGATGGATTACCACCCGATGCGGAAAGAGTATCCGTTAGAGGATGCCACGCGTCATGACAAAATTGATGAATTATTTGGACGATAATAACTAGACATGTCTGAAATAGCTTTAGTAAATAATCCTAATGTAGGTCTTGATAAAACACAAAAAGGGGGACCTTATGTGAATGAATTATCTACACTAAACTTAGGTCCCACGCACCCTGCGACGCATGGTATTTTTCAAAACATCTTAACGATGGATGGAGAGACCATTGTGGATGCGGAGCAGACGGTTGGATATATCCACCGCGCCTTCGAGAAAATCGCTGAGCGTCGCCCTTTCTACCAAATAACCACCCTGACGGATCGAATGAACTATTGTTCTGCGCCTATCAATAACATGGGCTGGCATATGACGGTCGAGAAGTTGTTGGGCATTGAAGTACCAAAGCGTGCGCAGTACATGCGCGTGATTATGATGGAATTAGCGCGTTTGACGGATCATATTGTTTGTAATTCGATTCTTGCGGTAGATACAGGAGCTTTGACGGGTTTCTTGTATGTATATCAGTGGCGTGAATTTATTTATGAGATTTATGAGGAGATGTGCGGAGCACGTCTGACTACAAATATGGGTCGTTTTGGTGGCATGGAGCGTGATTTTACGCCAGTTGCCATTGAGAAGATTCAGAAGTTATTAAAGGAATTGCCAGCTGCTTTGAAGGAATTTGAAGGCCTCGTGATGCGTAACCGTATTTTTATGGACCGTACGCAAAATGTGGGAGGAATTTCAGCTGAGCGTGCGTTAAATTATGGCTTCACAGGTCCTAATTTACGGGCTACTGGTGTCGATTACGATGTTCGCGCGATGAATCCTTATTCTTCGTACGAGGATTTTGAGTTTGATGTGCCGGTAGGAACTAAGGGTGATACCTATGATCGTTTCTTAGTGCGCGAGGAGGAGATGTGGCAAAGTTTGCGCATTATCCAACAAGCCATGGATAATTTACCTGCGGGTCCGTACCATGCGGATGCGCCACATTATTATTTGCCAAATAAGCAGGATGTATATCATAACATGGAGGCATTAATCTATCACTTTAAAATTGTGATGGGTGAGATCGATGCACCTGTGGGTGAGGTATATCATGCAGTTGAAGGGGGTAATGGTGAGTTAGGATTCTATTTGGTATCTGATGGAGGTCGGACACCCTATCGTTTGAAATTCCGCCGACCAGGCTTTATTTATTACCAAGCGTTCCCTGAGATGATCAAGGGAACGAGTTTATCGGATGCCATTGTGACAATGTCATCTATGAATGTTATTGCGGGAGAGTTAGATACTTAAGACATGAGCAACATTGTTTTCCCAGTAGAAACGCTGGAATTAGTTAAAAAAATCATAGCACGTTACCCAGAAGGGAAACAGAAGTCGGCCTTATTGCCCATCCTTCATTTAGCGCAAGCTGAATGGAAATGGTGTTCACCTGCCGTGATGGACTATGTCGCATCTTTGCTTTCCATTGCCCCTATTGAAGTTTATGAGGTAGCGTCGTTTTACACGATGTTTCATTTGGAACCAGTAGGCGAGCACGTCATTGAGTATTGTCGGACCGGTCCATGTTGCCTTATGGGTGGTGTAGAAGTATATGACCACTTAAAGCAGCGATTGGGAATCCAAACAGGGGAGACGACGAAGGATGGTAAGTTTACGATCAAGGAAGTTGAATGTTTAGCTGCGTGTGGCTGGGGCCCTGTGTTCCAAATTCGCGAGAAGTATTACATGCATTTGACGAATGAGAAGGTAGATGAGATTATTGATGAATTAAGCAAATAAGCCGAGGATGAAAATTTTAACGCAACATATTGACGTACCAGGAATTGAGACAATCGACGTTTACATGAAAAACGGTGGTTACAAGGCAGTGGAGAAAGCGATCAAAACCATGACGCCAGATGAAGTTACGGAAGAGGTGAAGAAGTCGGGTTTACGTGGACGTGGTGGTGCTGGTTTCCCAGTAGGTATGAAATGGTCGTTTTTGGCGAAGCCAGAAGGCGTTCCTCGTTACTTAGTTTGCAATGCAGATGAGTCTGAGCCAGGTACGTTTAAGGATCATTACTTGATGTGGAAAACTCCACATACCTTACTTGAAGGAATGATTGTTTCCAGCTTTGCCTTGGGAGCTAATACCTCTTATATCTATGTACGAGGCGAGTTAATGTATGTCATTAACATTTTAGAGAAAGCAATTCAAGAGGCCTATGACAAGGGTTTATTGGGAAAAAATATCCTAGGATCGGGCTATGATTTAGATCTTTTTGTACAGCCGGGTGGTGGTGCATATATCTGTGGGGAAGAAACTGCTTTGCTGGAATCTTTGGAAGGAAAACGTGGAAATCCACGTAATAAACCACCATTTCCAGCAGTTAAAGGTTTATGGCAAAGTCCAACGGTTGTCAATAACGTGGAATCCATCGCTGCTACTTCGTGGATTGTGAATAATGGAGGAGATGCATATGCAGCGATTGGTGTAGGAAGAAGTACAGGAACTAAATTGATTTCTGCTTCGGGACATATTAAAAAGCCGGGTGTATATGAAATTCCCTTGGGAATTACGGTGGAAGAATTTATTTATTCTGATGCATATTGCGGGGGTATCCGTGATGGACATAAATTAAAGGCTGTTGTAGCTGGAGGATCTTCCGTGCCTATTTTATCTGCCGATAATATCTTAACTACCGATGCAGGGGAAAAGCGTTTAATGACGTATGAATCACTTTCAGATGGTGGATTTGCAACAGGAACTATGCTAGGTTCAGGTGGTTTTATCGTGATGGATGAGACAACCTGCATTGTGCACAATACCTTAACTTTTGCGCGTTTTTATCACCACGAGTCGTGTGGCCAATGTTCTCCATGCCGCGAGGGTACGGGCTGGATGGATAAAGTTATTAAGCGTATCGAAACTGGTAAAGGTCGTTTGGAAGACATCGATTTATTAGTTGATGTTGCTAAGAAAATTGAAGGAAATACGATTTGTCCATTGGGTGATGCGGCAGCATGGCCTGTGGCGGCGGCGATCCGACATTTCAGAGATGAATTTGAGTGGCATGTAACGCATCCAGAGGAGGCAACGAAACCAGGTGCGGTGTATATGCGCCCAGGTGCTAGTTGGGCCAACTAACTTAGCTCCATGGCAAACAAGATCTTATTTGTAGGTCATGATGCAAATCGCGCGGGTGCGCAACTAGTGCTTTTACATTGGATTAAAGCGGAGGCAGCTCGGGGAAATAAACCCCATTTGTTATTGAATAGAGGGGGTGTGCTGCTAAAAACGTATCAAAAATACGCTCGGGTCATGGTTTGGGAGAAAAATCCTAGCCGTTTGGCCAACTGGGCAAAAAAAATACCGTTCCTCAAACGTGAAGAGCGGGTAAATCGGGAACCGAGTAATACCGAAGTCAATCGAATGTTGGCACGTTTACAACGTGAGAAATTCGATGTGGTTTTAGGAAATACAGTGGCTTCTTTGGGTTTAATGCGAAAACTTGAAGGACTGAATGTGCCTTTCGAGGCCTACATTCATGAGCTCGATTTTTCGTTAAAAATGTATGCTTCTGTTGAGGAAATGGATTTCTTGGCAAAGACTTGTAGACGCGTCTATGCTGTTTCAGCCCAGGTTCAGCAGGTTTTGCATGAAACGTATGGGGTACCCACCGGGAATTTGGCAATTTTGCCACCTATCGTGGAATTACCTGAGCGGCATGTAAATCGGGGAGCTGACCAACGGCAAGCCTTGGGAATTCCGATGGATGCACCGGTAGTATTTGGTTGTGGATTAGCTGAATGGCGAAAAGGAACTGATATTTTTGTTCGCGCAGCTCAGCAATTAATTGCCCAAAATCCTGCGCTTCATATGGTGTGGGTGGGTATTGGTAATGAGACCTTTTCAGCAAATTTGAAAGCAGATAAGGCGACATGGGATAGCGAGAACCGGCTGCACTTAGTGCCTAGGCAAGCAGATACAAAGCCGTATTTTGATATGGCTGATGTGTTTTTTTTAGCTTCACGCGAGGATCCTTTTCCACTAGTGATGTTAGAAGCTGGCTATGCTGAGATGCCGATTATTGGATTTAAAGGAGCCGGTGGCGTGAATGATTTTTTGGCATCCTTTCCAGATTTTTTAGTAAATGCCATGGATGAGGAGGCGGCAGTAAAGCAAATAAGTAAGGTTTTGGCGATGCCTCTGGCAGAACGCAAAGCCTTAGGATTAAAATTAAAAGAGTTAGCCTTGGGGTATTCGGCAACGAATTTCATCCAGCGCTTTACGGCATTAAATGAGTAATAACATCAGGCGAGGGCCTGTTAGCTGATAGATTATGAAAGTAACGATTGACAACATCACCTTGGATGTAGAACCGGGAACAACCATTATGCAAGCCGCTCGGATGATCGGCCCTGAGGTTGCTCCACCAGCGATGTGCTACTACGAACCGTTACCTGGTACGGGTGGTAAATGCCGTGCGTGTTTAGTCAAAGTGACGGCTGGCTCTGAAAAGGATCCCCGTCCGATGCCTAAATTAGTACCGGCTTGTATTACAGCCGTACAAGATGGCATGATTGTGGAAAATACAGTCAATGATCAGGTGTTAGAAACACGGAAAGGTATTGTTGAATTCTTGTTGCTAAATCACCCATTGGATTGCCCGGTTTGTGATCAAGCGGGAGAATGTCATTTGCAAGATTTTTCATTTGAGCATGGTGTGTCTACGACTCGCACGGTGGAAGAGCGCAATACCTTCGAGCCAGTTGACCTAGGTGAAAACATCAAGTTAAACATGAATCGGTGCATCTTGTGTTACCGTTGCGTGTATACAGCAGACCAAATCACGGACAATCGCGTGCATGGTGTTATGCACCGAGGCGATCATGCTGAGATTAGTACCTACATCGAGAAAGCGATTGATAATGATTTCTCTGGAAACGTGATTGATGTATGTCCAGTAGGCGCTCTAACAGATAAAACGTATCGTTTTAAGAGTCGTGTTTGGTTCTCGAAGCCAATGGACGCGCATTGCACATGCGATAAATGTTCAGGTAATGTGACCTTGTGGTACCGTGGAGATGAGGTAATTCGGGTGACTGGTCGCAAGAATGAGTGGGGTGAATTGAAAGAATTTATATGCAATACCTGCCGATTTGATCGCAAGAAAACTTCGGATTGGGTGATTGAGGGGCCAACTCAAGTGGCAAGACATTCAGTTATCTCAGCGAATAAATATGGAGCGAATATGATTCGTCCGGCATTCCCAATCGCTCAAGCGGCACGTGATTTCAAGCAAATCGATGACAACCGCGATCGTAGTTTTTTAGAAAATAAATCAATTTTGCCCGCAAAGAAATAAGCCATGGAATTATTGAATGATGTATTTACGGCCAAAGCCATTTTCGTTGGGATTGTGTTCGCAATCACCCTCGGCGTAGCGGCCTATTCAACCTACTTTGAGCGGAAGATTGCTGCATTTATGCAGGATCGAATCGGTCCAGATCGGGCAGGTCCCTTTGGAATTTTACAACCTTTGGCGGATGCTGTGAAGATGTTCATGAAGGAAGATTTTATTCCGGCCAACTCAAATAAATGGTTGTTTATTGCCGGTCCGTGTTTATCCATGTTGACTGCCTTGATGACCTCCGCTGTAGTTCCTTTCGGAGACACAGTTACGGTAGCAGGTATAACGTTTGATTTACAGGGTATCGATGTGAATATCGGTATTTTATGGGTTTTTGGGATTGTATCCCTGGGTGTGTACGGAATCTTAATTGGCGGCTGGGCATCTAATAATAAGTATTCTTTGTTGGGTGCCATTCGCGCTGCTTCGCAAAACATCTCATATGAATTAGCGATGGGTATGTCGATCATCGCCATCTTAATGTTGACAGGTTCTTTATCCACCAAAACGATTGTAGAAACACAACAAGCGGGTCATTGGAATATTTTGCAACAACCCTTGGGCTTTTTAATCTTTTTGATTTGTTCATTTGCGGAATGTAATCGTACGCCTTTCGACTTACCCGAGTGCGAAACGGAGTTGATCGGTGGGTATCACACGGAGTATTCGTCGATGAAACTTGGTTTTTATTTGTTTGCGGAATACATCAATATGTTTATCTCAGGGGCGGTGATGGCAACTTTGTTTTTTGGTGGTTATGATTACCCAGGATATGCTTATGTGGCTGGACAGTTTGGAACTACCGTGGCTGCGTTTGTTGGCATGGGAGCGTTAATCGGAAAAGCCTTATTATTTGTATTTGTATTTATGTGGGTGCGCTGGACGTTACCTCGTTTCCGTTATGATCAATTAATGGGCTTAGGCTGGACGGGATTGATTCCATTGTCCATGTTTAATGTGGTTGTGACGGGATTTGGAATTTTGATAGGCCAACCGATCCTTGCGGGAATCGGAGGAGTCGTGATTTTAATTGCAGGATTATTCCTGAATGATGCGATCTTTAGAAAGAAAAAAATAGCTTAGGTATATGAAATTAAGCACTAAAACAAAGGTAATCGAGCAAGGTGAAATGACCTTGGCAGAACGTATGTACCTGCCGGCAATTGTAGGCGGAATGGCGACGACGTTAAAGCACTTTTTCTCGAAGCCGGTAACAATACGTTATCCAGAGCAGCAACGTTATTTAGGTCCGATTTACCGTGGCCAACATATCTTAAAGCGAGATGAGCAGGGTGCAGAGCGTTGCACGGCATGTGGATTGTGCGCTGTCGCTTGTCCAGCAGAAGCAATCTCGATGGTCGCTGAAGAGCGTAAGAAGGGGGAGGAGACTTTGTACCGGGAGGAAAAATATGCGAAGGTATACGAGATTAATATGTTGCGTTGCATCTTCTGTGGCTTATGTGAAGAAGCTTGTCCGAAAGAGGCTATCTTCTTACGTCACGACACGATGGTGCCTGTATTCAATACACGTGACGAAGTCATTTATGGCAAGGATAAATTAGTAGAAAAAATGGATCAGCGCTATTTGCGTGATGGTTGGAAATAATAGCCTTATGGAAATTTCAAATATGTGGTACTTTTTATCAGGATTAACGCTTTTAAGCGCCCTGATGGTGGTGTTAGCCAAAAATCCGATTCACTCTGTCTTGTATTTGGTCTTTACTTTTTTCTGTATTTCAGGACATTATGTTTTGTTGAACGCGCAATTTTTAATGGCCGTGAACATCATCGTATACGCGGGAGCGATTATGGTTTTGTTTTTGTTTGTTATCATGATGCTTGATTTGCGTAAGAACAAACCAGATTCGAAATCCTCATTGACTAAATTAGCCGGTGTGATTGTCTCAGGTGTTTTGCTGGTAATCTTTGTGGCAGCATTTCACAAAAATAATTTACCGGCTCCTTCTACGGATGTCCCTGGGTTTTCTTCGCAAACCGGAATGGTGGAAAACTTGGGAAAAATCTTGTATTCCGAATACCTACTGCCCTTTGAGTTAGTTTCTATCCTATTCTTCGTGGCGATGGTCGGTGCTGTACTTTTAGGTAAGCGAGAAGCAGGAGAACGTAATTTTTAAGAAAATAAGTACATTAAAAAAGCGAGCTCATATGGGCTCGCTTTTTTGTTTTATAGAATAGATCAATTTTTACTTTCCTTTAAATCCAAATTTACGGTCAAATACCCCGATTTTTAGACCTACCTGTCCTGAGAATCCTTGCATTTCTGAAGTACTATTGCTGCCTATAGCAAATCGGTAATTGGCAGCGGAAAACAGACGTACGTTTTTGAGCACATTTAATTCTACTTGGATGCCAGGCTGAATACCTAAGGCCTTTGTCCCACGGAATCCGAAAAGCATGCGATCCTCATCATGGTCATGTCTGTGGCGTCTTATGGATGTTGGTCGCATGGTGCTTGGGTCATATGACTCATCGTGGTCGCCATCCATCCCTTCGCCTCGTGAACTAATCATCCCGATGGCCAGCGGAAAACTAACATGGATTAATGAATTGGCTTTTGGGGTGTAAGCCAACGTAAAAGCATGAAATGCTTGTGGCGTATTGCTTGTATCCCCATCGCGCGTACTGCGTAGAAAACTAGCGCCTATTTCCCAGGAATTATTAATATGTAAGGCGGCGGCTAGTCCGGCTTGTGTGCCGATTTGACCAAACTGAACAATGGGTGAAACGCTAAGTCCCCATGTTTTAATTGGATTTTTCTGTAGTGAGCCAAATAGCGTTTTGGCTTTTGTGGATAAACTACTGTCTTTCTTGATGACAATAGGTGAACTTGTGGATTCTTGTGCCTGCGCGCTTGCGGCAAATAATCCAAGACATAAGGCTGTTAGGCGGATTGAATTGTGCATAGGTGTGTTTTATTTTTTTCGAAATCTAGTCTGAGCCAATGAGCAATTCAAATGAATTCGATGTACTTTTCGATTTTGAGGATTAACGCATGCAATGTATCGATTAGTATACTTTAGGCCTATGATTGTCGAAATATAGGACTTGGTCGACTGAATTTTCAGCTTGGTATTTTGAGTTTTCAAATTGGTAGCTTATGGCTAGCTTTGTAACAATAAATGCATTGTATGTGGCTCGCCTGGAATACCCCCAAAACTAAGCTTACATTTAAAGTTCTGTTTAATCTCATTTTATGGGGTTTGTGGATTGGTTTACCTTTGATTAGCCCTGCGCACCAAAATCACCATTCGGAGGCTGGGCCGATGCCAGAACCTGAATTTTCCGAACATATCTGGTTAGAGTTATTAACCATTGTCCCGTTTTTCTATTTGATTACTTTATTTTTCGTACCTGTCGTTTTCAAACGTTGGGGTGTATTTGTCTTTTTGGGGCTTTTGTTTTTAGGTATTGCCTTTTTTTTCGGGATTCAGTCCTTGTATCATATCTATTTTATGCCCAATGATGTGCATAAAGAATTCTTTGATTTTAGAGGCTTATTCCCCCTAATCATGATTTCTGGAATTGCGTCTACTTATGGGTTGTTGTTGGAATTTATCGACTTTGAAAGTAAGCGTGAGGAGCAGGTTAATGAACAGATGAAGTCGGAGCTCTCATTTTTGCGTTCGCAAATTAGCCCACATTTTATTTTCAATATCCTAAATAGTATTGTCTATTTGATCCGTACGAAGGCCGATAAACAGGCTGAAGATGTTACGATTCGCCTATCTTCCTTAATGCGGTACATGTTGTATGATTCAGACCAAAGTATGGTTCCACTGGAACGCGAATTGGAATATTTGCGCAACTACATCGACTTACAGCATATGCGCTTTGATGGAGATGTAGATATAGATTTTCAGATTGATGGTACCGTTCGTTCGTGTACCATCGAGCCGATGTTACTTATTCCATTTGTTGAGAATGCCTTTAAACATGGCGTTTCTCTCGTGCAAAATCCCAAAATTAAGGTGTATTTCAGTATTGATTATGGACATCTGAAATTTAAAGTAGAGAATAAAATAGGCCAAATCCCCGATCTGTCTAAAGAAGTGAGTTCAGGTATCGGCATGAAAAATGTATTGCGCCGCCTCGAATTGTTATACCCAGAAAAGCATCAAATTAACGTAACAAATACGGGTGAAATATTTCAGGTAGATTTAGAAATCAGATTACATCAAACAAGTTAACGCATGGAAAAGATGAAGTGTATAGTCGTGGATGACGAAAATATGGGGAGAAAGTTATTGGAAGAAAATGTTCGTCAGATTCCTTTTCTCGAACTTGTTGCATCTTGTAAAAATGCTTTTGAAGCCATGGAGATCTTGCAAACGCAAGAGGTAGATTTGATGTTTTTGGATATACAGATGCCCGGCATGTTAGGTACCCAGTTTTTGCAAACACTTCAGAAACGCCCACTTGTCATTTTCGTTACCGCCTATGATACGTATGCGGTCGAGAGCTATCAATTAGATGCCGTGGATTATTTAATGAAACCCACCAGCTTGGAACGGTTTTCATTAGCAGCCAATAAGGCCTATCATGTGTTTCAAAAATCCCAATCGACTACGACTGTAACGGCAAGCGCTCCGACTGAGCCCCTTGAAGATTTCTTTTTCGCTAATGTGGAGTATTCTTTAGTTCGTATCACGATTCCAAAAATCACCCATATTGAAGGGTTGAAAGATTATGTCAAGATTTTTATAGAAGGTGAAAAACGACCTATCTTAACGAAAATGACGATGAAGGGCTTAGAGGCAAAGGTTACTCCTCATGGGTTTATGCGCGTTCATAAATCGTTCATCGTGAACCTCCGGAAGATTGAATCCATTAAGCAATTGCGCATTAAAATAGGTACGTTTGATATTCCAGTTAGCGATACCCATGGGGCAGAACTGATGGAAAGATTAAATTATTCGCGTCCTAGTTAAGCGTGATTTTTAGTCCCAAACTAAAATTGCGACCAGCCGAAGCATTGTAAAAACGACCACCCACGGCGTTTAAATCTGGCCCCGAGCTATAGCGAACATCACCTAAATTTTCGGCACTCACCCAAACATTCCATTTGCCACGCTGGTAATCAAATTTGGTATTCAAAATTTGATACGCAGGAAGCACTTCCGTATTGGCATCGTTTAGAAAAAGTTTGTCGGTGTAGATGTATTGAATATGCCAACTTACCCATTGTGAAAATGCATACCGCATCGTACTGGCATGCTGGAAAGGACTCGTTCCCGTCAATCTATTTCCAGAAAAGTCTTTCGTCGCATTTTGATAATTCACAAACCGGAAATTTTGAATAGTTTCAGCATGGCTAAGTTCGAGCGACGGACTTAGCTTCCACACATGGCTCAATTCGATCCCCTGCTGGCGTGTTTTGCCTACATTGGCGAAGTAATCCGATCCATCTTCGGCTCGTCGAATCACAATGGTTTCATCTAAATCAAATTGATAAACACTAAGGTTCCAGTTGAAGAACTTTGTGTTACCGCGCCAGCTTAGCTCTTTGTTCCATCCTTTTTCTGCACGTAAGGAGGTGTTAATAATGCCGGTCGATGGGCGTAATTCAGCTAGGCTAGGTGGAGAGTATCCATGAACTACTTTAGCGACTAGGTTCTGTCGTGGGGAAAGCTTGTGCAAGATGGCAATTCGCGGTGAAAAAATTCCCTCATTGCCTATATAGGCAGTCCAAAATCGGTTATAGCTACCTGCAGCCGTGATTTCCCAGCTTGGATTTAGTTTATATTCAGCCTGCAAAAATACACTTATTGTTTGCATGCTCGTATTTTGCGTAAACTGTAGGGTATCCTTGATCCCTCTTTTATTGCCATACGTTTGACTGTCGAATGTACCCGCTTGAATTTCTACTCCACCATCTAGGCTGAGTCCATCTTTTTTATACTGAACCACATTGCGGCTACTAATATTGGGTTCCTTGCGTATTTCGTAGTTTCGTATCGTTGGATTTTCAACTGCATTGATTTGTAACGAGCGCATGGAAATAAATCGCCAGTTTTTATGCAATTGCTTCGTTAGTTGCACGCCTACGCCGAAGCTCTGTAATCTAAATGTAGCTTGTTGGTCTATGGCACTCAAAAATATACCTGCGGCTGGTCTTGCTTGTAGTGGGTTTGCCTCGTATTGTTTGAACGTTAATCCACCTGGTGTCTGATAAGATACGCGTCCATAGTAGGCGGTCACATCAAGCTGGCTCGAGGGCGTTAAATCTTTGTGATATTCGTAGGAAATAAATTGCCTATTGATGTCCGATTGTTGCCTATAACCCTGCTGACCCCAATAACTAGCAAATACCCGGTGCCCATTTGTTTGCACATCCCAGCTATGCTTATAGCCTCCCAAGCTATTGCCAATTTCTTGATGTACGATTTTTTTTCCCGTTGCATTGGGACTATTGAAAAGCATAACGCCACCTGTTCCTGCACCATACAATCCGCCACTCGGGCCCTTGATAATGGTGAGTTGGCTGAATAAATCAGGATCAATCAGTGCCAAATATGTGTTGTTTCCGGCGTCTGTTAAGGGCATTTGATTCCAATAGACCTTCACATTTCGTACACCAAATGGTGCTCGCAGCGCACTTCCACGTATTGCCATGCGGTACGAACCAGGTGAACGCTCCTCCATGCGGACGCCGGCTTGCGTATTTAATGCGGAAACAAAGCTAGTGGTATTCGTGCGAGTCAAGGCTTGCGCATCCAATGTTGTGATGGCATCTGGACTAGAAAAGCTTGATTTTTTTTGTTCAAAAACGCGAACTTCTACCTCATTTAGTTCAATCGTCTTAGCGGTACTGTCGGCACTAAAACCCATGAAACTGAGTAAAATAGAAATAAGCATATTAAAAGAAGTAGGTTACTTGGGCACTAGTTAGTTTTAAGTTGGTATAAGATGTCCCATACCGAATGTTTTCATACTCAATTCCAATAGCCCAATCGGTTAATCGGAATTCAACGCTAGCCTGATAACCCATGGGATTATCCAGCGTGGCGCTTTGTTCGTCTTCCCAGGTTAATAAACTCACCTTACTTAAAAAAGGTTTAAAAACCTTGACCTGAGCTGTCGTGGTTACTTTTCCATTCGATTTAAATCCGAGTCCTGCCCGTACTCCATGGAGTGAAAATTTCTCATCTGACAGGAAATCTTTATTGGCGGTACGCGTTTTGGTAGCCATGGTCAGACTGTAAACACTGGTAGTTGCAAATAAACCAAACTTGGTAAACTGATTTACACCTATTTCACCCTTTCCACCTCGAAAAGCAATGTTTTGGTCCCCTATTCGTGTGCTTTGCATATTTCCGATAACCTGTAAGTGACCAAACAACTGGGTTGGTTTCCCTGGTTTTTGAAATTGCAAGGCAGCACTTGTATTCAATGTTTGTTGGCTTTCCCCCCACGTGAGTTGGCTAGTTCCGACGTTTGTTGAAAACCGGAATTTTTGTCCCCAACAAGGAGTATAACTTAAGCTGATCAGAAGTAAAGAGATGAAAAATTTCATGCGCTGCAAGTTACCAATATTTCCCCCCATTTTTTAAAGCAAAGCTGATGCCTCGCAGCATAATCCAGCCGTGTGCTAGAAGTGTTTCTACGAATCCAAAATGGGTTTTCATTACATGAAAACGTTCCTTCCAGGACTTTTTTAGATTTTGAACGGAGGCGCCACCCATCAGGTAACGGCAGATAGGTTCCGGTAACTGCGTTATTTTTTGACTTAATTTAAGGCATTTGATTTCCCAGTCAATATCCGAACTTAACTGGTATTCTACATTAAACCGTGGCGCAATATCCCGTTTCACAATAAAAGACTGATGGCAAATGACCATACCACTTCGAAAAGATTTCCAGGTAAGTTTCGCTGGAATACGATGCGGCGTAACCACACTTCGTAATCCAATTTCATTGCCTTTCATGTCCACAAACATGGCATCTCCAGCAACGACGTCTGGATTTAAAGCCAATGCGTGAAGTATGTTTTCGAGCGTATTTTTAGCCGCAAAAGTGTCTCCTGCATTCAAGAAAAGCACATAATCACCATTGGCCACGTGCAGACCTTTATTCATGGCATCGTATATGCCGCGGTCTTTCTCGGAGATTAGTTGGTCTATATCCGCTCGGTAAGTTTCGATCAACTTGCCTGTCCCATCCGTAGATGCGCCATCCACCACCACATATTCGATCTCGGAACGATTCCCTTGTTCCAAAATACTTTGGATCGTTCGCTCCAAGTATTTTTCAGCCTGGTAGGTAATCGTAATGATGCTAAGCTTGGCTGACATGTGTAAGAGATTTTTGGTAGTAGGCAGTATGTTTGGCTGCAATAATATCTTCTTGGTAGGTGGCGACCACCTTTTCCCGTGCTGCTTGTTGCAGTGAATGTGTAAGCGTAAATTGAATACCGTTTGCGAGGGAGCTTGCCGACAAGTATTCAGCCACATATCCATTTACTTGATGGTCAATCATTTCGGGAATACCGCCTACCTGAAAACCTACACATGGGGTTCCACATGCCATTGCTTCCATGATGGTATTCGGTAGATTTTCTTCTAATGACGGTGTGATAAATACATCGGCTGCCGAGTAGATTAAACACATTTTTGCGGGATCTGTAATTTGACCTAATACCGTGCTCGCTACTGGAAGTGCTTGGATTTCAGCCGTGTCCACGACATTTCCTACCAGTAACAACTCGGTATTTTTTGCTGTCTCTGGGTTTTCATGTTTCCAAATTTGCAAAGCTTCTTTCAAATAGGCAAAGCCTTTGGTCGGGGTATTTACCCGCATGGCCACAAACAAGATATATTGTTTTTGGGGATCAAGATCCAGGAGCTTTTTCGCATCAGCAACCCGCTTAAATTGTTGGGTATCAATTGCGTTTGGAATGGATTCTTTGTAGCTATGCGCTAGAATCGTGCTTTGTTCCGCGCGTGCTTTTAGCCAATCGCTGCAGGTAATGATATGAAGATTTGGGGAATCAAACGCATAAACTTTTTGCGACCACATGCGGTGTGAAATATCCCAGCGCTCAGGCGTGTTGATAAATTTACATGATCCACAATTCGTCTCATAGTTTGTGCAATCGCCGCTGTGGTGACATCCACCGGTAAACGCCCACATGTCATGCAAGGTCCAAACGACAGGTTTCCCAAGATCGAGCAGTTGTTTGATGTTTTGAATCGAAAGAAATCCAAAGTTTACCCAATGCAGATGGATAATGTCTGCTTGTAGTAAGGCGGGGTGGCGGCTAATATCTTGGCCAAATAACCCCGGATTAAATAAAAATCGGATCGATGTATTCTTTTCGCTTGGCAGAAAATAAAGTCGTTCCATAATGAACCGAATCCAATTCCAGAGTTTGTTCCACAGTCCCGTCCCCACTAATTTGGATTCGTCCTGGCCTGATTTTTCTTGGACCAGGTAGGTGACGTTATGTCCAGCTTTTTGAAGCGCACGCTGGAGTCTACCAGCAGCAATACCCGCACCCCCATTTTGGTTATGGTAGGAAAGGAGGACGATATTGAGTGCTTTGGACATCAGGCTTTGACTAGTTGGTCAATCGATTGTGCGATACGTTCGGCGGCTTTTCCATCCCAAAGAGGAGGGATTTGGCCTTTTTTACATTTGCCTTCCAAGATGTCCAGGAGTGCCGGGTATGTTTTATCCGGGTCTAAATCGGCCAGTAACTGATTAGTACCCATGGTCACCGTGATCGGTCTTTCGGTCGAATCGCGGAAAGTTAGGCAGGGTATCCCGAGGTACGTGGTTTCTTCTTGAATTCCACCAGAATCAGTTAAGATGGCTTGGGCGTGGCTCATCAATTGGATGAATTCCAAATAGCCCAAAGGCTCCGTCAAAATTAAATTCTTGTTATTTTCAATCGCATTTAGCAATCCAAATTTTTCCATGTGCGCCCGTGTGCGGGGGTGGATAGGGAATACGACCTTGGTTTGCGAGGTACTTAATTCGATTAAGCGTAAAATGGAATTAAGTCCTTGTTCTGTGTCAACGTTAGCGGGGCGGTGCATGGTCATGACGATATAGTCGTCAGTCGCTAGTCCTAAGTCGGTCAATATCGTGCTGCTTTTTGCTTTTTCTTGGTAGCGAACTAGGGAGTCAATCATCACATTGCCCGAAAAGAATACTTTTTCGTCGGCCACCCCTTCACTCTTTAAATGGTCAATGCCACTTTGTTCCGTTACAAATAAATAATCGGCCACCGAGTCGGTCAAAATCCGGTTGATTTCTTCGGGCATGGATCGGTCTCCCGAACGAAGTCCTGCCTCAACGTGCGCGAGTGGAATCCCCATTTTAATGGCAACCAACGTACAGGCAAGTGTAGATGTAACATCCCCCACGACGATAACAAGGTCGGGTTTTTCTTCTTGTAAGATGGGTTCGAAGGCCAACATAATCTTGGCGGTTACCTCGGAATGTGTGCCACCTCCAATGCCCAAAAAGAAATCAGGTTTAGGTAATTCGAGCTGCGTGAAGAAAACATCACTCATTTTAGCATCAAAATGCTGTCCGGTATGAACAATTTTAGAAGTCCAATTTGGAAGATTTTGAATCGCGCGATGCAGCGGTGCGACTTTCATGAAATTTGGCCGTGCGCCTACGACTTGAATTACTTTCATTTACTGAACGTTGGGTGGGATAATGGGGACAAAGATAGCGAAAAAGTCGCTAGTCACTAGCCGTAAGTCGTCAGTCAAAATTTCTTTCCTTAAGATATAACAAAGAAGGTCTATCAAATCATTGACTAGAACCTAGGTGAAAAACATAAATTTAGCATGGACCTCTGATTGACGATTTGCAACTAGCGACTGTTTGCGATCGCAAACTGAAACGCCTCCATGTAATTCCCCAATACCGTATGAATATTGATTTCCTTTTCAATGATTTCGCGCGAGCGCTTACCCATCACAGCGATTTGTTCCGGGTCCGCAAAAAGCTTTTCAATAACCGAAGTTAAACTAGCCACAGATCCTGACTCGAAAAAGTGACCATTATACGCTTCGCGAACTAAACGTTTCTCCGTCCCATCTGCCACGGAACAAACCACCGGTTTCGAGAAACACATCGCCTCGTTGATAGATAAACCACCCATGCCGGCCAAAACGTATATTCCGGCCTCGCAGGTAATTTGGCCTAAAACTTTCGGGTCATAAATACCTCCATGGAATTGGATAAAATCGTAGCCCGTTGCTTGAGCTTTTAATGCTTCCAGCTCAGGTCCATCGCCCACGATACTCGGTTCTGATTGGGGATATTTGGCATGTAATGCAATAG
>JACCDL011144255.1_pt1 | contig 20996 bp, 18 predicted proteins | sample 7441931 | NCBI WGS metagenome assembly JACCDL01 (sample SAMN15323437, study PRJNA562643) | freshwater metagenome | isolation source: river surface water | place: USA:Blue River Watershed | collected 2017-08-16 | reverse complement strand
TGGCGATCTGACCCGACCGGGTCTGGCGCTGTATGGTGGTGTGCCATGTGCCGCTCTGGCCTCGCAAATTCAGCAGGTCATAGCGCCAGAGGCCGCCTTGATCCAGGTCCGCACCATCGCTGCTGGAGAAAGTGTTGGCTACAACGCGACCTTCGTGGCTGAGCGCGAGATGCGGATTGGCGTGATCAGCCTCGGCTATGCCGATGGCTATCTGCGCGTCTGGTCGGGCATGGGCATGCTCCGCCATAACGGCCGGGCCATTCCGGCGATCGGGCGGGTCTCGATGGACATGACCGTGGTCGACCTGACGAACGCACCGGATCTGCGCGAAGGTGACTGGCTCCGGGTCGATTACAGCCTGCCTGAGGCCGCGCAAGAGACCGGCCTTTCGCAGTATGAGCTGCTCACACTGCTGGGCCGGCGCTTTACCCGATAGTAGGATATTGCTGCGCAGCATGACTCATGTTGCAAATGCTCTGTTGCGGGTGCTAACAGTGCTGCAACTGCACAGGTAAGGGGGACCTCATGGCCCAGGCCAAAGGCGATACCGTGATTATCAAGAAGTACGCCAACCGGCGGCTCTACAATACGCAGTCATCCAGCTACATCACGCTTGAACACCTCGCGAAGATGACCCGCGAAGGGGTTGAGTTCAAAGTGCTAGACGCCAAGACCGGAGTGGATATCACCCACCAGATCCTGACCCAGATCATCATGGAAGAGGAAAGCGCCGGCGGTGAGCAGATGCTGCCCGTCAACTTCCTGCGCCAGCTGATCGGGATGTACGGCAATTCAATGCAAAGCCTGGTGCCGCATTATCTTGAGGCGTCGATGGAGAACTTCCGCTCCAACCAGGCCAAACTGCGCGATGCCTTCGAAGCCAGCCTGGGCAACAACCCGCTGGCCAAACTGGCCCAGCGCAATCTTGAAATGTTCAAGGCAGCGGCCTCGGCCTTCGTCCCGGGCCTTAATGACAGCAAGCCGGCCGGCGGGGAAAGCAAGGACGATGAAATCGCCCAGCTCCGCGCGCAGATGGCCGCGATGCAGAAGAAGCTCGACGAACTCGGCAAGTAAGCGCCGCCACGCCCTCTCACCGCTTGCCGGGGCGAGGGCGCTCGGCTATCGCGCGCGGCCATGAAGCACGCTCTCTCCGTCACCCGCGCCGACGATTTCGCCCAATGGTATCAGGAAGTCATCTCTGAAGCAGAGATGGCCGAAGAAAGCGGCGTCCGCGGCTGCATGGTGATTAAGCCATGGGGCTATGGCATCTGGGAACGGATCCAGCATTTGATGGATGCCCGGATCAAGGCTGCCGGGGTGCAGAACTGCTATTTCCCGCTATTCATCCCGCTGTCCTATTTCGCCAAGGAAGCCGAGCACGTTGACGGCTTTGCCAAGGAGATGGCGGTCGTCACCCATCACCGCCTGATTCAGGATGGCAAGGGTGGGCTGGTACCCGATCCCGAGGCCAAGCTGGAAGAGCCGCTGATTGTGCGGCCGACCTCGGAAACGGTGATCGGCCAGGCCATGAGCCGCTGGGTCCAATCCTGGCGCGATCTGCCGCTGCTGACCAACCAGTGGGCCAATGTGGTCCGTTGGGAAATGCGCACCCGGATGTTCCTGCGCACCAGCGAATTCCTGTGGCAAGAGGGCCATACCGCCCACGCTGATCGCGATGACGCCATGGCCGAAACGCTGCGCGCGCTGGAAATGTACCGCGCCCATGCGGAAGACGATTTGGCCATGCCGGTCATCGCGGGCGAAAAGCCAGAGAACGAGCGCTTCCCCGGTGCGGTCGCGACCTATTCGATCGAGGCCATGATGCAGGATGGCAAGGCGCTGCAGGCGGGCACCTCGCACTATCTGGGCACCGGTTTCGCCGAGGCCGCCAACATCCGGTATCAGGACAAGGAAGGTGGCCAGCAGCTGTGCCACACCACGTCCTGGGGTGTTTCGACCCGCCTGATCGGCGGCGTTATCATGACTCACGGCGACGATGATGGCCTGCGCGTGCCACCCCGCATTGCCCCGCATCAGATCGTAATCCTGCCGATGCTGCGCGATGACGAAGGCGATGACGCTCTGCTGGCCTATTGCGAAGAACTCCGCGCTGCGCTGGCCAGCCAGTGGGCCCTGGGTGAACCGGTCCGCGTGCTGCTGGATAAGCGCGCCGGCAAGGCTACGGCCAAGCGTTGGGGCTGGGTCAAGAAGGGTGTGCCGCTGATCCTGGAAATCGGTGGCCGCGATGCCGCCGGTGGTCAGGTTTCCGCAGTCCGTCGTGACCGGCTCTATCGCGAAGATGGCAAGGTCAACTTCATCGGCCAGTCGCGCGAGGATTTCCTCACCGCCGCTGCGGGTGAACTCGAAGACATCCAGCGCGCGCTCCATGCCGAGGCCACCGCACGGCGCGATGCGCAAATTCACCGCGGCGTGACCGACCTCGCCGGCCTTGAAGCCTTCTTCAGCGCCGACAAGCGTTATCCGGGCTGGGTGGAAGTGCTGTGGTCGCGGCCCACCGGGGCTGCGCTGGAAGCCGTGGTAACCAAGCTCAAGGCGCTGAAGCTGACCATCCGGAACACACCGATGAACGGGGAGCCGGTCAGCGGCACCTGCCTGTTCACGGGTGAACCGGCGGTGGAACGCATCTTCGTCGCCCGGGCTTATTGACTTGGTGAAACGCCCCAAGCCTCAGCCCGGCCTGCCAAGCCGCCAGCAGATCCTGGATTTCATCGCCAACAGCGAAGAGCCCGCCGGCAAGCGGGAGATTGCCCGTGCCTTTGGCCTGAAGGGGCAGGAGAAGATCCAGCTCAAGGCGCTGCTCAAGGATATGGCCGAAGAGGGCTTGATCGACGGTAACCGCTCCGCCTTCCACCGCATGGGCGGTGTTCCCAAGGTGACCGTACTGCGCGTGGTGGGAACCGAGGATGGTGAGGCCTTGGCCGTTCCCGACAGCTGGCAACCGGAAGAGAACATTCCACCCCCGCGGCTGCGCCTGATCGAGCAGCGCAAACAGCCCGCGCTGCGCGTGGGGGATCGCGTCCTGGCCCGGACCGAGGAAACCGCCACGGGCTGGATCGCTCACCCGATGAAAAAGCTCCCCGCTCGCACCGAACAGGTGATGGGCGTGGTGGAAATTGACGGAGCCGGGAAGGGCTGGCTTGCCCCGGTGGACAAGCGCGAACGTCATTCGCAGCCGATTGCCGATCTGGGCGGGGCCGAGGCTGGGCAACTGGTGCTGGCTGAGCCTGCCGGACGCAGTCCGCGCTCGGGCGTCAAGGTTACCGATGTCTTGGGCGATCCGCTCGCCCCCAAGGCGTTCAGCCTGATCGCGATCCACAAGCACGGCATCCCCTACGCCTTCTCTCCAGAGGCGATTGAGGAAGCGCAGCGTGCGGCCAAGTTGCCGCTCAGCCAGGATCACCGCGAGGATCTGCGCCACCTGCCGATCGTCGCGATCGACCCCAGCGACGCGCGCGATCATGACGATGCAATCTGGGCAGAGCCGGACGGGGAAGGGGGCTTCCGCGCCCTGGTCGCAATTGCCGATGTCAGCTTCTACGTCCGCCCCGGTGGTTCGCTCGATCGGTCAGCGCGCGAGCGCGGCAATTCGGTCTATTTCCCCGACCGGGTGGTGCCGATGCTGCCCGAAGTGCTCAGCGCCAATGTCTGCTCCTTGCGGGCGGGCGAGGATCGGGCCGCCATGGCCTGCCACATGACCATTGCCCCCAACGGCAAGGTCACCGACTGGCGCTTTACGCGTGCCTTGGTCCGCATCGACGAAGTGATCGCCTATGAAGAGGCGCAGCGCCGGATCGATGAAGGTGACGCCGCACCGCATCTGGTGAACCTGTGGGAAGCGTGGCGTGCCTTAGAGCGGGCGCGGACTGACCGCGATCCGCTTGAGTTGGAGCTGCCCGAGCGGCGGGTAAAGCTGGATGAAGCGGGACGGATCACCGAGATTGCGTTGCGCGAACGTCTTGACGCCCACCGGGTGGTCGAGGACTTCATGATTGCCGCCAACGTCGCTGCGGCCAAGGCGCTGGAAAGCAAGGTTGCGCCAATCGTCTACCGCATTCATGAGCCGCCAAACCGCGAAAAGCTGATGTCGCTGAAGGATTACCTCGCGACCTTCGACCGCAAGTTCACGCTGGGGCAGGTTATCACCCCGGGGCTGTTTAACCGCATGTTGAAGGATGTGGCAGACGAGGCTGAAAAGGCGCTGATCATGGAAGCGGTGCTGCGCAGCCAGACCCAGGCCTATTATGGGCCGCGCAATGCCGGGCACTTTGGCCTGGCGCTGGGGTCCTATGCCCACTTCACCTCGCCGATCCGTCGCTATGCCGACCTGCTGGTGCATCGCGCGCTGGTCGATGGTTTCGGGTTGGAGCAGCCGCAGCCCAAGGGTGACCTGCCACCACGGTCTGGTCTTTCGGATCGCGATCGCAGCGATCTTTCGCGGATCAGCGATGCCATTAGCGCCGCCGAACGCCGCGCGATGGAGGCTGAGCGGGAGACGATTGACCGCTATGTCGCGGCCTGGCTCTCTGCCCGCGTGGGTGAGGTGTTCGAATGCCGCGTCACCGGGGTTCAGAAATTCGGCCTCTTCGCCACCATCATCAGCCTGGGTGGCGATGGACTGGTGCCGGTCTCAACCCTCGGCAACGAGCGCTTCCACTTTGATGAGCGGGCCAAGGTGCTGGTTGGCGATAGCGGGCACACCCGCTTTGCCATGGGTGACCGCCTGCGGCTGCGCCTGGCCGAAGCCAATCCGCTGACCGGCGCGCTGAAGTTCGAGCCAGAGGATCACGATGGCGCACCGATCGAGCCACGCGGCCGGCCGATGCACATGCCGCTGAAAAAGCGCGGCCAGCACCTGGTTGGCAAGCGCGGCAGGCCCGCCAACATTCGCCATCAGGGTCGGGGGAAAAAGCGTTAGGGGCGTTCAGCCTAACCGTTCAAGGTCGCTGTCGCTCATGCCGCCGGGGATCACATAGACCGGACAGGGCAGTTGTCCGGCAATCCCGACAAAATGGGTAACCAGCGGGCCGGGGCCACCAGATGCCGCTGCACCCAGCACCAGTGCCGATACCTCAGGGTGATCGGTCAGGTAGTCGCGGATCACTTGCACGCCATCACCCTGGCGCACCGAGATGGTTGGCGGGTTGGGGCTATCGCCCATTACTGCACCCGCCGCACTGGTAACCACCGCTTCGGCGCGAACCCGAGCCTCTTCCTCAATCGTGGCCTGGATGCCGCCAAAGGCGACAAACGGTTGGCGCGGCACCAGCGCGAGGAGGTGCACCGCGCCACCTGTGCGGGCAGCCCGGCGCGCAGCAAACCGCAAGGCCACGCTGGCCTCGTCGGTCTCGTCCATGATCACCAGATAGACGCGCATCGTCTTGCCCCTTTGTTGGCCATCATATCCGCCACAATCGTATTCCGCAAAGGAACCTTGCCCTTCGGTCAAGATTTGGCCAGAGACGTAAGGGCAATTCCACTCCCCAGCAGGACTTAACCAAGCGATGCCGATTGAGATCAAGATGCCCGCGCTCTCCCCGACGATGGAGGAGGGCACCCTGGCCAAATGGCTGGTGAAAGTTGGCGACAAGGTTTCATCCGGTGACATCATGGCCGAGATTGAGACCGATAAGGCGACGATGGAGTTCGAAGCCGTCGATGAAGGCACGATTGTGGCCATTTCTGTTCCGGAAGGAACCGAAGGCGTGAAGGTCGGTGCCGTGATCGCAACGCTGGCCGGCGATGACGAGGATGCTGCGGCTCCGGCGCCCAAGGCTGCTGCTCCTGCAGCCAAGGCAGAACCAGCTCCCGCGCCGGTGGCAGCGCCCATTCCAGCTCCTGTCTCGGCAGCACCAAAGGCGACCGCAGGTGATCGCGTGGTGGCGTCGCCACTGGCCAAGCGCATTGCTTCGCAACTGGGTGTCGATCTGGCCAAGGTCACCGGCACGGGTCCGAACGGACGGATCGTCAAGGCCGACGTGGAAGGGGCAACTGGCGGTGCTGCGGCGCCCGCACCGGTACCAGCGGTTGCTGCACCGTCCGCGGCGGCGACCCCGGACTTTGGCATCCCCTACGAAGCCGAAAAGCTCAACAACGTCCGCAAGACCATCGCGCGCCGCCTGACCGAGGCGAAGCAGACCATCCCGCACATCTATCTCACGGTTGATGTCCGGCTCGATGCCCTGCTTAAGCTGCGCGGTGAACTCAACAAGGCGCTTGAACCGCAGGGCGTAAAGCTCTCGGTCAATGATCTGATGATCAAGGCGCTGGCCAAGGCGCTGGAGATCGTGCCGAAGTGCAACGTCAGCTTCGCCGGCGATGAGCTGCGCAAGTTCACCCGTTCGGACATTTCGGTTGCGGTTGCCGCGCCTTCGGGCCTGATCACACCGATCATCGTCGATGCCGGGGCCAAGTCGGTCTCGCAGATCTCCAAGGAAATGGCAGCGCTCGCTGGCAAGGCTCGCGAGGGCAAGCTGCAGCCGCATGAGTATCAGGGTGGCACGGCCAGCCTGTCCAACCTGGGCATGTTCGGGATCAAGCAGTTCGATGCCGTGATCAACCCACCGCAGGCGATGATCCTCGCGGTCGGTGCGGGTGAACAGCGGCCCTATGTGGTCGATGGCGCGCTCTCGGTCGCCACGGTCATGTCGGCCACCGGCAGCTTCGATCACCGCGCGATTGACGGCGCCGATGGTGCAGCGCTGATGCAGGCGTTTAAGCAACTGGTCGAACAGCCGCTCGGCCTGCTGGCCTGACCCCCCGGAGAAAACGATGTCCGAACTCTATGACGTTATCGTCCTGGGCTCTGGTCCGGGTGGCTATGTTGCGGCAATCCGCTGCGCCCAGCTGGGCCTGAAGACCGCCATCGTCGAACGCGAGAACCTTGGCGGGATCTGCCTAAACTGGGGCTGCATCCCGACTAAGGCGCTGCTCCGTTCGGCCGAGGTGCTGCACAACATGAAGCACGCCGCCGCCTATGGCCTGGCGGCGGACAACATCCGGGCTGATCTGGAAGCCGTGGTCAAGCGCAGCCGCGGCGTGGCCAAGCAGCTCAACCAGGGCGTCACGCACCTGATGAAGAAGAACAAGATCACGGTGCACATGGGCACCGGCGTTCTGAAAGGTGCCGGCAAGCTGGAAGTGACGGGTGAGAAGGGCGCAGAAACCCTGACTGCCAAGCATATCATCCTCGCCACCGGCGCGCGCGCGCGCGACCTGCCGTTTGCCCCCGCCGATGGCAAGCGCGTCTGGACCTATCGCCACGCGATGACCCCGGCCGAGTTGCCCAGCAAGTTGCTGGTGATCGGTTCGGGCGCGATCGGGATCGAATTTGCCAGCTTCTATAACGACATGGGCAGCCAGGTGACCGTCGTCGAGATGATGGATCGGATCGTGCCGGTTGAGGATGCCGACGTTTCGGCCTTCCTCGAAAAGGCGCTGGTCAAGCAGGGCATGACCATCATGACCGGGGCCGGGGTCGAAAAGATCGACGTGACTGCTTCTGGCGTGAAAGCCGCGATCAAGGGTAAGGACGGCAAAGTCGTCACCAGCGATTTCAGCCATGTAATCGTCGCGGTCGGCATCGTCCCCAATACCGAGAATATCGGGCTCGAAACGCTGGGCGTGAAGGCTGAGCGCGGGATCATCGCGATTGACGATTACGGCCGCACCAATGTGAAGGGCCTCTGGGCTATCGGTGATGTCACGCCGGGGCCGTGGCTGGCCCACAAGGCCAGCCATGAAGGGGTCATCGCTGCAGAAAGCATCGCAAAGGAACTGGGCAACAAGGATGTCCACCCCCATGCCATGGACCGCCGCAATATCCCGGGCTGCACCTATTGCCACCCGCAGGTCGCCTCGGTCGGCCTGACCGAAGCCAAGGCCAAGGAAGCCGGTTATGCCGTAAAGGCCGGGACCTTCCCCTTCATCGGCAATGGCAAGGCCATCGCGCTGGGTGAGCCGGAAGGCTTCATCAAGACGGTCTTCGATGCCAAGACCGGTGAACTGCTGGGCGCGCATATGGTCGGCGCCGAAGTGACCGAGCTGATCCAGGGCTATGTCGTCGGCAAGACGCTGGAAACGACTGAGGCTGAACTGATGGCCACGGTCTTCCCGCACCCGACGCTGAGCGAGATGATGCACGAAAGCGTCCTCGCCGCTTACGGCCGGGCGCTGCATATCTAGGCTTTGCTGGCTGGCGCACTGGCGGACAGGGTGGGATTCGAACCCACGGTGAGCTTGCACCCACGGCGGTTTTCAAGACCGCTGCCTTAAACCACTCGGCCACCTGTCCTTGCGAGTGCCAGAGCCCGCTAGCGGCAAAGCGCGGGATTGTCACGCCCGTTGGATTTTCCGAATCGCTTTTGCTGTGCCAAGGTTCGGCGCATGAGCCTGCTGCGCCGAATTTGGGTTACTTTTCCGCTGGGTGTGGCGGCGGCGGCCTTTTCGATGCCGTCTGCATCACAAGTCGGACCCGCCGCCGGCCCGGCACCGACCGAAGCAACAGATTCGGCACCCGGGGCCGAGGGTTTCCAGCGCTACCTGCAACTGGTCGCCAGAAAGGCCCGCGGGCAGGGAGTCAGCCAACCGGCCATCGACAGTGCTTTGGGCGGGTTAACCTATAACCCGCGCGTGGTTGCGCTCGATCGCGCTCAACCCGGCTCAAGATCTGCTTCGCCGCCACCCTTTCGCGATTATTACCTCCGCCACATCGGTGCGGCCCGGATCAACGGCGGGCGGGCCGCCCTGGCTGAAAATGCTGCGCTGATTGGCTCGATGGCGGCGCAATATGGGGTCCCGTCGCAATTGATTGTCGCGATTTGGGGCAAGGAAACCTTTTACGGCCGAATCAAGGGCGATTTCGATCTGGCCCGATCTCTCGCCAGCCTGGCCTATGAAGGGCGGCGGCGCGATCTGTTCGAAGGTGAACTGATCGTGCTGATGAAGATGCTCGATCGCGGCGTGCCGCGCGCGCGCATGCTGGGTAGTTGGGCCGGGGCTTTTGGCAATCCGCAGTTCCTGCCCTCGGTCTATCTGCGGGTCGCGCGCGATGGCGATGGCGATGGCGATGCCGATATTTGGAATGATCGCGCGGATACCTTCGCGTCGATCGCCAACTATTTTCGCGATGCCGGATGGCGTCCGGGCGAACCGTGGGGGGTCCGGGCTTCGCTTCCCGCCGGATTTGACCGTAGCGGGCTTGCGACCCGGCTTGTCTCGCCATCCTGCCCGCGGGTCTACGCCCGCCATTCGCGTTGGAAGACCGTGGCGGAATGGCGCAGTCTCGGCGTGGTCCCGCTGGCCCCGGTTGAAGATCAAACCATGGCAACCCTGTTTGAACCGGATGGTCCGGGGCAGGGGGCATTCCTCTTAACCGGTAATTATCGGATTATCCTGCATTATAACTGCTCGAACTACTACGCTTTATCCGTGGGGTTGCTTGCAGATGAGATTTCCCGTTAACCGAACCCTGCCGCTTGCGGCGTTGACCCTGCTGCTTTGCGCAGAATTGCCGGCTGCGGCACGGGACCGCACCGATCCTTATCCGGCGAACGGTCCGCAGGCCGATTATCCGATGGTCCTGGGTAAGCCCTTCATTGTCGATGGCGTTACCTATACCCCTGCCGATACCCTCAACTACGATGTGGTGGGTTGGGCCGCGACCAGCAATATCGGCAGCGGGATCAGCGCCAGTCACCGCACGCTGCCCTTGCCGAGTTATGTGGAGATCACCGCGCTAGAAACCGGCCGGACGATCCTGGTCCGGCTTGAACGGCGCGGGCCGATGACCGGTGACTTGTTGACCGAGCTGTCTCCGGCCGCGGCCGAGCAGCTTGGCATTATCGGCCAGGCGGGTGCCGCCGTGCGGGTCCGCCGGGTCAATCCGCCTGAGCCAGAGCGCGCAGCGCTGCGCTCTGGTCGGCCCGCTCCGCTGCGGATGGAAACACCGCCATCCTTGCGCAACGTCCTGCTGCGCCGGCTTGAGCAACAGGGGGCCGGAGCACAGGTGTCGCGCCCGGGCCCGATGCCCACGCCTGATCGCATGGCCGCTGCGCCCGCCGCGCCGGCACCGGCCCGGCGCCCTCGGGCCTATCCGGCGGCTGTTGCTCCACCGTCAACACCTGAGCCCGATGCGCAGGCCTCCGTTGCCGCCGGTGGGCCGTGGTTTGTGCAGGTTGGCGCCTATTCGACACGCGAACGGGCGAATGCCGTGGCCAAGGCCCTTCGCGCGCGGGTTGTTCCAGGCGGCGGACTTTGGCGGGTCCGGCTGACGGGGCTTGCCAGTGCGGCCGAGGCCAAGGCTGTCTGGGCCCAGGTGCAGAATGCCGGTTATCGTGACGCGCGTATCCAGCGCGATGATTGACCCACCAGCGGCTTGACCAGTCAGGCTTTGTTTTCCGCCACAAGATAGCGGGAAACGCGCACGGCACCGTTCGACAGAATGGCTTGTGGCCTGCTAGGGCAGTGCCATGACGCGCGGAAAATTCATTGCCCTTGAAGGTGGCGAAGGTGCAGGGAAGAGCACGCAGGCGCGCTTGCTGGCAGAGGCGCTGCGCCAGCGCGGCCAGTCCTGCGTGATCACCCGCGAGCCGGGTGGAACGCCTGGGGCCGAGGCGATCCGCGGCTTGCTGCTGGGGACCGAAGGCGAGGGCTGGCACCCCCGGGCCGAAGCCCTGCTGTTTGCGGCGGCACGTTCCGATCATGTCGAACGCTTGATCATGCCCGCGCTTGAACGCGGGGAATGGGTGATCTGTGACCGGTTTGTCGATTCCAGCCGGGCCTATCAGGGCGGCGGCGGTGGGCTTTCCGATGCTGAGGTGATGGACCTGCACCGGATTGGCAGTGCCGGCCTGCTACCGGACCTGACTTTGTTGTTCGAGGTGACGCCCAATATCGTGGCCCAGCGCCTGGCCCTTCGCGATGGCGATCAGGCTGACCGGATTGGCGGTCGTGATGCGGCCTACCACGCGGCGGTGGCGGCAGCCTTTCGGCACTTTGCCGATGCCGAGCCGGATCGGTTTGCCCGGATTAATGGCGATGGATCGGCGGAAATCGTGCACGCTGCGGTGATGGCCGCACTGGAACCGCTGTTGCCATGACCTTGCTTGGCCATGATGCTGCCTGGGCAGAATGGCGCGCTGCGCTGGGCTCAGAGCGGATGCACCACGCCTGGATTCTGGCCGGTCCCCGGGGGATCGGCAAGGGCCTGTTCGCCCGCGCTGCAGCGGCCGAGTTGGTGGCCGAGCCCGGTCTGCCGCAGCCAGCGATCGGCAACCATCCCGATATCCTCATCCCCGAGCATCCGCCGGAAAACAAGGAAGAGGAAAAGAAGCGGGCCGATGGGCAAGACGATATCCGCCGCAAACGCTCGATCCCGATCGACGAGATTCGTGCGGTTCAGCAGCGTTTGACCACCCGGCCGACACTGGGCTCCCGCCGCGCTGTGATCATCGATCCGGCCGATGATCTTGAGAAGGGGGCGGTCAACGCGCTGCTCAAGAGCCTGGAGGAGCCGCCGGCCGGCACCTATTTCCTGCTCGTCGCGCACCGGCCCGGGCGGCTGCTGCCAACGATCCGCTCGCGTTGTCGCATCTTGCGTTTCGCCCCGCTGGCCGATGCCGCCGTCGATGCCGTGCTGCGCGCGGCAGCGCCCGAGGCTGACGATGCCGCCCGCGCGGCAGCGGTTGCCGCAGCGCAAGGCGCGCCCGGTGTGGCGCTCGATTTTCTCGATCAGGATCTCGGCACGATCCTGACTACGATGCGCGCCATCCTCGCTCGCGGCGACGATGATTTTGCCCTGCGCGGGGTGCTGGCTGCGGAAATCGGTGCTCGTCCTGACCGTGAGCGGATGCAAGCCGTGGCCGAACTGGCGCGGGCGGTTGTGGCCGCCGAACTCGCTCAGGCGACCCGCGCGCGTCAGGCCCGGATTATCACCGTCCATTCCGAACTGGTGCGTCTGGCGGGGCAGTTGCCAACTTACAACTTCGATCCGGGGCTGGCCGCCATGGAAATTGGCGGGTTGCTGGCCTCCGCTGCGATGCCTAGAGAGGCCGCTTAACTCTGCCAGAAAGACTGCAAACGGCCATGGCCGAACCCTTCTATATCACCACCGCAATTGCCTATCCCAACGGACGCCCGCACATCGGCCACGCCTATGAAGCGATCGCTGCAGACGCGATCGCGCGGTTCCAACGGGCCATGGGGCGCGATGTGCGCCTGGTCACCGGCACGGATGAGCATGGGCTCAAAATGGACCAGACCGCGCGCAAGCTGGGCCGCGACACCTTCGAATTCGCCACGGAAATGTCGAATTATTTCCGGGATATGTGCGCCGCTTTGAATATCAGTTATGATGCCTTTCGGCGGACCACGGAGGATCAGCACAAAGCCGCCTCGGTTGCGATCTGGCAGGCGATGGAAGCGGCGGGCGATCTTTACCTTGATCGATATGAAGGCTGGTATTCGGTCCGCGACGAAGCCTTCTATGACGAAAGCGAGCTGCAGGACGGGGAAGGGGGGCAGCGCCTCTCGCCCCAGGGCACGCCGGTTGAGTGGACCGTGGAGGAAAGCTGGTTTTTCCGCCTCTCCAAATACCGCGATTACCTGATCGAACTTAACGAAACGCCCGGTTTCCTTGAGCCTGAGAGCCGCCGGAATGAGGTGCTTGCCTTCCTCAAAGGCAACGAGCTGCGCGATCTCTCGGTCTCGCGCACCAGTTTCGATTGGGGCGTGCCGGTCCCGGGCAGCCCGGGCCACGTCATGTACGTCTGGGTCGATGCGCTGACGACCTACCTGACCGGGATCGGCTTTCCAGAGCGGGAAGGGGATTTCTCGCGGTTTTGGCCGGCCAATCTGCACCTGATTGGCAAGGATATTGTTCGGTTCCACACGGTGTACTGGCCCGCCTTCCTGAAAAGCGCGGGGCTGCCGGCGCCCAAGGCGGTGTTCGGCCACGGCTTCCTGCTGCACCGCGGGGAGAAGATGTCAAAGTCGCTCGGCAACGTGGTCGATCCGCTCGAACTGGCCGAGCAGTTCGGCGTCGATCAGCTGCGCTATTTCCTGCTGCGCGAAGTCAGCTTTGGCCAGGACGGTTCCTACTCGGCCGAGGCAATTGTCACGCGCTGCAACGCCGAACTGGCCAACAGCTTCGGCAATCTGGCGCAGCGCTCGCTGTCGATGATCTTCAAGAACCTTGATGGGCAGCTCTCTGCCTTTGTGCCAACCGAAGCTGACCTTGTGCTGCTTGATGCGGTTAATGCCGCCTGCGCGCGGGAATTTCCCGCAGCCTTCGCAAAACTGGACCTTTCCGGGGCGATCGAAGCGTGGATGAAGGCCGTGTTCGCCTGCAACCAGTATGTTGACGAGCAAGCGCCCTGGGCCTTGCGGAAGAGCGATCCTGAGCGGATGCGGGTCGTCTTGATGACCCTCTTCAGCGTGGTCCGCAGCCTGGCGATCGCCATCCGCCCGGTGGTGCCGAATTCGGCCGATCGGCTGCTCGACCAGATGGGCATTCCGGCGCAAAACCGCGACTTTGCGGCGCTGGCGGCTTCTGATTGGTTGCAAGCGCTCGTAAACTCAAACTTCGTCCTTGAGCAGCCGGTTGGCGTATTTCCGCGGCTTGAGCTGCCCGCTGAAGAGGCGGCTGACTGATGTTGATCGATTCACACTGCCACCTTGAATACAAGGGCCTGGTCGAGGACCAGGCAGGCGTGCTGGATCGCGCGCGGCAGGCGGGAGTGGGGGGCTTCCTTTCGATTTCCACGCGTCAGCGCGAATGGAATCAGGTCATCGCCACGGCCGAGCGCGAAGCCGATGTCTGGGCCAGCGTCGGCATCCATCCGCATGAGGCGGATGGCCATGCCGATATGGGTGAAGCCGCCTTGCTGGAAGCCGCCGCGCACCCCCGGGTTATCGCGATCGGTGAGACCGGGCTCGACTATTACTATGATAAGTCCGACCGCTTGGTTCAACAGGAACTGTTCCGCCGCCATATCGCGGTTAGCCGAGCCACTGGCCTGCCGATCATCATCCATACCCGCGATGCAGAAGCCGATACTGCCGCGATCCTGCAGGAAGAGATGGCGAAGGGGGCCTTTCCCGCGCTGATCCATTGCTTCACGGCGTCGGCGGATTTTGCGCGGATCGTGCTCGATCTAGGGTTAACAATCTCACTCTCCGGGATCGTAACCTTTAAGAATGCCCGTGATTTGCAGGCGATAGCTGCAATAATTCCTGAAGATCGATTGCTCGTGGAGACCGATGCACCTTTTCTGGCACCAGTTCCCAATCGTGGTAAAGTGTGTGAGCCGGCGTTTGTTGCCGATACGGCCCGGTTCGTCGCGGAACTGCGTGGCGTTTCGCCTGAAGCGCTCGCGGCAGCGACCTCGAAGAACTTCATGAAGCTGTTTACAAAGGCGGCGTTGTGAAGCTGCTGATGCTGGGCTCTGGCACTTCAACCGGGGTGCCAAGGATTGGCAATGATTGGGGCCTGTGCGATCCCAACGAGCCCAGAAACCGACGTACGCGTGCCTCGATCATCGTAGAAAGCCAATCTGGACAACGCATTCTGGTTGATACTTCAACCGATTTGCGCGCGCAGTTCCTGGCGAACGGGATCGATCGCATCGATGCGGTCTTCTGGACCCACGACCACGCCGATCACACGCATGGGATCGATGATCTGCGGCCACTGCGTTATGGTCGCGGCGGTCCGATCCCGGGTTATGCGGTTTCTGAGACGGTACGTCGGCTGCGGCAGCGCTTCGACTATGTTTTTGCCGGTCAGCATGGCTACCACACGATTGTTGAACTCGACACGTTGGAACGTTTGCGGATTTGCGCTGGGTTCGCGATCGGCCATTGCCAGATGCCGCATGGTCCGGCGCAGTCCACCGCGTTGCGCTTTGAAGCTGACGGTAAAACAATTGGTTATGCGACAGACTTCAGTGCCATTAACCGGGAGATGGTGACGCTTTTCGCGGGCGTCGACTTGCTGGTCGTGGATTGTTTGCGCCGTGAGCCGCATCCGACGCACGCCTGCCTTGGGCTTGCCTTGGAATTGATCGAGGCCAGTCGCGCGCAGCAAGCTGTGTTGACGCATCTCGATAAGTCAATGGATTACCGAGCCTTGTCCGATGAAGTGCCGGCGCATGTGGCTGTCGGCTACGATGGGCTTGAGGTGTCTCTGTGATTTCGCTTGGCCAGCTTGCTGCGGTTGCGTTGGTGGTCGCGAGTTTGTTTCTCGTTACAAGGGGGGCAAAGGCTGATGGGCTGCGGTTTGGCAGCGGGGTGAAAGTAGCGGCGATTTGGGCGTTGATTATCCTTGCGGTAACGGTTTTGATCACTGCGTTGCTGAGCGCGGTCTGATTAAGTTTAACATAATATATATTATCATCCCAATTTGTCAGAGCCTACAGTGCCCCCAATCGAACGCCTTCTCGCCATCATGGCCCGCCTCCGTCACGCTGAGCATGGCTGTGAATGGGATCTCTCTCAGACGTTCGCGACCATCGCTCCGTACACGCTGGAAGAAGCTTACGAAGTGGCCGACGCGATCGAGCGGAACGACCTGAATGCCTTGCAGGAGGAATTGGGTGACCTGCTCTTCCAGGTTGTCTTCCATGCGCGGATGGCTGAGGAAGCCGGTCACTTTGACTTTGATGATGTCGCCGCAACCATCAGCGCCAAGATGGAGGCGCGCCATCCGCATATCTTCGGAGACGCCCGCGACGACGGCCAATCCCGCGAGGAACGCTGGGAAAGCCTTAAAGCGAGCGAACGCGAAGCCAAGGGTGCGACAAGCGCGATGGACGGTGTCGCGCTGGCCTTGCCCGCGCTGGTCCGGGCTGAAAAGCTCCAGAAACGCGCCGCGCGCCAGGGGTTTGACTGGCCTGATCGCGATGGACCAGCCGACAAGTTGCGCGAGGAAATGGCTGAACTTGCCGAGGCGCAAACAGAGCAGCATCGCATCGAAGAGGCGGGTGATTTGCTCTTTGCGGCAGTCAATCTGGTCCGCGCCTATGGCGTTGCCCCCGAGGATGCCCTGCGCCAGGCAAACCGCAAGTTCGAAGGGCGTTACCGGGGCATGGAAGCCCTATCCCGACAGCAGGGTACAGAATTCTCTGCGCTGACGCTTGAGCAGCAGGAAGCCCTTTGGCTTGCCGTCAAGGCATCAGAGCCGGACAAAACGCCCTAACTCACGCGGCTCGAGGCGAACCGTCAGGCGGCGAAGCGGCCCGCGCTCGTCCTCCCCGCCATCTTCATCGGCCACGACTTCACCATGGGCGTGAAGCCAGGCCAGCCGCTGGCCATCACGCACCGGAACGACCAGTTCATGCTCACGCGCGGATGATGTGAGCAAGCGTGACACTGCAACGAGCAGCTCGTCGCAGCCCTTGCCGGTCAAGGCTGAAAGCGGCACGATCACTTCGTCCGCATGGGCTACCATCTGATCGGACAGTTCATCCGCCCGGTCTGCAGCAAGCAGGTCCCACTTGTTCCAGGCCTCAACGATCGGGACCCGTGGCGTTGCCCCCTCGCCTTCGATCAGCCCGAGTTCCTCAAGCACCTCAAGGACCTGTCGTTTTTGAGCCAGGCTATCGGGGTTGGCGATATCGCGAACGTGGACAATCACGTCAGCTGCAGTGACCTCTTCAAGCGTGGCGCGGAATGCCGCGACCAGCTGCGTCGGTAGGTCGGAGATGAAGCCAACGGTGTCCGAGAGGATAGCCTTGTCGACGCCCGGCAGTCGTATCCGCCGCATGGTTGGATCAAGCGTGGCGAACAGGAGGTCCTCTGCCATCACCCCTGCCCCCGTCAGACGGTTGAACAGGGTCGATTTACCGGCATTGGTATAGCCAACCAGCGCAATCACCGGCCAGGGCGCCTTCTCCCGGCGACTGCGATGCAATCCACGCGTTCGGCGGACTTGCTCAAGTTCGCGCCGCAGTCGCGCCATGCGATCGCGGATCATCCGGCGGTCGGCCTCGATCTGGGTTTCGCCCGGACCGCCAAGGAACCCGAAGCCACCACGCTGGCGCTCAAGGTGGGTCCACGACCGGACCAGACGCCCTGCCTGGTAATCGAGGTGGGCGAGTTCAACCTGCAACCGCCCCTCTGCCGTCGCCGCGCGCTCACCGAAGATCTCTAGAATGAGGCCGGTCCGGTCGATCACCTTGCGCTTCAGCTTGTCTTCAAGGTTCCGCTGCTGAATTGCCGTAAGCGCTCCATCAACGATCACCAGTTCAGCCTGCTCCATCTCGCAATTGGCGGCGATATTCTGAATCTGGCCTTCGCCAAACAGGGTGCCGGCGCGGGCCTCGCGGATCGGGACGAGCATGGCGTCAACCACCACGAGGCCAATGGCCAGAGCCAAGCCCTTAGCTTCCTCAAGCCGCGCCTCTGGGTCGATCGCGGCGCCGCGCGCGCGGAACGTCGGGCACACGACCACGGCCCGGGCCCCGCGGGCAACATCCTCGCGATTGTCGTCTAGAAAGCTCAGACGTCGTCGTCCGCTTCGCCATCCCACTCACCGGTCAGGTCGACCGGCGTGACGGGCTGGATGGTCGATACCGCGTGCTTGTAAGCCAATTGCACATAGCCTTCGCGTTCAAGCAGCATGCAGAAAAGATCATAGGCAGCGACCCGCCCCTGCAGCATCACGCCATTGACCAGGAACATGGTGACCTGAACGGCTTCCTTGCGGAGACTGGAAAGGAACACATCCTGCAGCAGACGGGTCTTCTTCCCCCCCTCCCCGGCACTGCCAAACTGATTGGCGTCGATCGGCTGGCTTGGCATGATGGTCGAGACGGCATGCTTGTAAACCAACTGCGACTGGCCATCGCGCCGCAGCAAGATCGAGAAGTTGTCAAACCAGGTGACGATCCCCTGCAGCTTAACGCCCTTAACGAGGAACATGGTTACTGGCGTTTTGTTCTTCCTCAGGAGGTTGAGAAACTGATCCTGGAGATTCTGCCCTTTTGCGGCAGGTGCCGAAGCCATGTCTTGCGCTTCAGGTTCCGGCCTTTTTGGGCGCGGGCGGGCACTGAGTGTGCGAGAGGTCATTGCTGTCTCCTTCGTTCTTGGCGGCCACCGTCTGGCAGTCCGCATTCTGGCTGCCCGAAGGCAACCGGTAGTCATCGCGTGAGGATTATCGCGGCTTCAGTCCTGCCGCAATGCACAAATCATGCAGTATCACTCTGCAATCGCGTCGTCACACTCATCATCGCGCCGATCAACCATACCGAGAAGTTTGAGCTTGCGATGCAACGCCGAGCGTTCCATCCCGATAAATGCTGCCGTCCGCGAGATGTTCCCCGAAAACCGCCGAATTTGGACACGCAGGTATTCCCGCTCGAAGTTTTCGCGGGCTTCACGCAGCGGTACCCCCATCAGCGCCGAGAGACCACTGTCCCCACTGATGCGTCCGCCCAACAGTTCACCCGGAAGCATTTCGGCTTCAATCCGTTCCAGTTTCTCGCGCGGGGTAAGGATGATCGTCCGTTCAACGAGATTGCGAAGCTGGCGGACATTGCCTGGCCATTCATAGCTTTGCAGGGCCGCCATGGCTTCGCTGCTGACTTCCGGAGGTGAGACCCCCTGGTCAGCGGCAAAGCGGGCAAAGAAGTGATCCACCAGGGTGGGAATGTCATCCCGCCGCTCAGCCAGGGACGGGATCGCGACCGGTACCACATTCAGCCGATAGAACAGGTCTTCGCGGAACCGCTTTTCGGCGATCTCACGCTCAAGATCACGGGCAGTCGATGAAACAACCCGGACATCGACCCGTATCTGGCGATGGCCGCCGACACGGACAAAGCTTTGTTCGGTCAATACACGCAGGATCCGGGCCTGGGTTGAAAGCGGCATGTCGGCCACCTCATCCAGATAAAGTGTCCCGCCGTCGGCCAATTCCAACAGGCCGGCTCGAACCAGCTTGCCGCCCGATTCTTCGCCGAACAGCTCCTGTTCGAACCGCTCGGGTGTGATCCGCGCTGAATTTACGGTTACAAAGGCATGGTCTGAACGCGGGCTCCATGAGTGGAGCAGCCGTGCCGCAACTTCCTTGCCCGCCCCGGCGGGGCCAGAGATCAGTAGGCGGCTGCCGGTATTGGCAACCCGCTTGAGTGTCGCGCGCACCTGATTGATCGCGGTTGAATTGCCAGTGAATTCATCTGCGGTGACAAATCCTTCACGCAACCTGGCGTTTTCCCGACGCAGCCGCTCGGTTTCGGTGGCTCGCGCCACCAATAATAGCAGGCGCTCGGCCTCGAACGGCTTTTCGATGAAATCCATCGCCCCACGACCGATGGCGGAAACCGCAGTATCGATATTGCCGTGGCCGGAGAAGATGATCACGGGCAGCTCTGGCTCGCGCGTCTTGATCGCGTCCAGCACTTCAAGCCCATCCATCGGGCTGCCGTGAAGCCACACGTCCAGCAGCACCAGGCTGGGGCGGCGCTGGTCGATCATTTCCAGCGCCGTATCGCTGTCCCCGGCAGTCCGGCATTCATAGCCTTCGTCGCTAAGCACGCCCGCAACCAGGTCGCGGATATCGCGCTCATCATCGACGATCAGAATATCGAGTGCCATTGCTTGTCCTAATCCCGCTCTTATTCCGCTGCTTCGCTGGCGCGGCCACTGCCCAGCGGATCACGCGCAAAGCGCATCGTCACCACCGTCCCCTGCCCTTCAGCCGGACCAAAAGTCATGTCGCCACCATGCTCCTCAACGATCTTCTTAACGATCGCGAGCCCCAGGCCAGTGCCCTTCTCACGGGTCGTAACGTAGGGTTCCATGATCCGTTCCCGATCCTGCGGCAGGCCGATCCCGTTGTCAGTGACGGTTGCCACCAGATCTTCCTCGTCAAGCGTTAGCGCCAGGGTGATCCGTCCGCGATAATCGGCATCAGCCGCCTTCTGACGTGCTTCCACGGCCTCGGTGGCGTTCTTGAGGACATTGGTCATCGCCTGGCCGAATTGGTGGCGATCACAGGCAATAATCCCGATGCCGGGAACAGCCGAGAAGGCGAAGTTGATTTCCGGCCGCGCCACTTCCTGCAGGAACAGTGCCTGGCGGGCCAGATCAACGGGATCCTCGCTCCGAAACACGGGCTTGGGCAAGCGCGCGAACGAGGAGAACTCATCAACCATCTTCCGCAGGTCCCCGACCTGGCGGATGATCGTGCTAGTCAACTCATCAAACAGTTCCACGTCGGCCGTAACCAGCTTGCGATAGCGGCGTTTCAGCCGCTCCGTTGCCAACTGGATGGGCGTCAGGGGGTTCTTGATCTCATGGGCGATCCGCCGTGCAACATCCGACCAGGCCGCCTGCCGCTGATCAAGCAATTGTCGCGTGATGTCTTCAAAGGTTACTACGAAGCCTGTCGGGCTGGCGCTGGCCTTCACTGCCAGCGTCAAAAGTTCAGAGCCCTTGGCGAACTGGACAATCCCGCTGTGCTTCCCGTTTTCGACGAGCTCTGCAACGGGTGGGAAAAGATCAGACAAGGCGGTCCCGACGGGAGAATCCGCGCCTGGCATCATCAGCAGCTTCATGGCGGCGCCGTTGATCAAGCGGACTTCGCCCGTTGCGCTGGTCGAGATGACCCCTGCCGTCACCGAATCCAACACGGCTTCAATAAAAGCCCGCCGCTCATCGAGCTGCTGGTTGGCACCAACCAGCGCCTGCGTCTGGCGATCAAGTTGCTGGGTCATGCGGTTGAAGGCGCGATTGAGAAGGCCGATTTCGTCGGCACCGGTGCGGCCTTCAATCCGCATCGAGAAGTTTCCGGCCCCAACCTCTCGAGCGGCCGCGACAAGATCATAAAGCGGCTTCACCTGACGATCAGCAAAGCGCAAGGCGAACCAGACCGACAAGCCAACCAGTGCCAGCGATGCGACGAACAGGGCAAGGATTGACTGCAACTGCAAGGCGCGGGTGCGCTTGGTGAGTTCAGCGTAATCCCGGACAATGCTTTG
>JACCDL010111417.1_pt1 | contig 21018 bp, 13 predicted proteins | sample 7441931 | NCBI WGS metagenome assembly JACCDL01 (sample SAMN15323437, study PRJNA562643) | freshwater metagenome | isolation source: river surface water | place: USA:Blue River Watershed | collected 2017-08-16 | reverse complement strand
CTCGGCCGCATCCGATTTCTACATGCGGGCCTTCAGGGCCTGCATGCCCGGGGAGTTGGCGATGGCCAGTCCGGCCGTGGATTCGGTGGCGAAGACCAGCGAAGCTTCGGACGGGACGCCCTTGAAGTCGAAGGCGGCCGCGGACAGGGCGACCATGCAGAGGAGGACGGCGGCGGGCGTGCGCATCACGATTTCCTAGGTCGGACGGGCGTTGCTTACAATCCCTGAAAAGAAAAGGGGCCGGCGTCGTTGAAGCCAGCCCCTTGGGAAGATGCGCGCCGTCCTTTCAGGTCACTTCTTTTTGCCGCCCTTGCCCTGTCCCGCGGGCTTCAGGGGATGCTCCTTGAGGATCTCGTCCGCCATGTAGAAGTTCACACGGTCCTTGGTGGCCTCGCGCACCTTGGCGACTTGGTCGGCGGTCACCGCCTTGCCGTTGTTGCCGAAGGCCAGGCGGGAGAAGGTGATGACGGCCGCGACTTCCTGGTCGTTGAGCAGTCCGGCGAAGCCCATCATGGGCGGCACGCCCTTGGTGGGGTCGAAGTCCTTGCCGGAGACCTTGATCGGGCCCCAGAGTCCCTTGAGCACGATCTTGATCACGCGTTCGTCGTTCTCGAGCCAGTCGCTGCGGGACAGGGGCGGGTAGACGTTGGGCAGGCCCTTGCCGTCAGCCTGGTGGCAGGTGGCGCAATGCGCGTCACGGAAGTAGACCGACTTTCCGAGATCGAAGATCTTCTGTTCGTCAGCGGTCAGCTTGCGGGAGGCGCGCACGGTGCCGCCCTCCTCGGCCACGGGCTTGCTGATGGCGCTCTTGCCCGCGAGGTAGTCCGCGGCGGCCGGGTTGTCATCCAGCTTGAGCCCTCCGGCCAGCAGCGCCTTCACGTCGTCCGCGAGGGTGTAGGTCATGACGTAGTGGGTGACCGGACCGGCCCAGCGGTCGAGGGGCTTGCGAAAGGTCTCGAGGGCGATGCGGGCGCCGTCGGCATTGTCCAGCCATGAGGCCGCCACGAGCGCGGTCAGGCGCACGCGGGGGTGCTCGTCGCGCGCGGCCTGCGTGAGCAGTTCGACATGCGCGGGCAGTTTCCAGAAGGAATGCCGCACGACGTCGGCGGCCGCGGCGCGGGCTTCGGGCCGCTTGGCCGAAAGGAGCCGGCGGATGAGCGCCTCATCCGGCCGGTTCTGGGCCCAGGTGGCCCACATCGCCTCACAGAGGTGGTGTTCGAACTCGGGATCTGCGGGGTCGAGCCGGTCGACCCAGGCCTTGACTGCAGGCAGCACCTCGGAGGCAGGACGGCCGCGGAGTTCGCGACGCGTGCGGTAGCGGGTGCGGTATTCCGGTTCCTTCAGGTTCTCCAGCAGTTCGGGGACCGAGGCGCCGTCGATCTTGGCGGGCTTGAGGAGCGGGCGGGCAGGGTAGGTGATGCGGTAGATGCGGCCTTTCTCGCGGTCGCGGTTGGGGTCGCGCGCGTTGTGCTGCATGTGCCCGATGAGCGGGTTCTGCCAGTCCAGGAAGTAGAGCGAGCCGTCGGGCGCGAACTCCAGGTCCACCGGACGGAAATTGCCGTCCTCGGACACGATGAGGTCGCCGTGCGCGGTGCCGACGTAGCCGGCGCCGTCGTCCTTCGGCGTGCCGAGGCTGATGCCGAGGAAGCCGATGGTGTTGCACGTCATGAAGTCGCCCTGGTATTCGTCGGGGAAGTGACGGGAGGAGACGAACTCGGCGCCCGAGCTCGGACGTGACCGCTTGGGCACGAACTGCTCGATCTTGGGGATCTCGATGCCGTACGGCATCTTGGCCGAGAGGGGCAGGGCCCACCAGTTCTCACCGGGCGAGGCGTCGGAGAGGTGCGGCTGCTCCCAGCGGTTGAATGAGAAGCCCCAGGGGTTGGAGACGTCGGTCTGCACGCGCTCGAGGCGGAAGGACTTCGGATCGAAGCGCCAGGCGCCGCCGTCGTTGCAGCGGCGGGGGCCGTAGGGGGTCTCCACCTGGCTGTGCAGGAACCGTCCTTCGAGCAGGTAGAAGGCGCCGGAGGCGTCGGCGCAGTAGGCCGAGATGGCGTGGTGCGTGTCGTGGGAGTCGAAGCCGTGCAGGATCAGCTCCTTGCGGTCGGCCTTGCCGTCCTTGTCGTCGTCGATGAGCAGGGCGAGGTTGGGCTCCTGGGAGAGGTACACGCCTTCGGGCGCGATCTCGAAGCCGATGGGGAGGTGCAGGCCGTCGGCAAAGACGCTGCGCTTGTCGGCGCGGCCGTCGCCGTCGGTGTCCTCGAGGATGAGGAGCTTGTCGTCGGGCGCGGGGTCGCCGGGGCGGTGGTGCGGGTAGGTCGGCGTGGTGGCGACCCAGAGGCGGCCCTTGCCGTCGAAGGACATCTGCACGGGCTTCTTCAGGTCGGGGAACATCGACTCATCGGCGAAGAGGTTCACTTTGAAGCCGGGCAGGAGCTTCATCTTGGCGACGGCCTCCTCACCGGAGAGGAACTTGGCGGGGTCGCCGTTCTTGTCGCTGGGCTTGTAGTTGGTCGGGACGGGCGGCAGGGGGTGCGTCTTCGAGTCGTCGACGGTCAGGTCGGTGCGACGTCCGGCGGCGACGTCCTGGATGAGATCGTCACGCAGGGCGGTCATCTCGCGGATCTTGCGGACCTCGTCGGGGTAGTTCTGGGGGCCGAAGGGGTTGTAGCGCTGGCCGTGGGTATGCACGCCGTTGACGATGGCGTAGTCGGAGTTCCACCAGTGATCCTTCTGCTTCACGGCGGCGTTGACCAGGGCCTCATCGGCCTTCGACTTGCGGGCGACGGCGCCGTAGAGCGCGTCGGCCACGATCTTGGCGGCGAAGCGGTAGCCGTGGTCGGTGGGGGCGAAGCCGTTGATGGTGTAATCCGGCGCGCCTTCGGTCTTGGCGGCATAGGCGTCACGGGAGGCGCTGAAGAGGTCGATGAAGGTCAGGCCGTGCTTCTGGGCGATGCGTCCCATGGCCTGGGAGTAGGCGGCGAGGCGCTCGTTCTCCTTCTTGCCGTCGGGCAGGTCGCGCTTCTTGGAGAGGTCCTCGAAGGCGAAGGGGGATGCCAGGGCCAGGCGCGGGGCGCGCTGTCCGTCGTAGGCGCGGGAGAGCGAATGCACCACGAAGGCGTCGAGCTCGGCCTCGTAGTTCTCGACACGACCGAGTCCGTCGAAGGACTCGTTGTAGCCGAAGAAGGCCACGATGGTGCCGGCCTTCACATGGAAGAGCCACTGGTCAGGGGTGGAGAAGAAGCCCTTGCCGTTGTGCTGCGCGTATTCGGGGTGGAACTTCTCGGCGCCAGGGAAAGCCCACTGGCTGGCGCGCGCGGGATGCGGGCGGAAGGCGGGGGTGTCGCCCGAACGGCCGAGGTTGCGCACGATGAAGCCGCGGTCGGGGAAGCGCAGCTGAAGCTCGGTCTCGATGCGGCCGTAGTAAGTCTCACGCTCGGCGAAACCGTTGCCGATGAAGGCGATCGTCTCGCCCTTGCCGGGCGCCTGGCCGCGCTGGGAGCGCTGCATCTTCGCCTCGGGAGGATTCTCAGCCGGGGCGTGCGGGGTGGGGGAGCCCTTGCTGTTGTCGGGCCAGTTGGCGGCGTTGGCCTTGTCGGCCCGCGTCTTCAGCTTGTTACGATCGACCGGGGTCGGCTCGGCGGCGATCAGGCCGCAGGCGAACAGGGAGAGGAGGAGCCGGACGGAGGACTTCATGGGGATTGCAGGCATCGACCCATAATCGTGCGGACCGGGACTGCCAGCCCTAGTTGTCCCCGCCGGGAGGCCGTCAGAATCCCTCTTAAAGCGGACTCACTCCCGCCAGGTCTTCACGGTGGCCTTCCAGACGTTGAGCCAGAGGAAGGCGCTGAGTCCGAGGCCGAGGGCGTAGCCCGCCCGCCAGGTCCAAGGCACGGAGTTTTCGCCGGTGGCGAAGAGTCCGTAGACGCACATGCCCACGGCTCCGGTGAGGAGCAGGAGCCGGAGTCCCAGCATGAGGAGGATGAACGCCTTCATGCCTGCGAAAGTGGGGCGGGGGCGGAGCGCGTCAAGGCGGGGGTCACCGCATCAGGTGCGCCAGCAGGTCCCGGATGTCCTGGTCGGAGAGGCCTGACAGCAGGCCCTCGGGCATCACGGAGACGGGGCTGGCCATGAGATTTTCAACGGCGTCCTCACGCAGGCTGGTCTTCACGCCGGCGAGGTCACGGAGCACGATCACGCCGCCGTCCCTGCGCTCAAGGATGCCGGCCGCCACGGTGCCGTCCATCATCTTGGCGACATAGGTGCCGAAGCCTTCGCGTATCTCCAGGCTGGGGTACACGAGGTTCATGACCCAGAAGTCGAGGTTCGTGCGCTCGTAGCCGGTGAGGTCGGGTCCGACGGCTCCGCCCTCGCCCTTGAGGGCGTGACAGGCTCCGCAACGGGCGGTGAAGATCGCACGACCCTTCGCGGCATCGCCGTCGCCGGCCCGCGCGACGGCGCGCAGGCGGGTGACCTCCTGGTCCTTCTCGGGCGTGACGCCGGTGGAGAGCAGGTGCTTCCAGAGCCGTTCGACGGCCTGCGTCAGGATCGGCTCACCGTGCCCTGCGATCAAGCGGGCGTTATCGGCCGAGACATGGGCCGCCATGACCTTGCCGGCGTCGACGGCTTCCACGAGCCGCAGGGCCCAATGCCGTCTGCCTGCCAGAGCGCGCAAGGTCTCCTCACGCAGGGCGAGGTCGGCCGCAAAGCTGCGTTCGTAATTGCTCAGGATGGTCTCGGGGACGCGCGGGTCGTCGAACCTCACGGCCGCCTGAGTGAAGGCGCGCTTGCCGGGAGTCGCCCCCGGTTCGCCCATGATCTTCAGCAGGGCGGGCAGGGCCTCCGCGCGGCCGGCCCTCGAAAGGGCGTCGGCCGCCTGAGTCCTTCGGATGACGGGCAGTTTCTTGTCGCTGATCGCCGCCACGGCCGTCGCGAGGGCCTTGGCGTCTCCTTTGCGCAGGTCAGCCAAGGAGAAGGGGGCCGTTCCCGAGGCCTCCAGGCGGGCGCGCACGGCCGCCGCGAGCCCGGCGGGCATCTCCGGAAGCTCGCCCGAATCAAAAGCGGATAGAACGCCGTCGATGAGGCGTTCGACGGCGACCTTGTCGCCGCAATCAGACGCCATGCGATCCAAGGCGGCAAGATTGGCGGTCCCTGCGCCGGTGGCCAGTCGTCGCCCCAGCCGTGCCACGACGTGGTCACGGAAGAGGGCGGACCCGGTCAGCCTTCGGTCGTTCATCATCTGCATCACGCGGCTGCGCCCCGCCTCCTCATCGAGGGCGGACTCCATCGCCCACCAGGCCATCAGCGGGATGCGTCCGGATTCATCCTGGGTGGCGAGGGCGGCGTTGAGCAGGCCGAGGCCGTCGACGCGCAGGCGCTTGGCGGTGGCCAGGATCTGCATGCAGACCTCGGGATGGCTTTCGGTGTCGGCCGCAGCGACGGCCTCGGCCGAGGGCTTTGCTCCGCGTTCCGCGATGATCTTCCACGCCCAGCGCCGCACGTAGGGGTCGGCATGGGTGACAGGCGGCTCGCCGACGGCGTCGAGCAGGTCGAGCGCCCAGAGGGCCTCCAGCGCACGGGGGCCGGCGAGCATGCGCCGCAGCTCCGGTTCGAGCTCCTTCATCTTTCGCCAGCCGATCTCCAGCACGGCCTGCTTGCGGAACCATTCGTTGCGGTGCGAGAGGAGCGAGGCGAGTTCCGCGGCGGAGGCGGCGGCGAGGTCGAACGGCTTGAGCTTCGGCGCCGGTCCCTCGGGACGCACGCGATAGAGCCGCCCGCGCGCCTTGTCCCAGTCGTCGACGGGGTTCACATGGCTGAGGCGGGTGTCATACCAGTCCGCCATGTAGACCCCGCCGTCGGGCCCGACGGCCGTCCAGACCGGACGGAACCAGCGGTCGGGGCTGGCGATGAGATCCTGCTCGTCGACCGTGCGGAAGGTCGAGCCGACGGGGATGAGGCGGCTGAGGTAGGATTTGTTGGCGAGGGAGTTGGGCGCGATGACCTTCCCTTCGTAATCCGCGCCCAGCAGTCCGCCTTCGTAGATGGCGAAGGCCTGCGGGAACCGCCGCTCATCCCCCTCGCTGCGCATGTGCTCGAACCATCCGTAGGCGAAGCGATTGGTCAGGGGGCCGTGCTTGCCCCAGTTCTTCACGCCGTAGGAGCCCAGCTCGTAGTGCATGCCCCGCGTGGCTCCGTAGTTGGTGCCCGTGAACACGCGCCCCTTGGCGTCGATGTCCAGGCTGTAGGTGTTGCCGCCGCCCTCCGCGTAGATCTCGAACTTGCGGCGGGTCGGATGGAAGCGCCAGACGCACTGGCCGCTCCATTTCGTGCGCACCCCGCCCGGAACGCCGACGTCCCCGGTGGTGGTGCTGCCGTTCACGGCGTAAAGCCAGCCGTCGACGTTCCATTGGAGGTTGGTCGCAGTGCTGTGGGTGTCCTCAAGGCCGAAGCCCGAAAGCTCCACGCGCGGGTCGCCCGAGGGCAGTCCGTCCTTCATCGCATAGCTGAGCAGGTAGGGCGGGTTGAGCACCCACAGCCTTCCGGCGCCGGCCACGGCGGCCGTGACGATGTTCAGGCCCTTGAGGGCGTCGGTCCGGCGGTCGAACATTCCGTCTCCGTCGGTGTCCTCGAGCACGCTGACGATGTCGGCGCCTTTCTCCCCGAGGGGCGGCGGAGCGGGCACCTTGTCGAACTGGGCGCGGAGATGCTGGTCGTAGGCGACGATCTTCAGGCCGGCCGGGAAGGGATACTGACGGAACTGCACGAGCCACATCCGGCCTTGGGAATCCCAGCTGCCGTGTATGGGCTGCGTCAGAGCCGGCTCGTGCGCCATGAGGTCGACCGTCAGCCCCGGACGCAGGGTGAATCGTCCGAGGGAGTCCTGCGGAGAGGAGGGCGGGGTGTCGTCGGCCTGCACGCCGCGTCCTTTGAAGGTCTTGGCGGTTTCCAGCACCTTCTCATTGCCGGCGAACGGTCCGTCCGCGCCGATGAGGCAGGTGGCGAGCAGGAGGTGGGCGGCGGTCAGTCTCACCGGTTGATCCAGTCCGGGTCGGGTTCGTTCCAGGTGAGCCTGGCGATGAACACCGCGTTGTTCGAGCCCCGTGCGGTGCACTTGGTGTGGTCGTACGGGTTCGGAGGCAAGGTCTGCATCCATTCCGTGACGGTCACCCAGGTCTCGGTCGGTCCCGCCTCGCCCACGCCGAAATTGCCGAGACGCGCCCCGCGTTCGGGCACGAGCACGCGTTCGGTGGAGCGCTTCACGCGCAGGGTCCCGCGGTCGACTTCGCCCATGAAGAGCGGGGCGCGATGGCGCGGTATGTGGTCGTTGTTCGCACCGCGCCGGGTGTAGACGAGGAAGAGGCGGTCGAGGTGGGTCACCCAGTGCGCCTGCGTGTTGTAGCTGCCGAGGTCGGAGCCGTCGTCGAAAGTCCACTTCTTGGGAGGCGAGAAATCCAGTCCGTCGTCGCTCACGGCCACGTAGGCGGCGAGGTCATGCCTGATGGTCAGGTAGTACTTTCCTCCGACGACGGCGAGGGACGGCTCGCCGGCCCCGCGGGCGCCGGGGATGCGGATCTCCGAGCCCAGCTTGCGGACGGTGAGCCGTCGGCCGTCGAAGGCGCAGCGTACGACGCACACGCGGTATTCCTTCTCGCCCTGCGCGGCGAAGTAGACCGGCAGCAGGATGTCGCCGTCGGGGAGGTCGACGCGCTGGGTGCAGCCCGCGCCCGAGCTGTGGAAGCGCGCCGGGTCGGGCATCTCGAGGGTGTCGTAACGGCTCCAGCTCCGGCTGGCCGGGTCGTAGACGGAGTAGACGGTGAACCGCGGACGGTTGGGCATGACCTTGCCGTCCTTGTACCGCGCATCGTGTCCGGTCCCCAGCAGCCTGCCGGTCTTGGCGTGCCACTTCGGCCAGAAATCGCAGGGGGTGATCGTGACGTCTCCCTCCGTGCGGTGACCCAGGGACCTGTCGTGGACGGTCGGAGCCGGCCAGGTCTTGCCCCGGTCGTCCGACCTGAATTCGCTCAGCGGGCCGAAGAGGTCGCTGCCCTTGAGGGTAAGCTTCTGCAAGGTGATGACCGCCGCCGGCTCCGGACCGTGCACGAAGCCGGGCCGGGCGTGCACCCAGCAGGTGACGCCGTCAAAGCCCTCTGAGACGACGCTGAGCGCGATCTTCGGGTCTTCGGCCCGCAGCGCGGAGCAAAGCAGGATGAGCGCGAGGATCCTCATTTGAGCACGAGGGTGATGCGGCGAAGTTCCATCACGGTCTTTCCGGGCATTTCCACGGCCTTGACGGTCAGCTCGGCCGGCCCCGGTGAGAGGTCGATGTCGCCGAGCCGCACGGACTTGAACTCACGCATGACGGACTCGCCGTTCTTGCGGGGGAAGACGTCCTGTTCCAGCAACGGCGGATACCAGCCTTCGGTGATCTTGGCGCGCAAAGCGGATCCGCCCAGGCGCACTTCGACCGTCGAGCCGGCGTCCTCCGGCGGGCAGGCGTAATCAATCCAGACTTCATAGCGTCCTGGGTTCACGACCTCGACGTTCCAGGAGGGATGCGCCTGCTTGGTGGTCCATTTCACGAAATACGAGGAGTTCGGGGCGCGGGAGCTGCGCTCAAGTCCGTCCTTCGGAGTCCCGTCCCGTGCGGGCAGCATGGTGACGGGGAATTCGCGATATCCGACCTGGATCGGCCGTGGATCGACGGCGTTGCCGGGGCCGCCCTTGGCCTTGCCTTTGCCCTTGGGCTGAGCCGGGGCCATCCCGACGTCCTTGCGCCAGGATTCGGCGGCGGCGCGGAGCTCGGCGGCGACCGCCGGTTGGACGTCCTGCACGGGCTTCGTCTGGCCGGGGTCGGCGACCATGTCGAAGAGATTGCCTTCGGCGTCGAGGCGATGGGTCTGCGAACGCACGCTGACGCGGTCGGCCCACGTGTTGAAGATCAGGCGAGGCGCCCAGTCGGCGTCCTTGCCGCGCAGCAGCAGCGGCGAAAGGTCACGTCCGTCGAAGGGGCGGTCGCCGGCGCGCTGGACGCCGGTGAGGGCGAGGATGGTCGGACACAGGTCCACGGCGCCGGCGATGCGACCGACCTGCGCGCCGGCCTCGATGCGTCCGGGCCAGCGCACGAGCAGCGGCGAGCGCACGCCGCCTTCATCGGTGGTCCCCTTGACGCCCTTCATGCCGCCGGTCCACCGATGGCCGTTGGGGCCGTTGTCAGAGACGTAGCTCACGATCGTGTCCCGCTCGAGGTCCAGTTCGCGCAGTTTGGCGAGGATGCGGCCGACGTTGCCGTCCAGGTTCTCCATCATGGCGAGGACGCAGCGGGTCTCCTGTTCGGTTTCGGCCGACGCGTTCGTCGCGCGCTGGGAGAGGGGGAAGTCCTTGAACTTTTCCCAGTGCTTCGCGGGCACGGACCAGGGCGAATGCGGGGTGGTGAACGGGACGTAGCACAGGAAGGGGCGTTCCTTGTTGCGGTCGATGAACTGCAGGGCTCGGTCGGTGAGGACGTCCACGATGTAGCCCTTGGACTTCTCCATCACCCCGTTGCGCTCCAAGGGGGCGTCGAAATACTCGCCCCAGTGGCCGGAGGTGTACCCGGTGAAGGTGTCGAAGCCGCGGGCGAGGGGGTGATACGGCCACTGGCTGCCGTTGTGCCACTTGCCGAAGATGCCGGTCACGTATCCGGAGGCCTTCAGGGCGTCCGCCACGGTCTTCTCCCCGGGGTTGAGGCGTTCCTGGCCCGTGGACACGCCGTAGACGCCGAGCCGACGATGCCAGCGTCCGGTGAGGAACTCCGCGCGGGTGGGCGAGCAGACGGGCTGCACGAAGAAGCGGTCGAAGCGCGCCCCGTCCTTCGCCAGAGAGTCGATGTTCGGGGTGGAAAGCTGGCGGTTGCCGTTGTGGGAGTAATCGCCCCAGCCGGCGTCGTCGGCCAGCAGGACGATGACGTTGGGCTGACGGGCGGCCAGTCCGGCGGCGGTCAGCAGGAAGAGGAGGGCGGCGGCGCAGAGGCGCATTTCAGCGGGTCTTGGGAGCGATGTAGCCGAGGGAGGTCAGGAAGGCGTCCGTGGCCGCCAGGGTCTCGTCATACTTGGCCTTGTTGAAGAAGCCGTGGGGCTGTCCCTCGTAGCCGACGAGGTCGCAGCGGCTGCCGACGGTCTTCATGACTTCTGCGAACTTCTCCACGGTGGCGTAGGGTACGGTGGTGTCGGCCTTGCCGTGGAAGATGACGGTGGGCGGAGCGCCTTTGCGGACATGATGGATGGGCGAGATCTCCGTCGGTTCGCAGCCGAAGCGCTCCTTGTCGAGGCCGGCGCCGAAGCCCTTGAGGTCGAGGCCGGGGAAGGGCGCCATGACGGTTCCGGGGTTGAATAGCACGAGGGCGTCCGGGATGCACGAGACTTTCTTGTCATCGTCAGCGGTGTCGAGGCCGGGCAGCGTCGCCACCGACGCGGCCAAGTGTCCGCCGGCCGAGCCGCCGGCGGCGGCGATGCGCGTCGGGTCGATGCCTAGCCGTGTCGCGTTCGCCCGGACCCAGCGTACGCAGGCCTTGGCGTCGGACACGCAGTCGGCCGGCTTGGCGTCATGGCGCGACTTGACGCGGTAGTCGGCGACGATGGCGACCATGCCGCGCGCGGCGAGATGGCGGCTCTGCCCCTCGAACTGGGTCGGCGATCCCGAAGTCCATCCGCCCCCGAAGAAGAACACGATGGCCGGCAGGGGCTTCTCCGTCATCTTCTGTCTGGAATCGAATACCCAAAGTTTGAGTTCGGTTCCGCCGACCTTGCGGTAGGTCTCGACCTTGGCGCCTTCGATGACGGGCGGATGCCCGCCGGTCTTCTTGGCGGACTTCTTGGTCTGGGCGTAGACGGCGACGCTGAGCGCGACGGCCAGGAGGGCGATGAACTTCTTCATGGGGCGATGACTTGCTAGGAAAGGCGCCGTCCGGGGGCAACCGATGATTCCTAAACATTTGCGGCGGGTGACCGACGGGCCAGGCTTGCGTCATGCCCCGCTCCGTTCTCCTGCTCGTTTCCGCACTCCTTTCCGGCTGCGCCGCGAATACGGGGCCTGAGGTGATCTGCGAGGGGGCCTATCCGCGCCATCTCCAGGGGTTGTGCACGGACGGGGCGTCGGTCTACTGGAGTTGGACGGACGCCTTGGTGCGGACCGACCGGACCGGCCGCGTCCTCGCAAGCACGCCCGCACCCTTCCATCAGGGGGATCTCTGTCAGACGGGAGGCAAAGTCTACGTCGCGGTCAATCTCGGCCAGTTCAACCGGCCCGCCGGCCAGGCCGACAACTGGATCCAAGTCCACGATGCCGCCACGCTGCGTCCGCTCTCACGGCATCCGGCGCCTGAGGTCGTCCATGGAGCAGGCGGCATCGCGCATCGCGACGGCAGATTCTTCGTGGTGGGCGGGCTGCCTCCCGACGTGCTTGAGAACTACGTCTATGAGTATGACGCCGAGCTTCGTTTCGTGCGCCGTCACGTGCTCGCCTCAGGGAACACCTCGATGGGCATCCAGACGGTCGCCTGGGCCCATGGTTCGTGGTGGTTCGGCTGCTATGGCGAACCGAAGGTGCTGCTGCGCGCGGACCGCGATTTCCGGATCACGGGCAGGTGGCATTTCGACGCGTCGCTCGGCGTCGAGGAAGGTCCGGACGGCACGCTGCTCATCGGCTCCAACCGTCGCGGCGCCGACAAGTCTCACGTGGGCCGGATGCGCTCGGTCAGGATCGCCGACCTGGGTCCTTCGCTCTGAGCGGGGCTGGAAGTTCAGCGCTGGTCCTGCGTGACTTTGCCGTGCGTCTCCGTCTCCAGCTCCTGGCGCTTTAAGCGCATCACGTACAGGACGAAGAGGACGAAAAGCCCCATGTCCAAGCCAAGCATGACCTTGCCGGTCAGGGCGGGGTCATCGCCCAGGTCGATGGCCAGGGGGCCCAGGACTTGGCGCCAGACGCCCACGCGGTCCGGCTTCATGGATTCGATGAAGCCACCCACCAGATACAGGGAGGCCGCCGCATAGGCGAGGAGGGGCGGGATGAGCTTCGACCGGTTCATCAGCGGCTCACTTCTTGAACGCGGGCCCTTCGGCGTTGCCGCCGCTCAGGGTGAAGGCGAGCAGGTCGAGGATCTCCTCCTTGGTGAGCATGCTCAGGAGCATCGGGGGCATGGGCGAGACCTTCGAGACCTCGATGCTCTTCACCTGCTTGCGGTCGACGCCGACGCGCTGGTCGGGATCGGAGAGGTCGGTGTTGATCTGCACGGTGTCGCCGTTGAGGTTCACGATCACGCCCGTGACGGTCGTGCCGTCCTCCTTGGTCACGACGACCGGCGCGAACTGCTCGTTGATCTCCTTGCTGGGGTTGATGATCTGGTCGAGGAGGTCGTGCGGGCTGTAGCGTCCGCCGGCGCCGGTGAGGTCCGGGCCGTTCATGCCCCCGGCGTTGCCGAAGCGGTGGCAGGTGTAGCAGGCTGCGGCGGTGAACATGCGCCGGCCGGTCTCGAAGTCGCGCCCCTTGAGGCCGCCGGCCGCGGCCGCGCTGAGCTCCTCGAGCGTCCAGTTCTTCGGGGTGCGTCCGGCGAAGATCGCGCCGACGTTCTCATAGGCGGACTTCACGGGCGGGTTCTTGGCCAGGGCGATGAGCTTCTCATGCCGGGCGTTCTCCTCGGGGCTGAAGGTGGCGAGGGAGTCGTTGCGGATGAACTCGACGAACTTGGTGAAGCTTGAGCCGCCGCGGTAGCTGGCGGCCTTGACGAACCAGTTGAGCTGGGCTTCACGCAGTTCGGTCGTCCACCCGGCCTTCAGCATGCGCAGGCTGCGCATGAGCTCCATCTCGGGCTCCTGGCTGCCATATTTGGCCACAAGGGCCATGGCCTTGGCAGCGAGCTTCGGCGACTGCAGGTGTGACAGGGTCTCGGTCAGCAGCCAGTTCACCTCGAAGGAGGCGTCGGGGTAGGCGGCGTCGTATTGCGCGACGACTTTGCCTGCGAGGGCGGCGTCCGGATCGCCGCCGCGATGCAGGGCGATCTGTGCGACACGGGCGTGCAGGAGCTTCTGTTCGCGGGTCAGCCCGGCGAAGTCGGTCGCCAGGAGGGCGTTCAGCACTCGGTCACGCAGGGTGGCCTGGGCGGGCGTGGGGTCGGCCTTGTTCACGGGCACGCCGGTGCGGGGGTCGGGCTTGGCGGCCTTCTCGGTGTGGTAGGGGCAGGGGATGCCTTGGCGGCTCAGAGCGAGCAGCGCTTCGAGGCGGGCGGTCACGTCCTTCTCGGCGAAGGCGCGCTCGGCCCAGCCGGCGTGAGGCTGATGTTCCAGCACGACGCGGGCGGCGTTGCGCAGCCAGCGGTCGGAGGAGGAAAGGTGGGGCCAGGCGGCGTCGACGGCCTTGGGATCCTGCCTTCCGTGGAACTGCTCGAGGGCGTGACGGGCCGCGACTGCAGGCAGCACGGGCTTGGGAGGCGTGATGCGCTCAGTGCTCTCGGCGCCGGCGTAGGTCACGCGGTAGAGACCCGACTGGACGCGACGTCCGCCGATGGCGAAGTACATCGCGCCGTCGCCGGGATGGATCATGACGTCGGTCACGGGCAGCGGCGCGCCGGTCACGAACTCCTCCTTGGTGCCGACGTAGGTGGCGCCTTCGGGCCGCAGGTGCACGGCGTAGATCTTGCCCCAGCTCCAGTCCAGGATGTACAGGGCCTCCTGATACCTGGAGGGGAACTTGGCGCCGTGGCCGAAGGCGATGCCGGTCGGCGAGCCGGGTCCGATGTTCACGGTGCCGGGCAGGTTGTCCGGGTAGAATTCGGGATACTTGCCCGCTCCGTTGCGCCAGCCGTATTCGCCGCCGCTCACGACGTGGTTCACGCGCGTGGGGCGGTACCACGGGGTGTTGAAGTCGTACTCCATGTCCGCGTCGTACGTGAACAGTTCGCCCTCGCGGTTGAGCGCCCCTCCGTAGATGTTGCGGAAGCCGCTGGCGAAGGTCTCGAAGATCTTTCCGTCCTTGCTGATGCGGTAGACGATGCCGCCGGGCGCGAGGACGTGGCGGTTGTGGCCGCGGCCGTCCGGCATGCGGGGCAGCAGGTGGTCGTCGCCCCAGAGCGGCGCGACGGGCGAGGTCGCCGCGGTCTCGGTCTTCACGGCGTTGTTCCCGCAGATGAGGTAGAAGCCCTGGCCGTCAGGCGTGAGGAGGACCTTGTGCACGCCGTGGTCGCCGCCCGACTCGATCGCGCGCAGGAGCTCGACTTTCTCGGGCTGGTCGTCGCCGTCGGCGTCGCTGATGCGGTAGAGGCCGCTGGGGATCTTCTTCTCGTAGTCGTTGACGCCCACGTAGAGGGCGCCGAAGGCCCAGGTCATGCCGTTGACCGCCCGGATCTCGGCCGGCATCTTCTTGACGTCGGCTGGATTGAGGGGCTTGCCGGGCGCAGGGGCGTTGAATCGGTAAAGGGCGCCGTACTGGTCGCTGGCGTAGACGCGGCCTTTGTCGTCCGCGCAGAGGGCGACCCAGGAGCCCTGGTCGGCCCCGGGGACGGAGTAGAGGAGCTCCACCTTGAAGCCCGCGGGGGCCTTGATGAGGTTGACGGGGGTGGCGCGGTTCTGGCCGACCACCGGACCGACGGCGGCAGGACGCGCGGCCTTCTTGGCCGGCGCCTTCTTCGCGGGAGCCTTGGGCGCAGGTCCCTTCGGAGCCGCGGCCTTGGCCTTCGCTTTCGCGGCCGGGTTCTCGATACGTTGGGCGTCGCTCGGGATGGGGCTCTTGTCGAGGGTGACCAAGGGTTCATCGGGCAGCTCCTTGAGCATCACGTCCTTGATCTGCACGACCATGGCCGGACCCTTGTGCACCTGGAAGGCGAGGAGTCCTTCGAGTTCGCGCTCCTTGGCGTCGTGGTCGGTGAGCTCGATGGTGACCTTGCCGTCGACTTTGTGGACGAGGCGGTTGCCCCGGGCGATGACCGTGTATTCGTGCCACTCGGTGTAGTCGACCTTCACGGGGTCGCGCTCAGCGGCCAGCCACTTGCCGCCCTTGTCATCGACGATCACGGTCTGCCCGTTCTGGACGAGGATGCCGCGGCCGCGCTCGTCGTAGACCATGCCGTTATAAGGCGCGTTGGCGTGGATGTCGCACTGGTAGCCGGCGATGACCCACTTGCCGGCCTCGGGAAGTTCCTTGCTGCGGTACTGGATGCCGGAGTTGCTGGCGGAGCACTTCACCTTGGCGCGCAGCTCGAAGTTCTTCACGACGCCGCCCCGCCAGATGATGAACTGGTTGAAGGCGAGGTGGTCGGGGCCCTTGGTCCGGCCGGTGATGGCGCCGTCCTCCACGCTCCAAAGCTCAGGGTTGCCGTCCCATCCGGCCAGGTCCTTGCCGTTGAAGAGGGGCTTGAATCCGTCCTGGGCCGGCACGGACGCGGCGAACAGGGAAAGGAGCAGGGAGGCGAGGGGGAATCGCATGGGTCGAAGGGGTCAGTCACGGATACGCTGCCCCCGTCTGAGTGCAACAGATTAGGCGGCCGCCCCTGCGCGCCGCCCTCCATTTCCGCTCAATAATCAGCGCCCTTGGCTGACGTATTCCTCGCGGCTGACGTCGCCGCTCCTGTCCTTGTCGAACTTGATGAAGTTCTGGGCGGCCTGCTCGGGTTCGCGCTGGTTGAGCATGAACTCCTCGCGGTTGAGTCTCCCGTCCTTGTTGGCGTCTCGGCCGTCGAACATGGCGCCGCGGTCGCGGCTGCCGGCCTTGGGGTCGGCCTTCTTCTTGCCGCCCTTGCCTTTGGGCGTGCCCTTGGCTTCGGCCGGGCCTGGCGCGATGGGCGGAGGGAGGAACTTGGACAGCTTGGCCACGACTTCGGCATGCTCAGGCCGGCCGGCCACGTTCACGGTTTCGTGCGGATCGTTCGCCTCGTCATACAGTTCGGTGGCGTGAATCGTGTTGTCCTTCCGGTCGCGCCAGAGGGTCAGGCGCCACTGGTCATCCCGGATGCTGTAGCCCATGAGGGACTTGGCGCCGTCGTTGCGCGGATACTGGCTGATGGCCACGGGACGCACGGAGGCGGCCGCGTCGTCCAGCACGGGTCGCAGGCTCACGCCTTCGACGTCCTTGGGCTTGGGCAGGCCGCAGACGTCGGCGAGGGTGGGGTAGATGTCGATGAACTCGGCGAGCGAGAGGCTCTTGCGACCGGCGGCCTTCTGCCCCGGCGCGCTGATCAGCAGCGGCGCGCGTGCGGTGAGTTCGAAGTTGGTGTGCTTGTGCCAGAGTCCGTGCTCGCCGAGCTGCCAGCCATGGTCGCCCCAGAGGACGATGACGGTGTTCGACGCGAGGCCTTCTTTCTCGAGGGCGTCGAGCACGACGCCGACCTGGGCGTCCATGTAACTGGTGGCGGCGTAGTAGCCGTGCCGGAGGCGTCGGGCCAGTTCATCGGAGATGGGGCCGTCCTTGGGGATGTCGGAATAGCTGCGGAGCTCGCCGTTGGTGTGGCCGACGAAGGCGGGGGCGTCCTTGGGCAGCTGCTGGAACTTCGGGACGTAGATCTTGGCCGGGTCGTAGAGGTCCCAGTATTTCTTCGGGGCGACGAACGGCAGGTGAGGCTTGGCCATGCCCACAGCGAGGAAGAAGGGCTGCCCTTTCTTTTTAAGTGCGGCGAGGGTCTCGGCGGCGAGGCGCGCGGTCCTGCCGTCAGTATAGGTGTCGTCCGGCACGTCGGCTGACTCGACGGCCGGGCCGCGGGCCCGTCCCTTGCCGTCCTTGTTCTTCGGATCCTGCATGGCCTTGAGGGCCTCAGGGGAGGCGTACTGGGGAGCCTTCGGGGTCTGCCACGGGGTCGACCAGGTCGGCGCGTCGTCAAATCCGCCGTGGAAGATCTTGCCCATGCCCTGCACGAAGTAGCCGTTGTTCTTGAAGTGCTGGCCGATGGTCACGGCGTCGGGCAAGGCGACACGGAAGTGCGTCTCGAGGTCCCAGACGCGCGTGGCGTCGGGACGCCGGCCGGTCATCAGGGACGAACGGGAGGGGCTGCAGACGGCCTGCTGGCAGTAGGCGCGGTCAAAGGTGGTGCCCTTCGCGGCGATGCGGTCCAGGTTGGGGGTGCGGATCAGGTCCGATCCCGAGGCCAGCGCCTCGGGGCGGAGGTCGTCGACGGCGAAGAAGAGGACGTTCATCGGACGATCGGCGGCACAAAGGGCCGCGGAAAGTCCGAGCAGGGGCAGGGCGAATCGGATCATGGGGATGCGTTTTCTACAACCCCGAGGGGTCGAATTGGTTGCCGTCACTTGAGCCGGGTCACTCTCCGACGGCTGCTTTCAGGCGGTGGCGCGCCTTGTTGAGGTCGGCGATGGTGCGCACGGCCTCCAGTCGGGCCTGCACGGCGTCCTGCTGGGACTGCAGGGTCTCCAGTACGGCGCCCACGGCGAAGTCGCGACGTTGAGCGGCCAGTTTCAGGCCTTCTTCCGCGGACTTGAGTCCGACCTCGGCCGCCCGTACGGCCGCTGAAGTGGCATGCACGGAGGCATGGGCCTCCACGACTTCGCGGGTGACGGCGTCACGGATGCGTTCGATGCCCAGCTTGCCCTGCGCGGCCGCGGCCTCCGCCGCCCGCACGCGCGAGGAGTCCAGCAGGCCGCCGGCTCCGATGCGCCAGAAGAGGGTGACCTGCGTGTCGGTGCTGCGTCCCCAGTCCTGCCGGGCCGAGCTCGGGCTTCCGCCCAGTCCGCCGCCGAAGACCTGCGCGCCGAGGGTCGGCCAGAGGGGCGCGTACTTGGCACCGGCAAGGTTCTCCTGGGCGGCATTGTCCAGGCGCTCGGCCTCGGCGATCTCCGGACGTTTCGCCAGGGCGGTCTGCACGAGGGCGTCGAGTTTGACGGCCAGCCCGGTGCCGGGAACGTTGATCGCGACGGGACGTCGGTCGGCGGGAATCAGGTCTTCCTGCAAGGGCAGGCGAACGACTTCGGCGAGTCGGGCGGCCGCGGCACGGCGTGCCTCATAGGCCTTCTGGCGGCGGACTTCGGCACGCGTGACCTGCGCGAAGGCGCGGTGTTCGTCGCCCTTCGAGGCGAGGCCGGCCGCGACGGCTGCCTTGACCTGATGATGAAGGTCGCCTGCAAGTCCGACGGCTTGATTCAGGAGGTCCGCCTCGGCCTGGGCGGCGCAGAGTTCGAAATAGGCCTCGGAAGCGGCCAGGAGGATGCGGCGACGCTCCGATTCGAGGCGGTGCTCGGCCGCGAGGGTCACCTGCTTGGCCGCGAGGCGACGGTAGGTGGATTCTCCGATCTCAAGCGAGAGCTGGAGGGTCGCTCCGGCGCCGAAGGAGTTCTTGGTGATGTCAGTGACGTCACCGACGATGTCCTGCAGCTGTCCGGAATGGTTGCGGTAAGTGATGCCAGGCGCGATGACGGGGAACATCTGCCACAGGGTGCCGTCCTCGCGCGCCCGGGCCTCGGCCAGGCGTTCCTGCGCGATGCGTACTTCGACGGAATCGGCTCCGGCCAGCCTCAGGACTGAGGGCAGGTCGATCTTCTCCGCGCGGAGAGAGGCGGCGAAGCAGGCTATGAAAAGGAGGGCGCGCATCACTTGGCGATGGTCACGGGCTGTCCGTCGACGAGGGCGGCGCCGGCGGTCACGATCACGGTCTCGGCTGCGGCGACTCCCTCGAGGACTTCGAGGTTCGTCCCGTCGTTGAAGCCGTGCTTGAGCACGCGACGGCGCGCCTTGCCGTCCTGGAGGACGAAGGCGACGGCGGTGGTCTTCTCAAAACTGATGGCCGAGAGGGGCAGGACGGCGGCGCCGGCGTGGGTCTCGACGCCGAGCTTCACCTTGGCGAACATGCCGGCCTTGAGCGCGCCGTCGGCGTTGGCGACCTCGGCCTCGGCCAGCAGGGTCTTGCTGGCGGGGTCGAGGGCCTCGGAATGGCGGGTCAGGCGGGCCGCGACGGGCTTGGTGCGCGCGGTGTCCACGGCGATGAGGAAGGGCTGGCCGACGGAGACGAGGGACGATTCATATTCAGGGACGGAGGCCTGCACGCGCACTTTGGCGGAGTCGGTCAGGGTCACGATGGACGCCTGTCCGGCCGCGGCGCCGGTGGCCGCGGGCACGAAGGCGCCTTCGTCGACGAAACGCTTCGTGACGGTGGCGTCGAAGGGCGCGGTGATGCGGGCGTGGGCGAGGAGGGCCTCAAGGCGCGCGGTCTCGGCCTTGGCTGCGGTGGCGCGAGATTCGGCGGCGTCGAGGGCCTGCTTGACCACGAGGTCGGGCGCCTTCTTCGCGGCGTCACGGGCGCGAGCGGCGTCCCGCTCGGCCAGCGCGGATTCGGCCCGGGCTCGGAGGAGGTCGGCGGAGAGTTCGGGGGACTCGAGTTCGGCCAGGACCTGTCCGGCCTTCACCTTGTCGCCGATCTCGACGCGGATGGCCTTCACGTGCCCCGCGACCTTGGCGGTCAGGGTGACCTGCCGGTATGGGCGCACTTCGCCGAGAAGCTCGACGCTGCGGGTGACGTCCGCCTTGGCGAGGGCGGTCGTTTTGAATTCGGCCGCGTCGGCGGCGCACGCCAGGACGGCGAGGAGGAGCGTCAGGTCACGCTTGATGGGGCGCATGGTGGGTGCTGGAAGGGTCGTCGGGATCGAGGGAAGGTGAGAGGGCCGCGCGACCGCGATGCAGCGCCGCATAGGCGGCGGGCACGAGGAGCAGGGTGGCGGGGGTGCCGAGGAGCAGGCCGCCGATGACGGCGCGTCCGAGGGGCGCGGTCTGCTCACCCGCCTCGGTCAGGCCGAGGGCCATGGGGAGCATGCCCGCGAGCATGGCGCCGGCGGTCATCAGGACGGCGCGCAGGCGTGAGCGGCCGGCCTCTTCGGCGGCGGCGTCGGCGGCAAGTCCGGCCCGACGGCGTTCCTCGGCCGCGGTGACGAGCAGGATGCAGTTGGCGACGGAGACGCCGACGGCCATGATGAGGCCGATGTAGCTCTCGATGTTCAGGGTCGATCCGGTCAGCAGCAGGAGGACGGCGCCTCCTGCGAGGACGGCGGGAATCGGCACGAGCACGGCGAAGGCGGCGCGTACGTTCTGGAAGGACGCGGTGAGGAGGAGCGCGATGACGGCGAGGGCGGCGATCAGGCCGGTGCGCAGGCCGTCCAGCAGCTCGCGCATGGGCGCGACCTGCCCGCGGACGTCGACCTTCACCTTCGCCGGCGGGGCGCCCGCGGCGGCCACGGCGGCATCGACTTTCTCCGCCAAGGTGCCGAGGTCGGATCCGTGGAAGTTCGCGGTCAGGGTGACGAGGCGCTGCATGTTGTAGCGGTCATACTGCGCGACGGCGGTGGAGGGCTTCAGGGTGGCGACGGAGCGCAGGAGGACGGGGCCGCGGTCGGCGCCGGCGGGACCGACGGGCAGGTTGGCGATGTCCTCGGCGCTCTTCACCGCGGCGGCGGGCACCTGCACCTGCACCTGGTAGGCGACGCCGTTCTTGGGGTCGGCCCAGTAGTTGGACAGGATGAAGCGGGTGGAGAAGGTCCCGGCGACGACGGAACGCGCGGCCTCGGCGTGACGGAGGCCGAGGCGTCCGGCCTTCTCGCGATCGATGTTCACTTCAAGGACGGGGTAGTCGAGGGTCTGCGCGAACTGCAGGTCGCGCAGTTCAGGGATCTTGGAAAGTTCGTCACGGATCTTCTCGGCGTGGGCACGGTTGTCCGCGAGGCCCGGGCCGCTGACGGCGACCTCGATCGGGGTGGACGCGCCGAAGCTCATCACGCGGCTGACAATGTCGGCCGGCTCAAAGGAGGCGCGGACGCCGGGCAGCTCTTTGGCGAAACGGGCGCGGAGGCGCTCCTTGGCCGCCGACAGGTCGGCCTTGGCGCCTTCCTTGAGCTGCACCTGCAGGGTCGCCTCGTCGGTGCCGCTGTTCCAGGCGTGCACGAGGTTCACGGGATAGTTGGGCGCATGGACGCCGACGAGTCCGAGGGTGGTTCCGACGTTGGCGGGTCCGAGCTCGGCCTTGATGAGGTCCAGCGCGCGGATGGCGATGGATTCGGTCACGTCGAG